>Ga0272441_10000130_pt1 | contig 165237 bp, 154 predicted proteins | sample SSMProp6N_FD_193582 | JGI IMG/M metagenome (GOLD analysis project Ga0272441, IMG submission 193582) | Marine sediment archaeal communities from Little Sippewissett salt marsh, Falmouth, MA, United States - SSM-Prop-6N | ecosystem: Environmental > Aquatic > Marine > Wetlands > Sediment ...
TGCGAGCGTCTTCTTCTGCCTCTTTCGCAAAGACTGCCGAGGATTGGCAAACACCCGTTATCCGGGTTTCTCTGCGATCTCTGCGAGAGCATTGATCACAATCTGTTCTCTCGCCGAGGCCGCCAAGGTCGCCAAGGACTGCCTAATCTTTGGAGCACTACGCTCTTTGCGAGCGTCTTCTTCTGTCTCTTTCGCAAAGACTGCCGAGGATTGGCAAACACCCGTTATCCGGGTTTCTCTGCGATCTCTGCGAGAGCATTGATCACAATCTGTTCTCTCGCCGAGGCCGCCAAGGTCGCCAAGAAGTGCCAGATGGCGATGATTGGGTCTCTCTGCGCCCTCTGCGATCTTAGCGAGAGGATTGATCACAATCTGTTCTCTCGCCGAGGCCGCCAAGGCCGCCAAGAACTGCCAGATGACGATGACTGGGTCTCTCTGCGCCCTTTGCGATCTTGGCGAGAGCATGATCACAATCTGTCCTCTCGCCGAGGCCGCCAAGGCCGCCAAGAACTGCCAGATGGCGATGCCTGGGTCTCTCTGCGCCCTTTGCGATCTTAGCGAGAGCATTGATCACAATCTGTCCTCTCGCCGAGGCCGCCAAGGCCGCCAAGAAGTGCCAGATGGCGATGCCTGGGTCTCTCTGCGCCCTCAAGCTGCGCGGCCACGTCACGCGCAGCCCAGCTCTGCGAGAGCATTGATCACAATCTGTTCTCTCGCCGAGGCCGCCAAGAAGTGCCAGATGGCGATGCTTGGGTCTCTCTGCGCCCTTTGCGATCTTGGCGAGAGCATGATCACAATCTGTCCTCTCGCCGAGGCCGCCAAGGCCGCCAAGGACTGCCAGATGACGATGACTGGGTCTCTCTGCGCCCTTTGCGATCTTGGCGAGAGCATGATCACAATCTGTCCTCTCGCCGAGGCCGCCAAGGCCGCCAAGAACTGCCAGATGACGATGACTGGGTCTCTCTGCGCCCTCTGCGATCTTGGCGAGAGCATTGATCACAATCTATCCTCTCGCCGAGGCCGCCAAGGTCGCCAAGAAGTGCCAGATGGCGATGATTGGGTCTCTCTGCGCCCTCAAGCTGCGCGGCCACGTCACGCGCAGCCCAGCTCTGCGAAGCGTTTCGGGGACGTAATACGAAAACCCTGCCCCAGTGCCCCTGTCGGCCGTGCGTGTTTGACGAGGTCGCATCCATTCATCTATCTTAACAAAGGCAGAGAGAGGTGGCGAAGAAAATGAGCGGGTATGGAATCGAGGTTGGGTTCAGGCCCTGTTCTGCTCTTGCTGTTTCTGATCAGTGTCTTCAGCACGGCGATCATTCTTGTTGTGACGGCGCTTGTGTTCGCAATGGCATGGAAGATGCTGCGACGGTTTCGAGATCACGAATCGGATCGCTGGTCTTTCTGGTAGGCTTTGGCTGGAAGATCGGATCCGGCAACCTCCAGGAGCTGACATGAAACCATACAACGAATTGACCCGGCGGGGCCGGCTTCGGCGAGTCCGGCGTCTTGCGGAGAAGGCTCTTGAGGCGTATGGCTTTGAGGGCGCGAACCTTACCTTCCTCAGGTACTTTGCCAACACGACATACCGTGTCGATGTGCCGGGCTCCGTAGGGAGTCGCCCGTGGGGTTCGTACATTCCGAACCGGTATCTGTTGCGGGTCTTGATCTCCGGTGATTGGGAGTCCGCCAAGGGAGAAATGACCTGGTTGGCGGCGCTGAGTGATGAGGGGCGGCTGGCTGTCCCGGCGCCGGTACCGACGCTGGAGGGTGATCTGCTGGCGCGTGTCAGCACCCCTGGGATCCCGGATGGGCGGATCGTATCCCTGATGCGGTGGGTCGATGGGCGGCACCTGTCCACAGGGCTTCGTCTCGATCAGCTCAAAGCGTGGGGGAGGATGGTCGGCCGCCTACACGCGTTTGCCGCAGCTTGGCATCCCCCTGAAGGATTCAAGCGGTTCATCTGGGACTGGGAGGGGCTGCTGGGAGGGCGAGGCTTCGGGTGCACGGTCGAGAAACTGGTTGCTTCGATGCCGGGTCCTCTCCAAGAACCGTTCGAGATCGTGTCACAGCAAACCAGACGGGTGATGGCGAGTCTGGGAGAAGGTCCGGATGCCTACGGCATGGTCCACGGGGACATGTACCCGGAGAACGTTCTGTTCAAGCGGGGCAAGGTGCTTCCGATCGATTTCGAAGACTGCGGATTCGGCTACTGGTTGTGGGATATTGGCGTCGCCTTGAGCGAGGAGCCGTGGACGGCGTCGTGGTACCCACGGCGGGATGTGTTTCTGGAGGGCTACAGCGAGGTTCATCCGCTTCCTGAGTCACAACTCGAACACGTTGACCTGTTTGTGGCGGCACAGTATGCGGCGGGCGTCCTGTGGGCATCGCAATTCATCCAAGATGAGCCGGGCAGGAAGACGGAGCATGAGGCGTGGCGGGATGAGAGTGGGGCCATGTTGCGGCGGTATGTAGTGCGAACCTGAGCAGCTGCTCGGCCTGTGCGGTTTGCGGGCAACCCATGATCGCGTGGCAAGATCTGGCCGATCGGTTAGGGTTGATCAAGATGAGCGCGGGGAAAAGGGCAAGAACGATCAGGGTGTATTGCGCGGTGTGCGGTTGCCTCTTGTACAAGTACCGGAAAGGCGGGCCAGGTCGATTGGTCAAGTGTTTCAAGGACGGGATCGTCAAGGATTTCACCCAGGGGGACCTGCGCTGCCCGAGCTGTGGACAGACGTTCGCCCGGGAAACGATGGCCTACGGCCGGCCGGCGAACAAGATCATCCAGGGGAAGGTCAAGGTCAGGCGCTGAGGTTCGGGGGCAGCGCTGTCTTGCGCAGAGCTAAAGGATGTACCGGCTGATGAGCATGACGGCCGCGAGCACGGTGAACATGACGCCTGCGATGCGGGCCAGCCGGCGTTCGTGACAGCGGTTGGCGATGGCGGACGCAGTGAGCGCACCGAGGACGCCACCGGCGGCTGCGAGGCCGGCGACGGCCCACGGGAGCGCGCCGTGGATCGCATGCCCGGCGGCACCAAAGGCTGCGGTGAATGCCATCACCAGGACGGACGTGCCGATTGCCTCGTGTGGCGAGAACCCAAAAGCGTACACGAGCAGAAAGAGGATGCTGATCCCTCCGCCTGCCCCGTACACGCCACAGATCAGTCCAACACCCAGTCCACCAACGATTCCGGCTACCAGGTGAAGCGTGTTGGTAGAGATCGGGAGCCGCGTGAGCAGACGCGGCTTGCCCGACTCGTGCGGAAGGAGACTCTGCGGCCTCATGGTGAGGCGGATCCCGGTGGTGAGGATCACGAGCGCAGTGATCGCTCCGAGATGGGTATCGGGAAGATACGTCGAGAGCCAGCTACCGAGGAGGGCGCCGGTTGCCGCGGCGGCGGCAATGATCAGCGCGGGCCGGATCTGCAGGCGCCCGTGTTTGTGATAGACCCACGCGGCGACGAGTGACGCGAGGACATCGGTCAGCAAACTGACGCCGATGGCCTCGTAGGCGGAGAGGGAGGTGAAGAGCACAAGGACTGGGACCGCGAACGTGACGGCGCTCGCTCCGATCAAGCCTGTGACGACACCAGCCCCGCAGCCGGCGATCAGCACTGCGACAATCGTTGAACTCGCCAAGAACCCCTCACCCACCCCATCGCATCGAGAATTCCGCCAGATATCGTATCCGATTCTCGTGTGCCGGTGGAACAGGCCGGAAGCCAGTGAGATTTGGCGGGTTGCAGGCAGATCGCAGACCTCCGATGAGCAGTGTCGGGTGACCTTCCCCATGAGAGGGGAGAACTAGGGCAAGTTGACGGGTCCGTGGCGACGTCCTAGTGTGGGAAGGAATGTGCTGGACCGAATCTATGTTTCAACGCGAAAGGAGAGGTCGCATGGTGCGCAGAGGGAGACATGGGTTTTTGCTCGCGATCGTGGTCTGTGCGGCGATCGTCGCAGGGAGCGTCGTCGGCGTGGCGTCGTCTGCCCCCTGGGTCGGGAAGTGGCTCGGGACCTATCGCATGCAACATGGCGGCTGGAAGGGCACGCTGATCATCAATACGCCCGCGATCATGACGTGGAACGGTCCCAACCTGGAGATCGAGTACATCGGCGACGATGGCAATGTCTTCGGCGGATACGGCTATGTCCAAGGTCCCACCTATCAAGCGGGACCCGAACTCATCGATCCTGTGGAATTCTTGATCGAGAATGCCGACAGTGCAATCGGCATTCGCTTCACCATCGACTTCGCCAATACGCCGCTGACGGATGGCGATGACACGATGTTCATCGGGTACCTGATGGACGGGGACCGGATGGCGGGGTCCCTGAAGAACGTCGGGTATTCGCGGTCGTTTGGATGGTATGCCGTGCGCAAGGGGGCTCCGGGCTCGGTCTGGTAGCGGAGCGGAGAGGGGCTTCAACCCTTGCTGCTCAAGCAACCACCACCCAAACGCCAAACGGCGAATTCCGAAGGAGGTGACGGATTGGTTGCCTTCGGCCAAGGCTTGGCGTAGCGTCTTGGCCATGAATCCACTGCACATCGAAACGCCGTTGGTCGAATCCAGTGCGCTATCCCACAGTGCGGGCCGAACGGTCTGGTTGAAGCTCGAGGCAATGCAAACGCCCGGGTCGTTCAAGATCCGCGGAATCGGTCTGGCCTGTCAATCGTACGTGAGTCGGGGGGCGAAGCGGTTGGTCTCGTCGTCCGGTGGAAATGCCGGCATTGCAGTGGCCTACGCTGGACGCCTTCTGTCCGTGCCGGTCGTCGTTGTGGTCCCTGAGACCACGACACAACGAGCCAAGACGCTGATCGAGCGGGAGGGGGCCGAGGTCATCGTCCACGGATCGTCTTGGCAGGAGGCGAATGCACGAGCGCTGTCCATGCTGGAGGAGTCCGATGCATTTCTTCATCCGTTCGATGATCCGCTGATCTGGCAGGGCCACGCCAGCCTGGTTGACGAGATCGTGCGATCCGGTGTGAAGCCGGATGCCATGGTTCTCTCCGTGGGTGGGGGCGGGCTGTTGTGCGGCGTTCTGGAGGGGCTCCGTCGGAACGGCTGGGAAGACGTCCCGATCATCGCTGTTGAGACCGAAGGAGCGGATTCGTTGGCCCAGTCGATCCGCGCTGGCTACCGGGTCGAACTGCCGGCCATCACGAGCATCGCGACGTCACTCGGGGCCAGGCGGGTCTGCGAACGGGCGTTCGACGGGGCGAGAGAACGCGCTGTTCGCTGTGTGGTGGTTTCGGATCAGGCTGCGGTATCCGCTTGCGAACGGGTCCTTGCCGATCAGCGGATCCTCGTGGAACCGGCGTGTGGAGCTTCCCTGGCGGTGGCCTACGATCGCGCGCCGGAGCTCGATGACTTCGAATCGATCCTGGTGATTGTCTGCGGTGGGGCGACCGTTACGGTGGAGCAGTTGCGTGAGTGGACAGATCGCCACGCCTAGCTCGTCGCCAACCCTGTGGCCGCTCCGGCGCCCCTTCATCCGGTGGAGAGCGAATCCGCAGCAGGGCGAAGCTGTTTATGCTAGTGTATGGCAAAGCGTGACAGCAAAGACTCAGCAAAAGGACACGTGCTTATGAACTACCAGCGACGGTTGAATGGGTTGCAGCAAGCGATGCAGCGAGAAGAAATCGACCTTGTGTTGTACGGGCCGGGCCCCAACCACCAGTATCTGACGGGAAACCTGTTGGATTGGCGGTCGGCACGCGATCTCCAGCCGGTTGGAGATGTCCTCCTGATTCCCCGTGACGGGGAACCCGTATTGATTATGTCAGGCACTGAAGTGGCCGACGGTTGCCCCATCAAGAGCATTCACCGATATGACCCATCTGTTGGCTACGTGGGGATGCTCGACGCCATTGTCAAAGGGCTGTCGGTCGAGGTCCGGAAGTTGGGACTGGGATCGTATCTGCCGACGCCGTGGACCGCGGCAGCCGTCGCGGTTATGAAGAGCCCGGAACTCTGCGATGCTTCCCGCTTGATGGATCCACTGCGGAAGATCAAAGAGCCCGAAGAGGTGGAACGGCTACGCGAAGTGGCCGAGTTGACGGATCGGGTCCTGCTGAAGGTGGTCGGGGAGATCAAGGAGGGAGTCTCGCAGCTCGACCTGATGCTCGAGATGGCGGCCGAGGCTCGACGAATGGGCGCTTCGGGTGTGTCCTTCGAACCCTGGGCCTGTTTCGTGCAATCCGGTTCTTCGGTCTCTTTCTTGGAAGCGGATCCGAGTGAGGTCACCGGCTACCCGATCGACAAGGGACTCGTGGCTGACACGGCCATCACCTTTGATGTGGGCTTCGTGATGAACGGCTACTGCTCGGATTGGGGGCGGAGTGTGTATTGGGGAACCCCTCCGGACCATGTGAAGAAGGCCCATGCCGCCCTGCGGCAATCGGTGCTGGACACCGTGGCAGGAATGAACGACGGCAACATGAGGGCGTGCGACGTCTACCCCGCGATCGAAGAGAGGCTGGACGGCTTTGGCTTCGGGGATCGAATGCGTGTTCGATTGGAACGCGAGAAGATCATGGGACATCAGATCGGCACGGAGGTTCACGAGAATCCGTGGCTTCGGCCGGACTTCGAGGAACCGCTGCGTGCGGGCATGGTGATGTGTATCGAACCCAAGCTCTGGCTTCCTGGGGAGTACTACCTCCGGCTTGAAGAGATGGTGCACATCACCGAAACGGGAGCAGAGTTTCTAACCAACTTCGACCGAGAGCTGTTCGTGCTTTAGGTTCGCATTTCAGAACTTGCTGCAGGGTTCACGGATGTCGGGTTCTCACTTCGCGCCTGCGTGACGGGACGAAGATCGAACGACAAGATGCGGCAACAGGAGAACCGGCTGGTGTTGCCGAAGATGGCCCGGCAGGATGGAGTGGCGAAGACAATGGCAACTGGTTCAGTGGGAGGATTTCGATGAGCGGTACTGAGAGAAGAAGGATAAGCCCTGGTTCAGAGGTTCAGATTGTACAGAAGCACCATCAGCGCACCGGTACCCTGACAAGAGGCGTTGTGAAGGATATCCTGACGAAGTCGCCGACCCATCCGCATGGGATCAAGGTCCGGCTGGAGACCGGCGAGGTCGGCCGGGTGAAGGAGATTCTGTCAGAGTCCTGAGTGCGACGATTGCGAGATCCGTCCAGCGTCTTGACGCCTCTACGTTCTGGTTCCGGTAGAGGTTTCCACCTTCCGATGTCGGCAGAGAGGCGTGAGGAGATCGCGCACTCCCTGAACAGCGAAAGCCTGCAATCGACTCGCTTCATGCCACGGCGCACCCTGGCTCTTGTGGCAGTGAGAGTCTACCCAAACGTGTGTTTGACGAGGCTTTGGCCATGAGCTGTGAGACCGAGCACATTGGTCTCTTCGAGCAACCCTTGATCGATGAGTTCGTCGATCGTCGCATCGACGTCCTCCTGCTGGGGTGTATGCGCATCAGCGATTCCCAATTCGCGCAGTGTCGGCATCTGCCGGAAGTCGAGTGTCCGGAGGACGTCACGGATGAGCGTTTGGCGATCGGCCGGTTCACGATCTCCGATGAAGAACAGGAGCCAGCTGTGGAACTGACGGGTGCGGAAGCTCTTGTAGCGCTCCGCGGGGCCGAAACGATACCGGGTGAGATCGATCTCCTCGTCTCCGCGGGTCCGGATCACCTCGATGAGCAGATCGATGGCGCTCTTGAGGATGAGGAGCGCGATGGCGAGGCCGACGATCCGGTCGAGCCAAGGGAACCGAAGCGCGGATGCGCTCAATCCGGCGAGGACTCCGATGGCAACGATGACGTGGTTTCGCGAGTCGACCGATTGCGTGATCAGGGCGGGACTTCCGGAGCGGAGTCCGACGAAGCGTTGGTAAGCCCAGAGCGCCGCGCAGAGTACCCCGGAAGCCAATGCAGCGCCCACGGCCAGCCAGTCGATGGTGAGGCTCGGCCTCTCAAGGAAGCTCCGGATTGCTTCGCTCAACGTCCATCCACCGGTTCCGAGCATGAACGCAATCAACAGGATGTTGGCAGCCCGCTCTTGCTTCCAGCGGATCCCGAAGTAGACCAGTAGGCTGGATACGCCATCCAGCAGCGTATCCACGCCATCATTCAGCAGCGCGACCGATCCGGAGAGGATGGCGGCGGGAAGCTTGACGCCAGCGAGCAGGAAGTGGATGGCAAGGGAAGCCTTCGAGACCGCGATCGGCTGGAGCAGTCGGCCAACTGCTGCACGTGCGCGCTGCATATCCTTGAGGATCTTCTCGGCCTCGGCTCGTCCCGCATCCGTCAACGCGTACCGCGTGCCGTGTTGTGTGATCCACCCACGGGCGGATGCCACACGGAGACCCTCTCTCACCACACTCTCGGTCTTGCTTCCTCGGCGGGCGTGGTGCAGCCGGGTCGATGTGCTGAACAGCCCTGCAAATCGGAGGTAGTTGCCGAAGTACTCGACCATCTCCTCCGTGGATTTCGGTCCGCTGAGAAGCGCCTCGGCGACCACCCACGAGTGCCCATAGTCGCGATCTTGCCGTGTGGTCTTCCTCTCGAACATATTCCCCAAGAGGATAAGAGTGTCGCACACGGTCTTCAATCAGGGAGTCTTGCGCCGCCGGAGCACACCATTGGATCACCCAGCGGTAGGGAGCTGATCAAGCGGTTGAGCGCCGGAATCCATCCCGGTGTGTGCGCCGCCGTAGTGCCTGACTTGATGCCTTCGATACGGGACCCTCCGACGGTGCGTTCTTCCGTTGCCATTCGGCATCCGAGCTTCTACGATGGTGTACCGTATTGTGCAGGCCGCCCGGCGAATAGGCGCCGGGATCTGTCGCGCTGAACCTCGCGGAGGACATCGCATGAGCACAAGAGACTTCGAGATCGTGAAGATGCCGAAGTCTCGCTTGGCCACCTTGGATCTCGGCCGGCTGTACAGGAACAAGCACTACATGTTCGGCCTGCTCGAGGTGGATGTCACGTGCGCGCGACAGGCCGCGCGATCCCTTCGCAGCAGCGGTCAACCCGTGTCATTCACGGCCTGGATGATCAAGGCAATCGGCAATGCCATCGCTAGAAACCGAGTCGCGCAGGCGATGTCGTACGGGAAGAATCGCAACATTGTGTTCGACGGCGTAGACATTGCCATGCCGGTGGAGAAGCTCGTCCACGGCACGCCGGTCCCGATCCCGCTGCTCGTGAGAGACACCCAGCGCAAGACGGCGCAGGCAATCCAAGAGGAGATCGACGCGGCGGTGAACCGGCCGGTGACCGGCGAGCGGGACTTCATCTTGGGTACGCATCGGTTCTCCGGCGCGTTGCTGCGACGGTATTACGCGCTACCTCAGTGGGCAAGGCTCTTCATGATGAAGGCGCTGCTACGCAGCCCGTTCCGCGCGAAGCGGCACACAGGAACGGCGATCGTAACCACGGTGAATGCCGTCGGCCGATCCGCTGGCTGGATCCTGCCGACGCGGAACATGCACAGTCTGTCGATTGCGTTCGGCTCGATCACCAAGAAGCCGTGGGTCGTCCATGGAGAGATCCTGGTTCGAGAAATCATGCACCTGACGATCACGTTCGATCACGATGTGATCGACGGCATGCCGGCGCAACGGTTTACCCAGGATCTCGTGACCCACATCGAGAAGGGAATCCTGGGTGCTGACGTGGCGAGCAGCCAATCGGCGGAAGCTACGACATAAATATCGCACTCGGCCGCCGCGGCGCGAGCTGCATGAAGCAGGCGGCTGGAGCCCGGTTGGCCGTCCGTGCGGCCGAAGCGCAAATCACCGGAGGCGGTCTTCACCCCGAGCGGGGAGCGAAGATCGCTTGACCGGATTCCCGGCGCGGTGTACCGTTTTCTTGATGTCGCTGTTGGGAACGGAGAGCGATGAATCGACCGATCATCCGATCACTGATCGCAGTCGTTGCCCTGGTCTTCGCGTTGGCTGTCGTGGGACAGGCGCTTTCCGTCTGTGATTACATCACGCCGGAGAGCCGCATCGCCGACCTTGGCATTCAAGGTTCGTTCAACTGGTACGACGGTCCGTACGCGGATGATCGAAGCCGTACGGTCTCGGCAAGCCTTCTGGCGGATTTCATCGGCCTGAGAACCTCGGCGTCGTTTGCCCAAGCGCTGGAAGCCCGCGGCGAGATTCGAGGAATCGACGGGGATTGGGCCGCCAACCTGAATGGATCGGGCAGTCTGCGGACCTTCTTTGCCGACGACGTTTTCGGCGTGGGCGATCTCGGATTCGATCTGGCCGGGCGTACCGGTCTCGAGATCGATCTGACCGCCGGGGTCGGCACCGGAAGGTTTCGCGATGTGACCCCGCTGGCGCAGGCGATCCAGATCCAGAACGAACTCCTCGATCTTGGTGAGCTCCTTGCACCGGTCGCCGATCAGACGCTGCTCGATCTGGCGCAGATTCTGGGCGAAGTCGGCCCGGACGATGACGAGAAGGTCATCCGGCTGGTGGAGCGCCTCGTTGCGACCGACTTAGTGCCGGGCAACGATCTCGGGGTCCGCGGGCTGTTGGCGGTGGAAGGGCTCCTGGAATCGAGCGGCGAAACCCGTTTGTGCGGGCACGATATGCAGGCGCGGGTCGGCGTTGCAGCGAACGTGCTGCCGGTATTTGATCTTGCGGCGACCGGCATCCTCCTTGCGCGTTACGCGGCGGTTCCGGATCCCGTGTCCCAGTTCAAGGCATCCGCCGAGGCAAAGGTTCGGCTTGCGGATCTGGACAGAACACGGATCGATTCCGATCTCTCCTACGAGCGCCGGCTGCCGGACGGCTGGACCGCTCGCGCGGACTACCGGCTGCTGATCGATCGCCAATGGAGTGATCCGGCGGAAACGGTGATTGCACACGCGTTCTCCGGGCGGTTGACCACGCTGATCTTCGGCTCCGTCGGCCTGAGCCTCGTTGGCGATGCCCAATACCGTACCGGCGACGAGGAGATTACGCTCTTGATCTCGCTTCTCCTGGAGGCGGATCTGTACTGATGGCGGCCGAACAGGTCGTTCGCGCCGAAGGGCTGCGCAAACGGTTCGGCAAGCGTACTGCACTCGATGGACTGAGTTTGACCGTGCCGCAGGGGCAGCTGTACGGACTCGCCGGACCGAACGGCGCCGGCAAGACCACGCTGATCCGGACGCTCTGCGGTTTGCTCCTTCCCGATGAGGGCGAAGCCCACCTGCTGGGATGGCGGATGCCGAGTACCCGGGTCCGGGCGCAGCTCGGATACATGCCGCAGGACTTCGCGGTGTACGACGATCTGACGGTCTTGCAGAACTTGGAGTTCTTTGGTGAGCTGTACGGCCTGCACCGCAGGCCGGTTCGTGAACGGGCCAACGAGTTGCTCGACCTCGTTGAGCTGAGCGACCGGAAACGGCAACGCGTCGGGACGCTGTCCGGTGGCATGCGGCGGCGCGTGTCCCTGGCGGTGAGCCTGTTGCACAAGCCGCGCCTGGCGTTTCTTGACGAACCGACGGCCGGTGTCGATCCGAAGCTGCGCCGCTCGTTCTGGGATCACTTCAATCAGCTGGCCGACCAGGACGTCACCCTGGTGGTGACGACGCACTTGGTTGAGGAAGCGCTGCGCTGCCACGTCGTTGGCTTCCTGATGGCCGGACGAATGCTGACCCAGGGCACGCCGGAGGACATCCTCGCCCGGACGGACACGGACAACCTCGATGATGCGTTCATCGTGCTGCAGGAACGGGGGGAAGCGACACCATGACCAGCCTTGCGTTGACGCGAAACGTTCTGCGACGCATCGTGCGCGACGTGCGCACGCTGGCGCTGATCGTGATCCTTCCGCTGTTCTTCGTGCTGCTGTACGGCAACTCGTTTTCGGGATCGTACACCGGTCTGCCGATTGTGGTGGTCAATCAGGACAATGGGCTCGCTTCGGTACGCACCGCCGAAGTCGGCCGGATCACACTGACGGTCGATCTGGGACAGGCGTTCGTGAATGCGCTCGACCCGGCTGTGTTCGATATCGTGCAAGCCGAAGATGCTGAAGCAGCCCTTGCCTCGGTTGGCGAGGACGTTCGGGCGGCGATCGTCTTCCCGAAGTCGTTCTCCAACACCGTGGTCAATGCCGCCGTGCGCGCCGGAGGAGAACGCAGAGTCGAGATCGATGGGGACAACGTGACCCTGCTGCCGAGCGAACCGGTCGATGGGCCGGTCACCGCATTGACCATCGATGACTCGAGCCCACTCGTTGCACGGGCGATGCTGGACGCGCTCAATGCCGCGTTTGCCACGGTCCTCGAAACGCAGCAGTCTTCGCTGGATATCGACTCCTTTCTCGACGTGCGCTCGTTGTACGAAGGTCGAATCCGGATGCTCGACTTCACTGCGCCGGGCATCATCGGCTTCGCGATGACGCTGATCACTGTTATGCTGACTGCGATGGCGGTGGTTCGCGAGCGCACCGGCGGAACCCTGACCCGCATCCTGATCGCGCCGGTCAGCGCATGGCAGGTCACCCTTGGCTACACCCTCGCATTCAGCCTGATCGCTGTATTCCAGGCGGCCGAGCTGCTGATCGCCTCGGTGTGGTTGTTCGATGTCCGCTTTGTCGGCGATCCGGGCGTTGTTGCGTTGATCATCGTGCTATTCGCTGTCGGGCTGCAGGGGATTGCCACCCTGATTTCGACCTTGTCGAAGAACGAAGCGCAGGCCATGCAGTTCGTGTTGTTCCTCGTGATCCCATCGCTCATGCTGAGCGGCGTCTTCTGGCCCCTCGAAGCCATGCCGGCGACCATCCGGCCGCTGTCGTACGCGATTCCGCTGACCTACGCCAATGCGGGGCTGAAGAAGGTGATGCTGACCGGCTCCGGCATCGGAGACCTAACCTTCGAATTGGCCGTTCTCGGCGCGATCGCCGTGGGAACGCTGCTGCTGAGCGTTCTGAGCATGCGCCGACAGGCGTATACGGCGTAGAGACTGCAGGTTCGTTCTCGTGTTTTCCACACTTCTCGCCGTCCTCCGCTTCGCCCAGTGAACTGTGGTGGCGTGATGGGTTGCCTGAGCCGACGGGCCATCGCTGGTCTTGAGGCATCCGATCACACGGGCTACTTGCGCGATCAAACGCCGAATACCGAGGACCATCGGTGCTGTCTGACCTTGCGCGTCTCAGCGTGCTCAACCATCGCTCGGACGCAATCGTTCGATGACTTCGGTGCTGACCCAGTAGGGGTTGTACATCGTGTCTCCGCTGCGTCTGGAGATGAAGAAGAGGTACTCACCATCCAGTGTGATGAAGGGAAGTGTTTCGGGATAGACTGTGTTGATTGAGGAGCCGAGATTGACCGGATGATCCCAGTTCCCGCCGGGTGTGCGGAAACTGACGTAGAGATCCGTCTTGCCGTACCCTCCGGGCCGATTGGATGCGAAGAGAATGAAGTCCTCAGCCGGACTGACATACGGTCCGTACTCGTAGTCCGCGGTGTTGATGGTCGGGCCAAGGCTTTCGGGAGCCACGTATTGCCCATCGAGCAGAACCGATCGGTAGAGATCCATGTTTTCATCGTTTGTCATCCGGAAGTAGAGGGTGCCGTTCCGAGCGATCGTAATCTGATGACCCATCTTGAAGGGAAGGGAGATGGGTACAGGGACCGACTCTGTCCATCCGTCCCGTGTTCGCTCAGCCCTGAACAGAGGGCCGCCGGGCCGGTCGGAGATGATGAACAGGGTATCGGTTCCCGGCTGAAATGCGGCGTGCGCATCGTGCGGATTGCCCCCAGATGGAAGTGCCTCCGGTTGCGTCCAACAGCCGCTCGCTTGGCGCTCGACAAACGCCAGATCCTTGTAGTCAGGGTTCCCGACGTGGTAGCGAGTCCAGATAGCCAGGTCGCCGGCGGCTGAGAAGACGGGCGCGGAAACCCACCACTCGGTGCTGGTCGCACGCAGGGACAACGGGGCGAAGCGCACGGGATCCAAGCCTGGCGTTGACTGGCCCAGATACTCCCCGGTGAGACCGGAAGCGCAATCCGGCTGAGTTGCTTGAGGATTGTCGGCTAGCCCCGTGTGGAATAGGAAGATGAGCAACAACAGGGTGCAAGACACGAGACAAGTACGCCGGCATCGGAACATGCAAGACCTCCTGAGTCGTCACAGAGGGAATGGAAGGATGGTATCGGGAGTTGACCGCAGAATCCAGCGAAAAGAAATGCAAAGCATAGGAGATCGGGATGGGGTACTGTGATTCGGCACTCAATGCCGGCGCCAGAGCGTTCCCATGCTTCTCGATTTCGTGGTTTCGTCCGGTCCACGGAGGCATGACGATTGGAGCCCTTGCTCCGTTCCTCGACTGGGCCATGTGTCGGGGGTTGATGGCAGTGGGCATCGGTAGGTGCTCCTTGGGCTGAGAATCCGGGCACCGACTGAACTGAGCCGCGCAATGCATTCCGGCGAGTTTGGAGAAGCCATTTGGCAAAGCCAATCGGCGGGTGAGCGGAGTCGATGCGGTGCGCAATTGCCAGGGTGCGAATCTTGTTCGAGGATGCCTTGTGTTGTAGGCTGGGAACGGCGTTGCACCGTGGTTTGCCCGATCATCCGCGGGAGGAGGACGTGTGGACAAGTTCCCTTCGATCGTGGCCCGTGACTTGGAGGGGAACAATGTGCGGATTCCCGAAGACCTGCCTGCGGGGCCTCGACTTGTGGTGTTGGCCTTCCAGCGGTGGCATACCAAGCTCATCGAGACGTGGGAGCCGGCGCTCGAAACCCTTGAGGCACGCTGCCGCGAGCTATCGGTATGGGAGGTGCCCACCCTCTCCCGGCTCTATCTGCCCGCACGTGGCTTCATCGATGGCGGAATGCGGGCCGGCATCGTTGACAGAGACGCCCGGCTTCACACGCTGACTGTCTATGCGAACCGCTCCGCTCTGGCGCGGAAGCTTGAACTGCCGTCGCTCGAGACCATCTATCTGTTGCTTGTCGCCCCCGACGCAACGCTTGTGTGGCAGGGGGAAGGGGCTGCGAATGAAGCGCAGGTCCTGGCGTTGAAGCAGGCCCTCGAGCAGCTTGCCTGCGAAGCGGGCTGAGATCACACGACGCTGCCGGCACTGTCCCCTTGCCAAGTGAGTATCGGCTGTTCGATCGACTCGGTACGTCTCCTGACTGGTCTTCGATTCGATCGATGTTCCGCAATGCCGTGTTCCGTGGCCTCGGGGCGGATTCTCCACCTACCGCGCCTTGCTGGAAGGCCGCCTGGATTCATCCCTCCGTAGGCGTGTTCAACTGTTGGTCAATCCGATCCTTGATCGCCGCGATGACCAACGGATGGTCGTTCCATGCCCCGAGATTGACGATCGTGAAGCCGTGGGGCACTGCGGCCTCGCGCACGAGTTCCGGAACGTCATACTGGCTGTGGATCGAGTCGGCGCTGATCGCGGCGGAGAAGAACAGCAGGCGTTCAGCGCCGAGTTCGACGAACTCCTCGATCTTCTCCGCCGGCTGAGGCTCCTTGAACTCCATCCACGCCAGGCCGAGGAGGTCACGGTTGAATCCGTCCTCCACCAACCGGTCAAGTACCCCTTGGCGGAACGCGATTTCCTGTTCGGTTTCGGTTCCCCACGCCACATCCCACTCGTCCGGTTGACCGTGTCCGACCAGGAGGATGGCCACACGGTCCTTCTCCACTCCGCCAAGGAGTTCGTTGGCCCGGGCAACGAACAGGCTACGCAGGAGATCCGAGTCCCAGAGGGGGCCGGTCTTGTCGATCCGAACCCCGAACCGTTCCTCGGTGTGCAGGTCTTCCACCAGCTCCTCACCCTCTGCCGTGTGGTTCGATACGGTCAGGAAGACCTCGGAGAGCAAAATCCGGCTGGCCCCGTCGTTCAGCGCCTGGATTACCGCTGCGTCCGGACGGGGTTCGTCATCGAGGAACGAGAGGTAGAAGCGGGTGGTGTTGTCTCCATTGGTGCGGAAGGCCTCCTCGAGCGCCGACAGCATGCGAACGTGGACATCGTGGTGCTCGCTGCGCCCCACCTTGAGGTACGCATTGCGCAGCCGATACAAGAAGATCGGGCGGGCGAGCAATGGCACGAACGCGATCCCCTGTGCATCGAATTCGTTGAACTGGTTGATCCATCCGATCGGGCTGTAGAGCGATGGCTCGCCGTGGGTGAAGTAAACGACCGCCGTGTGTCCCGATCCGGGATCGCCTTGGGCGCGGGTGAGCTGCGGGACGTCCCTGGGGTCCGGCGTGTTCATCAACCGGACTGTCATGGCCCAATACCCGGCGACGAACAGTGCGAGCGCGAGCACCACGCCCACCGGCACGAGCCAGCGGCGGAACAGTAGCCCTATAGTGAGGATCGCGGCAAATCCGGCCACACAGGTCAGGACGAGCCAGAGGCTCATGGTCAGCGGACGAGCGACCAGATAGCCGACGAAAAGCCATCCCGCCAGGAATCCAAACCCGGAAATCATTATCCAGCGAGCGATCCGCAGAAACTCCAGCATGCCTTCGCCTCCCTTTCCGGCACTGTAGGGGAAGAGCGCTGACGGCGTCAAAACGCACATCATGTCGTCGGTTCGAGCTGCATACCATGGAGGAGTGGTCGCAGTGCGGCGTGTGTCGCCGCCGGAAGGTTGGCTCAGCGAACCGGCGCGAGACCGAGATGGGCCGTCTCACGATCGCTGTTGGATCGTCTTCGATGGCGCGTTCCTGGCAAGGGGGCATCGCGATCCTGCATCTTCGCGGCTCGAGTCCCAGTTTCGATGCTCGTTACCGCGCGGTCGTCCGCCAGGACGCTGCGGCTTCGGCAGCGCGCGAGGATGGAACCGATTGCCGTTGGGTGATGTATCTACACAAGATGGGAAGATCAAGCGATGTGCTATGGAGGTAAGCATGAAACGATATGTGGGGCTGATTGTCGCCGGGATTCTTCTGTTTGCGGTGGGGGCAGGGGGCGAGGAGGGCGGAGAGGATGTTCGTTTCGGACTGTTCGGGATCTCCGGGATCATCCCGGACTACGGGGTGTTCGACGAGTTGAGGGTTGACTGCGGGACGTCAGGTCTCTGGATTGGGTTGTCGGAGGGCTATGTTGGGAGCAAGAAGGAAGGGCTCCATACCAGCAGGATGCGGGACTTCGTGGAGCATGGGATCACTCCGATTGCAACGGTGTATCTGAATGCGATCGATTCGAGTGCTGCACGCTGGGCGGAGGAGATCGCGCGATACTACAGCGTTGGCCAGGGGGCGATCGACGTTGGTGCGCCCGTGCGGTACTGGGAACTTGGAGACGAGCAGAACGGGTCGTGGGGCACGGGTTGTACGCCCGAGGAGTACGCAAGACGCGTTTCCATCCTCGCCCCTGCGATTCGGCGGGGCTGTCCGGACTGCCAGATCGTTCTCGGTGGTCTGCTGGATGGCCCGCGCATGGGAGACCAGGCATTGGCACCGTACTTGCGTGCATTCCTTGCAGCCGGCGGTGCGGAATGGATCGACGTCTACGCGTTTCATTACTTCGGGCTGGCAAGACCCACCCCGGCATTGCCGGAGGCGCAACTCTACAGTTCGGCCGAGGCGATTGTTTCCGATATGCGGGAGGCGCTGGCCCAGTATGGAGCTGCCGACAGCCCGATCTGGGTGACGGAGACGGCGACATTCTCCGGCGGCATGGGATCGATCGAGCAGTCCGAGAGCGAACAGGCCGCCGATCTTGTGAAGCGATACACCTTTCTCTGCTCGCTCGGCATTGAAGTCGCACAATGGTGTTACGTGACCGAGCCGCGCTATGAGGGAACTGGCGTCGGATTCTTCGACCAGTGTGGCCTGGTCTATGACGGGGAAGGACCATACGATCGTGGAGCCGGGGTGAAGAAGCGGGCCTACCATGCGTACGTCGAGCTCATCCATCGTCTAGGCGATGGGGAATTCGTCCGGCGAACCACGCAGCAGGGCGTTACAGCGATCGGATTCGAGACGCCGCTGGGGCCGGTTACCGTGGTGTGGCAGGATTCGTGGGTGCGAACGGGGCCCGTGTGGATTGAGGGCGAGGGGCGTGTCGTTGCGCACGGAATCTGCGGCGAAGCGTTGGGTGCATTCGACGACGTCTTCCGACTCGATCTGGATTTCGAACCGGTCTATCTGGCGGGTGAGGTAAAGGGAGTGTCACTTGGCGCACCGCCGCTACAGGCACCGGGGTCCTAGATGACAAGCGTGCCGCCTGGCAGCTGACGTACGTACAGTGGTTTCGCGCCAATCCGGCGATTCAGCCGATTGGCTTGGCGTATGGTGCGCTCAGGAGACACCCTATCGTGTCTGTACATCTGTTCGTCAAGCGGGCTACCGTCGGCGTGTTGGACAGGGCTTCGGAAACAGGCCGGCGCCATGGAATCTGCGATGGGAGCGCGCATGCGATGAAAAGATACATCGAGCCCGTGGTGCGTGGCGAGTTGCTTCTGCACGGTTTGGGACCACCTGCCAGCGCAGCCAGCCTCCGGTGCCGTTGGTGATCTGCCAGGCATGAGAAGATGAGAGGCCGTGGCCAGGTGTATGCCGGTTCAGATATTCACCGAGACGTTGTGCCGACATGAAGAACGTTGGCTCTGGGCAATCCAGCCTGCCTCTTGCACTGGGCCAGAGCGCCATCTTGGTTGCTGTTGGATCGTTCTCTTCAGAGGGATTGCGGCCGATGGGGAGGTTCGGATGTGCGCCCCGCCGATTTCACCATTCCATTCGATCACGATTGGATTGATGCGATGCGTGCCAGCCGGTTTGCGGGGAGGTCCTGTGTCCTATCGAAAAGGAGACGGCGAAGGATGGAGATGCGCCTGGATTTGCGGTTTCGATCTGCGAATGGCAGGATTGGGTATGATACGCGGGGCTCTCTGATTACAGGGCTTGCTGTCCGGCACGGCGACCTCCGGGCTCGGCGGTGGATTCGCGAATGACCATCTCAGGAGAGATACGGGTCGTTCTTGCTTCTTGTGTTGTCTTGGCGGTCGCGTTGATCCGTTCGAACAACATGCTCCCCGCCATGTGTCCAATCTCGAACGGCTTCTGATCCACAACGGTAAGGTGTGGTTTGAGTACCACGGCGCAATCCAGGTCATCGAAGCCGATCAAAGAAACATCCTCCGGACAGCGCAGCTTCAGTTCGTTGATCGCTTTCAATGCTCCCAGCATCATGGGATAGTTCGTAGCGAAAATGGCCGTCACGTCTGTGTTGCGGAGAAGGAATCTCGTGGCTTCGCATCCCTCTTTGACGCGGGAGTAGCCGTCGAGGACCAGCGATGGATCGAAGAGGATGCTGTGATCCAGAAGCGCGCTTTGATGTCCGAACAAGCGTTCTTTGAAGGTTTGGACTTCGCGAACACCAGTGAGTAAACCGATCCTCTGGTGTCCCAACTCAATCAGGTGTTGGGTTGCGCTGTAAGCACCCTTCACGCTGTCTGCGAACACCTGGTCGGCACCGAATCGCTCGATCTGCCGGACCACAAGGACGATCGGCGGGCCGTTCTTCAGGTATGGGCCTATGTTCTCGCGCCCTGCAGGGCTTGGGGCGATGATGATTCCGTCTACGCCGCAGCTTGCCAATGCTGCAATGCACGTGCGTTCGCGGGAGGGCTCGTCCCGGGTGTTCCCATAGATGATGGTGTGGCGATGCAGTTCCGCTTGCTCTTCGATTCCCTCGGCGACGATCTGGAAGAATTGGTTGCGAGGGTCCGGAAGAAGAACACCGATGGAGTACGATTTCCCCTTGCGCAGCCCGCGGCCAACCGCTGAGGGTTGGTACCCCAGTTCCTCGGCGGCTTTGCGGACGCGCTGCTGTAGCTCGCTGCTTACGAATCGTGTGCCGTTGATGACATTGGATACAGTGGCAATGGAGACACCAGCTCGTCGCGCGACATCCTTGATCGTGGTTCCCTTCTTGGCCATTCTCCGATATCCTCCACTAGTGTCCGTTATCCTACGAACTCACGATCTGCATGATACACAAAAACCGCCCTCCGTTGGGGAAGGCTATTGCGATTGTACTGAGGAAAACAGGCTTGCGTACTGTGGTACCACATCGTCGGAGAACCGTTTGACCCCTTCAACCGTCTTGGGATGGCGAACCATTTCGCGCAGGATGGCAAACGGAATGGTTGCGATCTGCACGCCGGCGAGTTCTGCAGCGCGAATGTGCTGAATGTGGCGCACGCTGGCGGCGATGATAGAGCATTCAAAACTGTATGCCTGGAAGATCTGCGCGATTTCTTCGAGCAGTTTCACTCCGGCCAGCACCGTGGGTCCGTCAGCTTGGGTGCCTGCGGAGCTTCTCTCGAAGTCGTCAACCCGGCCCATGAACGGGCTGACGTATCGGGCGCCTGCCTTGGCGGAGAGAAGCGCTTGCTCCGGAGTCATGATCAGTGTGGCATTCACCGGAATGGCTAGCTCTGCTAGTCGGCGAATCGCCTTCAGGCCTTCGAAGTCCGGTGCACCATCGGTTTCATTGTTCGTATTTACGGGGATCTTGATCACCACGTTCTGGTTTGGCGGATTGAAGCGCTCGTAGAGCGCAATGGCCTCAGAGACCATCGCATCAGCGTCTAGGCTGATTACCTCGAGACTGACCGGCCCGTGGACAAGTCGGCAGATGTCCTCGATGTACTTCGGGATCTCCAGATCCTCTTCCTGTCGAGCATCTACTGCCTTGCGGATGAGCGAAGGATTCGTGGTCAGTCCATCGACGACACCCCAGGAGCATGCTTCTCGGATTTCCGCTAGATCTGCCGTATCGATGAAGATGTTCATGGAACCGTTTCTCCTATAGAGATCCTAGCGCATCACGGCACGCTTCCAGGAAGTATGCGACCAGCGTTGCCCCCGGATCCTGAGCTCCTTTGGTCTGTTGTCCCAGCCACTTGGCTCGTCCCACCTTGGGTACGAGATTGCGCGTTTCCTCCGCGCCTTGCCTGGCGGCTTCGGCTGCCCCAGACAGAATGGCCTCGAGATCTCCACCTTTTGCAGTCACGCGATCGGCGGCCTCATATGCTGGAACGAGTGCGTCAAGAAGCGTGCAGTCACCGACCTTGGCGTGGCCTCGTGCCATGATGCCATCGACGGCAGCCTGGAGCATTCTGACCAGATCTTCGGGGCCGATGAAGTCTTGTCCATCGATTGCCTTGCCTGCGTGCATGAATGCAGTGGCGAAGAAGACGCCAAACGTCGATGCCGCAGAGTTGTTGAACGTCATCCCGAGTGTTCGCAGAAGCTTGTCCGGACGTTCTCCCTGCAGGCTCGCGAGTCGCTTCTCAATTGCTGTAAAGCCATTGGTAACCGTGATTCCGAGATCTCCATCTCCGCATGCAGCGTCCAGCTGTCGCAGGACCTCGCTTCTTCCTTTCATGTACTCTGCGATCGGCTGGAATGCCAGGCGGATCTGCTCGGCGTCCAGCGATTTGGGTGCCACGTTGTGCCTCCTGTTTCCTCTTTTTCTGTCTGGGAGACCCGGTTCACCGGATCTCCCAGACCAGGGCATGCTCGTTACACTTGTTGCAGCAGGAACGGCGATTTGCACGGGGCATCCAGCAGTTCCCGGAGTTCTTCGTCGAGTCGTAGGAGACTGACGGAAGCTCCCTTCATCTCCATCGACGTTGCGTACTCGCCGACGAACGCCCTGTGAACGCGAATCCGGTTATGCTTGAGGATTTCTGCGACGCGGCGGTACATGATGTACAGCTCGGAAGGTGCGGTCGCCCCGAGACCGTTGACGAGGACGGCAACGTCGTCGCCCGCCTTGAACGGCAAGTCTTCAAGGATGCGACCGACCATCGTGTCGACGACATCATCCGACGGCTTGAGTGGTCCGCGGTCAATCCCGCGCTCGCCGTGGATGCCCATTCCGATCTCCATTTCGGAGTCTCCGAGGGTGAAGGTGGGAACACCGGCTGCTGGGATTGTACACGGAGATAGTGCGACGCCCATCGTTCGTGTGTTCAGCCCAGCCTTGTCCGCGATGCGCTTCACCTCATCGAGGGTTGCTCCCTCAGCGGCCTTGGCTCCTGCGAGTTTGTAGGCGAAGAAGATGCCTGCAATGCCTCGCCGCGTTTGGTGTTCGTCGGGCGGTGCAGAAGCTACGTCATCCGTTCCGAGTGATGTGGCAACCCGAATTCCTTCGTCGGCGGCCATCTCGGCTGCCATGTCGAAATTCATCACATCTCCGCTGTAGTTTCCGTACAGGTAGAGCACGCCGCAGCCTGAATCGATTGCCCGTGTGACATCGAGCATCTCCTGAGAGGAGGGGGACGAGAAGACATCCCCTACGGCAACGCCGTCCGCCAGGCCGCTTCCGAGGTATCCGAGGAACAGCGGGAGGTGACCGGAGCCTCCTCCCGTGGCAATCCCGACTTTCCCCTCGATCGGAGCTCCTGCGACGACCAGGCCTCTGATACCCCGCTCGGAGCTTGCCGCGGCTTTCAGATGATCAGGAAACGCTGAGAGGATTCCGTCGATCATCTCGCTCACGTACCGATCGGGTGTGTTGAGTAGCTTCTTCATCGGTCTTCCTTCCTCATGTCGAGCGACTGCCTAGGCTTTCTTTGCCAGCCACTTGACGAGATTGGTCGAGAATGCCTTTGAGCCGTCCCAATCTACGAACCCGCGTCCCCAGTGAGGCGCACAGTCCGAAGCCAACACCATGGTGCGGCCTTCGCCGTAAGTCCCTGCGACCACGATCGGATCTCCGTTGTATTCGGCGAGCAACTCACCTTCAGGCTTGATCTGGACCTGGTTGTATCCGGAGAACAGCACTGGAGCGGCATTCCAGTCAATGCCCTTCATGATAGGATGCTCGGGTTTGAGGACCGTGGGCTTCATGCCCTCAGACAGTTCGACGCGGTCATCCCACGGATGACAAGTTACCGGCAACATCTCTTCGAGTGCCGTGTTGTGCCACTTGGCCTGTCCGTACATGCCGCCGAACGAGAGCCACCCGCCGATGCCGGCAAGCCCTCCGCCTTTCTTCACGAAGTCCTTGAGTGCCGACAAGCGGCTTTTGCCCATCGGGCAGTTGAGGAAGCGATCTTCATACATGATGATCGTGTCCGTTCCGATGTCGCTGTAGATGACGACGTCATACGCGGAGAAGTCCGAAGGGAAATCCCGTTGGGCCTTACTCGTCGGGATGTAGTCGACATCGAGTTGCGGATCGGCTCGAAGTGCTTCCAACATGTGCGCTGCCTCGCTGTGGAGAACGCCATCGGTCCATGCATTCATTCCCTTGACATACGTTGTCACGAGGATGACCTCGTCGCCTGCGTACAGTACCTTGATCATTGAGTGACCTCCTTTGGGTCGGTTGCTACAGTTTGATATCCCGCATTGGGCGGCGTCCGAGAACGCAGATGCCCAGTAGTGCGATGACGAGGATGAGCCCTTGGGCGATGTCTTTCGCGTAGAAGGGAAGCCCGATCATCGTGAAACCATTGCTCAGACTGGCCATGAAGAGAGCCGACAAGATGATCCCCGGGGCGTTGACCACGCCTCCTTTAAGGAACAGACTGCCCAGGAAGACGGTAATGACGGTTGGGAAGAGGTAGCCTTGTCCGATGGAGGGGTTCGCAGCCCTGAGCATCGAGATAAGAAGCAGGCCTGCGATGCCAGCGAGGGCTCCTCCGATCACGAAAGCCAGAGTCCGGTTCAACCCGACATTCAAACCGACGTGACGTGCTGCATCGGGGTTTCCTCCGGTCGCGTACATGTACCGGCCGCGGCGGGAATAGCCGTAGAAGAGTATCGCGACAATGCCGATGATCGCGAATGTGAATACGGCGTTTGGAATCACCCCGAACGTATAGCTGCTCCCAAACAGCTTGTAGAATTGGGGTACATGGATTGGGTAGATCTCTGCACCCCCGCTGACGTACTTCGCGATTCCCTGGAGGAAGATCATCATGCCCATGGTGGCGATGAACGCCGGGATGCGGGCCCGAACGACCAGCAGAGAGTTGGCATAGCCCACTGCCGTGCCGAGGGTGATCCCGACCGCGAAGATCAGAAACGGATTTGCATCGTTCATCATCAGAGTGATGGCGATGACCCCGACAAGCGAGGTATTTGCAGCGAATGACATGTCGAAATCCCCATTGATCACGATGCCGCCGAGCCCGAGGCCAAGGATCCCGATGATGCTGGCTTGCCGGATGATGCTGAAGATGTTGATAGGACTGTAGAAGCGAGGCTGCAGGATCGAGAAGACAATCCAGATAAGAACGGCCGCAATCAGCAAACCGTACTTCACCAGCAGCATTCGCCAACTCCAGTGCCTCATGGTCTTGCGGTCTCCTTCCGGCGCCGGACTGACAGTCTTCCGTGCTTCTTGATTCATGGATTGCCCCCTAGAATGCCCAGCGCAGTACCTGCTCTTGGGTCTCGATTTCTTCGCGCCGGAACTGCTTCACGATTGTCCCGTCCTTGAACACGCAGACGCGGTTGGAGATGCCGATCACCTCTGCGAGCTCGGATGAGATGAAGATGACACCGAGCTGATGCTCCTCAGCAAGGCGTCTCAGCAAGTCATAGATTTCGTGTTTGACTCCAATGTCAATGCCTTGCGTTGGCTCGTCCAGAATCATTACGGCGGCATCTTCCCTTCGCGCCAACCAGCGCGCGATGAGGATCTTCTGCTTGTTGCCCCCGCTTAGGCTGTCGATCTTCTGGCGGATGCTGGTGTAGACGAGTCGAAGGTCATCGTTGTCAGCAATCTCTGTTGCACCGGACGACTCGGCTCGATGGTCGATCAGTCGCAGCTTGTTGAGGAACCGGTTGATCACCGGCAATGTGAGATTCTGTTGCAGATTGAATGAGTTGAAAAGGCCGTGGCGTGCTCGATCTTCGGGGATGAGGAAGATGCCGCGATCAATTGCTTGACCTGGGTTCTTGATGTTCAGGTCTTTGCCTCGAAGCCGGACGGTTCCGGATGTCCGTGGTGACAGCCCGAACAGCAACTCGGCGAGTTCTGTTCGGCCCGAACCGACCAGACCGTAGAATCCGACGACTTCTCCGGGCGATAGGGAGAACGAGATGTGGCGAAGTTTCTTGCCATCGGACACGTTCTCTACGTCGAGCAGGGATTCTTGGGAGGGTTGTGTTCGAACCTCCGGATACAGATCGCCGATTTCCCGGTTGGTCATGTAGCGGATGCAGGCTGCCCGGTCCATCTTCTTTGCGTTCTGGGTTGTGACCTTGACCCCGTCGCGAAAAATCGTTATCCGATCTGCGATGCGAAAGACCTCTTCGAGCTTGTGCGAGATGAAGATGACCCCGACGCCTTCTGCAACGACGTTCCCGATAATCTCGTAAAGCATCTCGGTATCCCGGTGTGTGAGACTGGCGGTCGGTTCGTCGAGAACCAACAGCCGTGGATTGTGGAACAGTGCGCGGAGAATCTCGATGACCTGTTGCTCGGACGGACGGAGCGACTCGACTTCAATATCGAGCGGCACCTGAGCACCCACCCTGTTGCGAATCCTTCGGGCGGTCTCACGCGTTCGCGCGTCGTGGATCAAGGCGGAGAGCCTGGTTTCCTCGTATCCCAAGCAGATGTTCTGCGCGCCGGTGAGAAAAGGGATTAGATTGCGCTCTTGGTAGACCATGCTCAATCCAGCGAGAAGCGCATCGTGGGGCGAGCGAAAGGTCGTGGGCTCTCCTCCCATGAGGATCTCACCCGATGTCGGGCGGTGCACCCCAGAGAGGAGTTTGCAGAAGGTGCTCTTTCCTGCGCCGTTCTCGCCAAGCAGTGCGTGAACCTCCCCCGGCATTACGGCGAAGTCGACACCATCAACAGCGACCACGCCTGGGAACACCTTGGTCAAGCCCTTGGTTTCGAGCACGGGCGAACTTGGCATGCGTCCTTCCTCCTCGAATGGCTGTGGTCAGAGGGCTGCAGCAGCCTAGGCTTTTCCAACGTGAGCACGCTGGCTACTGCAGCCGCGATTGGATCCGTGAGGGTTTAGATCGTGTAGGGATCTCCCCAGTTGTACCAGGCATCATCGCCAGCAGTCGGGTCGAAGTACTCGAACAGACTGTGAACGGAGGCGCCAGTGGCTGGGCAGTTCTCTTCGGTTACGAGCGCGCCCTTGCAGTAGATCACCTTCGAGATCGGGACCATGGACCCGGCGGTGTATGGTGCGATACCGTCGACCTGGATCTCGTTGATGACTTCCATCAGGGTATGGAGGTACTGCTCGAACGGCTGCGCGTACGTAGCGACGAAGGGCTCGCTGGGATCGCGAATCAGGCGGAATGCCTCGGCGCCACCATCAATGCCCGTGCAGAAGATGTCGTCGGCCGTGTACCCGCGGTCAAGGACGGCCTTGGCGGCGAACATCCCAAGGGTGTCCCATCCACCGAAGACCCAATCGATGTCGTTGCCGAAGCGGGTGAGCCAGTTGTCCATGAAGTTGTACGAGTCGCCGGAGTAGTCTTCCATCGAGACCCACTCTGTGGCGAGTGACTCCATGTTCGGGAAGTCGTTGATGACTGGTTCCGCAGCGTAGGCTCGTCGGCGAACGATGTGCCACTTGCAGCTGAGATATACAACGCCGCCGACGTTCCCGAGGCGATTGAGTCCGTAGTAAGCCATTTCGGCGCCCGCGATTCCGCCCGGCATCGTCGCGTTGACGATGACGCCCGGCATCGGTTCCGTGTCCAAGCAGTAGACCCCGATTCCCTGCTCGCGCGCCTGAGCGATGACGTCTGTCAGACCCTGAACATGGACATACTGAAGAATGATCGCATCCACGCCCGCATTGATCAGGGTTTCCATCATGTCATGTTGAGGTCCCAGCTCACCGCCGGCCATCTCAACCCTTGCAGTCCAGCCACGCGCCGCACATTCGATCTCGAACTGTTTGACGTTTCGCTGGCAGGACTCCGAAGACAATGAATGTCCGACGAAGGCGATCACCGGGGTGTCAGATAACGCGCTAGGTGTCGGGAAATCTTCTGCCAAGGCCATGCATCCAATACTGAGGAGCAGTGCGAGCACACACGTTGAAACAATGATTCTTTTCGCAAACATTTTTCCAGAGCCTCCTCTTGCTAGGTGCCATAGAACAACGACTGGTCAATACACGAAAGACTATACGTAATCGACGCACCACCTCCCGTGAGGATGGATTTGGATGAAACGTTTCAATCATATTGCCATGTCCCACTCTGAATGTCAAGTGGGAGATGGAATAGGCCGGGCGTGCTCTAGAAACCTTTGGGAAAGGGGAATAGATATCCATAAGAGTGCAAGCTGAGTGTCGAAAGCGGCATGGAGGGAAGCCTGAGTGACAGGAAAAACGCAGGAGAGTTTTCTGGTCAATGCGCAAACGGGAGAGGCGTGTCTGTGTTGGGGAGATCGGAAAGGGGAAACGGCGCAACAGTCAACAGGTGTTCGCTGCTTTGCGCGGGGACGACAGCATTGCCCCTAGCACTTGGGGAGAAGGCGAAGAAGGGTCTCACTGCGTTGCACTAGGGAATCTGCGATTCCAGTGTTGTGTGTCTGGATTGATGCCTGAACGCAGCTTTCGAGGGAAGGTTGCGCAGTGAAGCCGTGGTCTGCGCATAGACTTCCAGGAGCACGAAAGCATTCGAGTGTGGGTCACGGATTCGCACCGGCGCGCCGGTCGTTGCCCTATCTCTCTGTTCAGCCGATCGTCTTGGCCTGTGGCGCATTCAGCAAGTTCCCCTACGGGCTTGTGTTCCCTGTTTTCCAGGCCGGCTATCGCCCCCGGGCCCCGTAGGCGACTCCAGGCGGAGGCCGAGTCCCGGCGGTAGCTTTCCATTGTAGCGGCAGCTCGATTGGGTGGGAACATCCTGGAGCTTGAGGCGTGGCCGTTTCCGGAGCCGCGAAAGGCTCGATGAATCTTGACGATTCACGTACGGCTGAGCCGGCGCTCTTGAGCGGCATCTTGAAGAAACGTAGGATGGCGCATGAAGCGAATCTGTGTTTACTGCGGGTCGAGTTCGGGGTTCGATGGACGGTATATCTCAGCGGCCGGGAGGCTAGGACGCGCAATCGCCGAGAGACGATGTGAACTTGTCTATGGCGGAGCGGACGTCGGATTGATGGGAAAGGTTGCGGAGGCCGCTCTGAGCGCCGGTGGTGTCGTCCGGGGGATCATTCCGGAATCCTTTGCGCACGCGGTGTCCCACTCGGGACTCACCGAGCTGCGGGTTGTGGCGTCAATGCACGAACGGAAGCAGGTGATGTTCGAGCTTTCTGATGCATTCATTGCACTTCCGGGGGGGCTCGGTACGCTCGAAGAGGTCTCTGAGCTTCTCACTTGGGCGCAACTGGGTATGCACGTGAAGCCGTGCGGGTTGCTCAATGTAGGAGGGTACTTCGATCATCTCCTCGCGTTCCTCGACAAGGCGGTATCGGAGGGGTTCGTGAAGACGGAACATCGGCAAATGCTTCTCGTGTCCGACGATCCCGAGGACCTCTTCGCTCAGATGGCGGACTACGTTCCGCCGACGATCGGCAAGTGGGACGGAAGGATGGCGTCGACGTGAGAGAGGCTTCTGGGAGTGTCTCATCTCAAGCTGCGCGTGACGGTTGCGCGTGGTTTCCAGCCTGGTTGCAGAGCGACGAAGTCGTATACGATTTCGGAAGGCGGCAGCGCAGCCGGTGCACATCGCCGCGCGTGAGTTTCGATTGACACTTGTGATATGCCCGTTACAGCCTCGGTTCCGTGTTGTCAGCCTGCGGGCGGACTTCCAAGCATCGCTCGGCCATCAATCGGCGGGTCTTGCCTGGTTCCGCAATTGCTTTAATCGTAAGGGAAGCCTACGATGAAGTACAAGAAAACATGGCGTGTCCACCGATGAGCAAGTTGCAGAATTGGCTTGCGTCGGTGCAGGCGAGGAGGTCCGGGAGACACCATGGAACGAGCCAAGAAGCGGACGGATGCAATGGACGGTGAGCTTTCAGAAGGTACTGCAAGGCTGGAAACGCTGGGGCCTCAACCGATCGTGAGGAAGCTTGTGGTGATCCGGTGCCGGGCCAACAGGCGGGTGGCGGCAGCCCCTGTGTTTGACAGAGATGAACTCCGGCGTACCGGAACCGACCTCGAGATGTACGAGGTGGCGACAGCGTCGGAGGCGCAGCATGCATTCGCGCGCCTGAGAGACGGAGATATCCTGGTGCTCAATGCCCATGCGAATCAGGATCTGTTCGTGTATCGCGACGCGCCCAGGTCGGAAGTGAGGGTGCGGTGGTCGAGTCTCTGGAAGCACTTCGCCATCGTGCCGCCGCCCCGACTGGCAGCGACGATCCTTGCCGGATGCACGGTTCCCAAGAAGACGCTGACGCGGAGCACGCTCCGTGGTATCCGAACGGTTCTGAACAGCTCCATGTTCGTGGCCCCGTTTGCTACGGCGAAGTATGCCGTGGCTCCCTTCGGAGCCGACGACCACATCGTTGCCAAGAAGATGGGGATGGCGATCGCCAAGTTTACTGCAGGGCAGCTCAGCATGGCCGATGTCACCGAAGATCTATTCGTGAACCAGACCCGGTTCGGGGTCGTCTATGGATGCAACGGCTACAACCACCCTCTCGGGTGTGGCTGCGGATTCGGCACCCCTCATCTCACGAGGAGACGCCGCTGAGTCGGAACACCGTCGGTGCTTTCGCTGGAGGGAGAGGCCCAGAGGTGGGGAGTGTTGACCTCCGTGTGCCTCACGCACCATATTCATTGCAGGCGGTTGGTCGGCGCCCTTCTCGGGAGGTGTTCGCGTGACGCTGGATGTGTTGCTCGTGGGCGGCCTGCTGATCGGACCGAGCTACGTCTTCCTGTACATCTTCGGTGGCGCGCTAAGGCCGGACTACAGCCATATCTCTAACTCGGTGAGCGAACTCCTGTCACTGCGCTCTCCCAACAGGAAGACGCTTGTCGGGATTCAGGTGACCTATGCGTTGCTCCACATCCTCTTCGGCGTCGGCGTGCTGGATGTCGCTTTCAGGGTTTCCGACAGCAGGCTGTTCGGATGCATCGGTGCATGGACGATCGTAGCACTTGGCGCGGCGACCATCGGTACGGCGATCTTCCCTCAGGACGCCGAAGGTGCGCCACCGACTGCGGCGGGCCGGATCCACAAGACGCTCGTGCTCGGTGTGCTCGTTCCGGCTTCGATTGCCTCTACACTGCTGATCGGTCTTTGGTCGAAAACGACGGGACTTCCCGGCTGGTTCACGATGTACTCAGTGGCCACGGCCGGAGCAATCGTTGTGATGGGTGGGGCTGGAGGAGCGGCGGCAAAGACCCGGTTCGCCGGTCTGATCGAACGCATCGCGGCCCTCGTGTCACACCAGTGGCTCTTTGTTCTGGCTCTTGGCCTTCTGCTCTGCTGACGGAGGAAGAGCGAACGGTCTCGTACCCGTAGCCGCGGGGTTGTGATGATGAGCGATGGAAGGGTAGCCTGTTTCTCGGGGTTGATGCACCCGATGGGCGGCTGTAGCATGACCTGCGCTGGGACCCAAGAAAGCAAACCATCACAGCCGAGCAGGAGATGAACGATCACACCAGGTCAACCCCTCACGAGCTCAACGTAGGGCGCCTGCGGACTCGGGTGTGGAACCTATCCGTGGAGAGATGATGAAATCGCGCCCAACGATCACAACCACGCGGCTTACGCTCAGGGCGTTTTCGCCCGACGACGCCGCGAAAGTCATGCAGCTGGCCGGAGATCGAGACATCGCCGATCGGACGCTCAACATTCCTCATCCGTATGAGGAGGGTATGGCCGAAGCGTGGATTGCTACGCATCAAGAGGCTCTGGAAACAGGACGGGAGATGGCATTCGCAGTCACGCGACGAACCGATGGCGAACTCCTCGGCGCGATCAGTCTGCTGGGCATACGAGAACGGCATCAGGCGGGGCTTGGATACTGGATTGGGAAGCCCTATTGGAACCAGGGATTCTGCACCGAAGCGGCCGGGGCTCTGGCTTCGTATGCGTTCACGGAACTGGCGCTTGTGCGAGTGCACGCGTGCCACCTGAGCCGGAACCCGGCATCGGGACGGGTGATGCAGAAGATCGGAATGCAACACGAAGGCTGCCGCCGGCAACACGTGGTGAAATGGGATCAGGCCGAGGATCTCGAGCTCTACGGCATCTTGAGAGGCGAGTGGGAGAAGATGTCAGGGAAGAGTCGGTGCAGCACGTGAATCGACATCGTACTGACCGATCCCGGAATGGTGAGGAGGGGCTTCGATGATACGTCCGCTGTTTCCAGTGCAGGACTCCACGTTGGCTGCAGATGCACTGGCGGCCTGGATTGGTGCTCAATACGATCTACCCGGGCCTGCGACCTGTCGGTTTCACCGTAAGGGGATCTGTGATACCTACCGGATCACGGCCGGCAATCAAGCGTGGTACCTGAAGATCTACAAGCACGGGCGGCGGACGGCATTGGACGTGGCGGAAGAGGTGCGGTTGCTCAACCATTTGAGCGATCGTGGCGTCTCCGTTGCTGCGCCGCTTGTGCGGCGGGATGGCCGATACGTCAGTCAACTGGACGCGCCGGAGGGCGTGCGCTACGCCGTGCTCTACACGGCCGCCACCGGCACACACGGCGATGACGGCGATCTCGGCCGCATCCGCTCCCTCGGTGAGATGGTCGGACGGGTACATCTCTGCGCCGATGAGATGCGTGAACCGTATCAAAGAACGCATCTCGACATGACGCACCTGATCGACGACAACCTCGCTGTGATCGCACCGTTCATGGCGCATCGACCGGATGACCTCGCTGTGATTCGGCAGATCGCCGAGGATTGCAGGCATCGTGTATCTGAGCTTCTTCCTCGAACGAAGCCCGCGTACGGCATCTGCCATGGCGATCTGCACGGGGGCGATGTCTGTTACAACAGCGACGGGATGCCGATTCTCTTTGACTTCGACAGCTCTGGATGCGGCTGGCGCGCGCTGGACATCGGGGTCTTTCTTGCGTCGGACGCGTGGATGGATGTCTCATCCGAGGCGGAGCAGCGGCGACAGCGGAAGCTCGCCGCCCTACTTGAGGGGTACGCCGTCCATCGGTGTCTGACGGACGACGAGCTGTCGATCGTTCAGTTGGGACCGCCGGTGCGGCACATCTTCCTGATGGGGCATGTTCTCCGGCATACGGCCGGGCAGCAGGGGGCCCATTGGGCCGATGACGGCTTCATCGATTGGCACATGACCTGGTTCAGACACTGGAGCAAGACGAATCGGGAATGACGACCGGTATCGGCAAAACCTGGCATAGATGCTGTGCCGCGTGACCGAGCGGCAACGGCGACGCCACAGTGCTCGGTGTCCGTCTTCTGCGAAGGCGGATGCTCTGGGGTATCCTCTCTGAATCTCATGGAGCGGAGCGGGCGCATGAACGAAGAGTCGAAGCTAAACGGCAAGTGGGTCAATGACTATGGCTCAGAGATGGATCTCTCCGTGGAGCGAGGTCTGGTTTCGGGGACCTACTCCTCCACCACCGGAGAGGTGGGACGATACCGTGTGGCCGGATTGGTCGACGAGTATCCGGGGGCGGGGGGACTGACCGCGGGGTTGATCGTCTCGTGGCGAAACCTGGATGGCGACGCCGAGGCCGGGGGGCGTGTTTCGCCGGCGGAGGAATCCCCGAGTACGCACTGGATGACGAGCCTCACGGGGCAACTGCACTGCATCGATGGGCAAGACGTGCTCACCACGACGTTCTTGTTGACCAAGAACACCCGGGCGGAGGATCGGTGGGAGGACACCGTGGTCAACACGATGGTCTTCCGACGTGTTTGATGACCTGCGCTTCGGTGAGATCGCAGTGTTAACGACAGCGCTTCCTATCCGCCGATTCCAGAGGGCTATGACGTTGTAGGCCGCTGCCGGTAGAGATCGATCTGTCGGCGGGTGCTGCGTGGGGCGGTGAAAGGGTGTCCGAACGGATGCTGTAAGCGGTGTTGCTCGATCTGGACGGAACGCTGGTGGATTTCGTCGGCCCGGATGTTCCGAGCCTACGGTGGCCGCATTCCGATCTTGAATTGTCGATTCCGTTCGATCACTTCCTGGATGTGGCGGTTCAGGAGATCATGGCGTTCCACGCGCTGGAGGAGGAGGAGGGTGCCGATCCGTTGCGAATGCACGAGTTCCAGTTGAAGAACACCCTTGCCCAGTATGACGTCGCTTGGGACCCGCGAGTTGCCGATTTGTATCAGCAGAAGCTGATCGAGCTGTGCGAACCGTTTGCCGGTGTGACGGACCTTCTGTCCAGCGTCAGTCGCACGGTGAAGACCGGGTTGGTCACCAATGCCTACGATGGCGAGGAGTAGCGGGGGTGCATCCGCCATGCAAAACTCGAAGAGCACTTCGATGTGATCGTGGTTGCGGGCGAAGTGGGCCTGTTCAAGCCGGACCCCGCGGTCTTCCTGCATGCACTCGATCTCCTTGATGTGCACCCAAACCGGGCGCTATGCGTGGGGGATTCCGAGGACTACGACGTCGGTGGTGCAGGCGCGGCGGGAATGAAGACGGTGCTGTCCAGCTCCAACAGGTGCCGCGAGAGCGATACCGCGGACTACTGCATCCAGGGAGTCGATGGATTGCGGAGTCTTCTGGGCCAAGTACTGGCCTAGGTCAGTGAAGCGTTTTGTACTACGGCGATATTTCGTGCGTGGGTGAAAGGCGTTCGATTGTACACAACGTCCGCAACGCCTAGGATACTTCAAGACGCCTGGCTCTCGCGTGCGGCTCGAGACTCGAGCAGACCGCGTCGATGCGATCTGCTCCGGGGTGGTCGCGAAGACGCCGCTCCGGGGAGATTGGTTGCTGTGGAGTCTGCGCTTTCATCCAACGAATCCAGTGGAACCGACTTACCGATCTTCTATCCATTCCAGGGCGGCAAGAAAAGGTAGGAACGAAAGGAGCAAGGGATCGGCATGAGCGAAGGGTATCGGATTGTGAGAACGGAGAAGCCGGAGTGGGAAGCGATCGGACAGGCGATTACCAGCCACAACAGGGACCATGCCGGAGATGACAATGCGCAGACGGTGTGCTTCGTTGTGCAGGGACCAGACGAGGAAGTCGTCGGTGGGGCGATCGGCGTGATCTACTGGGATTGGCTCTCGGTGAACCTGATGTGGGTGAAAGGTGAGCTCCGCGGGCGCGGATACGGGCGGCGTCTGCTGACGATGGCGGAAGACGAAGCGCGAGCGCGGGGCGCAAGACACGCATTCCTCGATACGTTCAGCTTCCAGGCGCCCGGGTTCTACAAGAAACACGGCTACGAGGTGTTCGGCGAGCTGCCGGAGTTCCCTGCCGGGCATCAACGATACTTCTTGAAGAAGGACCTGTGCCGTTCAGCTAGCGCCTGATGCATTAGAACATGGAGAAGAGACGATTCAGAATGCAAACCAATCCGCAGTCAAGGGCTTGCTTCAGGCTTTTGATCTGCCGCACTTGGATCTCACCCCGGGCCATCTCGAGTACTTCTTCGGTGAAGGGAGTAGCTCGGACTTGACCGGCGTTGTGCCTTGAGGTCTACGGGGCTTCTGCTCTCCTCCGTTCCGTGGCAGTGCGACCGGCGCGCCGGAACTCCGGGCCGGGCAAGCGGCTTGTTGCCCTTGCCGAGCAACATGCACGGGTTCAAGGCGTAAAGGTCATCTGCTTGCTGACCATGACTGCCGAGCGGTTCTTCGCCTGTCTCGGCGATGCTCCACTGCTTCGAGGTCGGGCGCCGGCCGCCATCGAGGCGACGACCGAGTTCTCAAGTCTCTGTCCAGCGAGTTCCGTCTTCATGGCGAAGCGGCTGGTCTCGTAATCCGCATGCCGGCGCGAACGTGAGACGCGGTCCTGCCATGCGTGACGTGCCGGCGAGGACGAGGACTTCGACCTCGCGTGGTGGATATCTTGGATCCAAGTCGCAACTTGATGAGGCGGACGGCAACGGGTTCAACGCTCGATCCTATCGATTCCGGAGATGGGATCTGCCTAGAGGTTTGAGGTTGTGATGTCGTTGCCGGGGCGAAGCTCCAATTCGTAGAGGTTGTTCCTGCGCACCAGCTTCATTCCGACCTTCTCGTAGAGCCGCGTGGCTCCGGTGAGCGATTCGGCATCCACCCCGAGTTCCACGATCGGTTTTCCACGTTTGTAGAAGGAGCCAAAGGCATGAAGAAGCAACGCGGTGGCCAAGCCCTGTCCTCGATGAGAACGCCGAACGCCGAGTTCGTCAATCAGTCCGATCCGCGGATCGTCTCCGGCAACCGGATAGCACTGGCAGAACCCGGCGATCTGGTCACCGTCCATGGCCAGGAACCACAGGTCGGTGTCGAAGTCGTCGTCTTCGTGGATCCACTGCTTCCACTCGGCAAGATCCTCCTCGAACGGGGTTTCGACATAGCCCCAGTGATCCCGGAAGATCTCCCGAATCGCGCGAACGGCCGCCACATCATCCACTCCGGGAACCATGGCGCGGACTTGTATCTCCTCTGGCCACACCGGGGTCACCGGAGGCTCGTGCATCTCGATCTGCATCCGAAGGAAGACGCGAACCGGTTCCAGTCCTGCCGCCAACAGGCGCTGGTTGGCACGCCGATCGTCCTCAAACGCGGCCTGCCGGAAGACCACGCGCGCGGGGGGCGGTGCCTGGTCGATGGCGGCCTTCGCTCGCTCGATGCACCAAGTGATAAGGTATTCGGGCACCTCGGGAGGAACGTTCTGCGGAAGAACCCGGAGCTTGCTTGAGAGAAGGACGTGTGGGGCGAAGTCGTACACCTCCGCCCAGGCGACGATGAGATCATCCGGCGCCACGATGACGCGTGCATCGCGTTGTGGATCGAAGTGGGGCGCTTTCCACTCGGTGCGGATCTCGCCCTCCGTTACGAGCGCGCGCCCAAAGAGGTTCGTGGTGTACGCTGCATCCAGTGCGGCGAGTTTGGGTATGTCTCCCGCCTCGGCGGGACGAGCGTGGTAGCTTTCAGGGAGTCTATGGGTCATGCGTGGCCTCCTCGAATCCGACAACGTTAACGTGGAACCGCACGCGTTTGCGGCTTGAGCTGTGTGCACAGGAGTCTACGCTCACAGAGCGATCCGATCCATACGCGAGTGGCGAAACGGATCATCTTTTTGGCGGCTGCGATGGGAAGCGCGGGCGGCTTCACAGAGCGAGCGGCCCGGATCTGTTAATCTGGAAGCGCCTGCGGTGGTTGTGTAGCCGTGCGCGGCCGCGGACGCGAGATGCTCATCTGTCGGTGGTCGACACGGGGTCCGGAAAGCGCCCCTGGCGGACCGTGGGGAGGACCACAAAAGACTCGGACTCCAAAGCGAGGATGTCCATCCGCAGGACGGGGCTTCTCACGCGGATGCTGTGTGGTTCCGATTCCTGTTGCTCAACACGCTGTGGGCACGAACCGCGGGTTGAGTGACATGCCAAGGACAAGTTCTATCGGGTGCTACATACGGAAGCCGAGGCCGCCCTTCGCAAGGAACTGCGGGTGCGTGCATGCGGAATGCATGGCCTCTGTCGCTGTCAGCCGGAGCGTCATGGCGTAGGTCGTGAGATGTCGGGGGGAGAGGCAAGGGGCCTTGTCCGACCCCCGACGTCATCGGTTCGCAAGAACGGTGTCCAGGCAGTCGCCCCGGGGGTGTGTGATGATTCGGCAATGAATCATACAACGGGGGTGGCTTGATGAGACGTAGATGGATGGCGGTTTTGGCATTGGGAACTGTGTTTGCGATGGCGGTGGCGGCCCAGGCGTTGGATGTGAGCGGGACGGTGGACGTTGTGACCGATCTCTACCCGACCTTTGCTACGGATGTAGATTTCGGGGTCACGGTTTCCGGCGACGCGTGGACGTTCACAAGTGATACCTATCTCGATCTGTTCCCGACGATGGCAGCCAGTGAGGAGATCGCGCTGATCTACGACTTCGACAATCTTCAGTTGGCGGCGAACATCTTCACAACACTGGTGCCGCTCGGCTTCGGTTCTCTCGATGTCTCGGCGGCGATGGACGTGCTCGACATCACGGTAGGAGAGGATGATCCCACGATCACCGTATCCTCGAACCTGACCGTCGGCGCCACGATCAGTGCGGCCGTAGGCCCGTACGCTCGGCTTAAGACGCGGTTGAGCTTCGGCGATCATTGGCTGTCGAATACCACCACGGTGGATTTCGTACCGCTTGACGTAGCATCGTCGTTGCTTGGCTATCTGTCGTTTGGCGAGGTCCGCGTGGCCGACGGTGCTGTGACCGTGACAGCCTACGGGTACGTCTCGGCCGACGTGGTTCCGTTCGGCTTCGGCTATGCGCAGATCAACGCCAAGGTCGCGGTGGAGACACTCGAGATCCTCAATGCCGTGACCTACTACGGTGGGACATCCTTCCTGGCCAAGTCCACCGTGACCCTCATCGTGCTTGACGAGATCACCCTGAAGGTCTGGGGCTCGTACAGCTCGACCGCGACGGATCCATTCTCAGCGGGCGCGAGCGCAAGCCTTCCATGGGGACCGCTATAGGATCAAGCCGTACCTTAATCTGAGCTCAGCGGAGCGAGGAGGGGATCAAACCCCTCCTCGCTTCCTCTTCCGATGGAGACGGAGCGCTTGCCCGCTCCTATGCTTTGGCGGCGGCTTCCGCCGTTTCGACGAGACCTGGTGTTGTCTCCGGTTCATTCTCACAGTCGGGGATGAGACGCTCGAGGTTACGGATCGATCGAATGACGAACCCGCTCAGGCCCAGGATGACGCCGGCCGCTCCGGCAAAGACCATCATCAATCCCATCCCGGCCCCCGGACCCGTGCCGACCAGCCATCCAAACAGGCCGGTTCCCCAACCGCCGATTCCCATCATCGGTTCGAACACATAGTCGGCGAGCGTGCCGGCAAGGATCATGCCGATCGGCGAGGCGATGGAACCGATCATTCCCCGGTAGGCAAAGACACGGCCCTGAACATCCAGCGGAACCTTGGTCTGCCAGATCACGCTGCTGGTTGCGCTGGCAAACTGGGTGAAGAAGACCGTGCAGAAGGCGCCGGCCGCCCAAAACACCAGGTTGTGACCCAATCCGAGCAATGTGGGGCCGAGCAACATGGCCCCGATCACGCTCAAGAAGATCCCGCGGATCTTTCGCTTTGGTCCGCCCCAGATCGACATCAGTGCGCCACCGGCAACGCCTCCGAGGCCAAAGAACATCTGTACGGTGCCGAGGAGAAGCTCGTTCGTGCCGGTGCGCGCCAGGATCATCGGGGATTGGACGGAGAACGAGAACGTCAGCACGAGATTGAGGACCGCGTAGGAGAGCAGGAGGTACAGAAGCGGTTTCCGGTGAAGGAGGAACCGGAAGCCGAACATCGACTCGCGCCACATGTTTCCTCGGGCCGCACGGGCCTCACGGCTCTCCGCCGGTTGCGGAATCCGAACGACGAGCAGCATCGAGACCGCGAACAGGAACGTGGCGATGTCGATGAACATGATCCCATTGATGCCGATGAAGCCGAGGAGGGCGCCCGCCGCAACCGGCGAGATGATCCCGGTGGCCGATTCCACCATGCCGACCATGCCCTGCGCTCTGCCGTAGTGTTTCTTCGGGATCATGGTCGAGATGGCCGCCATGTACGCCGGGCGTTGGAAGGCCTCCCCGGCGCCGCCGACCACCGCCACCAGGTAGATGTGCCAGATCTCCAGTCGGCCCATCAAGAAGAGGACGAGGAGGAAAACCGTCGAAGCCCCGGCGACCAGGTCTCCGAGGATCATGATCGTCTTCCGGTTCCAGCGATCGACGAACGCACCGGCAACTGGACTGAGGACCAGCATCGGCACCAGCGAGAACAGGCCGACGAGGGCCAGGGCCGTGGCCCGGCCGGTGATCTCCCAGGCCCAGATGGTGAGTCCGAACCGGGTCATCGAGGAGCCGATGATCGACACGAACTGCCCCAACCACACCAACGAGAATCCGAACATCCCTCCGAAACGATCGCTCCATTGCCGATTGTCGTCTTTCACGCTTGCTCGCTTTCCACGTCTCTCTTCGCGCCCGATCTCATGTGTCGAATCCCTTCTGCAACGGCATCGAGCGCGCTGTCGTTGATCGCGTAGAACTTCGAGGTTCCTTCGCGCCGGACTCGAAGGATTCCCGTAGCGACCAGTAGCCGAAGGTGCCGCGATACGCCAGGCTGGCTGATTCCTAGGTGTGTAACGATCTCCCCCCCGAATCGTTCACTCTGGCGCACAAAGCGAAGGATCTCGAGGCGGGTACCATCGGCGAGCGCCTTCAACCGTGAGATATCCGGGGCCCTACCCTGCGTGCGCAGCGCGTACGCCGCATCGAAGCCGAGGACCAACACGGGGGAGGAGGGCCCGTCAAAGACACTCGAGATGAGATACGGGCCCATGAACGGGAGAGGGACCAACACGATCCGCTCATGCTCCACGGACCACTCTCGGGCGCCCCCGATCGGCCTGCCGAACAATCGCTCGAGGAGCGCCTCGAGGTCCTGCGGTGCAGCATCCGCCCCGAACGTCTCGATCGCTTGATGTATCGCTGCTTCGTGCTGTGTGTACAGCGGCTTGAAGTGGCTCTCCCAGAAGGTTCGAAGCGTGCGAACGACGCGTGCCTTGAGCATGTCGGGATTCTCGAGCAGCTCGAGTGCTTCGGCCTGCTGACGATCGCTCGCAGCGTCGCGGGCCCAGGTTTCCGGGTAGTCGTTTCCCGAAGGTTTCGGCGATCGGATCGTCTCGCGGTGTTCCAGTTTGCGCGCGTAGGCGCGGGCGTGCTCGGCGAGATCGGCGGGATCGAGCTGTTCGAGCCAAGCGAACAGTTCGCCGGGTTCGAGGCCGCACGTGCCGTCACGCAGCGCTAGATCCGGCAGGATTCCGGACATGTGGGTCAATAGGAAGGAGGCGATCTCGTCGGAGAAGGCCGGGACGATCGCACGTCCGAGCGCTTCGAATTCCTCGCCGATCCCCGGCAGCTCGTCGGTCGACCGAACGAGTTGCAGTGCCGTGGTGATCGCAAGGATCGGTCACGACTGAAGACTTAGGCGGGCACGGTGTGGCGTCGAATCCGTCATGAAGGATAACCTCCTCGCTATATAACAAGTGGAGTATATAAACGGTGAACCCCTCGGTCAAGAGGAGGAGGCGGCCAGTCTCCCGGTTGGAACTCGGTCGGATGCCACGGCGCACGACTTCGCTTTGTACCGGGACATCGCTATGATGGGTGGACCCTCACGGAGGTGCTTGCGATGAGAAGCCGACGGATCGTGACGGGCGTCCTGCTTTTCTTGTCGTTTTCCGTCCAAGGGCTGTGCCAGAGTGTGAGGGGTGGGCCGGAGTATCTGGCGGCTTTGCCTGCCTGCGTGGCCGTGAGAGGGACCCTGGAATCAGGAGAGGTAGACACCTACTCGTTTCAGGTCGTGGAGCCTTCGCTGGTGTTTATCACAACGGCCTGCGTCCCCAGCAGCGGCGATACGGTGGTTCTCCTCGAGGATGCCGAGGGACGCGTGCTCGCCGAGGATGATGACGCCGGAGCCGACTACGGGAGCAGCATCTGTGAGTTTCTCCATTCCGGATGGTACTTCATCGTCGTGCGCCGCTACGGCGATGGAGACCCGTTCGAGTACGTCCTGCGCCTTGCATCGTCCGGCCATTCCCGCGAGTCCGAATACAACGGAGAGATGTGGGTCGCCGATCCGATCGGGACGACCACCGGCGTGCTGGCCGTTTCCGGATCGATCGAGAGCAATGACGTGGACTGGTACCAGTTCGATGTCTCCGTCGAGAAGGAGTACTTCATCTACACGTATACGGTACCCGACCACGACCTCGTCATCGCCTTGCATGACGATCGGGGCGCGGAGCTGGCCCGCAATGACGGTCAACGTGACGGCTGGAGTGTGACTACGCTCAACGAGAGGATGGCGCGGGGAACCTACTACGTCGAGGTCAAGAGCCGCAGAGAAGCGGGGAGTTATACCCTCGTTGTGAGCGATCAGCATCCGGAGGAGTTGCCTGACTTGCCGCTGCGCATTCTCGAATTGTCGACGGAGCCTTCCTTGCTGGACAAGCTCCGCGTGCGGAGGGTGGATGAGGCCTTCACGATCGGGGAGAGGGAGGTACCGTGCGACGCCCTGAAGCCGTGCCGTATTGAAGGCAGAGCAGACTACTTGGATCCATGCAAAGACGCGGTGGCCTATCAAGCCTTCAACCTCGCCAATGACGGGATGGTGCTTCTGGCGACCCTCACCGGATTCGATACCGAACTCACACTGTTCGACAGCAACGGCGACTGTTTCGCTATGAACGATGACATGACAGCAGACGATCGCCGAAGCGAGATCATGAGATTCCTCGAAGACGGCGAGTACTTCGTGTTGGTGAGTTGGTTCGATGAGGGTGATACGGGGCCGTACGTTCTCTATCTGTCCACACTCTAGGATGAAACGGATTGCCGGCTACGTCTTGAGGAGGCCGGTCAGGCCGGCGACGAGAAATGTCGTCAGCATCCAGCCGAGCGCGATGCTCAGCCACAGCCAGAGACGAAGGAGACCAACCCAGCGCGGACCACGAATCGTCACCGGCTGAGAACTCCGCCATCCCGGTACATGAAGCTTGATCGTCAGCCTTCGCGTGTCGTCGGTATTGAGCCGCCACTGCTCGGCTTGGCCGAAGCGGATGATCGGCAGGAAGACGTCCAGCGCGAAGATGAACGGATTGAATCGTCGCCGCGTGGCGGGTGGCGACGCGCCCTTTGCCGGGAGGACCAGTTCGCGCCGGTAGCCGAACTCAAACAGCACCACGGCGACGCCGACCATCCCCAAGATCCATGGGATCACGGAGAGCGGCTTGTAGCCGTATCCAGACAGCGCGCCGAACAGCCAGTTCCCGGCTGCCTGCCACCAGGCGAGATCGGCGTATTCCGCGATGTCCTCGTGCAGTTGGATTCGGATCTCTCTTGCGATCTGGGGGCGGCCGATCTCCTCGAGGACGCGTGCAAGCTGTCGGTAGGATTGTCGGGGGACCTGTTCAACCGAAGTGCTCGTGGCCGCGGAGTCGACTTCTCGGCTTGTTGCGGGTTCTTCTGCAACTTCGTCGTGATCGGTTTCGTCCTTCTTGTCGACGGACTTGGGAGGTTTCTCGGGTTTGCCGCTTGTGGCGGTAGTGCCTTCATCGAAATCGACTGCTCCCCCTCCGCCTGCAACTTCGCTGCCCGATTGAGGACACGGCAAGGGGAAACAGATTATGTTGCGTGGCTCCTCCAGGGTTGATCCGGGCGACGTTGCCTGAGCGGGTTGAGTCTCTTTGCTCTTGCCCGGCTCTTCCTTCTTCGCGGGCAGCCGGAGCTGAAGATGAAGCCAATCGACCACGGCGCTCTTCGAAACCCGCTCGGCCGGACTGATCGAGTGGTAGATGAACGCCCGCAGATCGAGGTGCCCTGCATCAGGCCAGTTCAACCAAGGATTGTCGGGTTGGTATGGCACGCCCCGGCGGCGTCTGGAACGCGTGAGAACCTCGGGGCGCGGGCTGGTCGGCATGCCGGCGAGACATCCGGCGGAGGCATTGCAGAGAATGAGGCGCGATCCCTCATCCCAATCGATCATGCGCAGGCTTAGGATCCCTCCGATTTCCGCGCCGTCGAGCGAGACGTCGCCGCTGTAGAGCGTTGCGGAGACCAGCTTCCCCGCGGGGGTTCCCAGGACAACATCGCCGGAGATCCGCGCGTTCTGTACCGACAATGCGAAGCCGGATCCGCCGCCCACGAGGGAACTCTCGCGGCACTCGAGATTCCCGCCGATGGTCGCTTGATCAAGGAGGACCTCTCCCAGCAACACCTTCAGTTCCGGACCGAGAACGGCGGATCCGGTAATGCGCGCCTGGGTCAGCAAGAGAGAGGCGCGAAGGAACCGGCTGTCTTCCACATGGAGACTGTCGGCGATGATCGCCCGATTGAGGTCGAGGTCTCCATGGGTCTCCAGGTCTTCGATGGTCAGCGAGCGGCCGATCGGTGTACCGCGAAGGCGGAACGAGAAGTCACCATCAGGATTCGGTTTTTCGAGCAAGGCATCGCGCAGCACGAGCATGCCGTGAATGACGCTCTCGGTGAAGATCATGGAGCCCTCTGCGGTGAAGGCGTTCGGTGAGACCTCTCCGGCCGGGGGCTCTAGGGTTCCGGGGGTGCTCGGGGAGGGGGAGGCGTCCAGGTAGACGTTTCGGCCGATGTGGACATGCTCGGCCCACAAGGCGTAGCCTCCCGGGTTTCGGAGTCGGCACGAGTGGGCGGTGAGATCCTTGTCGATCGACACATTCCGGAGATAGACCAGCGCCGCGGAGGGACCCCTTGGGGCCGACGGAGGGGCGTCGAGGGCGCAGCGGGAGAGGTCGAGATCGCCTGAAACCGTAAGGCTTTCGAGGACCATGCGCCCGGTGTATCGATCGCTGATTGTGCCCGGATCATGGGAGCAGGCGAGCAGGAGGTCTCCTGCAACGGTGGTGGAGACGATCCGGATCTCCCGGTTTGGATCCACGCTGCTGTACGAGCGATCCGGCTTGCAGCCGATCTCTCGCAGATCGAGCCGTCCTTGGATGACCGACTCGCGGATCTCCAGCCCTCTGGGGAAAAGGGATCCGGCGAGGGAGAGCTCCGAGAAGTGTCCGGCGATGACTACGCGATCCGGGAAGACGCAGTTCACCAGATACAGGGGAAGGATGGTGCGCGGGACCGGTTGCTCGAGGTCTCCATCGATTGTGACGTTGCAGACGCGGAAGCCGGAGGGAGGAAGGCGGCCGCCGGCCTGCGGGTCGGCAAGAAGCCACGTAATCAACTTCCCGGGGATCGCCGTCTTGATCGCGGATTGGGACTCGAAGCATGCGTTGTCTTCGATGCTGTCGAGCAGTGCGGTGACCGGCCACGCTCGCCCCGAATCCATGTCTTCCCAGGTGCTCCATTCATCAAGCTCGTCTACAGAATCAAGGTGCCAGTTGTCTCTGGCCAGGTCGACGAGCCTCTTCTCGCTTGCGTCGGCTGGAGCCGGTGGGATCTGAACATCCGTGGCACAGGCGGAGCGGGCGGCAACCACGACGAGGCCAAGTACCGCTAGGAGCAACGGGTTCCAGACCTTCCACCGATTCGGTGTTCGAAGCATGGCACATCGCCTCTGTAGCAGATGAGCTGAGGTGTGTTGTAAAGGCGTGGTGTGACGACCGTGACGATGCTTCACTATACCCAAACGGTCCGTCCCGGAGAAGCCTGGCGGAGGCGGCTGGGCCCACCCGGCGGGAAGACGGGTGCAGTGTGCGGATGGACAGAGCAGAGTCCGAGGCTACGCCTCGACCTGACAGAGATCGTCGGCCAGGTTGTCGAAGGTAAGTCCCTTGTCTCGGAACAGGGAGAGGCAGGCATCGACTGCTTGCGTATCGTAGCGGGTTCCACGGCCCTGTTCGATTTCCGCCAGACTGACTTCCAGGCCCAATGCGGGGCGGTACGGGCGGTGAGATGACATGGCTTCCACGACATCCGCCACCGACAGGATGCGGGAGGCGATGGAGATGGCCTTGCCCTTCAGGCCTCGAGGATAACCCGATCCATCGAGACGCTCGTGGTGGCTGCGGACGATCTCGGCAATCGGCCACGGCAGCGTGATCCCATCGAGGATCGTGAAGCCGGCTTCCACGTGCATCTGCACGATGCGCATCTCCGGGTCGGTAAGCCGGCTGGGTTTGGACAGGATCTCGCTGGGGACGGCGATCTTTCCGACATCGTGCAGCAACCCTGCAACGCGAAGTGTGGGGATCAACTCCTCCTGTGTCCCCATCTCTCTGGCAATCGCGCAGGCAAGGTGCGCGACGCGTTCTTGATGTCCCGCGGTGTAGGGATCGCGTAGCTCGACGGTCCGGGCGATGGCCCGGGTGGTCCCACCGAGGGCCAGCTTGAGGGCTTCGGCATCCTCTTTCTGTTGGGTGATGTCGACGTGCGTTCCCACCATACGGACCGGCTGACCGCCCGGCATCCGCTCCACAACGCGCCCACGGCTCAGGATCCAGCGCCAATTGCCGTCCTTGGTTCGGAGCCTGAACTCCACTGCGAAGTTCGGACTCTTCGTGTCGACGTGTTCTTGGATGATCCGGATCGTCTCTTCGCGATCTTCGGGATGCAGAAGTGACTTCCAGGTATCGTAGCTCGGGTCGAAGGCGTTCGGTTCGTACCCGAGCATCGTGTAGTACCGCGGGCTGAAGTACGCTCGGCCCGATGCGACATCCCAGTCCCACAGTCCGTCGCTGGTCGCTTCCAAGGCGAACGAGAGGCGCTGCTCACTGGTTCGAAGCGCCTGTTCCGCGTGACGCCTGGCAGTGACGTCGATGATGGTTCCCTCCAATGTGGTGCCTTGCCCGTGATCGGAAGGAACGCTCTTTCCCTGTTCCCAGACCCACTTCTCATCTCCGTTGGCGGTGGTGATGCGGTACTCGAGGGTGAACGGGCGGCCCGTGGCGAGTGCCGCCTGGACTTCCTTCCACACGTAGGCCCGATCGTCCTTGTGGATCAGGGAGCCGTACGGTACGACCCGGTTCTCGATCAAATCCTCTGGGGGATAGCCCGTCAGATCGACCGAACCGTTGCTGACGAACTCCATCGGCCAATCCGGCTCATTTCGGCACCGGTAGGCCATTCCCGGAAGCGTGCTCATCAGTGTGATGAGCCGGCGGTCGCTCTCTTTTCGCCCCAGTTCGGCAAGTTTGCGATCGGTGATCTCGGCAATCGAACCCTCAACCCCGATGGGCGAGCCGTCTTCGAGGATGTTGCGACTCGAGATCCTAATCCAGCGAACCCCGCCGCCTGCTGATCGAAGCCGGTATTCTGCATGTCCCGATGTGCACTCGCCCCGCAGGTGCTGTTGGAACAGCGTGCCCAGCTTCGCGGAATCTTCGGGGTCGAGCAGTTCGGAGAACGAGTGGCCGAGGAGGCCGGCTTGGGTATACCCGAGCGTTACGACATTGGGGCTGATGTACGTGAATCGCTCTTGCGCATCTACGGAGAAGATCACGTCGGTCCGGTCCCCGATCGGATTGCGGTGACCGTACTCGCTACGCGATTGATCGCGCGGAGACTCGGTGGCATCCAGCGCCGCGTTGACTCCGCAGGCCATATTCTTCAGGAGCTCGATGAACACCTCGGTGAGATCGTCTGCGGTGACGACGAGCACACCGGCGGCGCGTCCCCTCCGATGAACGGGAACCAGAAGACTCCGCTGGCTCTCGAGGTCGAGGTGTCTCTCGATCGCCGGGACGGCTCGCGGCGGGAAGATTTCGCGGAGCACGTCCGGCGTGGGGGCTTGGAAAACGTCATGGGTTCGAAGAGCACGCGCCAGCAGCGGGATTCCGTCGGTCGCTGTACGAAGCGATGAATTCGATATGCCTTGAGCGGTTTCGACTTCTCGGATGAGGTCGGGCGGGTAGGATGTGGCGGCGATTCGGAGTGTAGGGGCGTCTTCCCCGGCCATCAGGAGAAAGGCATTGAAGCCCTTCGCATGGCAGAATGCATCAGCAATCGCATCAAGAATCTCTTGCTCGCTTGAGCGTCCGTGGAGGCCGGCACAGAGCCTGCCGATCAGCCGAAAGGCCTCCAAGTGCTTCGCAACCGACGGATCCATCCGATGTCCTCTCTCCCCAGCGCCGCATGGAGTGTATCACAGGTTGGCACCGTACCGAAGCATGCGATGGCGGTTGTGCCGGGACTCCCCGTCTCCTCCAGCCGGTCGAGGATTCGCGATGCGGCAAACCGTTTCTCGCTGTACCATGGTTCGTTCTTCCATCTGTGCGATCGAGGAGGCGGGTATGGACGAGAGCGCGCACATGAGCGGCGAGACATTCCGGCGACATGCGCACGAAGTGATCGATTGGATCATCGACTATCAGGAACGAAGAGTGAACGAGCTTCCGGTGTTTTCCCAGGTGCGGCCAGGTAGCATCCGCGATCTCCTTCCTGCAGATCCGCCGGAGAACGGCGAGCCATTCGACCGAATGCTAAGGGACGTGGAGGAGATTCTTCTTCCGGGGATCACCCATTGGCAGTCGCCCAACTTCTTTGCGTTCTTCCCGGCCAACACATCGTACCCGGCAATCCTCGGCGAGATGCTGTCCGCCGGCCTGGGGGTGCAGGGAATGCTGTGGGCGACGAGTCCCGCGTGTACGGAGCTGGAGACAACCGTGACGGACTGGCTTGCGGCGATGCTCGATCTGCCGGAAAGGCTCCGCTCTACCGGGGCTGGGGGCGGTGTGATTCAGGATAGCGCTTCCAGTGCGGCGCTGTGTGCTGTGATTGCCGCACGAGAGCGTGCGACCGGCGATGTGGTCAACCGGTCGGGCGGCGATCGCCGCCTTGTGGCCTACGCCTCGACCCAGGCGCACTCATCGATTGAGAAAGCCGTGGGGATTGCGGGGATCGGCCGGGACAACCTTCGGTTGATCGACGTGGATGAGGCCTACGCGATGCGCGCCGACCTCTTGGAGCAGGCGATCGATCGCGATCGGGCCGCTGGGCTGATTCCGTTCTTTGTTGCAGCGACCGTGGGGACCACTTCGTCGAATGCGATCGATCCGTTGCCGGAGATCGGCAGGGTGTGCGCGCAGAAAGGCCTCTGGCTTCACGTGGACGGGGCGATGGCAGGAACCGCGGCGTTGTGCCCGGAATTCCGCTGGATCCACGCGGGACTCGAAGGGGCCGACAGCTATTGCGTCAATCCGCACAAGTGGATGTTCACCAATTTCGATTGCGACGCCTTCTACGTTGCGGACCGTGCGGCACTGATCCGCGCGTTGTCCATACTGCCTGAGTATTTGCGCAACCGCGCCACCGAGTCTGGGGCGGTGATCGACTACCGGGATTGGCAGGTGCCGCTCGGTCGACGCTTCCGTTCCTTGAAGCTTTGGTTCGTGATCCGGCACTACGGCGTGGATGGATTGCGTCGCCACATCCGTCGTCACATCGAACTCGCGCAACGGTTCCGTTCCTGGGTGGAAGGTGACCCGCTGTTCGAGATTGCGGCACCAACGCCGCTCAATCTGGTCTGTTTCCGGCAGATGGGCGGTGATGAGGCGAACCGGCGGCTTCTCGAGCGTCTCAACCAGTCGGGTGCGCTGTACATGACGCACACAGTGCTCGACGGGAAGTACACCCTTCGTCTGTGCGTCGGGCAGACCAGAACGGAAGCGGAGCACGTGTCCGCGGCATGGGCGAGGATCCGCGCGATGGCACGCGAGGTGTCGGCGGATCTCCCCTGAGCGCCTGTTTCTCTTGTGGTGCCGCAAGACGTAGATCGCATCATCCCGGATCCGGTTGGCCCGCGCGGGAGCCCTGCCTAAAATGGAGGGGGAGGTGGTGCACATGCGAAAGACCTTTCTTGCCATTGGATTTGCCGCGGCGATCGCGGTGCTGGCCGTTGCAGGAGACGTCACGGTCCAGTACCTGGGACACTCGTGCTTCACGATCCAGCAGGAGGCCGGTGAGGTCATCATGATCGATCCGTACGGGAGCCTCGTGGCGTATCCCGGGCTTCCGAAGGCGGCAGACATCGTTTTGGTGACCCACGATCACATCGATCACAACCCATGGGAATACGGAGAGACCGGTCGCGTGTTGGGCGACCCCATCATCGTGCACCTGCTCGATGGTTCGGGGCGGTGCCGCGAGAAGCGGCTTCCCGGATCGTGGGTGATCACGCCGACCTTCAGTACACAGGCGATCGAGGGAAATCACGTCACCCTGTCCGGCGGCGGACAAGGCTACGTCTGCATGTTCAGCTTCGAGGTCGATGGAATTCGCTTTGCGCACCTCGGGGATCTGGGACGTCCGCTGGATGCGTCGCAGATCGAGGGGCTCGCGGATGTCGATGTCCTGTTTGTGCCTGTCGGCGGAGCGTTCACCCTCGATGCCGCCGAGGCCCTTGAAGTCATCCGGCAGTTGCCGACCGTGAGGATTGCGATTCCGATGCACTACTTCGTGCAAGGGCGAACACCGGATTTCTGGGGTGAGATGGCGTCCATCGATGCGTTTCTCGATGTCGTCGAGGACGAACTGGTGGTCCGGCGGATGGGTGAATCGCGTGTAGCCATCCGTGCCGAGACCCTGCCTGAGACACCCGAGGTCTGGGTGCTTCCATACGAGGAGTAGGCGGCAAACTCCGTGCGGGCCCAAGCCCGGTCGAGCTAGATTGCGCCGGGGGTTTCGGGAGCGCTTCGACGACGCAGTTTCCTGATCTCGTGGATCAGAAATGGCAAGACGATCACCGCCGAGACGAAGTCGGCGATCGGGAAGGCCATCCAGACGCCGGTTGTCTTGAACGCCGCCGAGAGAATGAGCACGGCCGGGATGATCAACACGACGTCCCGCAGTAGCGAGACCGCAAGGGCCTTCGAAGCCTGTCCAAGGGCTTGGTAGAACCCGCCCACCACCGCTTGCAGGGAGAGAAGCGGGATGACCAGAACGATGATCCGTAGGGCCCTGGCTCCTTGCGACAGGAGCAACGGGTCGGCGCTGAACACGGACAGGAATCCCCGGGGAATGAGAAGGAAGAGGATCCAGAAGATGCCGGCGAGGGACATCGCCGATACCAGCGCGTAGCGGATCGTCGCGATGACGCGTGCCGTGTTTCCGGCACCGTAGTTGTAGCCGTAGATCGGCTGTGCACCGTCCACCACGCCGAAGACGGGCATGCGAGAGAACATCACGATGCGGTTCACGACGCTGTAGATGGCGATCGGAAGGTCTCCGCCGTAGGTTCCGAGTGCACGATTGATCACAACGGTTGATGCGCTGGCGGCGAAGATTCCGACAAACGATGCAGCGCCGACACCGAGAATCGCCCAGGCTGTTTTCGCGGTCAACAGCAGATCTCTCAGACGCAGCAAAACGGTCTTGTTCCGGCGCATTACGTACCACGTGTAGTAGGCGACGCCCAAGCCGGAGGAGACCACCGTTGCCCACGCAGCCCCTGCGGCACCCATCCGCAGCCCGAAGATGAACACCGGATCCAGCCCGATGTTCACCACGCCGCTGGCGATCAACGGCATGGTGGCACGGACGGCGTCGCCCTGTGCACGAACCGTGGCCGAAAACACCGATGCCATCACGATGGTGAACGCTCCGCCGAGGATCACCGAGATGTACGACAGCGCGTGGGGCAGGATCTCCTCCGTGGCGCCCGCGAATCGCACCAGGCGAACACGGAAGAGCAGCCCGACGCCAGCAATGACGGCACTGACCATTACGCCGAGGGTGATCGTGTTGCCGAGGGTTCGTCGGACAAGCGCGGTGTCCTTCCGGCCCAGGGCCCGCGAGAGGAGGGAAGCCCCGCCGACCCCGACCAACTGTCCGATTCCGATAATCAACAGGAACACCGGAAACGCAACGCCGATCCCCGCGATGGCCAGCGTTCCCGCACCGTGACCGACGAAGATCGCATCGACGATGTTGTAGAAGGCCAGGACGCCGAGGGAGGCGATGGAGGGCGTAGCAAGCCGGAAGATCAGCTTGCGGATCGGGTCCGTTCCCAGCGCCTTCGTACGTTTCGACATCATCCTGTGGACTCCCTTGTTCCATCCTGAGGCCGCCCACGTCTGCGATGGCAGACTCTGGCCTGAAGCGGCGAAGCCTCGCGGTGGGCTCCGTCGACCTCCCGACGCTCATTCGGTTGCTTTGCCATTTTCTTCAATGGCAAGGCGTCAAACGAGGGCGTGTGTCATGTCGCCACGGAGCATGCGACATCTGTGCAGCACGGAGGGAATGCGTCATTGCCGTCCAGTTCACCGCGCTTCGTTGCTCTCTTGCACGGTGGATAGGGATTCACGCAGTGGCTTCGATACGGACTCCTTGTCGAAGGCCATCAGCAGTGCGGCAGCAATCGGCAACAGGGCGACCACGCTCATCACCGGCACAATCCCCAAGTGGTCGGCAAGCCATCCGATTGGTGTCAAGGCCAAGCCGCCGACTCCCCAGGCAAGCCCCATGACCAACCCGGATACGAGCCCAGTTCGTCCGGGAAGCATCTCCTGCGCGGCAACCACGCCCACCGGAACCGAAGAGAAGCCGAAGAATCCTGCTCCGGCAACAAAGGGAAGAAGAAGGGATACCGGTCCGTGGAGAAACGCGAGCAACAGAGGTGTCGTCAGCGCGAGCGAGGCGATGATCACGGCCTTGCGTCCGAACCGGTCGGAGAGGTGACCGGCGAGGAAACCAGCGATGGCGCCCAGAAGGAGGAATACGCTGATGGTGGCACCGCCGGCAAAGGCGGAACCTCCCCGTTCAACCACCAGGACCGCGAGGAAGCTGGAGAACGCCGTGTTGCACATCGCGGAGAGCACGATGACGAACCACAACCGAATCAAGCGAGGCGGAAGGGTCCGGAAGCGAAAGGCCTCGTGGGACGTGCGGACAGGGTCTGGGAGTTCACGCCGCAACGGGAGCGCGAAGGCCAATACGATGGCCAGGCCGGCGAGGAGAAGCCAAGGCGTGCGGGCCAATCCGAAGGTGTGCGTAAACGAGACGATGGCCAGCGGCGCGACCGCGCCGCCCAGGGTACCTCCGGACGAGAAGAACGCCATGATCAGTCCGCGGCGGTTGGCGTTGCCGGCAACGGCCAGGGCAGCGCCCGCCGGGTGGAACATTGCGGTTCCCAGACCCGCAACCAGCATGATCACGAGCAGCTGCCACACACGTTCGGCTCGCCCAATGAACGCCATGGCGGTCACCGTCAGGATGGGGCCGAGGATGACGAGAAACGGGCGTTGCGCGCGGTCCACGATGTAGCCGAGGCCCGGTTGGATCAGCGAGTTGCTCACGATGCGAACCGTGGCCAGGAGGCCGGCGAATGTCAGCGACAGGTCGAGCCGATCGATCAGGAGCGGAAGGAGGGGAGCGTAGAAGCTGGCGAAGCCGTCGTTGAGGAAGTGTCCGAGGAACAGAAGCGAGGTCCGCTTCCACGGAGAACGTGTCGATTGCGTGGTCATGAATCCCGATGGTAGTTTGCCTATCCGGTGTCCACAAGAGGGCCGGGGGGGGGGCGAAGGCTGTCGACGAGGGAGTCACCCGCAGCAGCACCTGCTCGCCGTTGATCCTGCTAACGCATCACGGCCACGGCATCGGCGATGGCGTTGGCGAATCCTGTGGGATTGTCCGTCGCCATGTCGTGTCCTGAATCGGCGATTATCGCGACACGGATTTTGTCTTGAGGCAGGCGTGCGACATCCGGATCACGCCGGTTCTCGTCTCCGAAGAGGAACGTTCGATCGGCATGAGTTGCGAGGAGCTGCTGGCGGAAGCTCGGTGTTCGAGGCGCAATGAGCGATACCGCGCTCCGGTGGACCGCAAGGGGATCGGCGGCCTGTAGGGTGCCTGCGTAGTCGATGAATCCGAGCGTGCGAACCTGTTGGAGAAACGTTGCGTGGCCACGGGAAACGTACTCGCTTTCAGGGATTCGGGTGATGGGGCCGCTGACGAATCCTGGACCTGGATCGAGGTTGGCCTCGGCAAGCACGAGACGCGATACCAAGAGGGGATTCTCAAAAGCCAGGGCGATTGCGATCGAACCGCCCATGCTGTGACCGATCACGTAGCTTCCGGCGAGATCGAGATGGCGAAGGAGCTGGGCGACAAGCCCCGCCTGCGACTCGATGGTGTAGTCGAATTCCCTTGGCCTGTCGCTGTATCCGAAGCCAAGCGAGTCGACCAGCAGCGTGCGGCGCCGCTGGAGCGCCGCGTGCCGTACGATGGACGGGTAGTAGGACGATGATGCGGATCCCAGACCATGGAGGAACACCAGCGCCGGGGGCTTCCCGGGAAGATCGTGGTACCGGAGGTGTGCTGCGAACTCCTTGATGAGGAACGACTCCATGTTGCTCCTCTCGTTTGCACTACAGACTGGCGAGAACTTCGACCGTCTCTTTGTAGCGGATATTTCGTTGCTCGAGGCCGGCCAGGAGGTAGCGTACGCACACCGCATCTCGGCCGACGATCTCCGGCGGGAACACGCCCTGCTTCTCAAACAGTCCTTCGATGAGCATCCGTGCCGCCACCGTGGCGGTGTATCCAGTGGTGCGGGCCATGGAGGTGGTCCTCGTTTCCTTGTCGAAGCGATCGAGGAGGTCGTACGTATACCGGAGGTTCCGCCCGTCCTTGACTCCCTCGACTGTAACGCGCATTACCGTCACGTCTTCGTCCACGTCCGACATCTGCCACAGCGGGAAGAGGAGTGCCGCGGTGAGGTCCATCGGACGTATATCGACATCTCCGATGCGAACCGGTTCGGTGGAGAAGAATCCCGTGTCGCGTAGAAGGGCCATCTTCTCCGCGTGGCCGGGATAGCGCATCGTCTTCTCCACCAGATTCGGTGCATCGATGGTCTCTGCCAGCGTGCGGAGACCGTCGCTGTTGAACGCCTCCAGGGTGCCGATCTCCGGGAAGTCGAGGTGTTCGATCTCGGTGAGCGGCGGGCGAACAACGAGTCTGCCATCCTCGACAATGCGTGCCGGCCGGGTGTATTCCTCGATCACGTCGATCGGGGAGAATACCGCCTTGTACTCATACGGCTTCTCCGGCCGTACCGGAAGGCCGCCGACGTAGATGGAGGCACGTTCGGTCCGATCGAGGAGCGCGGCAACATGTCCGATCAAGAGATTGCTCATCCCCGGCGCTACACCGCAATCGACGATTGCGGTCACTCCGCGTGCCTTGGCAAGCGAATCCAGCTCGAATGGATCTTCCGGGAAGAAGGCGATATCGATCACGTTCTTGCCGCATTCGATGACGGTGCGAAGGGTCTGAAATCCGAGGAATCCGGGTACGGCACTGATGACGAAATCGGTATCGTTGAGCACGCGGCGAAGCTCGTCGGGTGACGACAGATCCGCCAGTCGGCCCTCGATTCCATGACTCCGTTTCAGCGCTTCGAGCCTGGATGGATCCCGATCGGCTACAGCGACCGCAAACCGTTCGTCCTTGGAGAGATCAATCGCCATCGCTCCGCCAACACGTCCCGCTCCGAGCACGAGTAGTTGCATGTGTTCTCCTGTGATTGGTCAACTTTGGCAAATTGTATGGCCCGGGCAACACGTTTCCAAGCACGGTCCGAGGGCGCGTTTATCCTATGAGGTTTCGGTCTGGATCTCGTCGGCCAGGGCGCGGCACCGCGCTTCATCATCGGCCAGTCCAAGGGAAGAGAATGAAGCGATCGCCTTGTCGACGTGGGCGGCGGCATCCGCCATTCGGTTGTCCCGATAGGCAAGGGCGGCGAGGCGCTCACGGATCACGGCGATGGAGTAGCTCTGTCCGAGGGTGGAGGTGCTCTCCAGCGCTTGATGGTAGTAGTCGATGGCCCCGGCCGGATCGCCCTCGTTCTCGGCAATCTCTCCGAGATGCAGCAGACATGCCGCACCGCCGAACGGGTCTTCCCCCAATGCCCTGCGAAGGTCGAGACTCCGGTGGAATTGCCGTTTCGCAGCCTCAACTGCTGCTTGGTTCAAGAAGCATCTCCCCAGCGTGTAGTGCGCCATCGCTTCGCCCCAAGGGTCTCCGATCTTCTCATGCAGGGCGACGCTCTCCCGGGCCCATTCGATCGGAGGCTTCGGCGATGCTTCCGGATCTACGGAGACCATCGCTTCGCACGCTTCCGCTTTTTCCCAGAGCAGGCCGTGCTCCTGGAAGAAAGCGATGGCGGCAAGCAATCCCGACGCACGGTCGGATGGCTCGCCGAAGTCGGAGAATCCAGCGAGAACGCGGAGGAAGGCGCTCCACCGGCCGAGTGGAGCCTGATCGAGTACAGAGAACGCGCGGGCGTACAACTGCTCAGCCCGTCCGGCGTTGTCGAAATGAATGAACCAAGCGCGCAATCCTTCGAGAAATCCGTACAGAAGGCGGGCGTGGCTCGACCGCTCCGGAGAGAACGCCTGTGCCGCGGTGGAACACAACTCGGCACCCTCCTCGAAATGGTTTCTCATGTCGCAGTAGATGAACAGACTCATTGCGGCCGCCTCGATCAGATCGGTGCGCCGAACGGATGCGGCGAAGTGCCACGCAGCATGGATGTTGTCGATGTCTGCAGCAAGGGTTGCGGCGGCAAGCCGTTGTTGAGGGCCCTTGAGGCGTTGCTCCTGGCTCGAAAGGAGCGAGAGGTAGAAGGCGGCATGTCTCTGACGCACCTGATCACCGGCATCTGGGGTTGCCCGCAGACGCTCGGCGCCATACTGCCGGACGACCTCCAGCATCTCATAGCGTTCCGGGGGTACGCGATGAACCAGAGACTTGGACAGCAGTCCAGCCAGGGCAGGCAGATCGACGCTGGTGACCGCCCGTGCTGCATCCCGGGAGAATCCGCCACGGAACACGGATAGCGCGCGGAGCGCGCGGCGTCCATCCCGGTCGAGAAGCGCCCACGAGCCGGCAAACGCAGCCCTCAGGCTACGATGCCGGTGCGGCCCCGGCCCCCCCTCAACGGCAAGGAAATCCAGACTGCGAGCGATCTCGGCCTGGATCTCCCGGCACGAAGCCGATCGGACCCATGCGGCAGCGAGCTCCAGCCCGAGTGGAAGGCCGCTCAGCCGGCGGCAGATGTCGGCGATGGACGCGATGTCGCCCGGGGTGGGTGCGAACCGGGCGTCGAAGCGGCGAGCGGATTGAAGAAACAACTGGACCGACGTGGCCTGCACGATGTCGTCGCTTACGGCCTGTGCATCCGGGACTGAGAGACCGGTGACATCATAGAGCCACTCGCCGTGAACATCGAGTGGTTGCCTCGAGGTGACAAGGAGAGTCGGCCCGTTTGGCGCATCGAGAAGACGGGAGACCCAATGCAAAGCGTGAGCGACCTGTTCTGCACTGTCGAAGATGAAGAGGGCTTTCCGTTCGGCCAAGTGGCGGGCGAGCCCCTCAAACCGGTCGTCGCCGGCTATGCGTGCCGACGCTCGATGACGCGGAAGGCGGATTCCCAGTGCGGCCGCGATGGCCGCCGGGACAAGATCGGCCGAGTCAAGCGAAGCCAACGGGATGAAGTACAAGCCGTCCGGGTACCGGGGTGCGAGTCTTTGGGCGGCTGCAATCGCCAGGCGCGTCTTTCCCGCACCGCCGGTTCCGATGAGTGTGAGAAGGCGACACTTACGCTGTGACAGAAGGTTCTCGATCTCACGGAGATCGCGATCGCGGCCGATCAGCGGTGTGGGAGATACGGGAATGGCCGGCTTTCGGGGAGGAGGAGACGCTGGGCCTGATGGTGGCTGCAATGCGCCGCGACGAATGCGCTCGGCGAGATCCGTTGTCTCGTCCTCCGGGGGAAGGCCGAGCTCGCGATCGAGGAGTCCAACGCACGCCTCGTATTGCGCCAGTGCCGCCGCGCGATCTCCGAGTTGGGCATGGAGCCGAATCAGCCTTCGATGGAATGATTCATTGAGCGGTTGGAGTGCAAGTTGGCGCCGCGCGATCTCGATGGCGAGATCGACTGCTCCGAGTGCTTCATGGTGTTCGCCAAGGCGGCTCAATCCCTGTCCGAGCTCTTGCTTCAGGCTGTCGGCTTCGGCGAACTGCCACTCCTCAAACGCCCGGCTGTCTTCCACCGCGAATCCCGAAAGGAACGGTTCGGTCTGGGTATCGAGGGCCACGGCAAGGTGCTGCGCCATCTCGGAACTGAGGGGGGTCTGGTCGGTACAACATGCACGAAGCTCCGCCCGAAACGCGCAGACGTCGATCCACAAGCCCGGATTGGCTCGAAGACCCGCCATGTGCCGGGTGGAGACGAGGAAGCGCGTCAACGGGGTTTGATTGAGTACCCAGAGCGCGTTGCGCAGGAATGCATACGCACGGGAGGTGTCGTGATCGGGCCACAGCAACGTCGCCAGCATGTCGCGGCCGTGGGTCGCACAAGAGACCGCGAGGTAGGCGAGCAGTGCGACGGCCTTGCGGCGCGGAATGTGAATCGGCTCATCATCGCACTCGATGCGGGGATACCCGAACAGGTGAACCCGAACGATGGACACCGTGATCCCTCCTCTATGAGGTCTGCCCAGTATACGGTGGAAAGGGAACGGTGGAAACGGTTCGGAGACGGCGCGAAGGGAGGATGAAGAAAAGCTGTTCAAGAGGGAAACATGATCAAGCCGTCGCGTGTGGCGGATGTGATTGAATGGGTGGAATCCACCCGGATGGCGCAAGGTGGTCCGGGTGTGGCTGAACGCGGAACGGTTGTGCCATGGTTGCTTGCACATCAGATGCAGAAGGGGCGGTTCGTGGGTCACTTCGCACCGGATGAGGCGGAAGGCAACCAAGCCGTTCGGTTGTTCACTGGGGAGTGGCTTCGAACGAAGCAGGCGGCGCGCAATGTTCTCACGATGCAGGCCGTACGCGCGCTGCACGAACTCGATCCGGAAGATGAACCGGTTCGCCTGGCGATTCACCGGGCTGCGAAGTCGCTTGAGCGTACATGTTTCGCAGCGAGGCACTGCACCGAAGGCGAGTGTGCGATCAGCTTCATCGAGTATCTGCTGTTCCTTCGCACCGTGGGGGGCGGGGAGGCTGATGCCGATGTGGCTTGGCGCCTTCAGACCGTATGCAGGCATCGGGATGGCACCGGTCGGTGGATCCGGTTGCCGTTCTACTACACGCTGCACGTGCTTCTCGAGATCGGAACCACAGAGGCAAGGCAAGAGCTGGAATACGCACAGATCGCGTGTGGACGCGTCCGGCATCGCCGTCATACCGCCGAACCGTATGCAACCAGGCGACGGGAGACCGTCCGTCGCACGCTAGAAATGCGTCCTTGCAGCCTGCGGTGACGCCTGGAGCCGGCTGCGTGCAGCGGACCGAGTTGCTCGTTCGGACCAGCCAGACAGCCACACGCCTCCTCAGAGGGATTCAAGGGCTGCCTGCGGCATCCACGCGGACTCGGTGTCGTCGATCGTTGATGCCACGCTAACGGATGTGCTGTTCAATCGGCCGGAGGGCTTCGATTTGCCGGCATGGTGGGCGATGTGGCGGGCGGGGCATGAGAAGGGGCGGCCGGCGGTTCCCTCCACGCTGAAGATCTCGCCGGCTGCGCTCCCTCGCTCGCTCGAACGGTTCGCTGCGGCGCTCCGGATTCTGGAAGCCGACGGAGACCGGGCAGCGGTTTCGATCACGTCCGGAAGCGTACCGGAATTGCGAGGACAGCTTCTTGCGTACGGTGGCGCGATTGGGGTGATGGCGCCTCAGTCTCTCCGGCGGTCGATGGCAGACTTCGCCAAGCGGATCGGAGGGCGATGCGCGGGACGCTTCTCGGTGATCGGCGTCAACATGCGCTGATCGAAGTCGCATGAGCACTCTGCTAGAATCGGTGGCAAGGAGGGAACATGCGCCTGAATGAGCTGCTTGAGTGTCTGAGCGAGACGATCTCAGGGACCCGGTGCAAGGAGTCCGTGGCGAGGATCGATCGCTTTCACCGGATCCAGGCCTCGCCTGGCTACGACGAAGCGATGGAAAGCCTATGTGCGGCCCTGCGTGAAGCCGGAATTGCGCACGAGGTTCATGAATACCCGGCGGATGCTTCATCAAAGACGTACGAGTGGGTCTGCCCACCGGCATGGACGATCTGGTCCGCCACGTTGCGACAGGTGTCACCTTCCGATCGCCTCCTGGGACGATTTGATGAGATTCCCCAGCTTGTCGTCGTACACTCCCCCGCCGGTGTGGTCGAGGGCGAGGTTGTCCACGTGGATCGCGGGACGGATGACGATGACTTCGAAGGTGCGGAGGTCCGCGGAAAGATCCTGCTGGCGAGCGGGCGTGCATCCGAGGTGCTGAAACAGGCCCGCAAGCGGGGTGCTGCGGGCGTGGTCGTCTATCCCGACAGCGCGCGTGCCGCGGCATCGTACGATCTGGTGCAGTACCAAGGGATCTTCCCTCCAGCGGAGGAGATTCCCGGGCTCGTACCGGCGTTCTCGATCTCTCGGCGGATGGCCGACGGGTTCCTCCGAACGCTGAGACATGAGTCCGTCGTGCTTCGCGGAGAAGTTGACGCGGAATACACCGAGAACCGGCTGCGTGTGCTGGAAGCATGGGTGGATGGCGCCGATTCGCAGGCCGGAGAGACGCTGCTGAGTGCTCACCTGTGTCATCCTCGGAACTCCGCCAATGACAACGCATCCGGAAGTGCCGTGCTGCTTGAATTGGCCCTAGCGTTTCGCGATCTGTGCTCGCGTGAGCGGATGAGCGGAGGTGTGCGGTTTCTATGGGTCCCCGAGTTCTATGGAACCTTGCCATGGGCCGCGTCTCACGCCGATGAACTCCAACGCGTTCAGTGCGTGATCAATCTCGACATGGTCGGCCAATCTCCGGAGCGCATCGGGGAGCCGCTTCGAATCTTCCGGTCGCCCAACCACGTGCCGCACTTCACCAATGCGCTTATTGAGCCGCTGGCTGAACGCGTGGCGGCGCTGGAAGGTGCGGTTTCGCCCAATGGTTCCAAGCGGACCCTGCATTGGGTATTCGATCGGCCCAGTGGCGGGAGCGATCACCTTGTCTTTGCCGCCGCACCGCACGACCTGCCGGCGTTCATGCTCGGGCACGATGATCCGTATTGGCACACGAGTCACGATACGATCGAAAACGTCGATCCAACCCGTCTGAAGCATGTCGCGCTTCTCGCGGGCGCGTTGGCGGCCGCGCCATTTGCCTCTGAGGAGGACCATCCGCTATTGGTGGAGTGGGTGACGGTCTACGCGGTGCGCGAGCTGTCTCATGCCAGCGCTTTGGCGAGGACGCTTGACGGGGGAACCGGCCGTGCTGCGGTGGCGATGGCTCTGGAAATCGAGACGGAGCGTGTCAGAAGCCTCAAGGATTCCGGTGTTGCGGACACGCTCCTGGAGCCGGTGCTGCACCTGCTCGAGCAGCTTGCTTTGCAGTACATCCACCTTCTGCCGGCGCACGAGAGCGAAGAAGCCGTTCGTGGTCCTCGCCCGCTTCGTGCGATTGACGGACCGCTGGTCTATGCGGTGACCGACCGGTTGAACGAAGAGGAGACGGCGTTCTTCAAGGAGAAATTGTCCGACAACCACCGTGCGATGGCCGAGGGGGTCTTGAATCTCTGCGATGGGACAAGGACGGTCGAAGACATCGCGATGCGTCTATCGCTTGACTTCGATCGGGGCGTTGCCGCTGAAGATGTGGAGCGGGCGGTGTCTCTCCTGGCGAAGGTTGGATATGTCGTGGCCCAAGACGAGGAAGGGAATGGGCAATGAACGAGTGGACGCGACTAGAACGGCCAGCGCGCGGCGTGGCGAAGCCGTTGTTCGCGGATCATCGGAAGAGCTTTCTGATCGATGCGATCGTCGAGGGACATCATGGCGACGTGTTCGTGGATGATGCGAGCACACCCCATGTTGCGCGCCTCGAGTACGCGGATATCGTCGTGCTTGGGGGGGACCCGCTGCACGCGTCCGCTCACGATCTTGTGGCCACAATTCCTGTGGACAAGGCGATTCTGCCGTCTCCCGATGGATGGGACGGGCTGATGCGTGGGGTGCTCGGGGAGGATTTGGTCGAGGTGACACGATACGGATTCTCCGATAGATCTTTGCACACCGATCATCTCTTGCAGCTTGCGGAGCGGATCCCGCCGAGGACCGAGGTCCGGCGGATCGACCTGGATCTGGCTCGAACGATTGCCGCTGACGGGAGCCTAATCAGCGAAGATCACGTGAGGAATTTCGACTCTCCTGAGGACTTCGTCGAACGGGGAATCGGTTTCTGTGCGCTACGCGAAGGGCACGTGATCGCGGGGGCTTCTTCGTACGCCGTGTGCGACAGCGGCATCGAGATCCAGGTGAACACTCACCCGGATCATCGTGGGAAGGGCCTGGCAACATGCGTCTGCGCAGCGTTGGTGGTTTGGTGCCAGACGGAGGGACTCGCTGCGCACTGGGATGCCGGCAACGAAATCTCGGTGCGCCTGGCGACACGGTTGGGGTACACGCCGACGGGCGCGTATACCGTGCACGTGAGGGTCGCCTGGCGGGCGGCGTAACGCAGCCGAGCCCACGCGCGGTTTTTTGTGTGGGACTAGCCGCGCGGTCGAGTCGATGTCACGGCGTCTCGACCGGCGTGCTCCGCTTCGCGGATCAAGTTGGGGCATGCGTCGATGTCGTGCAGATCATGAACCCCCGGTGCGAGGACGGTTGCGGAGATCTTCATGTCGAGATAATGGAGGGCATCGGACAGCATTCCGACCGTGTGCCGAGCCGTCCCCGCGTTGGTGTCTCCCATCGCGGCAACCAACACGGCGCGTTTCCCGGCGAAGGCCATCCGTGTGTCCGCGTTGTGCCATGGCGCGTACCAACGGTCGACGAAGGCCTTGAGTTGCGCGGATGGACCCCACCAGTACACGGGAGTGGCCAGAACCCAAATATGGGATTCTTTCATCGACTCCACCAGGGGTTCCATGTCGTCATGCTGAATGCAGACACCGGTCTTAAGACACGCATCGCACGCGCGGCATGGGGCGATCGACAGGTCTGCCAGCGATACTTTCTGCACCGCGGCGCCCGCGTCTGCGGCTCCTCGCAGCACGGCATCGAGCAGCACGGTGGAATTCCCGGCCGTTCTCGGGCTTCCGCAGAAGCCGATGACATGAATGGTCTGACTCGATCGTCCCATCGTTCCTCCCTGGGGTTGTCATGACGAGGTTCCAGTGTCCTCAACCAACAGCATTATAGGACGTTTCGTGGATCCGGTTTCGGACACTTGGATGGTTGGAGCCCAAGACTATCACGGACCGTTCGCGGGAAGGTCCCGGAAGCCGACCAGGCGTTGTGTATCTTCGTTCCACAATCGCAGGCGAAGACACGCGAGGCTCCGGCGGAGCGTCAACGGTGCGATGCGTTGCGCCTGCGGGGTGTCGTTGTAGCACTCTTGTAGGCGATAGTTGGGGATGCGGGCTCGCAGGTGGTGGATGTGGTGGAGACCGATGTCGCCGGTCACCCAACGGAGTGGGCGGGGGAGGTGGTAGTAGGAGCTTCCCTCCAGCGCCGAACGTATCCGATCCCACTGCCCGTGCCGGACCCACCGAACACCGGGGAACTGATGCTGGACGTAGAAGAGCCAGATGCCACCCGCTGCTGCCAGCCAAAGGACCGGAAGCTGGATCATGAGATAGGTTCGAACGCCGAAGGCGAGTGAAACCGCGACCGCGAATCCTGCGATCCACAGGTCTGTCCACAACGTGTTCTGCAGCACCCGCCGCTGGCGAAGAGACTGCCGGCTGGGAATGCGCGGCATGATCATGAAGGAAACGATGGGACCAAAGCCGAACATGAACAGAGGGTGCCGGTAGACGCGATAGGCGAGCCGGGTTGCTCGCGATGCCCGGGCATACTCGCGCACCGTCAGGGTCCACACGTCTCCCGTCCCGCGTCGATCCAGATCCCCCGCGGTGGTGTGGTGGCCCGCGTGCGAGCGGCGCCACGCCTCGTACGGGGTGAACGTCAAGACGCCGGTCATAAGGCCGATGACGCGATTTGCCCGGTGTGAGGCGAACAGTGAACCGTGGCAGCAATCGTGGAACAGAATGAATACACGGATCAGGAGCGCCGCGGCAGGAAGGGTGAGGACACCGATCGCCCAGGTGGACACGCCTGCGCGGATCAACACGATCATCCCGGCCCAGATGCCAAGGTACGGCAATAGCGTGTTGGCAAGCTGCCCGATGGCCTTCCATCGCCGAGGTTTCTCATATTGCGCCAATCGTGCTACCCACGCTCTGTCACCATCGGGCTGCGTAGTGGATATCGACTTCTCGTTCATCCGGATTCTCCCGAGGCAGGAATAGCACGATGCAAGGCGCAATGCAAACCGGACGCGTTGGCCGGCCGAGTGAACCAATTCACCGGTTGGGGCCACCCATGGTCAACGAGCGGGGCTGCGCGAGGCACCGCAGGAATGGCATGTGGGTTTCAACAAGGAGGATTCGATGCTTTTCGACATTCGACCGATGGACCTGGACGATCCGCGCGATCTTGAGTACTTCGTTGCGGGGGAGCAGACGACGGAGCAAGAGAATGGGCTCTCGTTGGAGGAAGGCTCAGCGGATCGTGAAGCGCACCGGCGCGAACTGGTCGAGTTCGTGACCGGTCAAACCTGCAAGGCGACCCTTTGCCTGGAATCGGAGAGCGGGCAGCGCGCGGGGATTGTCTGGGTATCGACGCTCGATCACGGAGAGCCGTGGGATGTGGGGTGTCCGTATGCGTGGATCTACGATGTGCGCGTGGAGCCGGCGCACCGGAGAAGCGGGTTCGGGAAGCGCCTCCTCGAATCGGCCGAGGCGTGGTCGGCTGAGCAGGATTTCGCTCGGATCGGTCTTCACGCCCTTGCCTCGAACCAACCGGCAGTTCGGTTGTACGAGTCGGCTGGATACGAAACACGGAATGCGTACTTCCAGAAGATGCTCGAGCCGGGGACTTCGGCCGACTCGCACAGCGTGCCGCAGCGGGAGATCGAGCGGATTCCGGATGCAGATGCTTCATGGGTCCGGGCGCTGGTTCAGGCACGGTTCGCTCGACTCGCTCAGTCAACCGGCACCGCCGATCCGCAGGAAGTAGAGAGGCTGTACAGCGCCTACGAGACGGCGTACGGATCGAGAGAGCGGGACGAGATCGTCTTCGCTGCACACAATCAGGATGGCGAGCCGATCGGCGTTGCGTGGGGCTATGTGTCGAGCGGGGATCTGACTGCCGACCGGTACGTCTGGGTTCGTGACCTCTGTGTGAGCGATCCGCAGGAGCCAAGCGGGATGCTGGAGCGTCTGCTCGAGCACGTGGAGGATTGGGCCCGCCAGCGGGAGTTGCCGACGGTTCGCGTTCCCGTCCATCGGATGGAGACAGGGCTGTGGAAGGCCCTTGAGACGCGCAACTACGATGCAACGAATCTCTTCTCGTGAAGCGGACTCACGCGCCTTCCCGTGTGCGGAGTGCCTAGCAGGATCAGATTATCGCGACGATCCTGCCGATTCGCCAAGACCGGCATGGGCGGAACGTTCGGGTGTCCGGACCGCCGGCCGGAGACGATGTCGAGACCCGCATCCCGGACGATCGGTGCATCCATTGCGAGTCCGAGGTGAGCGATGCCCGAGCTGCCGGAGATCGTCTGTCGTGCACAGGAGATGAATGAGTCGCTGGCCGGCTGCGTGCTGGAGGGGGTGGAGGTTCTGCAGCCGAAGTGTCTCAATGTTTCGGAGGAGGAATTTCGAACCGGCTTGTCGGGGGCGAAGATCCGCTCGGTGACGGATCGTGGCAAGTGGATCTTCGTGGAGACCACCAACGGGCATCTTCTGCTCAACCTGGGGATGGGCGGGGAGATTCTCCTGGTTCCGCGCGACCGGTTGCCGAAGACGTGGCGAATCCGGATCGACCTCGATCGACAGCAGTCGCTGGCGATCAACTACTGGTGGTTCGGGTACGCCCACTTCGTGACGCTCGGCGGGCTAAAGACACACGCAATGACAGCCAAGTTGGGGCCGAGTGCGCTTGAGGTGACGCGGGAGCAGTTCGCCCGAGCGCTTCTGGGACGGCGCGGGGGCATCAAGGCATTCTTGCTCAATCAACGGCATATTGCCGGAATCGGGAACGCCTACATCCATGACATCCTATTTCGCGCCGGGATTCATCCATTGCGGAAGATCTCCGCCCTGGATCCGGAAGACGTGGAACGGCTTCGTCAAGGGATCCGAACCGAACTCGATCGCTCGATCGCCGTCGGCGGTGCTTCGTATGAGCTGAACCTCTATGGAGAGAGCGGAGGATTTACGTCGGCCGATCTGTTGGTGGGGTATCGGGAAGGGAAAGCCTGCCCCACGTGTGGCGCAACGATCCAGAAGATCAAGACTGGAGCAACATCGAGTTTCATCTGCCCCGATTGTCAGGTGCTGTAGCGGGTGGGGTCGCGAGGAATCCCGAAACGATGCTGCCGATCGACACCGGCGGATTGCCCGAGGGTCTGCGCAGAGCTCCCAACACCTTGACCGGCGTGCGCTTCATCGCCGCGAGGTAGAGCTTCGTGTACACGTGCGCCTTGCGGGGGGAGATCTCCGGATGGGCCTGAATCCCCCACACCGGATGGTCACCGTACCGTGCCATGTGCACGATCTTCCGCTGCGATGTTGCCAGAACGCGCCACGGCGGCGGCGGATTCACCACCTCATCGACATGGAAAGAGAACACGGTCCATGAGTTTGGAGCGCCGGAGAAGAGGCTGTCCTGTTGGACCGTGTGGAGGGTGATCCAGCCGATCTCGGGAGAAGAGGATCGACGGATGTACTCCGATCCCGAAAGCGCCGAGACCAGGATCTGGAATCCGAAACAGGAACCGAGGACCGGCAGTCCACGTGCGACTGCGGAGCGGATCAGTTCGCACTCGCGATCCATCCACGGGGACCGGGTACGGACCGAAGCCTCCGAACCGGTCACCAAGATGTGCGTAAACCGGTCGAGCGGTGGGGGAGATTGCCCGCCGAGCAAGCGGACGACGCACACATCCACCCCTTCGAGAAAGGGCCGCCAGTGGCGATCGGGATGGAACAGATGGCGGTGGACGGCATTGTTCAGGATCAAGAGGCGCTGCTGCATGACGCCCGAGAGTATAGCGGAACCGTTGCCGAGATCGGGGCTTGTGTCTTCGGAGATGGCGCCATTTTCGGTGTGAGGGATTTGCGGCATCCCTGCTCAACGACAGGACAGGCATTTGGTCGTACGAACGATCCGCGGAATCAGCGGTTTCTCGCTGCCGAACGGGGAGAATGCGCGATTCGCCCCTCGCGTGATCCACTGCCGGGACTGCGCTTCGTCTCGCTCGTTTGGTGGGGTTTCGTGTCAAACGTAATGAATGTCACATTCGGATTGGGTGGATTCTCCTGGGGTCCAGCGATACCCTTGCCAGCACTGTGAACCCACCGACCGAGCCGTCGCTCCGACCTGTTGGAAGGAGATTCGCGCTCCCGCTTGCCGGATCATCGGTCTTTCTGGCTGCCGCAACCGGCGGGCTGGGCCTGTTGGTGCAGCTGTATCTCAAACAGGAAGGCGCTCCGACGATTCTGATCAGCTCCGTGTCCAGCCTTGGGTCGGCTGGGGCGCTCCTGGGCAGCCTCTTCTGGGGACGGATTGCCGACCGTTCCAGCCGGAAGCTGCTGCTTGTACTTTGCGGCCTCGGGATCACGCTCGGCGTTGGCTTGCTTATCCCCTTGCCTGTCGATTCGATCGTGCTGACCAGTGCCTTCGTGCGCTTGTTCATGAACACGGGGTTTGCAGCCGTGTCGATGGCGATCGTGTCTTCGGCCAGTGCGACGGCGCGACGCGCGAAGAACCTCTCGTACATCACGTCTTCCCGTTCGATGGGATTTGGCATTGGGTCCCTGGCAAGCGGATTCGTGTTGGAGTACCTCGGCTTCCGGAATGCATTTGTCGTGATGGCGCTGCTTCCGATGATCGGAACGTCTCTCCTTGCGCTGCTTCCCGGCGAACCCCGGCCAAAGCCGGCCGAACGTCGTCCTACGCTTCGGATCATGCGATCGGCCGGACTTGCCGATCTGTATGCAAGCACGATGCTTCGGCAGCTCGGAATCACCGGCACATTCTCCCTGCTGTACGTGTACATGGACGGGCTCGGAATCGCGCCTGGCATCATGGGCACGGTGAGCGCACTGAACACCCTGACGCAGGTCGGAGCGCTCGTTGTCTTCGGCTCGGTTGCCGACCGCATTGGGCGGCGGCGTGTCTTCATGTTCGGGTTTGCGCTATCGGCCACGATTCCGCTGCTGGTGGCGTTTGCCTCCAATGCCGCGGGGATGGCGGCGGCCTATGTGACGCTGGGGATCTCGTTCAGCTCGTTGTACATTGGTTCCACGGCACACATCGGAGACCGGGTGCCGCGGGACCGGCAGGGAACGATGCTCGGGCTGTATGAGACGTCGCGAGGCTTGGGGGGATTCATCGGTCCGATTGTTGCCGGGGCAATCGCTCCCGCGCTCGGATTCTTCGGGATGTTTCTCACCATGGCCGCGATCTCCGGCCTCGGCTTTGCGGTGATGGTGACGCGCCGGCTGATCGTCCGCCGTGTTGCATAGACAGGCAGGGGATTGCGGCTTCCGAAATGGCGCTTGTTCTTCCTCTGTGTGGCCGTGGTACGATGAGAAGAAGCTGGAGGTGCGATGTCCCAAACGGCAGGAAGAGGCGTGAGCCTGGTTGTGATGGCGGCGGGGATGGGAAGCCGTTACGGCGGACTGAAACAGATCGAGCCGGTGGGGCCGGCTGGCGAAACCCTGCTTGAGTTCGCGGTATTCGATGCGCTGCGGGCCGGATTCACGAAGCTCGTCTTTGTGGTGCGCGAGGAGTTCGAGGACGCGTTCGAAGAACGCATGGAGGGGATCCTCGCCGGCAGGGTTGAGACGGCCTATGTCTGCCAACGGACGACCGATGTGCCTCCGGGCTACGAAGTCCTAGCGAAACGGGAGAAGCCATGGGGAACTGCCCATGCCGTTTGGAGCTGTCGCGATGCGATAAGCGAACCGTTCGCCGTGATCAATGCGGACGATTTCTATGGCGCGTCGGCGTTTCGCAGCATCGGTTCATTCCTCTTCTCGAGTGATCCGGAGCATGCAGAAGAACACGCGCTCATCGGTTACCAGCCCGGCAATACACTCACCCCGCACGGGGCCGTTACGCGGGGAATCTGTGAAGTGCAAGACGGTTACCTCGTCGACATTCGCGAGCGGCGGAACGTGGAGTTGCGGGAGGGATGCGTGGGGTATCGTGAAGAGGATGGACAGTGGTGCCGCGTAGCGGAGGATGCAGTGGCCTCGATGAACCTGTGGGGATTCCGCCCTTCTCTGTTCGAAGATCTCGATTGGTTGTTCAGGGCGTTTCTCGACGAACTTCCGCCCGGTGACCTCACGAGCGAATTCCTGCTACCCACGGCTGTGGGCAATCTCATCGCGGCAAAACGGGCACGGGTCCGTGTGCTTCCAACGGACGAATCCTGGCTTGGCATGACATACCGTGAGGATCTGGAGCACGTTGTGCGATCCTTGTCGGAACGGATCCGCCAGGGACAGTATCCGTCTTCCCTCTGGCAATGGGCGTGAACGAGCGGGCGGAATCCGCGGCATTGCGGTTCGTTCTTCCCACATCCGCGGTGACGATTGCGCCATTGGGGAACGGCCACATTCATGACACGTACGCTGTGGCGACCGTTCCGGCGCCGTCTTCGGAGTACGTCTTGCAGCGGATCAATCGACACGTCTTCCCCGATGTGGCGGCCGTGATGCGGAATCTGGTGCGAATCATCGCGCACCTCGACCGACGGATCGTTCGGACAGGGGGCGATCCGGCCCGTGAGACCCTGTCGCTCATCCCTGCCTTGGAGGGGGATTTCTTCTGGGTGGATGATGCGGGAGATGCGTGGCGCATGTTTCGCCGGATCGATGCTGCACGATCACCTTCGGTCGCGGAGGCGCTTGGGCTGGCGCGGGAGATCGGTGCCGCGTTCGGCCGCTTTGTCCGGCTCTTGTCCGATTGCCGCGAGCCGGTTTCCGAGGTTCTTCCCGGATTCCACGACACCCGGAACAGGATCCGGCTGCTGCAGGAGGCGTTCGACGACCATCGCACCGGTCGAGGACAAACGGTTCGCTCCGATGCGGACTTCGCTCTGCAAAGAGCTGAGCGTGCTGGGCGGCTCGGGGAGCTTGCGCAGGGTGGCATCATCCCCACAAGGCTGATCCACAACGATACGAAGTACGACAATGTATTGATCGATGAGGTGAGCCGCCGCGCGGTCTGCGTGATCGATCTTGACACGGTGATGTCCGGGATCGCGCCGCTCGATCTCGGCGATTGTGCTCGCTCGATCCTGGTGGAGTCCGAGCGTGGAACGCGGGAGCCGGGGCTCTCTAAGGACGGAGTGAATGCATTCGAGCGGCTGGCTGCCGGATTCTTGGCTGAGACTTCAGGGTGGTTCACCGCCTCTGAAGTCGCGCAGATCGTGCCGGCGACGTGGACCGTGACGCTGGAGTGCGGCGTGCGGTTTCTTACCGCCCATCTCACGGGAGATGCCTACTTCAAGGCCAAGAAGCCGGAGGAGAATCTCAGTCGGTGTCGACAGCACTTCGAGCTGGTTCGCCGATTGGAGACGAGCTTGCCGCAACTCGAGGACGCAGTAGGACGTGCGTGGCGCGTTTCGCAGCACAGCCGCGGATCGGGTACGATTCCGCTCCAACAAGACAGAGGGGAGGCGCGAGGATGATTGAGGCGAAGGGGCTCACGCGCCGTTTCGGTCAGCGCACGGCCGTCGACAACCTATCGTTTGCCGTGGGACGTGGGGAGATTCTCGGGTTGCTCGGTCCGAATGGTGCGGGGAAGACGACGACGATTCGCATGCTTGCCGGGATCATTGCACCGTCCGCGGGAACCGCGGAGGTGGCCGGACTGGATCCAGCGCGGCAGCCTGAGCGGGTCCACGAGCACATCGGGCTACTGACTGAAGCCCCCGGCTTCTACGAGCGCCTGTCGGCGAGGCGCAACCTCTCCTACTTCGCTGGCTTCTATCCCGGCCTCGATGTCCGCCAGGCCGTGGCACATGCACTGGAGACGATGGGGCTTGCCGATCGAAGTGAGGATCGCGTGGGGACCTTCTCCAAAGGAATGAAGCAGCGGCTCGCGCTGGCGCGTGCGCTGCTCCATGGCCCGGAGGTTCTGTTCCTCGACGAACCGACCGCTGGCTTGGATCCCGAAGCGGCAAAGGACTTCCGGCAACTGATCGGCGAGCTGAAGGAAGATGGGCGCACCGTTCTGCTCTCGACGCACAACCTCACCGAGGCGGAGCTTCTATCGGATTGGATCGCCGTCTTCCGAAGCCGCCTCGTGGCGTTGGACACGGCGGATGCGTTGCGGGCGCAGCAGTTCGAGCGGGCGATTCGGATCCGGCTTGCGGCGGCGGGCGACGAGTTGGCCGCGCAACTGGATGCACGGCCGTTTGTGCGCGGTGTGCGTGTCGCGGAAGACGATCGAACCGTTCTGGTTGTGCACCTCGAGGATGCCGATCGTGACCGGCCCGCTCTCGTTGCGGAGATCGTGTCTGCCGGGGGCGAGATCCTGGAAGTGGCGGAGGAGCGGCGCAGCCTGGAAGAGATCTACCTGCGCCTCGTGCGGGAGGATGAGTCATGATGGCCCAACGGATCGCCAATGTCTTGCGGATGGAGTGGGCGGGGATGGCGCGAACGCCGTCGAGTCTGCTCTTCCTTGTCGTGATCCCGCTGCTTCTGATCGGACAGGCGCTGTTTCTGGCCTGGATCCTGCCCGCGTTCCTGTCGCCTGAGTTGGCTGGGATTGCTCCGGCCGGCGGCGAGAATCTGGATGCCGTGGCACAGTTTCGCCTCCTGATCCTCGAGCAGTTCCGATTCTTCATTCTCCTGATTCCCGCGATGATTGCCAATGTCTTCGCCACCCTATCGATCGTCGAAGAGAAGGTGTCGCGCACCCTGGAACCGCTCCTGGCCACGCCGGTGCGCACCGGTGAACTGCTATTGGGCAAGGTGTTCGCCGGCGCCGTGCCCGCGATCGTCGTGGCCTGGATCAGCGCCGCGCTGTTCGTTGCGTTCGTCGCCCTGCTCGGCTGGGGCGATCTCCTGACCTACGTGGTGTCGGGATCGTGGTACCTATCGATCTTCTTGCTGACACCGATGATCTCCCTTCTCAGCTTCGTGGTCGGCGTGATCGGATCGTCGCGTGCAAGCGACGCCAAGGCGGCCCAGAATCTGGCGGTGCTCGTGGTGTTCCCGATCTTCGGCGTGATCATCGTTCAGGTGACCGGGCTGGTTTGGTTCACCCCGCTCCTTACGATCTGGCTGTCGCTGGGAATCGCCGCGGTGGATGCCGTGCTGATCCGCCTTGCCGTGCGGTTGTTCGCCCGCGAATCGATCGTCATCCGCTGGCGGTGAGGCGAGAGCAGCGGACGCTCAGTTGCATGCGGTATCCGCAAGGATCCGCCGCAGCGTCTCGTACACCCGTGGATCGATGGTGGCGGTTCCGCTTGCCCGATGGATCGGAAGGACCACCGGCGGAAGAAGAACCGTTCCGCGTGCATCCAGAATGAGGATGGACGGCGTCGCCGGTATTCCCCACAGGGTCGAGAGCTTCGCCCCGATGTCTGTGATGGCGATCCAGCGGCTTGGACCGGCCCGGTGGCCGGATGGGCAGGCGAGCGAGGCTTCCAGCGCGGTTGCCTCGATCAGGAAGTCAGCAAACGGCAAGCTGTACATCGGATCGAACAGGACGTTCTCGACGCGCGCCCTTCGGGATAGGGCCCACAAATCGCGCCACTGCTCATCCGATGTTCGCTTGCGAACGAGGATGATCTCCAGATCGATGGAATCGAGAAGGAGCGGGCCGAGGCTGTCAACAACGGCTTGGTACGCGTCGGTGCCGGGGCAAGGCGCGCCGAACAGGAAGATTCGCTTGCGGGGCGTGGTCCAATCGATCGGGTCCCCGCTTTCGCTAGCGACCGGGAATGCAGGGGGAGGGTGCGGTTTCGCCGAACCAGAGGACCTGCGAACGGGCCGCTTCCAGGGGGAGTGTGCCGTAGATGGCAAGGTGCCGCGGGATTCGATCGGCGTTTTCGATCAGCCACAACAGCCCGCCCAATCGGCGATGAATCACGGTCCCCGTGGCGTCGATCAGGAACATGACGGTATACGGTCCCTGCGGGGCGACGCCGATGCGGAAGTCATCGAGCCACTGCGCGCTGCCCGGAATGACCTGCACCAGATTGCCGAGTGTCTCCGCGTATTCGGCCAGTTCAAGGCTCGTTGCGCCGGGGAACAGCGCACCGACACGTAGGCCGTCGATCTCGCTGACCAAGCGCAGGATGGTGAGGTTCAGCGGGTCGGGCGATTGCGTGACAGCGACCACGACTAGGGCACCGGGGTAGGTCAAGTCAGGGACAGGCGGCGCCTCGGCTCCGGCGGTGAGGCCGAGCGTGTCCGGGTTGAAGCCCCGTAGGGAATCGTAGAACACAGAGGTTCTAAGCCACGGCTCGATGGACATCAGGCTCGGTTGCGCTGCAGCGGCGAAACCGGCCGACGCGATGGCAAGCATCGCCAGCGGGACGATCCACGCGGTTCGGGAAGCGGTCATGTTTCCTCCTTTGTGATCCGGTACATCGGTCTCCGTCCGGGCGGCGTGCTCAACCCGAAGGGCTACAAGTGAAAGGTGTGAGAGGGGGGTACAAGACAGGGCAGGGGAATAGCGGGAAGAAAGCATGAAGGGGGGATGAAGAAAAAAAGGGATGGGGTGCGCAATCGCCGTGCGCGCGGCTCGACAGGGCGATAGACTTGCTCTTCTACCGCCACTGCTGCTTGCAGCGGGTGCGGGATGGGAGCCAATGCATGCGTGAGGTTTTCTCGAAGAATCGACGGGTCTTTCTCTATCTTGCCTTCTCCAATCTGCTCCTTGCCTTCGGACATCGCATCTGGCAGGGGTTGTTCGACAACTTCGCGGTGGAGCGGCTCGGGGTGGGGCCGGATGCCGTCGGCTGGATCCAGAGCGCACGGGAGGTTCCCGGGTTCCTTGCGATCGGTGTAGCTCTCCTGGTCCTCGTGTTCTCCGAGTTCCGGGTGATGGCGCTCTCTGTGATCCTGCTGGGGGTGGGAATCGTCTTCACCGGTTACGCAACCTCGGTTCCGATGCTGGTTGCGGCGACGATCGTGATGAGCATCGGGTTTCACTTCTTCGGCCCGAGCAGCAACGGTGTGTTGATGATGTCGGTGGACAAGCGCTATGCACCGAGGGCGCTCGGCCTCCTTCAATCGATCGGCGCGTTCGCCGGGATGATCGGGATGCTCGCGGTGCTGTTCCTGGTCGATGTCGTGGGGTACGAGACCCTGTACCTGATCGTGGGGGGCGCGGTGATCGCCGGGGGGCTCGTGTTGCTCCCGTTCGGCGGCAAGATGAAGGGGGCGATGCCGGCCCGGCGGAGGATTCGGCTTCGGTCACGGTATTGGGTGTTCTACGCATTGGCGTTCCTGATGGGCAGTCGGCGCCATATCTTCACCACGTTTGCCGGGTACCTGTTGGTCCGCGACTATGCAACGATCGTGCAGGTGATGCTCGGCCTGCGGCTTGCAAATGCGGCGATCAACATGGTTGCTTACCCGTTTGTCGGCCGACTGATCGACCGATTCGGGGAACGGCGCATCTTGACGTGCACGTTCTTGGGGTTGATCCCCGTGTTCCTTGGGTACGCGTACATCGGGTTCGTGCCGATTCTGTTCGCGCTGTTCATCGTGGACAACCTGCTGTTCGGATGCAACATGGCGTTGACGACGTATCTGCAGAAGATTGCCGTGTCTCCGGATGAGCTGACCAGCAACCTCTCGACACAGGAAACGATCAATCACATCTCGGCGGTGGTGATGCCGGTGGCCGGCGGTGCGATCTGGGTGGCTCTCGGTCGGCAGGCGCCGTTTCTTATCGGCGTTGGCATCGCCGTTGCCTCGATCGTTGTCGTGCAGTTCATGCGCATTCACGATCCCACAGGCGCCGTGCCCGGTGGATCGAGTGGGTGCCTTGCTCCTTGAGGGCGGCTACAATCGGCAGACTCCGATCCGGAAGGAATATCTCGACCAATGGAACAGACTCCTGAACATCCAGCCCGCCGCATGATCTCGATCGTGCCGATCCCGGTGGAACGTGCGATCGAGCCCCAGCACACCAAAGGCGTCTCTGTCGGCCGTTTCTTTGCCGAAGTGCTTGCGCAGAACGATGTCGTGCCGTGTGATGGAGACATCTTGGTGGTCAGCTCGAAGGTCGCAAGCTTCTTCGAAGGGCGGCAGATCCGGCTGGATACGGTTCGAGCGAGCCGCAAGGCCCGGGTGCTCGGGAAGCTCTACGGCAAGGACCCGCGAAAGGTCGAACTGATCCTCCGTGAAGGGCGCGTCCTCTTCGTGATCCCGTTGAGCCGGATCATGGGGATTCGGAAGATGTGGGACATGATGGCCGCTCGCTCGGTGAATCCCGATGCGATGCGTCACGGGTTCGGGAAGACGAACCGTGCGGCGTTTGTCGTACGAAACTACGGCGCGTATCTCGATGACGCGGGGATCGACTACACGAACAGTCCCGACGGCTATGTATCGCTGCTTCCGTTGGATCCGTGCGCCACGGCGGCGCGTATCCGCGCTGGTCTGCGTGAAGCCTTCGGAGCCGATGTCGCGGTGATCATCACCGACACCTTGACGATGGTCGGCCGGGTCGGTTCGCAGGATCAAGCGATCGGTTACGCTGGCATGGATCCGATTACGCGTGTGACTTTCAGTGATGACCTGTTTGGCGTGCCTCGGTCCGGTGGGATCGATATCGCGGTGGACTCGATTGCCGGGATGGCGGGCCTGGTGATGGGGCAGACCACCGAGCTGACTCCGGCGGTGTTGGTCCGCGGGCTGGATCATGCAGCTGAGCGGACCGATGAGGCCCTGTCCGGAATGGACGCCCTCTCCTATCCCCGGGGCGTGGAAACGAAGATCACCGCGCTGACGGTGCTCGCGACGATCGGATTTCGTCTGGCGAACCTGTTGACGTTCCAGCGTTGGCCTCGCCGAGGAGACGACTAGCGATCCAACACGGCCTACGGAACCGGACCGCTCCTTATCCCGGAGGATCCAGGACGAGCGATTCGTCGGCATCGCCGAATACGTCTTCGAAACGTTCCGGCTTGCGCCAGACCTCGACCGTGCCGTCGGTCCGAAGCGCGATCTTCCCGGGACGCGGGAATCCACAGCTGTTCGAGGCGAAGTGATCGGCACTGTAGGCGCCGGTGGCGTACAGGGCGAACCGCTCGCCGCGACGCGGGAGCCGGTTGAGAGAGATCTTGACCTTGCTGATCATGTCGCCCGAGAAGCAGAGCCTTCCGGCGAGGAACGCCTCGATGGGTACATCGTCGGGAGCCTGCGGGAGCACTGCCGCGGGGAAGATGTCCGGGGTGATCAGGTTCGTGCCGTGGTTGTTGATTCCCATGTCGAGCGACACGACATGGTGGCCGAGTACGGTCTTGGTTCCGGTCACCTGGGTCAGCGTCACCCCGGCATTGGCCGCCATCGAGCGGCCCGGTTCGATCACCAGGGTCGGGGAGCCGAGCGCGGCCAGGCGATCGGTCGTCGTGCGGCCATCATCGAACCGGAATCGTAGCAGGTACTCGAGCATCTCGGCGCCGGGGTGGTCCGTCCAATACGCCTTGCCGATCCACTGCGGCGAGGCATCACGCGACGCGAGAAGGTGCGCGTAGCCCAGCGGAAGGTCGTTCCACGTGACCGAAGACGAATCGGGTACATCCCCCGACAGGCGGTCGCGAAGCCGTCGGGTGAAGGACGTCCACTCTGTCTCGGTCAGGAAACGAACCGGGAAGCCTCCACCGAGGTCGATCCGCTCAACCGGAAGACCCTGCGCGGAGGCACGCTCGCACAGCGCAAGGAGATGAGTCAGGAGGCGTTCATACCCGGCCGGATTGGCGATCTGTGTCCCGATGTGGGCCGACACACCGGCGAAGCGCAGGGCGTTGGAACGGCGGAGGCGTTCGAGCAGGCGCTCGGCATCGCTGATGTGGAATCCGAACTTGGTCCAGTCGGCTGCGGTGGCTTGGTCATCCGATGTTAAGCCGGAGAGCGGCATGCCGCGGAAGCGCAAGAGAATCGGAAGCTTTTCCGTCGTGCTTGCGGCGATCTCCTCCAACTGGTCGAGCTCATCGTCGTTGTCGACCGAGAGGATCGCGCCGGCCCCCGTAGCCATTCGGAGATACGCGAAGGACTTCGCATTGCCGTTGCAGGTGATTCGCTCGGGCGCGATGCCCTCTTCGAGCGCGGCCTGAAGTTCGTGTTCCGAAGCAGCATCGACACCCAGCCCACAGCGTTTGGCCGCCCGTACGGCGCCGCGGCAGGGGTTGGACTTGACCGCGAAGAAGATGAGTGTCTTGGGATACAAACGTCGGGCAACCTGGAGAAATGCTGCCGCATTCCGCTCCCATTGCTCGAGAAACATGACGTGAAGCGGAAGACCGAACGAGCCGATTGCACGCTCGATGGCGGCCTGGTGACGGAGGAGCAACCGGTCGAGCGGCGCGGTGATCGGGTGAGACAGCGTGGCACCGGATCGCTTGTCGTTGGTCATGGGCGGATGGTAATCGAACGGGCGAGCGGTGTCAGCCGGCGAATCATCCAGGGCTGGCGGAAGGTGGGGGGACAGATGTCCGTGATCTACCTCACATTCAGGTGGGAAGGGGAAAACGAGCACCAAGGCGGAAAGATTCTGGACAAGACCGTTCCGTGGCGCGATCCGATCCGGGCCATGCCACGCAACAGCTCCAAGGGGTTGGTGCCCGTGCAAACGGGCGGCGACAGATGTCCGAGAGGAGGCTTGTTCCATTGGGGTCTTGCCAATCTTCAAACCGCATGCTATCCTGCAAGAGACGATTTAGGAGGTAGCCATGCCCATTATCACAATCGAGATCACTGCTGGAATGCTGCTTGCGTTCTTCTGGGCGTTCTGGGTGTTCGCATTCGGCGGCTGGTGGTGCGGCGGCGGTTGCTAAGACTGGCGCAGCAAACGAGTCACGAACGCAAAGAGAGAACGTAACGCATGGGACGAAACGCTTTGGGGAGGATTTTGCTTCTATCCTCCCTTTTCCTTTGCATGCTGTCGCCGTTTGCGCTTGCTGACGAGCGAGAGCGTTTTGCACAAGAGACAGGCTTGGACACCGATCTACTCGACCTTCTCAAGGTCGATGTGGGCGGAACCGAGCTGACGATTGTGTTCGTGTTTATCAACCAGCGCACCTTTGACAGCAAGATCTCCCCGTTTCTCAGGCAAACGCTTCTTCCGTACGCCGGCATGAACGCGGTGTATGTGAATCCCAACATCAAGACCGTTGTCACGCAGTTCGGCTTCTCTGCCCTTGAGGTTTCGGTGGAGCAAGGAGGAACGCGGGTGCCGCTTGCTTCCGATGTGTGGGTGGAGATTACACCCGGGTTCATGAGCGGACGCTTCGAGGTCAATCCTGCCGGCAGCGATCGAGGCTCCGGGAGTGAGGGGATCCTGGTCCTCGGAGAGGGAATCGACCCATCGCAACCATTCGATCTGATCTACGGCGGGCAACGGGCGCGGATCGATCTCGTGGCCGGCCAGCCGCAGAGCGGCACCGGCATTGCCGGAGGGCCGATCGCTTCAACCACGTCGCACGATCCGGTCTTCGTTCCGTTGATCGGGGATGCAGGCACATTGCGTGACGTCTTCGAGCTTCCCGAGTACTCGAGCGAGGCGATGGCCGCGTTGTTCGATCTCCCGAAGGACGACGTGCGCACGGTCACGCTCGACGGACGGGACAGCGATCTTGAGCTCCTCTACATCCGGTTGACCGATGCGGTGCGATCGAGTGCTCTGGGCGGAGCCCTTGTAGAAGCCCTGGAGCCGTTGATCGATACCGGCGCCATCATGGTATGGGCGTACTCATCCACCGGTGCACCATTCTCTCCGTGGAGCTTCTACATCAAGCAGGGCGGTACCAACCACGTGTTCTTCAGTTCGGCGTCCTTTGTCGAGCTCACCGCCGGCTTTCTACGTCTCGAGCGAATCGATGCCGGGACGGTGGCCGCCGGTGTGATTCGGCTTCCTCGGGGCGTTACGCAGTCGGCGCCGTACTCGCTGTACTACAGCGCATCCGGTGTAGACTTCGAATGAGCCGCGCGGACGACGACCGCGCGGACGACGTAAGAGCGAATCACCAGGAGGTGCGGTGGCTCTGGTTCTTGCTTCGGCATCGCCACGGCGGCGCGAACTCTTGTCTCGTCTTGTCTCCGATTTTCTTGTAATCCCCAGCCACGATGAAGAAACGGCGAAGCCCGAGAGCGCGCCGCACGAGCGGGTCGTCGCCCTGGCTCGGGCCAAGGCACTCGATGTCGCCGGACGGCACGGCGGCGTGATCCTTGCGGCGGATACCCTCGTGGTTCTCGGCAACGAGGTCCTCGGCAAACCTCGTTCACGAGGCGATGCACGAGCGATGCTCGGACGGCTTGCCGGACGGGAACACGCGGTCTTGACCGGCGTGTGCATCCTTCGAACCTCGGATGGAGAGGAGCGGTCCTTCTGCGAGGAAACCGCGGTGAAGTTCCGGCCGATCTGCGATGATGAGATCGATACATACCTGGAGATCGGAGAGTACGAGGACAAGGCCGGGGGTTACGCGATCCAGGGCCGCGCGGCAGCGTTTGTAGAAGCGATCTGCGGAGATTACACGAATGTGATCGGGCTTCCCTTGTGCCGCGTGAGCGTCGCCTTGCGCGCGCTTGGGGTTCATGTGTAGTGTCTGTAATCCGTTGACGGCAACCAGAAGATACGACAGTCCAAGGAGGGACATCGATGGTGGACAAGAAGAAGGCGAGCATCCTCACGCTCCACAAGATGAAGGCCCAAGGAGAGAAGGTCGCTTGGTTGACGGCTTATGACTATCCAACCGCCACGTTCGCGGAGGCGGCGGGAATGGACATGCTGCTGGTTGGTGACTCCCTGGGGATGTGTGTGTACGGGTATGAGGGAACCGTTCCCGTGACCATGGATCAGTGCATCGTACACTGCGAGGCGGTCCGGAGGGGGGCACCGAATACGTTCGTCATGGGCGACATGCCGTTCATGAGCTACCAGGCGAGCGACGAGGATGCAGTTCGAAACGCCGGCCGTTTTCTCAAGGAAGGCGGGGTCGATGCCGTGAAGCTCGAAGGTGGCAAGCGCGTGATCAGCCGAATCCGGGCGATCCTAGATGCAGGGATCGTGGTGTGCGGCCACATCGGACTGACGCCGCAGAGTTCCGGACAGCTCGGCGGGCACAAGGCACAAGGCCGTACGATCGTCTCAGCCCGGATGGTGATCGAGGATGCGTTGGCGATCGAAGAAGCCGGAGCGCAGCTTCTTCTTCTCGAAGCGGTTCCGCCGGAGGTCTCCGGATTCATCGCGCAGAAGCTGTCGATTCCTGTACTGAGCATCGGCGCGGGGCCGGATTGTGACGGCCAGCTGCTCATCGTGTCCGATCTGATCGGTCAGTTCCAGGCGTTCACCCCGAAGTTCGTCAAGAAGTACTGCAATGTTGCTGACGTGGTCACCGAGGCGATGAAGCGCTACGTCTCCGAAGTGAAGGCCGGAAGTTTCCCGGCGGATGAGCACTGCTACCACATGCTGAAGGATGAAGTCGGCCGGTTCCCCGAGCTGAAGAGCGAGTTCGAATAGCACCCGTACTGTGTAGGAGGTTTCCGATGAGCGACTTGCGGCAACGGCTGGCGATTTCGGAGAAGCACCTGCGGGAGATCAATGCACTGATCCTTGATCCGAACGCGCGCGTGATCAATGAGTTCCTCGCCATCGTGGAGAAACACGGAGGACCGGACGCGATCAACCGGAAGGCGAGCGAAGCGCGGAGTCTTCCGAACCTCCTTGCCCGCCTGAAGGAGTCCGGGTCATCGTACTACGCGGATGTGCAGTGGTTGATCGAGCAGCGCGAGCGCAATGCGTTCGTTGCCATCGATACCTACCGGGAGAAGGTTCTCGGGGCGCAGGCCGGCGGGATGCGGTTCGACGAACGGCATGCGGTAACCCTGGAGATCAGCGCATTGCAGTTCTTTCCCTGGCTGATCGTGGAGGCGAAGCAGGCCATCGCTGAGCAGGAAGTGATGCCGGGGCGGTTCATCCGTGTGCGAAACATGGCCGAACAGGTGAACGACAACGCGGACACGCTCGCCGTAGCGGCCGCCATGCAGGTGGTCGGTGCGAGCTATGTGGAGACCCTCGACACCAAGGGAACCGACGGTTCCAATATCCATCTCGGCGGACCGGACACGATCACCGGATACTTCGGGGGCGTGGGACAGCCCGATGACCACGCGCTGGGCTGGGTCGATGAGTTCCTCGGCTACTACACGGAGTACGGGATCCGTCAGGTACTGAACATCAATCCGGGAACGGTGCTTCTCGGATACTTCCTCCACAAGCTGGGCATCGACATCGAGTTCAAGATCTCCGTATACATGGGCAACGACAATCCGTACGCCGCCTTGTGGACACTGCTCGGAGCGAAGCTGTTCTCCCGCGAGGACGGGACCACGTCGCTCATCGGATTCAATTGGGCGAATTCCGTGCACAATCCAACGATCGAGCGCGGCGCGGAGATCCGGCATGCGCTGCGATTCGACGACGTCGTTCGATTCGAGCATCACATCACGGAAACGCAGAAATCCATTGTGATCCAGCCGTACGACCGCACCGAAGAGCTCGTGGCATTGGCGGATCATGTGGGCAACATCTCGGCCAAGCACGAAGGGGGAACCCCGGAGATTGACGGGTCTCGCGAACATCCGTCCGACATTCTCGAGTACTTCCTTGCCAAGAGCGACATCGAAGCCGCGGGTTTGATGCCGTCGCTCGAGCGCAACTACCTGGACAAGCACGACGCATTGAACAGGACGGCTGCCGAGTTGACGAGGAAGGGGCTGTCGTTTGTAGCCGCCCGGAATCTTCATCGATAGAGTGCAGTGGCCTTGTTGGCGTGTGGCCGGGGAAGTAAAGTCAGCGTCCATTTTGCGAGCGTGGGGTGAGTATGAACGGCTATCAACTACAGAAGGACCGCATTGAGTCCGAGAACATCGAGTTTGTCGACTTCCGTGTCGTCGACCTTCAAGGGCGGTTTCGTCACCTGACGATTCCTTCGGTGCGATTTACCGAGGAACTGCTCTCCGAGGGGATCGGGTTTGACGGCTCGAATTTCGGGTACCGAAACGTATCCGGAAGTGACATGGTCCTGATTCCCGATCTGGACACCGCGTATGTCGAAACCCGTGATGGGCAACGCATCCTGACGGTGATCGCCGACATTTGCGATGCGAGGTCGCGCGCGCCGGCCGCGATCGACCCTCGCGGCATCGCCTCTGCCGCGACCCGCTACATGCGCGGCGAAGGGATTGCCGATCGGGTTCTCGTCAGCCCGGAGTTCGAGTTCTATGTCTTCGACGACGTGCGCTACGAGACCGACAACGGGCGAAGCTGTGCCGAGATCGAGTCGGTAGAAGGGTGCGAACATCGAGACAGCAGCATCCTCTGCCCCACGTCTTCCTCCGCATACCATGCGCCGTTGCCGCAGGATCGGATGTTCGGGCTGCGGTGCGAAATGGTCTGCGAGCTCGAGGCAGCCGGAATTCCGGTGAAGTACCACCACCACGAGGTGGGCCCGTACGGGCAGCAGGAGATCGAGCTGGGATTCGACGGATTGGTTCGGATGGCCGATGTGGTGCTGATTGCGAAATCGATCGTGCGAAACGTGGCGGATGATGCCGGGTACACCGTTACGTTCCTTCCGAAGCCGCTGTTCGGAGAGCCCGGAAATGGGATGCATCTTCATCAGTACCTCATCCGTGGAGAGAAGAACGCCTTTCGCGGGCAGGACGGATTGTCGGATCTTGCGTTGTGCTATGTCGGCGGGCTCCTTACCCACGGGCGGAGCTTGTTCGCCCTGACCAACCCATCGACCAATTCCTACCGGCGACTGGTTCCCGGATACGAGGCGCCGGTGCACCTGGTGTACGGGTCAGCCAATCGAAGCGCGGCCATCCGTGTGCCCGCCTATGCTCGGGATGAGAAGATGCGCATGGAACTGCGAACGATGGATGCTACGTGCAACCCGTACTTGGCGTTTGCGGCGATCCTGATGGCGGGGCTGGATGGGATCACCAACGGACGGAATGCCCGGGACCTCGGATTTGGGCCGTGCGATACCGACCTCTACGAGAACAACCAAGGGGAAGCGGCGCCTCGGAGTCTCGGCGAAGCGCTGGATGCACTGGAGTGCGATCACGAATACCTGCTTGCTGGCGGCGTGTTCAACGAGCAGACCATCGAGCAGTGGATCCGTGCAAAGCGGGAGGAGGCCGCAGGGGTATCGGCCCGGCCTCACCCCCACGAGTTCACACTGTACTACGACTTGTAGGAACGAGAAAGAAGAGCCCACCGCGTTGCCTTTTCCAGGGCCGCGGTGGGCTCCGATTCTGCAGATCCAACGCATCGAAACCCGTCCGCATACACACAATAATCAGCCACAGCTATGGGCTGAGTGCGGACGTACGAATGCGATCTACATCGTCCTCAACCGACTACTTCTTGCGCTTCTCCTCGCGATCGAGGTATTGGATGATGGCTTCGACCACAAGGTAGTTGATCGAACGATCGACCTTCTTCGCGAGACGCTCAAGGCGTTCGATAGGGTTCTTGTCGAGTTTGCTCTTGGGGATGTAGATCGATAGTGTCGTGACTTCGCTCTTTCGGACCACTCGTCTCACCTCCTCTAGTACTCCCAGAGTTGCCTGTTTCATCCTGTAGCCTACATCAAACGATATGCAAACGACAACTCGCAAGGCACATAAAGCGATGTGGGCGCAACCCTGATTGGGTTGCGCCCACCAGAGACAAGATGGAAATAGAGGTTTCGCCTATCGCACCACGAAGCGGAACGTGTAGTACGTGATCTCTCGCGCCAGGGCATCGCACACACCGGTCTCTACAGGACATCTCTGGACGGTGGCGCGTGGTTGCACCGCAGCCCTTGCCTGGAGACCACCGTCGGGGCACCCCCGTTCAATGGCGAGAACAAGGGTGAAGATTCCCTGATTGAGCACGTCCGATGTGACGTTCCAGCTTCCATCTTCCGTCCAAGATAGCTCCGGCACAGGGATGATCGCGTCGAACAGATCTCCTGCCGGCGCGATGGAGATGGATCCGCCCATCGGGCCGAATGCGGACAGGTTCTCCTCGTTCACGATGTGCACCGTGTTGCCGTTCGGGAGCTGGAGCGAGCAACGATCCCAGACCACCTGGATGACATCCGAAGAGATGTTGTGGAGCCAGAACGGGATCCGACTCTCCACGCCAGCTTCGGAATGGGATGTATCAAACGCAATCCGCAGGGCATCGTCCTGGAACACGGCCTTCTCCGAGTAGATCGGGTCGAGCAATTCAAGCGACTCCTCCGCGACCACGGTGATCTCCGCGACCACCGGCTCTTCCAGCGTGACCTGTTCCGCCACCTCTTGGATCTCTTCGGTGCGATCAACAGGTTGCACGATCACCCCAACGAGGAGGATGGCGCCAAGGATCGCGGCCAACAGCGCAATTTTCCCGATATCATTCACTACCTCTCACCCCTTTCGCCGACTCAGACTGGCGGAATCGTCACATCGTACGGGCGATCGGCAACCGGTGCGGAGCCGCTTGGCCGTCTGGAAAAAGACTTTCGTCCTATCCCATCTGCAATTGAGGAGAGCGAAGCGGCCGGTGCGTGGTGAACTCGGATGGCGCCAGAAGAGCCTGCGGTGGTGGGAGCACAGCCACCGCAGGCATCCGGCGGATCTTGGGAATGGCTCTTGAGCCTAGACGTTGGCTTCGACCTCGATGCGAGCATCGAGGGCCCGGACGCTGGCTCGCAGGACGCGGACCGGATTCAGGTCGAGGCTCGCGACTTCCGGGTGCTCGACCATCAGACGGGATACCGAAACGATCGCGTTGGCGAGGCCGTCGATGTCACACGGCTCGGTGCCGCGGGCTCCGGCAAGGAGCTTCCAGCCACGGATTTCGTGGATGAGTTCTTGCGCTGCGCGTTCAGAGACCGGCGCGACGCGGAACGCCACGTCATCCAGAACCTCTGCGAAGATCCCGCCCAAGCCGAACATCACGGTCGGGCCGAACGTGGCGTCGCGAAGACCTCCGATGATCACATCGACGCCGTCATCCTCCTGTTTGCAGACCAGTGCGCCGGAAACGGTCGCGCCGGGGCAACGGGCGAGGATCCCGGAGGTCATGCGCTCGTACGCGTAGTAGACCTCGGAGGGATCCTGGAGGTCCATGACGACTCCGCCGACGTCGCTCTTGTGAAGCACATCGGGCGAGACCGTCTTTAGGACCACGGGGTACCCGATGGCCTCTGCAGCCCGGGCGGCCTCATCGGGCGATGAGGCGAGTCGGTGGTCCGGGTACGGAATCGTGTAGGTGGAAATGAGCTCGGCTGCCTCGTTCTCCGGCAAGAACCGGTTGGTTGGATGGTTCATGGGTTGATCACCTCGCTCTGAACGGACGGGCATCCTGACGCGTGCGTGAGGTGGATGAGTGCCCGGGCAGCGCGGTCTGGTGTATCGAAGGTCGGGACGCCGTGCTGCTCCAGGTGGGCGCGCGCTTCGGTCATGGCATGGCCGTGCATGAAGCAGGAGACGACCGGCTTGCTGGCCGAAGAGGCCACCGGAGCGACCGCGCGGGCGACATCCATCGCCGGGAGGAACGTCGGGGGCAGCGTGACAAAGACCACCGAATCGACGCCCGGATCATCGAGTACGATCTGCAATGCACGAGCGTGCGCGTCCTCCAATGCGGCGGCGGTCATGTCGATGTAGCCGTTGGGTTTGCACACCATCGCCATGGGTGGGAGCAGATCTTCAAGCGCCGCCCGGGTGGATTCCTGCAGCAACGCCAGCACGAGGCTCCCCTCCTGGCCGATTTCATCCATGGCGATGATCCCCGGACCGCCGGCCTGGGTCAGAACACAGACCCGGTTCCCCGCGGGCTGTGGAAGGGTGGCCGCCGCCTTGGAGACATCGACGAGATCGTCGAACGTCGCGATCCGCTCGACGCCGACCTGGCGGAGGGCGGCATCGTAGATGCGATCGGACCCGGCGAGTGCTCCGGTATGCGAGAGCGCAGCGTGAGAGCCCAGTTCATTTCGGCCGACCTTCAGGGCAAACACCGGTTTCCGGCGGGTCACCTCGGATGCAATGCGGAGAAAACGCCGTCCATCGCGGACGCCCTCCATGTACATGCTGATCGCCTTGGTCTCCTCATCCGCGGCGTAATACAGCAACAGCTCGAGGACGTCGACATCGGACATGTTTCCGACGTGGCCGAACTTGCTGAACCCCATCGGTGCGGGCTGCGACCCGCAGGCCATCAGGAATGCTCCGCCGAAGGCACCGCTTTGCGTGATGAATCCGATCCGGCCCGGCGTCAGCGTAAGACCCGGCGCGAAGCCGGTACAGAGCTTGGTGCGCGGATTGATCACCCCGATGCAGTTCGGGCCGACGACTCGAATCCCGGCGGCGGATGCGGTCTCCACGATCTGCTTCTCCATCGCGACGTTCTCCGGGATGGCGGTCTCCGCGAACCCGGCGGTCAGGATGACGATGGACTGGACATCGCCGCGGGCGGCCGCTTGTTCGACCACGGGCAGGACGTGGCGGGTCGGGATGCTGATCACCACCAGGTCGACCTGCTCGCGGATCTCGGCCAGGGATCCGGTACACGCCAAGCCGAGGACACGGGTCTCCGATGGGTTCACCGGAAGGATCCTGCCGACGAAGTGCTCCTCGAGCATCGTGCGGATCACGTGGTGCGACGCCTTCCGCGGATTGTTGGAAGCACCGACCACGGCCACATTCTCCGCCTCAAACAACGCGTTCAGCCGTTGTGCCTTCTGACGGAATTCCGGGTCGATGGGAGCGAACAGGTCGCCCGCGGCCTCGCGGCTACGCATCGGCTCCCTCCCCAGTGACCTGCTGCAAGGCCTTGAGCTCGCGCCATTGTTGATCGATCTGCGCCTGCATCTGCTCGAGGTCTTGCGGCGTGGTTCGAGAGAACTTCTTGAGCTTCCCGATGTACTCTTTCAGCGGCTTGGGGTTGGGAACGTCTACGGTGATTCGATAGTGGCCGTTTTCCACCTCATAGAGCGGGAAATAGCGGGTCTGCACCGAAGCGCGGCAGACATTGATGCTATCCTTGGGCGCGAATCCCCAGCCGCTGACACACGGATTGAGCACGTGGAGATACGAGAAGCCCTCGCTGTGGGATTGGGCCTTCTTGACCTTGGTGATCATGTCCGGGATGTACGCCGGCGAGCACGTGGCCACGTACGGGATCCGATGATCGGCCATGATGCGCGGCGTGTCCTTCTTGACCTGGAGTTTGCCGAACGGCGTGGTGCTCGTCCATGCGCCCTTGGGCGTCGCGCTGCTGCGCTGGTAGCCGGTGTTCATGTAGCCTTCGTTGTCGTAGCAGATGTAGATCAGCCGGTCATTCCGCTCGGCGGCGCCCGAGAGCGCTTGGAATCCGGCATCGACGGTGGCGCCGTCGCCGGCGAAGGCAACCACCTGCACATCGCCTCTGCCCGCCTTCTCGTGCGCGAGTTTCAGCCCAGTCAGCATCGAAGCGGTATTCGTCAGCAGCGGGAAGAACACGGGGATCCGAGCCCCGGACTTCTTGTCCCAACCCACCACGCCGACTCCCCCCATGCACCCCGGGGGGATTGCGAGGATGGTATTTTCTCCCAGGACGCGCATCACGGTGCGAAGCGTCAGCTCAACATTGCAGCCCACACAAGCGGAGATTCCCGGCGAGATGACATCGGGCCGATCGAGTTCCGTTAAAACACTCATTGCCTTACCCCTTCCAACTGCGGACGCAGCCATACTGTCTCCGCTTCCTCTTGGGTGTCGATGGCGTCGACAATTCGACCCAGGGCCGATTCCACCATATCGATTGTGATGTCTTCGCCTCCGAGACCGGCGATAAACGGCAGCCGGGCGATGCGCTGACCGAAAAGCGCAGAGGAGACTTCCTGATAGAGGATTCCCGTATTCCACCCGAAGGAGACGTTCCGGTCGAGTACGCCAATCGCCTTGAGATTGGCGGTTGCGCGGCGCAGTTCCTCTTTGGGGAACGGACGCACGACGCGGATCTTGATCAGACCGATCGGGGTTCCCGCCGCCTTCATCCGATCGACAGCCTCACGGGCCGCTCCGGTCATCGAGCCCAACGTCACCACGGCCGTCTCCGTTTCCTTCTCGAAACCGTACAGCTCGATGGCGCCCCCATAGCTTCGGTGGAAGGCTTGCTCAAACGCTTCGTCGACCTCACGGAGCACCGTCAGCGCTGCTTGCTGCGCTTCGAGGTGCTTCTGTCGATACAGGGTCAGAAGATCGCCGTTGGTCAACGGGTCGACAGCCATCGGGCGCGCCGGATCCAAGTAGATGTGCTCGGGATCGTAGCCCTGAGGCAGGAACGCATCGACCTCTTCCTGATCCGGAACATCGACCCGTTCGGACATGTGCGACAGGTAGAATCCGTCGTAGCAGACGTTGATCGGGAGAAGCACGCGTGGGTCCTCGGCGATCCGAAACGCCTGGAGCAGGGTATCGAGGATCTCCTGGTTGTTCTCGGCGTAGAACTGCATCCAGCCGGCATCTCGAACCGAGAGCGAGTCTTGCGCGGAGGCCCAGAGGGTCTGCGGGGAGATCATCTCTCGATTGGCGATCGCCATGACGATTGGCAATCGAAGGGTCGAAGCGCGGAAGTACGGCTCGTACATCAAGGCCAACCCTTGCGAACTCGTGGCGCTGAACGTCCTTCCGCCCGCAAGGGAAGCTCCCTCGAGGACGCTCATGGCCGAGTGTTCGGATTCGACCTCGGAGATCTTGGCATCGAGTTTGCCTTCCGCGATCACCCGGGAGATGTACTCCACAACCGACGATTGGGGTGTGATCGGATAGGCCGCGATCACATCAGGACGTGCAAGGCACGCCGCGGTTCCTGCGGCGCGATTTCCATTCATCACTTCGACGTGTCCCATGTCAGCTCTCCTCTCGATGCATGGTGATGGCGCCGACCGCGCACTCCTCGGCGCAGATTCCACATCCCTTGCAATAGGTAAGATCGATCTCGTAGCGTCCGTCTACGCAGCGGATTGCACCAACGGGGCAATGCATGCGACACCGGCCACAGGCCACGCATGTCTCGGGATCGAGCGTGGGGGTCTGTGTCCTCCACTTCCCGGTCTCCAAGACGTAAATTCCGTCTCGTCCCACCGGAACGATGTACTCCTGGCTCATGAGAGGACCTCCTCGTCCGTTCTACGCGAGCAACGTTCGGCCTGCCGGGCCGCGCTGCGATGACGCGCGACCCATAATGTGCGTCGCGCAGGCTTGTTTGGTGTTGTAGTATACTAGCAAGTCAAGGGAAGCGTAAAGCCCGACAGCGAGAAGGGCGATAAAGACGTATGTACAGCGCCCGCGTAATGCGATGCGGCACAACCGCTTTCTTTCGCTTGCGTGCATGATCGGTACCCTGTGGCAAGGCGGAAAGGTTTCCGAATCGGGACTGGCTGGTGCCGTTCGACAGAGCGGCTAAGAAGGGTGAAAGAGTCTCCGGATGCAGGTTGAAGAGAGGTTGTATTGACCAGTAGCTCTTGGTAATATACTAGCTAGATGGTCAACCACCCGGTCAAACCGGCCGGTTTCCTGGAAGGCCTAAGAGCAGAACGAACTGGAACGAGGAGGATGCGAATCATGGCAGCAGTCGGACAAGTTGAAACCAAGGGGCTTGTGGCGGCGATTCAGGCGGCGGATGCGATGCTCAAAGCGGCAAACGTTGATCTGCTCTCCAAGGAGAACTCGGGCGGAGGCTACGTCACGGTGACAGTGGCCGGAGATGTCGGTGCGGTCAAGGCAGCGCTGGACGCGGGTGCCGAAGCGGCGAAGAAGACCGGAGAACTGGTTTCCGTCAACATCATCCCGCGCCCGCACAGCGGATTGGAAGAGATCTTCCCGGGCCTCTTCGGGTCGACGTCGGCCTAGGTTCGGTACCTAGGCTTGGGTTGTTACGGATTCCTTGGAGTTGGTCTGCGTTCGAAGCGTAAGGTGACACCATGAGATCGAGCACGGCAAACCTCAGAGCATACGTTTTGATCGACAGTATGCAGCCGCAGTATTCGGCATTCGTCGGCACTGTCGCTCAAGGGAGCGTTCCGGTGCCCGGGATGTCCGAGCTGCTGCTCGAGCTCGCGCCGGCGAGCCGAACGTATGCATTGCTCGACGAAGCGGTCAAGTCGACGGATGTTCTTCCGGCATTCCAGATCGTCGAGAGAGAGTACGGCGTGCTCGAGCTCCACTCGCGGTCGATCGATGAGATCAACACGGCTGGGCGTCGAATCCTGCAAGCGCTGGAGTTGACTGAGGGTTCGCGGCAGGCCCCGGAGATCGTTGCATCGCGTATCGTGACCAATGTGTCTCCCTACCTGGCCCAGCTTCTTGACCGGAATCGAGAAGGCTCGATGATCATTCCGCACGAGAGCCTATTCCTGATGGAAGTCGAGCCGGCGGCCTACATCGCACTTGCGGCCAATGAGGTCGAGAAGGCAAGCGACGCCAAGCTGATCCACTTCAACTGTATCGGGGCATTCGGTCGCCTCTATGTGGCGGGGGATGTGGAGACGGTCAAGCGAGCACAGCTTGCAGCCGAGGAGGCGATCCGCGACCTGCAGACACGGTCCCGGAGGCAAGGAGGATCATGAGAACATTCTATACCGCGTTCGATATCGAGCGACTCGTAGACCGAGGCGGCCAGGAGCTGGTGATTGAGGATCTGGATATCGTCACCGACGAGGCGTGTGACCTGGCGGATCGGATGGGGGTAGCCATCATTCGGCGAACATCTCTGCCCACCGCATCCTCGGCCGTGACGGAGATCGCCCCACCCGCTTCCGAAGCGACCGGAAGCGGGACGAAGGGGTTCGATGCAACAGCGAGTGACATCGCCGCGATTCGGCAGCGCGAGTTCGCCACCCTGCACAAGATCCACCTTGCGAACTGTTCGCAGGGAGCTCAACCAGTGCGGGCGGCCGAAGCGATCTCGGCGTTTGTTGCCAACTGGCGCGACGAGGGGATGGACTGGGACTATTGGATGACTGTGGTCGAGGAATCCAAGGCGATGTTCGCCCGGCTGATCAACGCAGATCCGGAGGATATTGCCATTTCCTTCTCGGTCTCTTCTCTTGTCGGCACCGTAGCCAGCGCACTGGACTACCGGGGAATGCGGAACAAAGTGGTGACCACCGAGATCGACTTCCCGACGGTTCCCAACGTTTGGTTCGCACACGAGCGGCTGGGCGCTCAAGTGGATCTTATCCCTGTGTCTTCGCAGGGTGACATTCGGCTCGAGGAGTACGAGCGTCATATCGATGGGAAGACAGCGATGACCTCGATTCCGTTGGTCTACTACCGGAACGGGTTCAAACAAGATGTCGCAGAGATTGCCAGGATTGCGCACCAGTCGGGATCGCTGGTGTTGGTGGATGCGTATCAAGGTTTGGGAACGACCCCACTCGATGTGAAGGCGATGGATCTGGACATCGTGGTCAGTGGCTGCCTCAAGTATCTGATGGGCGTGCCTGGCATTGCCTTCGCCTACACCAAGAAAGAGATCCGCGATCTGCTGAAACCGACGGCCACCGGGTGGTTCGGTCAGGTGGATCCATTCGCGTTCGACTACCACGTGAACTACGCGACGGACGGGAGGCGCTTGGAGACGGGTACGCCGCCGGCAACGGCCGCATTCCCGGCCAAGGCGTCGATGGAACTCCTGTTGGAGGTCGGAATCGATCGGGTGAGCCAGCGGTGCGATGCGTTGTCGATGCACTGCATCGAGGGTGCGAAGGCAAGGCGCCTTCCGCTGATTAGCGATTTTGACATCGCTCACAAGGCTCCGACCACCTCGATTACCGTCCCGGATGCCCATGGCATGGAGGCCGCCTTGAAGCAGCGTGGGATCGTTGCATCGGCTCGAGGAGACGTGATCCGGTTAGCACATCACTTCTTCGTTACGGAAGAGGAGATCGATCAGGCGCTGGATTCCATCCAGGAGATCCTTGGGAGGTAAAGGCTCCGGCAAGCCGGAGAGGAGGTTGCCGTGAAACTGTGCAAAGTCATCGGAACCGTGGTTGCGACCATCAAGCGTCCCGACCTGACAGGCCATCGTATGTTGCTCGTGCAAGAGGAAGGGAAGCGGAGCGGAGGGAAGCTCGTGGCACTCGATCTCGTGGGCGCTGGGGTTGGGCAGCTGGTGCTCGTGACCTCGGGAACGGCCGCACGTGTAGCCACAGGGAATCCCGGCTGTTCGGCGAATGCTGCGATCGTCGGGATCGTCGACGAGGGCGGATCGAACCTCTCTGCGTTGGACAAGTAGCGATCGCCCTGGAGAGAACAAGATGATTGCCGATTTGGTCATCAAGAATGCGTCCCTCGTGATTCCGAACAGTCAGATCATCGAAGCCGATCTGGCTGTTCGGGAAGGAAAGATCGCCGCCTGGTCGCGGCAGCTTTCCTTGTCGGCTCGTGAGGAGATCGATGCCCGAGGGCGGGCCGTCCTTCCGGGGATCATCGATCCTCATGTGCACCTCGGGGTCTTTGGAGACCTCGCCCGGGATACTGCGTCCGAGACAGCCGCGGCATTGTGTGGCGGCGTGACCACGTTGGGGTGCTACGTTGCGGATGAGGGATCGTACAACACCGCGATTCCGCGCTGGGCGGAAACAGTGCTTCCGCAGAGCCATACCGATCTGTTCATCCATCCGGTCATCTTGACCGACTATCATCTGAACGAATTGCCGGAAGTGGTCGAGCGTTTCGGTTTGCAGTCATTCAAGATCTACATGTGGGGACTGCCGGGTGTTGTGGACGCAGTGGATGATGGGTTCTTGCTCGATGTGTTTTCCGCGGCCGAGAAGATGCCAGGGGTGCGCGTCTGCATTCACGCGGAGAATCCCCAGCTGATCAAGCGAGCGGAGGACCGCTTGGGTGCGCAGATCTTCAGCCGCCAAGGGACGCTTCTCGATTGGGAGCGGACGCACCCTGGAATCGCCGAGAGCGAGGCCGTGATGCGAGCGACCTTTTTGTCTCGAGATACGGACGCACACTTGTACTTCGTTCATGTCTCGTCCCGGGAAACGGTCGACGTTCTCTCGGGTATCCAGGGCGAGCGAATCCGCGCCGAGACAACGTCTCCCTACCTCACGTTGACGGCCGACGGTTCAGAAGGGGTTCTTGCCAAGATGGTCCCGCCAATCCGCCGGCAAGACGATTGTGATCGGTTGTGGCTCGGGTTGCGTCAAGGAGAGATTCAAACGATCGGAACCGACAACACCACGCTGACCCGTGCGGAGAAGCGAGCCGGGGAGAGCATATGGAACGCCGTGCCCGGCTATCCGGTCTTGGGAACACACCTGCCGGTTTTGCTGGAGGAGGGCTACCACCGGCGAGGGATCGATCTTCCAACCTTGGTCGGTTGGATGACGGAGAACCCCGCCCGGATGTTTGGGCTTTATCCGCAGAAGGGTTCTCTCTTGCCGGGAAGCGATGCCGATCTCGTGTTGGTTGATCTGGATGCGCCGCGTGCGGTTCGCGTGGACCAGCTGTCTTCGCGATCCGACTTCTCCTTGTACGAAGGGGAAACGTTGCGCGGATGGCCCTCCTGCGTGATCAAGGGCGGACGGGTCGCGTACGACGATGGAGCGTTGCGCGGGATTGCCGGCGGGGCCGTGCTTCACAACCTGAACACGCCGCATGGCTAGGTTTGACGGGACAGGTTGGATGGGTTGGAAGACGCCATGCATCGTCTCTTCGTTTGGGGCGGGTTTTCCGTGTCGAAGAGAACCATGAGGGAGGAGTGACACCATGAAGATAGCAGTGAACCCGGAGTTGTGCACGGGGTGCAGGATGTGCGAGATGGAGTGTTCGCACGCGCACGAGGGGAAGTTCGGTACGGCGATCTCACGGATCCGGGTGAGCAAGCTGGAAGAGATTGGAATCGACTACCCGGTGATGTGCCAGCAGTGCGCGAACGCGCCGTGTGTGGCGGCGTGTCCGCAAGGGGCATTGCGCCAGACGGACGCGGGGACGATCGTGGTGGACGCGGGGAAGTGCACGCGGTGTGGTGCGTGCGTAGAGGCGTGTCCGTTTGGGGCGATCAATCTGCATCCGGAGAGTGGATTGCCGTTGTCGTGCGACCTGTGTGGCGGGAGCCCGAGCTGTGTGGCGGGCTGTCCGACAGGGGCGCTGACGTGTGTTGAGACGAAGAAGCCTTCGCGCGAGCGGGCGAAGGAGCTCGCCGTTGCTGCACAGGGCAAGCGGTTTGCGTTTGCGGAGAAGGCGACGAAGAAGCTGGTGGAGAAGTGGGGTGGGGAATAGTGGCTGAGAAGTGCTACGGATTTGCGGGGAAGACACTGCGGATCGATCTGTCGAATCGCAAGGCGAAAGCGTTCCCGACCGACATGCCGATGGCGCGGCAGTTTCTGGGTGGACGTGGATTCAACATGAAGCGGCTGTACGACGAGATTGCGCCGGGCGTGGATCCGCGAGGGGAAGAGAACAAGTACTTTATCGGCACGGGGATGTTCGGTGGGACGCACTGTGCAATGGGGACGCGGATCAATGTCTCGGGCAAGTCGCCGCAGACGGGGATCGTGGGGGACAGCAACGCAGGCACGCACTTCGCGGCCGATCTGAAGTTTGCCGGATACGACCAGGTGATCATCGAGGGCAAGTCGGAAGAGCCGGTGTACCTCTTCATCGACGACGACGAGGTGACGTTCCGTGATGCGCGGGCGCTGTGGGGCAAGAGCGTGAGTCAGGCCACGCTGGCGATCCGGGCGGAGCTGGGCGATCCGTCGATCCAGGTATTGAGCACGGGTGTAGCGGCCGATCATGGGGTAAACATCGCGGGGACGTTCTTCAACCTGTCTCGTGCGTCGGCGCGGACGGGGACGGGATCGATCCTTGGATCGAAGAACGTGAAGGCGGTTGCGGTCCGGGGGACGGGGTCGATCGAGGTGTTCGATCCGGCGTTGTTCCACGCGCTGAACCGGCGGGTGAAGGAACTGATCCGGATCAACGCGCAGTACGAAGCCCGGGCGACGATGGGGACGACGCAGAACGTGCGTTGGCTGAACGAGGAAGGGTTCCTGACGGTCAAGCACTTCCAGAACGGGTACCAGGCAACGGCGCACAAGTGGGAAGGCGAGACGCTGCGTGACCGGTACAACGTGAAGAGCAAGGCCTGTTTTGGGTGTTCGCTGCACTGCAGCCGGTACGCGACGGTAGGCAAGGGTACGTACAAGATGCGTGGGGAAGGTCCGGAATACGAGGCGATGGCGTGCTTTGCGTCGCGGATGGGATCGGATGATCCGGAGTTCATGCTGTACGCGAACAGGATGTGCAACGAGTACGGGATGGACGAGATTGCGGTTGGGGAAGCGATCTCGTGGCTGATGGAGCTGAATCAGCGGGGGATCATCTCGAGCGCGGATGCCGATGGACTGGATCTGAGCTGGGGGAACCACGAGACAGCGCTGGCGCTGATGGACAAGATGGCGCACCGGGAAGGGATCGGCGATTTGCTGGCGGACGGGATCGCGAAGGCTGCGGAGCGGCTGGGGCGCGGATCGTCCGACTACGCGATGGAGGTCAAGGGTCTGGAGATCATCAATGGCGAGCCGCGGGGGATGGTCGGATACGGATTGACGTATGCGACGGCGGATCGTGGTGGAGACCACCTGCGATCCGAACCGTACTTCGAGCTGAAGGGCGACCCGGAGATCGGGGAAGAGTGGTTCAACATCGGCTCGACGGCGATGCGGCTCGACCACCATGGCAAGGGCTGTCTGGTGAAGTGGTCGGGCGACTGGTGTGCGGTGTCGGACGGTCTGGAAGTGTGCAAGAACACGCTGGTGTGCATGGACTTCATTCCGTACATCGCGGAGATGGTGAATGCCGCGACCGGGTGGGATGTCGACAAGCACGATCTGCAGCTGTGTGGCGAGCGGATCGTCAATGTGGAACGGTGCTTCAATGTTCGTGAAGGGATCCGCCGTGCCGACGACCGGCTGCCGAAGCGGTTCACCGACGAGCCGATGGAATGTGAGGGGCGCGAGACCGAGGGGAACACGGTGCACCTCGAATACATGCTGGAGCAGTACTACCGCGAGCGTGGGTGGGATCCGAAGACGTCGATTCCGACGCCCGAGCGGCTGCGGCGGCTAAGCCTGACGGCAGAAGAGAAGGACATGCAGGTCTACCGGAAGGACGAGGCATCGCAGAAAGCGGAGAAGGAATACCGCTGCACGCTGAGTGCGGAAGAGCTGGAGAGCATCGAGGAGGAGCTGGTGGCATTCCGCGTTTCGCAGCAGGGCGGGAACCCGCGGAGCAACGCGAGCGAAGCGGGGCGGTTGCCGCAGCCGCGGGTCGTACCGTTCGCGGGGGGATAGCCGCGGGCTGGAGCTCGAATCCGAAACGAGTGGAAGGGGTAGGCAGTGGAAGTGCGATTGCACGGACGTGGGGGACAGGGCGTCGTGAAGGCGGCGGAGATCGTGGTCCGGGCCGCGGTGATGGCGGATCGGTACGGCGTATCGATTCCGTTCTTTGGATTCGAGCGGCAGGGAGCGCCGGTGACGGCGTTCGTCCGGCTGGCCGACCGGCCGATCCGTCCGAAGACCCGCGTGTATACCCCGGACTGTCTGGTGGTGATGGATCAGCCGCTGCTCGAGATTCCGGATGTGTTCGAGGGACTGGCTGACGGTGGGACGGTGATCGTGAACACCGCCCTGGCGCCGGACGCGCTGGACCTGCCGGCGCAGGTCGGGCAGGTGGGCACGGTGGACGCGGGATCGATCGCGATGGAGACGTTGGGACGGAACATCCCGAACACGGCGATGCTGGGGGCGTTCTGCGCGATCACCGGGGCGGTGGATCTGGAGCACCTCAAGCGGTGTGCCGCGGCGGCGTTCGGGGAAAAGAACGCGGTAGCGGTCCAACAGGGCTACGACCAGGTCCGCCGGGCCGCCCTCATCCGAGAAGGCTGACGATTCAAAGGGGCGCGTGAGGTCTGGTCGTGTACGATCCCACGCGTCCCTTCGTCCCCGTCTGCAATCCGGTTGCCTCAACCAGAAATTCCTGCGGCGTCAAGCATTTCCCTTTCTCGTGGACCTTCTTTCGGAGCCGGCCCAGCACAGGTTCGAAATGACGGCCGGCGAGCTGCTCATCCATCGCAGGGAGAGCGGTTCGCATCGCCTGGCGAAATGGAGCACCTGCATCCCTCCGATGGGTTTCGTGAAGGCGGAGGGGCTCGTTCGCGCCGGTGGCGGGAGTTCGGCGCTGACCGGTAGCACCAGCCGGATCCGGCCTCGCCTGCATGAACGCGGGAAGTCCCGCTTGCGCAGTGAGAATCAGCCGGGGGTTCGGTTCGGGGCGTTTCGCCGCTTCGATTCGCGCACCAGCTCGATCACCAGGTCATCCAGGTAGCGATGAAATGACTCCTTGTCCGTCATGATCCAGGCGATCTTCTCCTGGGCATCCGAGGCGAGGCGCCGCAGGAACGGATCATCGTAGTCCTGCCCACCGGCGTCGGCCAGGCGTGCAAGCACCTCAATCAACCGGACGGGGCCGTACTCCTTGGGCTCGGTGCGCAATCCGGCCGCGCTGGTGGCGATGTAGAGGCAAAGCTTGAGAATCCTCTCGACATCCATCTATCCCTCCTTGTAGGCCTCCCACGACAAGAGTTGCGCTACGGCCCTGCGCTCGGGAGCAGGTGGCTGTGCGGCAGGAACGCCGAGGGCGACGATGAGCACCGGCCAAACCGGCTCCGGCAGATCGATCAACTCGCGAACGCCCGCGCACGAGAACGAAGCAACCGCACAGGTCCCCAACGATAGGCCATGGGCTGCCAACTGGATGTTCTGTGCTGCCATAGCGGCCTCTTCGATCACGATGGTGCGTCCGAAATTCCCTTCGCAACCGCGAACCTTGCGGCGATCCGAGCAGACGATGATCGCCGATGTTCCTTGTGCGGGAAAGCCGGGTGAAAGCGCCTTGAGGGTACTGATGGCGAACGGATCCTGCACCGCAACGAAGCACAGCGTCTGCAGATTGCTGGGGGTGGGCGCCCAGCGCGCGGCATCAACCAGTTGCTCGATGGCCGCGGGCGGAACCGGGACGGATTGAAACGATCGAACGCTACGGCGCGACTTGATTGCTGCGAAGAGATCGCACGTGGAAGCAGGTTGCATAACGCGTTCCTCCTTTGAGCGGATCGGGGTCCGAGACGCCCCGATGCCGGTGTTGTGGTCGTTCACGTCGGTCTTCCGAAGTGCTGTAGTATACCAACCCGGGCAGGCTGGGTCATGGTGCCCGCCGCTCGGGCGGTCGGAAGCATCCTGGACGGGGCACGGGCTTGGGGTGTGGTGGTCCTGTTCGCTTCTGTGCACGGATTGCGGGCACGACACGACCTCGGGCAATGGCCTGACAGAAGCTGCACGCGCATGGGGGGGGGGCAATGGTCGTGCAGGAGAAGATAGTAGAGCGTGTTAGTCATGTGCCAAAACACAGGCAAACACGACGCTTGACAGCCGTTAAGTCCGGTGGTATATTACCTAATCTGCGTCATCTTATGCGCCAGGCAGACAGCACCGAGAGGCGCTCGGTGGCGAAGATTCACAAAGGGGGATTCAACGAATGAAAGCAGCGACGCAGGCCGAAGCCGGCCGAGAGTACATGCACTGGGAGATCTTCCAGGCCGCTACCAAGGTGATTCGCGAGATCATGCTCGTGAAGCCCGGGGAGACGGTCCTGATTACCACGGATACTACATCCGACATGCGTGTGGCGCAGGCGCTGGCTACGGCTGCTCTGGCAGCGGATGCCAAGCCGTGCGTGATGACCTTCCAGGCAAGCCTCTACAAGGAAATCATGATCGAGCCGGAACCGCCGGTGTTGGAGGCCATCAAGGCGGCCGACGTGTGGATCGAACTCGACTACCAGCTGTTCTACACCCGCGGCTGGAAGGCGGCAATGGATGCCGGTACGCGGCAGCTCACGGCTGCGGCGATGGACATCAACATGCTGATGAACACGATCGGCAAGGTGGACTACCCGAAGATGGTCGAGTTGGGCAAGACCCTCTGCGAATTGATCAATGCGTCGAGTGAGATGCGGATCACCAGCCCGGCGGGCACCGACTTCGTGATGAGCACCGTGGGACGGGAAGCGGAGCAGAGCGGCGCGTACGCCGACCGGCCCGGAGTCTCGGTGATGCTGGGTGGCCAGACGACGCTGTGTCCGGTGGAAGAGACGATCAATGGAACGCTCGTGTTCGACGGCGGGATCTTCCCTCCCGGAGAAATCGGCGTGATGAAGTCTCCCGTTGCCTTGACGATCGAGAAGGGCGTCTGCACCAAGGTGGATGGTCCCGGTCGGGAAGCGCTCTTGTTCCGCAAGTGGCTGGAGAGTTGGAATGACGAGAAGATGTACTGGCTCGCCCACGTCTCTCAGGGCTTCAACCCGGGTGTGCCCGAGCCGACCGGCCGCATCGAAGAGGATGAACGAATCTTCGGCTGTGTCGAGTGCGGATTCGGAACGCAGGGCGAAGGGCTCGGCGGCAAGAGCTGGGTTGCCGCAAGCCACACCGACGGCATGGTGCTGAATCCGTCGATCTATCTCGATGGTGAAGCGATCGAAGAGCAGGGATTCTACAAGCATCCCCGGCTGGTCGAGATCTGCCGCGAACTGAAGGTCTCGGGGTACTAGGCCGCCATGGGGGATAAGACGCCGGCAAAGATCGATCGCATCGTGGACCGGGATCGTGACGCATTGGTGTCGACCGTTGCCGATTCGGTGCGGATTCCGAGTGTTCGTGGTGCTGCACAGCCCGGAATGCCGTTTGGCGAAGCAGTTCATCAAGCGTTGGAGCATGCCCTGTCTGTGGGAGAGGAGCTCGGGTTTGAAGTCGGGCGGCTCGACGGCTACGCAGGATGGATCGACTTCGGCCAGGGCGAGGAGCTGGTCGGCGTATTGAGTCACGTGGACGTGGTTCCGGTCGGCAAGGAAGCCGACTGGAACCACCCCCCGTTCGGTGCCGAAGTGACCGACGGGGTGATGTTCGGGCGGGGAACGGCGGATGACAAAGGTCCGCTCTTCTCTACCATCTATGGTTTGAAGGCGATCCGCGACGCGGGACTTCCTCTCGGCAAGCGGATCCGCCTGTTGATGGGAACCGATGAGGAATCGGGATGGGGCGGAATCAAGCGCTATCTCGAGACCGAGGAGGTTCCGACGTGCGGTTTCTCTCCCGACGGGATGTTCACGGCAGTGAACCGTGAGAAAGGCGGGAACGTCTTTCGCCTGGTCGGGACCGACGCGGAACGCAGCGGCACAGGCTTTCGGCTGTGTGCGTTGACCGGCGGAAACGCGCCCAACAACGTGCCCGATGAAGCAGTGGCCCGCCTCGGCGGCGCCGCGGACAGGATCTCCGAGATCGATGAAGCGATTCGGACGCTGATGAAACAGCGGCCGGATTCGGCGTTCGACACGCGGCCCGATGGCGATGCGGTGCTCATCACATCGAAGGGCAGGTCGGCCCATGCGATGTGTCCGGAGAAGGGAATCAATGCGATTGCCGAACTGCTTCGTCTCCTCGCCACGTTGGATCTTGCGCAGGATGGGGCAACACGCTTCAGCGCGCTCTTGGATCAGCACATCGGGTTCGATACCACGGGCGCGTCGCTGGAGATGGCGTGGCACGATGATGCCTCCGGAGATCTTACCCTGAACTTGGGGCAGATCTCGATCAACGAGGAAGAGGCGCTTGCCGTCCTGGATCTCCGTTCTCCGGTGACCATTCCGTGTTCCGCGGTGTACGAGCAGCTCCGAGCCGCGATCTGCGGGGAGAGTAGCACCGTTCGGGTGGAGATTCAGAAGCAGAGCGAACCGCTGTATGTCCCCGACGATCATCCACTGATCACGACGCTCTCGCGGGTATACACCGACGTGACCGGACTGGAACCGGTGTTGCACGCCATCGGCGGGGGCACGTACGCCCGGGCGATCGACAATTGCGTCTGCTTCGGCGCTGTGTATCCCGGGGAAGAGATCACCGTGCATCGGCCGAATGAATGTGCATCGATCGAAAACATGATCCTGAACGCCAAAGTCTACGGACATGCACTGTACGAGCTGGCGAAGTAGCCACATAGGGAGGAGGTGAGCGCCAAACGCAATAGTGATTGCAAGGCTCTGACAATCGAACGTAGAACAGATGGTGCTAGGAGGCACAATAGAATGAAACGACTAGCAAAGACGATGGCATTTAGTCTAGTGCTCTTGATGGCTTTTGGGGCAGTTGTTACGGCCGCAACGACGCTGCGCACGACGATTACCGCCACGCCGGAGTCGCTGGATCCTGCAGTAACCAGCGGCGAGAACGACTGGAAGGTCGCGGTCAACCTCTACGACTACTTGGTCTACCCGGCATTCGCAGATGCATCTCCCGAGGCCAGCGTGGCCGAAAGCTGGGAGGTGTCAGCGGACAGCCTGACGTGGACGTTCCATCTGAATCAGGGAATCACCTTCCACGACGGTACCGAGCTGACGGCGGAAGACGTCAAGTTCAGCATGGACCGCATGATCGCTATCGGCGAGGGATACGCGTACTTCTTCAGCAACCGTGTTGCCGAGACGACCGTCGTCGATGACTACACGGTGGTCTTCCAGCTGAGCGAACCGTTCGGGCCGTTCCTTGTTACGTTGTACCGCTTGGCGATTGTCAACAAGGATCTCGTCATGGCGAACCTGGCGGACGGGATGTACGGAGAGTACGGTGACTACGGCAAGGGGTTCCTGCTGACGAACGACGCCGGTTCGGGTCCGTACAGTGCTGAGGAATTCCGCATTCGCAACTACGTCAAGCTTGCCAAGTACAACGATTACTGGCAGGGCGTGTCGGCCGTGGCTCCAGATGTGGTCATCGCCAATGAGGTGTTGGATGCCGCGACCACCAAGATGATGATGGGCAGCGGCGAGATCGACCTCGCGCATGGCCGCCAGGAATTGACTACGCTCAACGCGCTCACCGCGATGAACGACGTCGATGTGGCGTTCTTCCCGGAGATGAGCCTGAACTTCTTCATGATCAACACGAAGAAGGCGCCGACGGATGACATCCACTTCCGCCGAGCGATGGCTTACGCAACCGATTACGCCGCCATGATGGCGATCTACCCGGATTCGCCGCGCGCACTCGGTCCGGTGCCGTCCCATGTGTTCGGTTACGCCGCGGATCTTGCCGGCTACGAGTACAACCTCGAGCTTGCAAAGCAGGAACTGGCGCTCTCGCCGTACGCCGGGCAGCTCAAACAGTATCCAATCGATGTCAGCTACATTCAGGGCAACGGAGACACGGCGAAGCTGTGTCTGCAGTTTGCTGCGAACATGGCACAGATTGGGATCCAGGTCAACCTCGTGGAGGCCCCTTGGGTTCTCTTCTGCAACCAGGAGGAGTCCATCGAGACCAGCCCGCACGTGACGAACCTGTTTGCCAATGCGAGCTATCCCGAAGCCGGCGCGATCCTCGAGCTGAAGTACGCCTCGTGGACCGTGGGTGGATGGAACCAGAACGAGTGGCTTGAAAGCGACACCTTCGACGCGCTGATCAGCGAAGCGCTGGTGACGGTCGATTCGGAAGCCCGTGCCGGTCTCTACGCAGAGATGCAGCACTACCTTGTCGACGACCTGTGCCCGAGCATCTACACATTCGTTAGCGTGCTCAAGGCGGCCTACCGCGGCGACGTCTTCACGTGGCCCGCGGGGAATGGCAGCCCGCACGCCATCGCCGAATTCAACTTCAACTACCGGTTCTTCGAAATGCTCTAGCGGCACAACGCCGACACCGCGATCAGGGAGAGGCTCAGCCTCTCCCTGATCCTTCTGGGGGACAATTAGAATGCAGAGCATGCCTGTCTTTATCTTGAAGCGCCTCCTCTACGGCGTCCTGGTGCTGCTGGTCCTGTCGTTCGTAATCTTCTCGTTCATCCGGTTGATTCCGGGAGATCCGGTGCGAATGTCCTTGGGACCGACAGTAGCGGATGAGGTTGTCGAAAGGATGCGCAGTGACCTCTACTTCGATCGTCCGGTGGTCGTTCAGTACGCGCACTGGCTGAAGGGCGTACTCCTCCATGGCGACTTCGGACAGTCCTTGTACACGAAGCGAGCCGTATCGGAGGACATCGCAGAGTTCCTGCCGCGGACGCTGGAGCTGGCGCTTCTGTCTGCGATACTGATCCTGGTCTTCGGAATTCTGTTGGGTACGATCTCCGCGTTGTTCCGAAACTCCTGGCTGGACAACACGGTGCGTCTCTTATCGTATCTGGGTGTCGTAACACCGCCGTATGCCTTTGCCATCCTGTTCTTGCTCGTGTTTGCCTTCTACTGGAAGGTCTTCCCATTGGGTGGTATGCCGACGCTTCCGCCGGAGATCCAAACGACGGGCATGGTGGCATTCGATGCGCTGATTCACGGGCGGTTCGATCTGTTTGGCGATGCGTTGGCACACCTGTTCCTTCCCGCAGTGAGCCTGTCGCTGGGGAGCATCGCCTACCAGGCCCGGATTCACCGCTCCTCGATGATCGACAATATCGGCAAGGACTACATCGCGTTTGCCAATGTGGTCGGCGTCAAGCGAAGGACTGTCATTGCGAAGCACCTGATGAAGCCATCGTTCATCCCTTCCCTGACGATCTTCGGGCTACAGGTTGCGTCGCTGCTTGGCAACGCCTTCCTGATCGAAGTGATGTTCCGGTATCCCGGGTTCTCGCGGTACAGCTTGAGCGTGATCATGGCCAAGGACCCGTACGGAATCGTTGCGGTTACGCTGATCTTCGGCGTGGTTTTTGCCATCGCCAATATCTTGATTGACTTGGGTATCGCCGGACTGGATCCGCGCGTTCGGCTGAGGACTACGGAGTGAACACCATGTCAGACAAAAAGACCAAGCGAAGTCGTCCCCGATGGGAGAAATTCAAGCGGCAGTGGAGCAAGTTCGCCTCGAACCGCCTCTCGCTTCTTGGGCTGATCGTCGTCATCCTGCTGATCGTGCTTGCCGTGTTTGCGAAGCAGATCGCGCCCTACCCGGAACATGCCGGGCTGTACCTCGATTTCCAGAGCGCGAACCAGGGGCCGAGTTGGAAGCATCTGGCGGGAACGGATGAGTACGGACGGGACATCTTCAGCCGAATGCTGTTCGGACTGCGTGTCTCGCTGGAGATCGGGCTGCTCGTGTTGGCGATCGGGGTTCCGATCGGTGTGCTGCTTGGCTTGATCGCCGGGTATCACCGGAACACGAAGATCGACACGGCGATCATGCGCTTCACCGACCTGTTCATGGCTGTTCCGCCGCTGGTCCTTGCATTGGTGGTGGTTGCGATGGCCACGCCGGGGTTCTTCTTTGCCGCCATCGGCATCGCGATTGCCTGGTGGCCATGGTATACCCGCCTCACCTACAGCCTGGTCACGTCGCTGTCGAACGAAATGTATGTGAAGTACGCGGAGCTCAGCGGCGCATCGTCCAGGCACATCATCCTGCGGGAGATCCTGCCCAACGCCGTGTCGCCGATCTTCACCAAGATGAGCCTGGACATGGGGATGATCATCATCATCGCTTCCAGCATGAGCTTCGTCGGTTTGGGCGTACAGCCGCCGGCTCCGTCCCTCGGATCGATGGTGTCCAATGGGATCAAGTTCCTGCCTGAGTTTTGGTGGATTCCCGTTTTCCCGGCGCTGTTCGTTGTGCTGATCGTTCTTGGGTTCAACCTTCTGGGAGACGGGTTGAGAGACGTGTTTGCAATCGAGGAGCTCTAGGACATGGCGAATCAAGCGAAAGACCCGCAGACGCTGCTCGATGTTCGAGACCTGTCGATCTCGTACAAGGTGTACGAAGGCATGCTGCGTGTGCTGCAACACGTGGATTTCCGCGTGGAGAGCGGAGAGCGAATCGGTCTTGTGGGCGAAGCCGGGTGCGGCAAGACCACATTGCTGAAGACCATTGCACGCATTCTTCCGATGCCGCCAGCAAGGATCGAATCGGGCGAGGTTCGATTCAAGGGACGAAACGTCCTTGATCGAGACAAGACCAGCCATCGGATGATCCGCCGAGACGTTTCGATGGTCCTTCAGGATCCTACGGCATCGCTGAACCCCACGCTGACGATCAAGAGCTTCATGGGCGACATCTTGAAGAATGCCGCGCATCCGGTCGCGAAAGCGGAGCGAAAGCAGCGCATGCTGGAGGCGTTGGAGAAGGTCTCCATGCCTTCTCCGGAACGGGTTCTTGGGAGTTACCCGGTGCAGTTGTCCGGAGGGATGCGGCAGCGGGTCTGCATCGCGATGTGCCTGCTGAAAGACGTGGACCTGATTCTCGCGGATGAACCGACGACGTCGTTGGATGTGACGATCGAGAAGCAGATCCTCCAGCTGCTCAATGCCCTGGTTACCGAGAATCGGAAGTCGATGGTCCTGGTGAGCCACGCGCTGGGTGCAGTGCGAACGATGACGGATCGAGCGTACGTGATGTACGCGGGAAACCTCGCCGAGAAAGGCGCGACCGCGAAGGTCTTCGAGTGTCCGGCGCACCCGTATACCATCGGGCTGTTTGAGGCGACCCCGAAGCTGTCCGGTGAGGGGGTATCGGATGGAATTGCTGGCGAACTGCCGAGCTATCTCGATCCGCCGCCGGGTTGCCGCTTCGCCCCCCGTTGTCCACAGGCAAAGGCGATCTGTCGAGAGAAGAAGCCCGCAGCAGCGGACTTGGATGGGAGCCATACGGTGTTCTGTTGGGTCCACGGCGGGAGACAGGAGGGGGACGCATGACGGTGAGCGAGACCACAACGCCGATTCTTGAAGTATCGCAACTGAGGAAAGAGTTCCAGACACGGCAAGGAACGCTCGTTGCGGTGGCAGGTGTAGACTTCGTGATCGACGAGAGCGAGATCTACGGACTCGTTGGAGAGTCCGGATCAGGCAAGAGCACCGTTGGATCGATGATTGTCGGCATGTACCCGAGCAATGGGGGGCAGATCCTGTACCGGGGGCAGGATATCGACCGGCCCGCCTCGAAGCGGAGCAAGGAACTGAAGCGGCAGATCCAGTTGGTGTTCCAGGATCCGGGTGGGTCGCTGAATCCGCGTCAGACCATTCGCCAGATTCTCTCCTTGCCGCTCAAGCTGCACCAGGGGCTCAATGGTGCGGCATTGGAGAAGGCGGTGGAAGAAACCATCGAGAAGGTGGGCCTTCCGATGAGTTACCTCGACAAGTACCCTCAGGCGATCGGGGGCGGCGAGAAGCAGCTGGTGTGCATCGGCCGCGCCTTGGCGCCCGACCCGTCTTTCATCGTCCTGGATGAGCCGACCTCGGCGCTTGATGTATCGATCCAGGCAAAGATCAGCAACAAGCTCCTGGAGCTGCAGGAGCAGCTCGGCCTGTCGTATCTCTTCATCACGCACAACCTGTGCCTGGTGAGGAATCTGGTTCACCGCACCGCCATCATGTATCTGGGGCAGCTCTGTGAAACGGCAACTACCGAGGAATTCTTCACCAATCCACTGCACCCGTACACGCAGATGCTGCTCGCTTCGATTCCGGTCATGAGTGAACAAGAAGAGGAATACAAGCCGTCCGAAGTGGAGTCGGTCGGCGAGATTCCGAATCCGATCCATCGGCCGGACGGCTGTGGCTTCCACACCCGTTGCCCGTTCTGCATGGACGTGTGCAAGACGCAGCCTCCGACCATGACCGAGGTTGGACCGGGACATCACGTTAGCTGCCATCTGCATTCAGCCACGACAACCTAAGGAGAAGACACCATGAAGATAGCAGTGAACCCGGAGTTGTGCACGGGGTGCAGGATGTGCGAGATGGAGTGTTCGCACGCGCACGAGGGGAAGTTCGGTACGGCGATCTCACGGGTCCGGGTGAGCAAGCTGGAAGAGATTGGAATCGACTATCCGGTGATGTGCCAGCAGTGTGCGAACGCGCCGTGTGTGGCGGCGTGTCCGCAAGGGGCATTGCGCCAGACGGACGCGGGGACGATCGTGGTGGACGCGGGGAAGTGCACGCGGTGTGGTGCGTGCGTAGAGGCGTGTCCGTTTGGGGCGATCAATCTGCATCCGGAGAGTGGATTGCCGTTGTCGTGCGACCTGTGTGGCGGGAGCCCGAGCTGTGTGGCGGGCTGTCCGACAGGGGCGCTGACGTGTGTTGAGACGAAGAAGCCTTCGCGCGAGCGGGCGAAGGAGCTCGCCGTTGCTGCACAGGGCAAGCGGTTTGCGTTTGCGGAGAAGGCGACGAAGAAGCTGGTGGAGAAGTGGGGTGGGGAATAGTGGCTGAGAAGTGCTACGGATTTGCGGGGAAGACACTGCGGATCGATCTGTCGAATCGCAAGGCGAAAGCGTTCCCGACCGACATGCCGATGGCGCGGCAGTTTCTGGGTGGACGTGGATTCAACATGAAGCGGCTGTACGACGAGATTGCGCCGGGCGTGGATCCGCGAGGGGAAGAGAACAAGTACTTTATCGGCACGGGGATGTTCGGTGGGACGCACTGTGCAATGGGGACGCGGATCAATGTCTCGGGCAAGTCGCCGCAGACGGGGATCGTGGGGGACAGCAACGCAGGCACGCACTTCGCGGCCGATCTGAAGTTTGCCGGATACGACCAGGTGATCATCGAGGGCAAGTCGGAAGAGCCGGTGTACCTCTTCATCGACGACGACGAGGTGACGTTCCGTGATGCGCGGGCGCTGTGGGGCAAGAGCGTGAGTCAGGCCACGCTGGCGATCCGGGCGGAGCTGGGCGATCCGTCGATCCAGGTATTGAGCACGGGTGTAGCGGCCGATCATGGGGTAAACATCGCGGGGACGTTCTTCAACCTGTCTCGTGCGTCGGCGCGGACGGGGACGGGATCGATCCTTGGATCGAAGAACGTGAAGGCGGTTGCGGTCCGGGGGACGGGGTCGATCGAGGTGTTCGATCCGGCGTTGTTCCACGCGCTGAACCGGCGGGTGAAGGAACTGATCCGGATCAACGCGCAGTACGAAGCCCGGGCGACGATGGGGACGACGCAGAACGTGCGTTGGCTGAACGAGGAAGGGTTCCTGACGGTCAAGCACTTCCAGAACGGGTACCAGGCAACGGCGCACAAGTGGGAAGGCGAGACGCTGCGTGACCGGTACAACGTGAAGAGCAAGGCCTGTTTTGGGTGTTCGCTGCACTGCAGCCGGTACGCGACGGTAGGCAAGGGTACGTACAAGATGCGTGGGGAAGGTCCGGAATACGAGGCGATGGCGTGCTTTGCGTCGCGGATGGGATCGGATGATCCGGAGTTCATGCTGTACGCGAACAGGATGTGCAACGAGTACGGGATGGACGAGATTGCGGTTGGGGAAGCGATCTCGTGGCTGATGGAGCTGAATCAGCGGGGGATCATCTCGAGCGCGGATGCCGATGGACTGGATCTGAGCTGGGGGAACCACGAGACAGCGCTGGCGCTGATGGACAAGATGGCGCACCGGGAAGGGATCGGCGATTTGCTGGCGGACGGGATCGCGAAGGCTGCGGAGCGGCTGGGGCGCGGATCGTCCGACTACGCGATGGAGGTCAAGGGTCTGGAGATCATCAATGGCGAGCCGCGGGGGATGGTCGGATACGGATTGACGTATGCGACGGCGGATCGTGGTGGAGACCACCTGCGATCCGAACCGTACTTCGAGCTGAAGGGCGACCCGGAGATCGGGGAAGAGTGGTTCAACATCGGCTCGACGGCGATGCGGCTCGACCACCATGGCAAGGGCTGTCTGGTGAAGTGGTCGGGCGACTGGTGTGCGGTGTCGGACGGTCTGGAAGTGTGCAAGAACACGCTGGTGTGCATGGACTTCATTCCGTACATCGCGGAGATGGTGAATGCCGCGACCGGGTGGGATGTCGACAAGCACGATCTGCAGCTGTGTGGCGAGCGGATCGTCAATGTGGAACGGTGCTTCAATGTTCGTGAAGGGATCCGCCGTGCCGACGACCGGCTGCCGAAGCGGTTCACCGACGAGCCGATGGAATGTGAGGGGCGCGAGACCGAGGGGAACACGGTGCACCTCGAATACATGCTGGAGCAGTACTACCGCGAGCGTGGGTGGGATCCGAAGACGTCGATTCCGACGCCCGAGCGGCTGCGGCGGCTAAGCCTGACGGCAGAAGAGAAGGACATGCAGGTCTACCGGAAGGACGAGGCATCGCAGAAAGCGGAGAAGGAATACCGCTGCACGCTGAGTGCGGAAGAGCTGGAGAGCATCGAGGAGGAGCTGGTGGCATTCCGCGTTTCGCAGCAGGGCGGGAACCCGCGGAGCAACGCGAGCGAAGCGGGGCGGTTGCCGCAGCCGCGGGTCGTACCGTTCGCGGGGGGATAGCCGCGGGCTGGAGCTCGAATCCGAAACGAGTGGAAGGGGTAGGCAGTGGAAGTGCGATTGCACGGACGTGGGGGACAGGGCGTCGTGAAGGCGGCGGAGATCGTGGTCCGGGCCGCGGTGATGGCGGATCGGTACGGCGTATCGATTCCGTTCTTTGGATTCGAGCGGCAGGGAGCGCCGGTGACGGCGTTCGTCCGGCTGGCCGACCGGCCGATCCGTCCGAAGACCCGCGTGTATACCCCGGACTGTCTGGTGGTGATGGATCAGCCGCTGCTCGAGATTCCGGATGTGTTCGAGGGACTGGCTGACGGTGGGACGGTGATCGTGAACACCGCCCTGGCGCCGGACGCGCTGGACCTGCCGGCGCAGGTCGGGCAGGTGGGCACGGTGGACGCGGGATCGATCGCGATGGAGACGTTGGGACGGAACATCCCGAACACGGCGATGCTGGGGGCGTTCTGCGCGATCACCGGGGCGGTGGATCTGGAGCACCTCAAGCGGTGTGCCGCGGCGGCGTTCGGGGAAAAGAACGCGGTAGCGGTCCAACAGGGCTACGACCAGGTCCGCCGAGCCGTCCTCGTGAGAGAAGGCTGACCGATGAGGGATCGTCCAGGTGCTGCAGAGGGAGACTTCCGGCTGGATCGTGCACGGGTCGTCGATGTACGGAGCGGGAAGATCGTTGAAGGCTCCGTTGTGATCGAAGGCGGCCGGATTCGCCGAATCGGCGCACCCGGCTCGGAAGATGTGCCTGTGGTAGATGCCGCCCGCCGCTATGTCGTTCCCGGTCTGATCAACTGCCACAGTCACCTGTCGATCGTGTTTCCGTTTTCCGAGTGGGACGAACACGAACCAGCGGCGATGACTGCGCTTCGATGCTACCGGCGGGGAATCGACGCGTTGCGCTCAGGTGTAACGACACTGCGAACCGTTTCGGAGATGCATCGAGCGGACATGGCATTGCGCGCCATGATCGAGCAGGGTTGGGTGGAAGGGCCGAGAATCTACTCCGGGGGGTGTGGGATCTGTGTCACCGGAGGCCATGGTGCAGGATTCGGGGTCCTGATTGCTGATGGTGCCGAGGCATTCCGAGCGGAGGCGCGCCGGGAAATCGCCGCGGGCGCGGATCACCTGAAGATCTTCCTCACCGGCGGGATCGCCCAACGGAACGAGACATTCGATGAGCCCCAGATGACCGTCGAAGAGATTGCCGCAGTGGTCTCGGTGGCCCGTTCCAAGAACACGTACGTGACTGCGCACGCCGGGGGCGGGCGGGCGCTTCGCGAAGCGCTCGATGCCGGCTTGGCGTGTTGCGAACACGGATACTTCCTCGATTCGGGGGATGTCCGTGCATTGGTCGATCACGACGCGTGGTTGGTCCCAACGCTGGCGGTCACGCGATCGTCGGAGTGGATGGAGCGGAACCGGTTCGCCGCGTGGACCATCGACAAGAGCCTCGAGGCCGGGGACGACCATCTGGCAAGTGCACGCCGGGCGGCGGAAGCCGGGGTGAGACTGCTTGTTGGGACCGATCTTCCGCCGGGAGAGACCGATCGAGGGAGCAACATTACCGTGCGGGAGGTCGAGTACCTGGTGGACGCCGGCCTCTCCCCACTTGAAGCGCTGCGCGGCGCCACGCTGTATCCGGCGGAGTTAATGCGGGCCGAGGATCGGATCGGCAGCCTGGAGCCGGGATGTTTCGCGGACATGCTCTTGGTGGATTCGAATCCCCTCGAAGACGTGCGTGCGCTGCGAGACGTCCGGATGGTGATCAAGGGCGGGAAGATCGTATGGCAGGAGAAGACATGAAGCGCTACAGAGTGGCTGTGGACATCGGGGGCACGTTCGTCGATGCGGTGGCGTTCGACTTGGTTTCCGGCGCGACCCATTTGGAGAAGGCGTCAACTACGCCGCAACAACCGACGGAAGGGGTATTGCAGGCCATCGCGAAGCTCGGAATCGATCTTGAGGATGCGGAGATGATCGTGCACGGGACGACGCTGGGGCTCAATGCGATCTTGGAACGCAAGGGATGCACGACGGGAATCTTGACCACGGAGGGCTTCCGCGATGTGTTCGAGATTGGCCGTGCCGACATTCCCAGTGCCCACATCTATGACTACCAGTATCAGAAGCCACCCCTGCTGGTCAAGCGGAGGATGCGGCTCGGTGTCCGGGGCCGGATGGATGCGCATGGGCGGGAGATCGAGCCGTTGTGCCGCAAGGATCTCCTGCAGAAGGCAGCGCTCCTCGTGGAACGAGGCGCGGAGTCGGTTGCGGTCTGCTTCCTTCACTCATATCGGAACCCGGAGCACGAACAGCAGGCCGTTGCCCTGCTGCGGGAGCGGTTCCCGGGGATCATCGTTTCCGCGTCAAGCGACATCACCCGCGAGTATCGGGAGTTCGAGCGGACGAGCACCGTGGTGTTGGAGGCGTATATCCGCCCGATCTATGAACGGTACATCGACCAACTTCAAAGCGCGCTGAAACAAGCAGGGTTCGAAGGACGGTTCCTGCTGATGCGGTCCAGCGGGGGCGCGATGACCGCCGATGTGGCACGGCGGACGCCGATCCAGACCGTGCTGTCCGGACCGGCCGGTGGGATCGTCGGCGCACGGTTCCTTGCCGACGTTCTGGAGCGTCCGCGGCTGCTGTCGCTCGACTTCGGCGGAACGAGCCTGGATGCCTGTATGCTGGAAAACGGAGAACCGACGGTGGTTCACGAAGCACAGTTGGAACACACGCCGGCGCTGATCCCCGTGTTCGACATTCGGTGCATCGGGGCCGGGGGTGGATCGATCGCCTGGATGCAGGATGACATGCTCAAGGTCGGACCGGAAAGCGCCGGAGCGGATCCTGGGCCGATGGCGTACGGGCGAGGGGGCACGGAACCGACTACAACCGATGCGGCGGTTTTGCTGGGATTCATCGATCCCAAGCGATTTCTTAAGGGGACCATGCCGCTCGATCGGGAGGCGTCTCGACGGGGGATCGAAGACCGGCTCGTTCGCGTGATGGGTGGTAGCGCGACCGAAGCGGCGGCGGCCACCTTTGACGTGATGATTGCGCGTACGGTCGGCGCAATTCGGGAGATTACCATCGAACGCGGACATGATGCGGCTGACTTCTCCGTGTTGGCATTCGGTGGCGCAGGCCCGATGCTTGCGCCGTTGCTTGCTCGGGAGATGGGGATTCCAGAAGTGATCGTTCCGACCTCCCCCGGCGCGTTCTCCGCCTGGGGCATGCTGATGGCCGATCTGGCCGTGGATGCCGCACGAACAGAGATCTGCATCGCTGAAGCGGGATCGAAAGGGCCCCTGGAGAAGGTGTTCCGGGAACTCGAGGTTCAGGTGGATGCCGCACTGGCTCAACAGGATGTGGAGGAGGCGTCCCGCGTGATCTCTCGCAGCATGGAACTCCGATACCTCGGGCAGGAGCACACCCTGGAATTGCGGTTGGAGGAAGATGGTCGGCGGCGCGGCGAACTCGATCTATCCAAGATCCGCGCGCGGTTCGATGAGCAGCATCGACACCGGTACGGGCACGCCACCGAAGATCCGGTGCAGGTCGTGACCTTGCGCGTGCAGGGCCGAGGGGCGATGGAGAAACCGCAACTGCCAAGACTTGAGACGGGCACAAAGGCGGCCGAGACGGGCGAGCGAGAGGCCTACTGCTTTGCGTTGCGCAAGCGTGTTCCATTCCGTGTGGTCGAGCGGAGCACGCTCTGCGCCGGGCAGGTCATCGAGGGGCCGGCGATTGTGGATGAAGGAACGTGTACTACGATCTTCTACTCGGACCAGGTCGCCACCGTGGGTGCGTACGGAGATCTGATCATCAGGAGCGTGAAATGAGCGCGTATGGAGCTGCAGCAGTCGAGGTGTTTCACAGCTACCTGCTGTCGGCGGCGGAAGAGATGCGGCGGACACTGATTCGCACCGCCTTCAATCCGGTCGTGTACGAGGTACTGGACTTCGGGATCTCCATCTACAACGAGGACCTCGATCTCATCGCCGAGGCGCCTGGGCTGACGTTCTTTCTCGGGGCGAATGACTATGCGATCCGCAAAGGGGTGGAGCATGTCGGGGCGGAGAACCTCGAGCCGGGAGACATCCTCCTCCTCAACTATCCGTACTGGAGTTCAGCGCACGTGAATGATGTTACTTTGTTCGCCCCGATCTTCGCGCCGCAGGGCAACCGTCCCTTTGCCTACACGTGCATCCGGGCACATTGGATGGACCTTGGCGCAAAGGACGCGGGGTACGTTCTCGACTCGACCGACATGCATCAGGAGGGGCTGATCTTCCCCAGCGTGAAGATCCTGCGCCGTGGGGTCCTGAATCAAGACCTGATCGAGATGATCCGATTCAATTCGCGGATGCCGGACTTGGTTCTCGGTGACCTCAATGCACAGATCGCGGCGACGCGAACCGGAGAGCGCCGACTCGTTCAACTTGCGGAGCGGTTCGGCTTGGACGGCTTCCGTGGTGCGTGCACGCGGATCCTCGACCATGAGGAACGGATGGTGCGACGGGCTCTTGCGGACCTTCCGCACGGGTCGTGGCGAGCGGTGGACTATCTGGATGACGACGGAATCTCCGAGGATACGATCGAGATGGTTGTCTCGGTGACAATCGACGACGAGCGGTTCGCAATCGACTTCAGCGAATCGTCTTCCGCGGTTCGGGGCCCGGTGAACATCCCCTATGGATTGACCCTCACGATGTGCAAGGTGGTCCTGAAGTCGCTGACCACCCCGCATACGCCGAGCAACGGTGGGCTCTCCCGGCTGCTCTCCGTGACAGCCCCCCCCGGCAACCTGTTTCATGCGGTGTACCCGGCACCCACATTCACGCTGTGGTCGGCGATTGCAGGCTTCGAGCTGATCTACAAGGCCCTGGCGTCCGGCATGCCGGACCGGCTGACGGCATCCTCCGGCGGCGATGTTCCGGGGTTCATGGCGGTGGGGATTCACGAGGAGACGAAGCAGCTGTATGCCGTCAGCAACAACGATCCGGTGGGATGGGGGGCCACGTGTACGCACGACGGCTGCAATGCGACGAATCACCTTCCCGAAGCGCTCGTGCGCAACACCCCGGTCGAGGTTCTGGAAATGAAGACCTCGATGAGGGTGGAGCGACTGGAACTCCAGATCGACAGCGGAGGGGCCGGAACCTACCGTGGCGGCCTCGGACAGCGCAGGGATCTGCGCTTCACCGGATCGGGCGAGCTGATCTCGGTGATGAAGAAGAGCAAGACGCGGCCGTGGGCACTGGCGGGAGGGATGGAACCCGAGCCAAATGCGATGGTACTGTTCCCCGAAACGGAGGAAGAGCGCCGTGTCGGAACCGCACGAACCGCATTTCAGGCGGGCGATTGCGCAAGCAATCAAACGGCTGGTGGAGGCGGATACGGCGATCCGAAGCGCCGCGATCCGGAGAAGGTGCTTGCCGATTTACGGGATGAGTACATCTCGGAATCTGCTGCGCGTGAGGTCTACGGGGTCGCCATTCGAGAGAGGACGACGATTGATTGGTCCGAGACGAAGCGTTTGAGAGGGCAATAGCCGCAACCTGAAGGCGGCGGAGGGTGGCAGTTGCACGCCCTCCGCCGCCTCTCCACGGCAGGCAGCCTGATCGGCTAGCTGCTCAGCGTCATCTGGGAGACAATCAGCTTCTTGGAGTACATGATGTGCGTCTGAATCAAGGCATGTGCAGATTCGACATCACGCCGCAGCATCGCCTCGCAGATCATTCGGCAGTTCTCTTGCTCACCGGCGAATGCCTTCTCGCGAACTTCCCGGTTGCTCAGACACATTCGAGTCCAATCTCGAAGAAGTTGGTAAACAAGCTTCTCGAGCCGGTGGTTCTTCGCGAGTGCAGCGACGGAGAGGTGGAGCGGATCCTGGTGTCGGACGAAGTACTCCGGATCAGCACAAGTCACGGGAGGCTTGCCGAAAGACCGCGTAATCTCAGCAACGAGTTCTTCGAGTTCGATATCGTCAGCACGAAGAATGGCCAGTCGGATTGCCTCTTTCTCCGCCATCAGACGCATCTCGAATAGCTCGTCCACATCCGAAACCCGAATCGGGGTGACCCGGTAGCCGACATGCGGCAAGACCTCCACCCACCCCTCCTGACTGAGCAGTGCCAGGGCTTCGCGGACCGGGGTCTTACTTACCTCGTACTCCTTGGCGAGCTTTGTCTCAACGAGGATGTCATTGGGCGAATACTTCCAGGAGAGGATGTCGTTGCGAATCGAAACGTAGAGCTGATCGGTGAGTGTCCGGGAAGTCTTCTGCGGCTTGCCGCGAACCTGTCGTCCCCCACTAACTGGCATGGTACCTCCAAACGGGTACAGGCAACACGATAGGCAGAAAACACCACCTCTTGGGTGAAATCAGCTGCGCTGGCACCCTCCGATGTGTAGTATACCAAATGGCGGGAGATGTGGAAAGAGACGTTCCTGATTGCGTTGCACGCCAATCACTCGATCAACATGGGGCCGGATCCAGGAGACGTGGAAAGGCTGTCACACCGGCGCTTGGGAACGTCTCGACGGGGTAACACATAGGAGGTTCAGCGGTCTTTGAGAGATGCGCGCGATGTCGGAAACGGCGAGAGAGTCCTTCCAGTCTATTCCTTTAGCCGGCGAGAGGAGTCGAACCTCCGACCGATGGTTTACGAAACCATTGCTCTACCACTGAGCTACGCCGGCAGTACAATCGGGATTATAGACGGCGCCAATTGGGGCTTCAACTGGAGGGGCTATGGACGGATTGGGAATCGCGGCATCGCTCGGTGAGCTGCGAGGGGTGTTGGAGTCGGGGACGATTCGTTCGGTGTACGAGCCGGAAGCAGGGCTCTTCGTGCTGCATGTGGCGGCTTCCCCCACTTTTCGTGTCTTGATCGCTCCCCGCGGCGCGGCGATCCATCGCACGCAGCTCGAACTTCCGAATCCGCCGACGCCGTCTTCGTTCGTGATGCTTCTCCGCAAACACCTCCGTGGGGGGCGAGTCAAGGGGATCACCCAAAAGGGATGGGACCGGGTGGTCGAACTGGCGATCGAGCGACGGGACGGCCGGTTTGCTCGCCGGTACCGGCTGATCGCCGAACTCGTCGGGGTTCGCGGAAATCTTCTCTTGATCGAGGGAGACACCGTGATTGGCTCGAGCCGTGCGGATCCGAGGAACCCTGTTGGGAAGACGTATCAAGCGATCGCGCATCAGTCGAAGATCGATCCGGCAGCCGTGACCCCGCGCGACCTGGAGAACGTGGTCACGGCCGCCGATGTCCGGCGTGCCCTGGCTCGGACGATCGATGGCATGGGACGGGATACAGCGGACGATGTCGTACTTCGGGCGGAGACTGCCGGGGCCGGGCTGTTGCCGGATCGTGTTTGGCGGGAGATTCGGCGGGTTGTCGAGCACGTCTCGGAGCCGGACCCTCATTACGATCCGGTGGCCGGGCGTGCGGCATTCTACCCGCTTCCCGAACCGGCGGAGGCAGTGACGTCGTTCTCGGATGCGCTCGATCGGGTGCACGAATCGCTCGACGGGTCGGAAGAAATCCTGCGGGGCGACAAGACGCTTCGAACGGCGCTTCTGAGAGAACTGGCGAAACGGTCGCGAACCGCGGACAAGCTCCGAGCATGGCTGGGCAAGGCGGACGGATTGGAGCGACTCCGGCGCGAGGCAGACCTGTTGATGATGCACCATCGAGAGATTTCCCGGGGTGTTCACGATGTAACGCTGCGGGATCCGGAAGCAGGGGAAGATGTCGTGGTGTCGCTCGATCCCTCCTTGGGAGCGATCGAGAACGCGCAGCGGCGCTATACGCGGATCAAGCGGCTTCGCCGGGGAATTCCGCAGGTCAGCCGGCGACTTGCGAGATTGGAGCACGAGCTGGCGGTGATTGAAGAGGCGATCGCCGCAGTGGACAACGGGATTCCGCTGCCCGAATCCGCGGGCCCGTTCCTCCCTGCATCGAGCACTCCGAGAGCGCCGGTAGCATCCTCAGACGGGCGTCGGTACAGCTTCGACGGCTATGAGATCCTGGTCGGACGGAGCGCGGCGGACAACGATCGGCTCCTGCGGGTTGCCGAGCCGGATGACCTTTGGATGCACGTCCGCGGGCACGCGGGTTCGCACGTGATCGTTCGCCGCAAGACACGAGAAGAGATTCCGCTTTACGTCCAGCGTCACGCCGCGGGGCTCGCGGGCCATTTCTCGAAGGCGCGAGGGGAATGTCGGGTTCACATCGCGGTCACGAAGGTGAGATACGTCCGCAAGCCGAAGGGAGCCCCAGCTGGTCTGGTAATCATCGAGAACGAGGATACACTGACGGTCGCGCCCAAGGCGCCCGAGGAGACGAGTCGATCATGAACATCGATGTGATTCTGGATATCGTGCTTTCGCTGATCGCGGTGTTCACTGCGATCGTTCTGCATGAGGTCGCACACGGGTACGTTGCGTGGCGACTGGGCGATCCCACAGCAAAGAACAGCGGACGGCTCACCTTGAATCCGATTGCGCACGTCGATCCGATCGGCACGCTGCTGATTCCGATCACGCTGGCCATCTTCAATCTGCCGCTGTTCGGCTGGGCGAAGCCTGTGCCGATCAATCCGCGATACTTCCGCAATCCGTTCCGCGGGATGCTTCTCGTGTCGATCGCCGGGCCGGGGACGAATATCGCGTTGGCACTGCTCGCGGCGGCGATCGGGCGGCTGATCCTGCTGGCGGTGCCGAACAGCATGACCTTTGGCGAGGCCGGGTCGTTCTCGTCCAACGTGATCGCGGCGCTTTTTTATCTCCTTGGGATGTTCGTGATGTATAACGTCCTGCTTGCCCTATTCAATCTGATTCCGATTCCTCCGCTGGATGGATCGCGTGTCTTGACCTACTTCCTTCCGACGGAAGGGCGCCGCGTGATGTTGCAGCTGGAGCGGTATGGCTTTCTTATCCTGATCGGGATCATCTTCCTCGGCGGACTGCAGTTCCTCTTTCGCGCCATCGATCCGATCGCGCGGGGGCTTCTGGGGACCCAGTGGTTGTACATCCTGCTGTACGGCTAGTGCCGAAACCGTCGTGGTTCTGTTGTCCTCTCCTTCGTACAGGCGTATAATCCGCCCATCAACTCAACGTTTGGAGTATCCCAAGGTATGACGACGCAAACTCACTATGAGATCAAGGAACGTGCTGCCACCGAAGTGACGATCCAGGTTGCGGTGGAGGCGCAGGAGATTCGCAAGCAACTCGATGCCATCTATCAGCGATACGCTCGGGAGATCAGGATCCCGGGGTTCCGAAAGGGACACGTCCCGCGGGCGTACATGGACTCACGGTTTGGACACGAGATGTTCGTTGAAGAGACCAAGGATGAGCTTCAGCGAACGTTCTTCGAGCGGGCGTTGGTCGAGCTCCAGCTCCGGCCGGTCTCCGTTCCGGCGCTCGAGACGGTCTCGTTCGATGAAGCGGAAGGGTTCGTGTTCAGCGCGACGGTCGCGGTGCTGCCCGAGATCGATGCCCCGGAGTACAAGGGGCAGGAGATCACGGTGCCTGCGGTCAAAGAGATCACCGATGAAGACGTAAGCGCCGCGCTGGAAGAGATTCGCACAGAATTCGCGACGCTCGAGGACAAGGACGGCAACACGGTTTCCGATGGCGACATCGTCCGGGTCAAGGAGAACGGCCAAGAGTGGGATGCGCGTGCCGACGGCGAGAATCCGGTGACCAAGGAACTGATCGGCGCGACCGTGGGCTCGAAGGTCGCGGTCGATGCCGAGATTGCCGAAGAGCGAAGGATCAAGACGCAACTGGAGATCGTCGGGCTGCGACAGGTTGTGTTGCCGGAGATTGACGATGAGCTGTCCAAGGATGCGGGCTTTGACTCCCTGGATGCGCTGAAGGACGACATCCGCGCGAAGATGACCGCCCGGCGCGACGAGGGCTACCAGCGGTTCGTCGATGGCAAGTTGCTCGATGCGCTGGTTGAGAAGGCGGAGGTTCCGCTGCCGGAACCGTTCGTCAACGATTTGGTCGAAGAGGAAGTCGATCGGCTGAAGAAATCGTTTGAGGAGCCTCGTTCGTCGATGACCTTCGAGACCTTCCTCGAGAAGCGAGAGACCGCGGAAGAGGAACTTCGAACGGAGCTCTCGGAGTCGATCTCGCTGCGCGTCCGGCGGGAGCTTGTCTTGGCAAAGCTGGCCGAATCCGAGGGCATTGTGATTGACGATGAAGAGCTCTCGGAACTGGCGAAGGCCGATGCGGAAGCCGGTGGAGAGGATCCGATGCGGTTCATCGCCCGGCTGAAGGCCGAGGATCGCTGGAACGACTATCGCGCGAGCAAGGTGAACGCGCGCGTCTTCGCCATCCTTCGAGACGCGGCGGTCATCAAGGAGGAGGAGGAAGAATAATGCCGGCGCAGATTCCGTTTGTCATCGATCACACCGGACACGCCGAGCGGACCTACGACATCTATTCAAGGTTGCTCGAAGACCGGATCATCTTTCTTCGTGACTCGATCGACGACGACGTAGCCAATGTCGTGATCGCGCAGATGCTGTTTCTCGCCGCCAAGGATCCGGCCAAGGACATCCGCCTCTACATTAACTCTCCCGGCGGATCCGTGACTGCGGGCCTGGCGATCTACGACACGATGCGGTACGTCAAGTCCGATGTGGCGACGATCTGCATTGGGCAGGCCGCCAGCATGGCGGCGGTTCTGCTCGCTGCTGGGACCGATGGAAAGCGTTCGGCGTTGCCCAACTCGCGCATTCTCCTGCACCAGGTGTTCGGGGGTGCCCAGGGACAGGCGGCCGATGTCAAGATTCAAACGGACGAGTTGCTCCGGATGCGGGATCTCTTGATCAAGATCCTCTCATCCCACACCGGGAAGACACTGAAGAGGATCGCCAAGGACACCGACCGCGATTACTTTATGTCGGCCGGCGAAGCGGTCGAGTACGGCTTGATCGATCGGATCATTCCGCCACGCAGCAACTAGAAAGTATCTCCAAACGTGACGCTTCATGGGGTCGGATCGAGTAGACTGGCCCCATGAAGCGTGGAACAGCCGACCTTCCCCTCCACCACGGGCGTGCACCGCGGTGGTTGTTTTCCCGTATGACGCAGCTCGCCGGTTCGATCGTCGAACTGGTGATCCTCGAATACGGCGTGGCGGGGTTGCTCGAGCGCCTCAGTGACCCTGCCTGGTTTCAGGCCGTCGGTTGCGTGCTGGGATTCGATTGGCACTCCAGCGGCGTGACCACCACCACCTGCGGTGCGATTAAGGAGGGGATCAGGGGGAAGGAGAAGGAACTCGGCCTGTTCGTGGCCGGGGGCAAGGGGGCGGCATCGCGTAAGACCCCGGCTGAGATCGAGGCCTGGGGCGAGAGGATCGGCCTGGATGCTGCACCGCTGATCGAAGCGAGCCGCACATCCGCGAAGGTCGACAGCTCGGCGGTTCAAGATGACTACCAGATCTACCATCACGTCTTCTTCTTCGATGCCGGTGGTTCCTGGGCGGTGGTCCAGCAGGGAATGAATGATGCGACTGGGATGGCCCGGCGGTATCACTGGCGCTCGGAAGACGTCGACGACTTCGTCTGTGAACCGCACACGGCCGTTTGCTGCGATCATCGCGGTCGGCCGCTGAATCTTGTTGCACAGGCCAGTGCGGACGTTCGCAGCCTTAGTGCCGAGATTGCGCGGGAGCGGCCGGTGAAGCTCGTTGGCGAGCTGACGCATCTGAAGAGCATCTCTCTTCCTCGTCGGCACGAGATCGTTGTGTCCGACATCTCTCCCAAGCGATTGGCAGGCGTGTTTACCAAGACGTACGAGTCACAGGCGGAAGGATTCCGGGAACTGCTGCTGGTGCCCGGCGTAGGGGCGAAGACCCTTCGTGCGCTGGCTCTGATTGCCGAGTTGGTCTACGGCAAGGAGCCGAGCTTCGAGGACCCCGCGCGCTACAGCTTCGCTCACGGCGGAAAGGATGGGATTCCCTATCCCGTGGACCGCGAGCTGTACGATCAGAACATCGAGATCCTGCAGCGCGGGATTCGCCGGGCCAAGCTCGGACGGGATGACGAGCTGAGAGCCCTGCGTCGCGCAGAGCGTGCGTTTCGGCTTCCGCAAAGGTCAGGGGATTCCCGATGAGCCGCAGGCGACTGGTTTTGATCCTGTGGAATGCGGAGGAGGCTCGAGCGCAAGCCGAGCGGCTACGGGGGCTGGGATTCGATGTGGAGGTGTTCGCCGACCGCCGGGCCGATCCAAGAATCCTGCGAGCGGTTCCTCCGGATGCGTTCGTGATCGATGTCTCCTTCTCTCCCTCTCAAGGGAGGGAGCTGGGCGGGTTCCTGCGGCGGGCGAAGGCCACGAGGCATGTGCCGCTGGTCTTCGTCGAAGGCGAGGCCGACAAGACGGAGGCGGTACGGAGTTTTTTTCCGGACGCGGCGTTCGGGGCGTGGGACGAGCTTGACACGGTCATCGAAGAAGCGCTGGCGGCGCCACCTGCCGATCCGCGTGTTCCCGGGGCGATGGATGCCTATGCCGGTGCATCGCTTGCGAAGAAGCTGGGGATCAAAGCGGACTCACGGGTGAGGCTCATGTTCGCTCCCGAAGGATTCGAGACTGCGTTGGTTGATCTGCCTGCCGGGGCGAAGGTGATTCGGAGCGGAACGAGATCCGAGAAGATCGTTCTGGTCTTCATGGCCAACTGTGCACAGCTCGAGAAACGATTCGAACGTGCCGCCGCGGTGGTTGCCGCCGGGGGGCGGCTGTGGGTCCTCTGGCCGAAGAAGTCCTCGGATACCCCATCGGATCTGACCCAGGGCACTGTCCGTGCATTCGGGCTGAGCAACGGATGGGTGGATTACAAGATCTGTTCCGTGGATGCGACCTGGTCGGGCCTCTGCTTTGCCCGCCGCCCGCCGCCTGACGGGTGAGGGGTAGTCTGCCTGACGACGCTCTAGCGCCGGGGGATCCATGTGAGTCTGCAGGTCAGAACGAGAGAATGCAGAGCATTCTCTCCCCTGACGGCGCCTTGCGCCGGGGGATCCATGTGAGTCTGCGGGTCAGAACGAGAGAATGCAGAGCATTCTCTCCCCTGACGGCGCCTTGCGCCGGGGGATCCATGTGAGTCTGCGGGTCAAAACGAGAGAATGCAGAGCATTCTCTCCTCTGACGACGCCTTGCGCCGGGGGATCCATGTGAGTCTGCGGGTCAAAACGAGAGAATGCAGAGCATTCTCTCCCCTGACGGCGCCTTGCGCCGGGGGATCCATGTGAGTCTGCGGGTCAAAACGAGAGAATGCAGAGCATTCTCTCCCCTGACGGCGCCTTGCGCCGTCAGGCAGACTACTTGTGCACCTTCTTCAGGAACGCCTCGATCTCGGGCATCCCACCTTGGAACACCAGGTAGCCGTCGTGTGGCTCACGTTCGGTGATCTCATCGCACACCGGAGAGAGCATGATGCGCTTGACTTCCTCGAGATCGTCCGTCTGCCCGAGGGCCCAGCCGAGCTTGATGTACGCGACTTCCGGCAGCATGTTCTGCGCAGGAATGATCCCCTTGGCCATCAGATCGCGCCCCGTGTCGTAAACGAACATGTGCACGTAGCCCCACAGGGTCTGCACGGTCATGTAGATCGTCACCCCGGCGGCGGTGGCCCGCTCGATTGCCGGGTAGACCGGCTTGTTCACATGCCCGAGGCCGGTCCCCGCGATCACGATCCCCTTGTACCCCTTGTCAACCAGGGCATCGATGATGTCCGGGTTCATGTTGGGATAGTAGTAGACCATCGTGACCCGTTCCTCGAAGTGCGGAAGGATCTTCACGTTGCGATCTTGCCGGCGCCGGTTGTAGTCCTCACGCAGCGGGCGGACGCCGTCGCGGGTGACCGTAGCCAGCGGAATATCTCCGATGGTACGGAAGGTGGAGCGATACGAGGAGTGCATCTTACGCACCCGCGTCCCGCGGTGGAGCAGGCCGTACTCGTCCGAGGTGGGTCCGAACATGCAGACCATGACCTCGGCAATGTCCGACGTGGCCGCGGCGGTGGTGGCGTGGATCAGGTTCAGCGCAGCATCCGATGAGGGGCGGTCCGACGATCGTTGCGAGCCGACCATCACGATCGGGACGGGCGAGTTCTGAACCATGAACGACAGCGCGCTGGCGGTGTGATGCATCGTGTCGGTTCCGTGGCCGATGACGATGCCGTCGATCCCGCGTTCGACCTCGCGGCCGATCGCCTGTGCAAGGCCGATGTACTGCTTCGGTCCCATGTTCTCGGAAAAGACCGCAAACAGCTTGTCCGTCGACAGATTGCAGATATCGGCCAACTCGGGGACCGCGCCGTACAGCTCGCCCGGGGAGAATGCCGGGATCACCGCACCGGTTCGATAGTCCAGACGAGAAGCGATGGTTCCGCCGGTTCCCAAGAGCTTGACGCTCGGCTTGTCGGGAGAGGTCGGGAACTCCTTCTCAGGAATCTTGTAGTGCGCCTCCTTGCTGCCGAAACACGTCATGCTCTCGATGGTTCGGATATCGATGCCGACGTTGTAGCCGGTGTCGAGTTTGAGCACGATGTGGAGTGAATCATCGAATTCCGAGCGTGGAAGGATGATCCCTCGGAACGTGCCCCGACTCGTCTGCACCTGCACATCGCTCCAGACACTGGCGTCGAACTTGCGCAGCGTGGCGAGGGCTTCTGCCTTGTAGCCTTTGTGTTCGTCGCTCATCGAAGCCCCTCCTCGACTCTCTTGGCCACGTCGCTTAGCGGGATATTGCCCAGCGCCAACGGCCGGAGAGCACCCATGATGCGGTCGCGCGTGGCGCGCGGATCGCTTGCGTTTGCGGCTTCCTCGGAAAGGAGGGCCATGATTCGCCGATCGATCTCCGCTGGCTCGATCGACGTGTATTCGATGCGACGAAGGATGTCGTCGAACGTCGCGTCCTCATCTGCCAATGCCGCTGGTACCACGCTTCGGAGGATGTCGTAGGTCAGGTGACGGCGAGTGACTTCCTCGACGGCCCACGAGATGCGTTCCGTATTCACCTGCGCGTCGGCGGCCGCATGACGAACGGTGTGGCCGAGAAGCGTGGCGGCGAAGCCGGCCGGCAGGTTGTGAAGTTTGATCAGTGCATCGAGTAGCGGCACGAGGTTGCGGCGAAGCAGGTATGGCTTTGCATCTTCGGGAACGTTCCAGGCGTGTAGACGCTCGAGCGTGTCGGAGATCGCTTCGGGGCAAGCGGCACGTGCCTGTTCGATCATCGTTTCGTCGATCGGGATGGGCGCGGAGTCGGTGTCCGGATACATTCGATCGGGTCCGGGCAGAACGCGCTCGAAGAGCGTCGTTCCATCTCGAAGCGCCTTTCTTGTTTCATTCGGTACGCCGGCAAACGCCAGTTGGCATCGCTCTTCGACCGTCTCCATTGCTGTCTGGATGTCGTCCTCGGGACCCCAGATCAGAACAACAGCATCTCCGCTGTGGGCGTCAACCTTCTTCGCCAGGGCATTCCAAGGTTCTTGCAGGGAAGCCCTCTCGGACAGTTCACGGTAAGCCAGGTTCGGCTTGTCGATGCAGGCAATCACCTTGAGGCGATCGGACAGCTCGTCCGCGAAGCATCGGCCTGGGTTGGTGAAGAAGGAGAGCAAACCGGCGAATTGCGGCAAGCGGATTACGGCTGCAGCTTCCGCATCGTCGGCTTTGTGATCGATCTCGCGTAAGGCGGCTGGATCGACCCGCGCACCGGTGATCGCCCACCCATCGGGAGATGTGATCCGGCACGCCAGCTCATCGCGTATCAGCAGGAGTGCCTGCTGACGAAAGGCCTCGTTGTGCGTCAGTTCGGGGATCCATCGAATGTGCTGGACGCCCTTGATCTCAACCCGGGTTCCGCCCTCAATGCTGACGTTGACGTCTTGACGGGCTGCGCCGATTCCCACGTTGACCTTGCCGGTGCTTCGCGCAAGGTAACGCAGGTGGTTGGCCGCCTCGGCCGCTTCGGTAGGCGTGAGTAGTTCTGGCTCGGTCACCGTCTCCACCAACGGCATTCCAAGGCGATCGGTGGAGTAGATCCGCTCATGCCCGATGTCGGAGACCTCTCGGCACGAGTCTTCTTCGATGCTCAGTTGCCGGATGCCGACGGCCTTGCCGGCCAGCGGAATCTCTCCTTCGATTCCGACGATCGCAGTCCGCTGGAACCCGGTGGGAATGCTCCCGTCCAGGTACTGCTTCCGCGTGATGTGCAGCTCCCCGACCAGACTTGTCTTCAGCAGGAGTGCGATCTCCATGGCACTTGCCAAGGCCTGGCGATTGATGGGAAAGGGGGGCGTGTCATCGATGTCGTACGTGCACGCTGTCTGTCCCTTGATCCGGTAGATGATGTTCTTGCGCGTGCGAAACTCCATCAGCGCGGTGCCGTCGTACTCGCCGAGCTCGCTCAGCGTTGGGCGCATGTGGCGCACGAGCTGAGCATCGAATGCGTCGCTGTGTTGATAGATTCCAGCGGGACAGCGGCAGAACAGCTTCTTCGCGGTCTTGAGTTGCTGGTGGATCTCCAGTCCGCAACGGAAACCGAGATCTTGGTACGTGGAAGGTGTTGCCTGCCGACGCGGGACATAGCGTACTTCGCCCTGGGTGCGCCGGCGATTGCTTTCGGGATCGATATTCATCATGTTTGGTTGCCCCATGCCGACCCCCAAGTCCCGACCGACCGGTTGTCCGTTTGTGGGCCCGCAAAGGATAGACGCCCGGCGCCATTCGCGCAACCTCGGGCTCCAAGGGCACGGGTCGAGTCTGGGAAGGCGATCTGGCGGAGCGAGCGGTGAACGTCGAGTATCCACGGTAGTTCTTGACATGCTACGGATTCTGGGTATACTTGCGTTCCATTACACGGATCGAGCCGCCACCATCGGCGGAACACGACGACGGATGCCTTGACACGGCACCTAGACAAAGGAGGCTGACAATGATTCGGACGAACTCATCGACCCGAGCTGTGGCCTTCTTTGGTTTGGTGTGCACGGCCAGCTTCCGCTCCCGGTTCATCTAGAAGTATTCTTCGGCAGCACGCCGTAAATCCCAGAAAACCAAAGAGTGTGTAGTCATAGCAGCCCGATTTCCTCGGGGAGTCTTCGTGGTGAGTAAATGACACAAGAGGATGCAAAGAAGGAGAAAACATGATCGTGGGGCTTCCGCGCGGGTATTGCGCAAGATCAGCAAGATTTGAGGACGTTGAAGCCGTCGTGGCATTGCTGAACCGCAGTTCCATGGATGTGTTGGGCGTGGTGCAGCACGAGGTGGAGCAGCAGAGCGTCGAATGGCGGACTCCGCGGTTTGATATGGATGGCGATACGCGGGTGGTGATCGGTCCCGATGGCGGCATCGTCGGATATGGCGAAGTTTGGGATCTGGATGACCCGCACGTCAGGCCGTATTGCTGGGGACGCGTAGACCCGGCACACTGCGGGCTGGGCATCGGCTCCGCCTTGCTTGCTTGGGAGGAAGAACGTGGGCGGCAAGCCATCGAGCAGGCCCCGGAGGAAGCGCGAGTTGTCCTGTGTTCCAGCGTTTCCGAGAAGGATGCGGCAGGTCTGCAACTGATTGAGGATCACGGGTTCCGCGAGGCTCGGCGGTTCTGGCGAATGGTGATCGACATGGATAGCGCGCCGGCGCCGGCGCCGTGGCCTGAAGGGATCACCGTGCGGGCGTTTGACCCAGAAACCGATCTCCCGGCAACGGTTCAGGCAGTCCGCGAGTCGTTCCGCGATCACTGGGGACACGTGGAGTCTCCGTTCGAGGAGGAATTGAGCCGGTGGCGGCACTGGATTACCGAGGACGAGGCGTTCGATCCTTCGCTTTGGTTCTTGGCGGAGCAAGGTGAGGATATCGCCGGCATCGTGTTGTGCTGGCCGAAAAGCTACGAAGACCCGCAGTTGGGATGGATCAACATCCTCGGCGTGGTGCGGGCATGGCGGCGAAGAGGGATTGGGCGAGCGCTGCTGCGGCATGCGTTTGCTGAGTTCTATCGCCGGGGCAAGTCGAAGGTGGGGCTCGTCGTCGATGCAACCAGCCTGACCGGAGCGAACCGTGTGTATGAGATGGCGGGGATGAAGCCGGTCCGTGTATCGATCTCGTACGAGCAGGAGATACGTGGCGGTCGCGACTTGTCGTGCCGGGTTCTTGATGATGAAAAGGAGGAAGCTCTTGCAGTCAGCGAAGCAGTGGACTGAAGGTGTGATTCGTGCTGCGACGCTCGAGGACGTGGATCTCGTCAACGAGCTGTTCAACGCGCGATCGCAAGCCATGTTCGGGGAGAATCAAGCAACGCGCGAGGAAACCCTGGCGCAGTGGAAGGGTCCCCGAACGGATCTGTCGCTTGATTCGCGTGTGGCACTAGACAGGGATGGAAGAGCCGTCGGTTGGGGGTTCGTGAATAGCCCGCGTGATCCGTATCTGACGATCTGGTGTGGCGTGACGCTACATCCGGAGAACGCGGGAGATGAAGCGTTGTGGGATGTGCTGCAAGCGTGGGCGATCGGAAGAGCCAGCGATTTCGCGGACAAGGCCGAGGCAGGGAAGCGCGTGACCCTCCATTCGAGTGCGTTGGCCCAGGATGACGCGCGATTGGGGAGCCTCGAGCGGGCAGGGTATGTACGGGTACGCGTGAACAACCGGATGCGGATCGACTTCTCGGATGTTCCAGTGGGACCCGCTGTTTGGCCTCAGGGGATCACCGCTCGCGCCGCCGATCTCGACAAGGATTTGAAAGGGATCGTGGGTGCTGACATCGAGGCGTTCCGCGATCACTGGGGACACGTGGAAACACCGTTCTCTGAAGAACTCGATGGATGGCGGGAGTTCATCGCAGAGCTTGGCGATGGCCTGGATCCCTCGCTGTGGTTCCTTGCGATGGACGGGGATGAGATTGCGGGCATCGCTGTCTGCGCAGCGCGCATCGCGGATGACATGACGCGTGGGTACATCGAGTCACTCGCGGTTCGCCCTGCGTGGCGGAAGCGCGGTATCGGCTTGGCGTTGCTCCGCCACGCCTTCGGCGAATTCCAGCGTCGTTCGTACGTCGCGATTGAACTCGACATGGACTCGGAGAATCTCACCGGCGCGTTGCGGCTGTACGAGAAAGCAGGCATGCGGGTGATCCGGCAGATGATTCAGTTCGAAAGGGAGCTTCGCCCGGGGATCGATCTCGTGCGGCGTTCACTGGATTCGTAGGAAGAGTAAGGGAGAGCAGATCCCATGAAGTTGCCGATTCGACAGTACTGGAGGCTGTTGCGAGCGTACTTGCGTCCGCAGTGGACGTGGGTCGCGGCGCTCACGGGCTTGGTGTTTGTGACGATTGCTCTGCGCCTTGCCAACCCCCAGATCCTACGCACATTCATCGACTCGGCGCAGCAGGGTGTGCCTAGGGGAGGCTTGATCCAGGCTGCACTCCTCTTCTTCGGAATCGCACTGGTTACCCAGGCATTGTCGGTTGCCGCGACGTACGTCGGCGAGACCGTGGCATGGACTGCTACGAATGCATTGCGAATCGACCTCCTGGCGCACGTTCTGCAACTTGATGCGGGGTATCACAAGGATCACACCGCCGGCCAGCTGATCGAGCGCATCGACGGAGATGTCGCGACCCTGTCCAACTTCTTCTCACGTTTCACGATCGACATCATCGGCAACGGGCTTCTCGTCATCGGGATTCTCTGTCTGTTGTTTCTCGAGGACTGGAGGATCGGTCTTCCGATCGCTGCCTTCGCCGGTTTCACCCTGCTGCTTCTGGTGAAGATCCGCAAACTGGCCATTCCATTCTGGACGAAGTACCGAAAGCTGACCGGAGAGTTCTTCGGCTTTCTCGGAGAGCAGATCGAGGGGACCGAGGACGTCCGAGCCAATGGGGGCGAGGCGTATGTGTTCCACCGGTTCTTCCGATTCATCCGAGACCTTTTCCCGGTGCGTCTGCGTGCGAGCCTCGGAGGCTACGGGATGTGGATGGCCAATGTCGCGCTGTTTGCTGTCGGTACCGCGGTGGCGTTCGGTGTCGGAGGAACGCTGTGGAAGGCGGGCGTTGTGACGCTTGGAACGGTGTACCTGATCTTTCACTACACCGAGTTGATGCGCGGTCCGATCTCTGAGATCCGAACGCAGATCACGGACCTGCAACGAGCCGAAGCCGGAATCCGGCGCATCCGAACGTTGCTTGACACCTCGTCGGTCCTGCCGGACCGCGGATCGGAGTCTCTGCCGCAGGGTGCGCTTCCGGTCTCATTCGATCGGGTGTCGTTCAGCTACGACCACGAGCCACCGGCGGAGGAAGACGCCGAGGAAACGGCACCGGTTCCGGCTCTGAGCAACGTGACGTTCGATCTTGAGCCGGGCCGAGTCCTGGGGTTGCTGGGCCGAACCGGAAGCGGGAAGTCGACCCTCGCGCGGCTTCTTGTGCGTCTCTATGACTGTGATAACGGGGTGATCCGGATCGGTGGGCACTGCCTCAGGGATATCTCTCTGCAGGACGTGCGAGCGGCGGTTCGCCTTGTCCCTCAAGAGGTCCAGCTGTTCCGTGCGTCAATTCGGGACAATGTCCGGCTGTTCGATCCGGCGGTGGATGATGCGGCGATTCTCTCCGCGCTCGATCACTTGGATCTGCGTGAGTGGGTGGACGCTCTTCCCAACGGGCTGGATACCGTTCTGGAAGGCAAGGGCGGGGGATTGTCCGCAGGCCAGGGGCAGCTGCTCGCGTTGGCGCGAGCGTTTCTGGCCGACCCGTCGATCGTTGTGCTGGACGAAGCTTCATCCCGGCTCGATCCTGCGACGGAGGTGTTGCTCGAGCGGGCGATCGATCGGCTGCTGGAAGACCGGACCGCGATCATCATCGCCCATCGCCTTTCGACGGTGGAGCGAGCTGATGAGATCATGATTCTCGAGGAAGGGCGCATTCTGGAGGGCGGATCGCGCGCCGAGCTTGTGGAGGATCCCGAGTCGCGACTGAGCCGGCTCCTTCGGGAAGGATTGGAGGAGGTGCTGGCATGAGGACTCGGCAGGTGTTATGGAAGCTGATCCGGTATCGTCCGTGGCTCTATGCGGCGGATATCGCTGCTTGGATTGTGATCCTGTTGCTCGAGTTGGGCGTGGGGTACGTGGCCAAGTTGTTCTTCGATTCCCTTGCGGGTGCGAGTCCCGCCGGGCTGACGATGTGGAGCATTCTTGCGCTGGTGCTCGGGGTCGGGATGGCTCGAGTGGTCTCGATACTGATCGGCGCACTCTTTGACATCCGGCACCGGTTCTCGATGGAGACCTTGATGCGGCGCAACTTGTTGGCCGGCGTGCTCGCGCGGCCCGGAGCGGATGCCACGTCCGGGCCCACGGGAGAAGCGCTCAACACCTTCCGGGATGATGTGCTGATTGTGACGGACCTGCTCAGCTGGCTCATCGACCAGACCTCGTTTGTGTCTTATGCGATCGTTGCCTTGGTGATTCTCATTCGCATTGATGCTCGGGTCACAGCGATCACCGTGATTCCGCTGCTCGGTGTGGTGCTTGCGGCGCGCGCGGTGAGCAAACACATCCGCCGGTTCCGGGAAGCAAGCCGGAAGGCCACCGAGCGCGTAACCGGTGCGATCGGCGAGGCGATGGAGGGAGTGCAGACGGTTCAGCTCGCTGGGGCGCAGGAGCATGTGACAGCGCACATCAAGGAACTCAACCGCGAACGGCTGCGGACGACGATTCGCGATCGACTGCTCAGTCAGTCGTTTCACTCGTTCTTTTGGAATGCGGCAACGCTGTGCACAGGCCTGATTCTGTTGGCCGCGGCCGAAGGGCTGCGCGCGGGGACCTTCACCGTTGGGGACTTTGCCGTCTTCGTGATCTATGTAGGGGTTCTGACCGAGGCGGTTGCGGCCACCGGGGACTTCATGATCCACTTCAAGCAGGCGGGCGTGTCGCTTGACCGGATGCGCCGACTGATCCGTGACCCTCGTGGAGAGCGGGCATTCGCCCACGTTCCGATTTATCTGAGCGGCGAACTCCCACCGATTCCACAGCCCCGCTTGGGACGTGGAGAACGGCTGCAGCGTCTGTGTGTCGATGGCTTGTGCTATCAACGTCCGGATTGTGAGACTGATGGAAGCGAACGCTTCGAGTTGCGCGACGCCAGTTTCACGGTGGAGCGGGGCGAGGTCGTTGTGATTACCGGCCGGATCGGATCGGGCAAGACGACGCTGTTGCGTGCGATGCTTGGCCTGCTTCCTGCGACGGGCGGATCCGTCACCTGGAATGGGTCACGGATTGCCGATCCCAGCGCCTTCCTGATCCCGCCGCGGTGTGCCTATACGCCCCAAGTTCCTCAGCTGTTCAGCGCATCGCTGCGTGACAACATCTTGATGGGGCTCGACGGCGATGCAGGGAAGTTGATCGACGCTGTCCGTTTGGCGGTGCTCGAGAGCGACATTCCGCAACTGCACGATGGAATGGAGACGATTGTCGGCGCAAAAGGGGTCAAGCTCTCCGGCGGGCAACGTCAGCGCGTGGCCGCGGCGCGGATGTTCATCCGGGAGCCGGAGCTCTTGGTGTTCGATGATCTCTCCAGTGCACTGGATGTCGAAACGGAGCGGCTTCTGTGGGATCGTATCTTCGAGTCGTCCGACCGGACGTGTCTGGTTGTCTCGCACCGGAGGCCGGCGCTTCGTCGGGCCGACCGGATCGTGGTGATGAGGAACGGGGCCATCGAGGACATCGGGCGGCTGGACGAGTTGTTGAAGAGAAGCGAAGAGATGAGGAGCCTTTGGTGTAGTCAGGAGAGCGCAGCTGCGGCTGCTTTTACAGGAACGTGAACCATTTGCTCGGTTCCACAATACACACAGTAGGTTGACGAACGGGGTGCAGATGATGCGCGTGCGACGTGGCGTGCGCGTAAGGATGGAAACGGAAAGGAGACTCGTGCGATGAAATTGCCCGAGGGATATGTTGCACGTGCAGCGCGACTTGACGATGTGGATGGGATTGTGCGGTTGATGAACGAGCACGGGCAAGACACCGCAGGACGGGATCTCGTTACGCCGGAAGAGATCCGGCAGCAGATGCAGATCCCGGGACTTGATCTTGAAAAGGATACACGCGTTGTCGAAGCGGTGGACGGAGAGATCGTTGGGATGGGTTTTGCGTTTGCCTTTGCTCCGTTCGTACAGGTGCAGAGCATGGGCGTCGTCTTGCCGAAGCACTGCGGCAAAGGGATCGGCTCGGCGCTCCTAGACTGGATCGAGGAACGTGCTTGGCTTGCGGTGGATCAGGCGTCTCCGGGGGTGCGGGTCACGCTGATGCAGGGGATGGATGAGCGTGAACAGGCCGGGCGTGGGCTTCTCGAACAGCGCGGATACGAGATCGTTCGGCACTTCTGGAAGATGGTCATCGAGATGGACTCCCCGCCCCCCGAACCGGTCTGGGACGAAGGAATCCGGCTGTCGGTCTACGATCCCCAAGTCGATTTGGAGAGGGCGTTTCACGCAGGGCGTGATGCGTTCAAGGATCACTGGGGACACGTGGACTCTCCGGTTGAGGAAGGACTCGAGCGGGTGCGGCACCGAATCGCCAATGACCCGGAGTTCGATCCGAGTCTGCGTTTCCTCGCTTGGGAAGGGAACGAGATTGTTGGCGTCTGTTATGCCAATGCCAAAGATGGACCCGACCGGTCTACGGGATACATCGCAACGCTTGGGGTCAGGCGGCCCTGGCGGCGGCGGGGCATCGCGCTGGCCCTCCTTCGTCATGCCTTTGGCGAGTGCTACCGGCGCGGGCTGAAACGGGTTGCACTGCACGTGGATGCGGCGAGTCTCACCGGCGCGACACGCCTGTATGAGAAAGCCGGGATGCACACGGATGAGCTGAATCATGCATACGAGAAGGAGCTGCGGGCGGGGATCGATCATACGACGCAGAGCGTCTCATAGCGGCAGCCGGCTGCGGGCACGATGTCCGCTTTGCCTCGGTCAGGTTTCCGCGGATCGACAGGCTCTCACCGTAGGATGAGAGCGGTGATGGCACCATGAAGTGGGGGATTCACGGAACACGAAGGGGGAAGCGGAGGGGCCGATCCAGATTCGCATGGTCGCGGAGGCTCTTCTACCCAGTGTACTTGATGCGCTTTCCGCGCTAGCCGGAGGCGGGGAGTGGAAACGGATGCGCGGACGCTCAGAGGCGGGAGCCACGGTGGCGTCTGCGTACTTCGTTGACATCACTCCCTGTGCACGGTAGGCTGCTTCTTGGGTGAGAGGGTGGGGGGAGTTGCCACGGGAGGGCTGGCGCGATGAACAACTCGTTTTGGACATGGGTGATTGCTGCAGGTGTCGGAGCTCTTGTGCTGGTCCTGCTGATCGGTTTGGGGACTCCGATGGAGAATGAGGTTGGCTTCGAGCCCGAGGCCACGTCTGAGACATTGACATACTGGGAGCCGGTGGGAGACGTGCAGGTGACCGAGGCTGTCGTTACGCCGTACGTTCGCCCGGTCCCGTGTCCTTCCTGCGGGATTTCGACAAGCGTTGTTCCATGTCCCTCGTGTGTTTCCATCCCCGAGACAAGCAAGGCCGTGCAGTTTGTCGGGGGATGCCCGTCCTCCGTTGTGGGGCCTTGTGCGGAACCGCCATGCTACGCGATGGGTTCGGCGTGTGGTCCGTGCCCTGGGGTGTGCGACGAACGTCCTCGAATCAACCGGAACATGCCGATGTGCGTCGACGAGTGCGAATTCATTCAACTGCACTCGACGATCCGGTATCCGTTTTGTGACGATGTGCGTTTCGAGTGGTCGGCCACACGTGGCCACTTCCTTGATCCTTCATCCAGTGCGCCCTTGTACTACGCGCCGGCGACCCGCATGCCCGGAGGCGAAACCGTCTGGATCATCCTTTCAGTGACTGATGGGCAAGGACATCGGTACACTGATCAGCTACAGCTTCGCGTGAACAACGTGGACTGAAAAACGCCGATTCGCCGCAGGCTCGCAGTGCCCGGCGTCGCTTGCTGTGTGCGCAGAATCGATTACGATCGTCATCTGATGACAGTACGTGCTGCGATACTCGATATGGATGGAACGTTGCTTGATACCCGGATGGATTGGATAGCAATTCGCCGGGAGATTGGATTGCCGGCCGATGGCCGGCCGATTCTGGAGCAGCTGGCTACTGCGGATCCTGTGATCTCCGACCGGGGACGCAGGATTCTTGCGGCGGCGGAACGTTCAGGCGTGGAGAATGGCTCTCTAATGCCCGGTGCGACTGAACTCGTCGAGCATTTGCGGTCGCATGGCGTGGCTTGCGTCTTGATCACCAACAACACGAGAGCGTGTGCCGAGATTGTCCTGAAGCGCCATCCCTTATCGTTCGACATCGTGATGACGCGTGACGACGGCGTTGCCAAACCGTCCCCAGACATGCTCTGGACGGCATTGGGGCGTCTCGGCGTCGAGCCACAGGAGTCCGTGGCCGTGGGGGATGCGCACTTGGATGTCATCGCTGCGCATCGGGCGGGAATCGCTGAGATCATCGCCGTGGGGTTGGCTGAGTGGATGAAGCCTCATATTCCCAAGTGCATCGCGTACGAGGAAGCTGCTGACTTGGACGCGGTACGCCGAATCATCGCGGCACGGCTGGATGGCCGAAAGGACAGCTAGCCGCGACGGGTGAGCATTCAGGGCGGACTGTAGTCTGGTCGTGTAGAACGCTTGCCTGATTCGTCAGTCTAGTCGGCTATGGCATCGAGGGCGATGAGTGTGACGATCCCTTCTACCGTTGAGGCTGCAATGGCCTGTCCGCACGGATGGACTGCGATCGCCGCGATTGCTGACCCGATGCGAGCGATGCCGGTGAGCAGCCTGCATGGCTCAATGAGGAGGCGCATGAGGGTCCCATCGGCGAGTCCGACGACCGGACAGCCGGGGGATGGCGCAAGAGCAACCGCGGAGACTGGGGATCCGAAGCGCCACTGACACGCGATTGCGTCGGTGTCCGATGGATCCCACAGGAAGACGTTCTCATCGTTGGATCCGGAGAGCATCCACCGCGAGTGAAGCGCGTGATCTGGCGATGGAGACAGCACAAGAGTGCTCACTGCGTCGGTGTGTGCCTCCAGTTGATCGAGGCGTCGTTCGGAGAGAAGACTCCACCGCTCGATCGTGCCGTCGTTCAGCCCGAGCCAGATGTGATCGGTGTTGAGTGGGTCGTACCGGATGACTCGCACCTCCACGCCGGCGGGAAGTGCGATTCGGAACGGTACATCGAACGGCGCGCCGGTGCGGAGGTTCCAGATCGATAGCTGCCCATCGGCGCTCGCCATCACCATCTGTTGTGCATCTGAGCGAAGGTCCGCGGTGACGGGCCTTGCGTCAGAGGCTGTGAGGCTCATCGCCGGTTCGTATGACGTGGTGTCCCACAGCATGGCGGAGCCATCCGTTGAGCAGGAGACCAGCCGGTCCCCATCGGCGCTGAAGCCGAGATAGAGGACTGGATGATCAAACGCTTCGAGTGTCCGGATCGGTGTGGCGTCTGTCGTGCGCGGATCCCATAGCGTGATGATTCCGTCAACGCTTCCTCCGGCCAAACAGTGACCTTCGGGGTGAAACGCGAGGGAACAGACGGGGGCCGAGTGTCCTTCGAGCGGCCGCACGTACGGATGGAAGAACGGATCGGTTGGCGGACACGGAACGATGTCCGTGGAAGCGGGTTGCAGGGCCTGTGCGGATCGGGAGGTGGCGGGGGAGAGGAGAGCGCTCCCCAGCATGAGAACCACGAGGACCACGCACCAAAGAGTCGTGCGGCTTGTGTTGCGATGCGGTTTGCGCATGGTACGAATCACCTCTGAACAGGGTGCTCAAATCGGCAGATAGGGTCGCTGGAACCGACATGCAAGCGAATTCCGCGAGGGGCTGCCACTACGGTTCTGTGCCAACGGATTCGGGACCGAGGTTGCATGGGATGGGATCACCACCAGGGTTGCAGCCACAGCCGCGGAAGTACACCTTGGTTCCTTGCCAAGTGTCTTCAAGCCAGGCTTCGCCAACTGGGGTGCAAAGCCAGCCAACATACGGATCGCACAGCCACCATTGACACCACTTCTCGTATTCCCAGAGCTGTGTCTCTTCCCAACCAAAGGGCCATGCCTCACCACAGAAAGGGATGGCCGACACGCACTCCCTCTCGGCATAGAGAAGGTCGGAAAGGATCACACACTGTTTCTCCAGGATGTCGGCTTGAGCCGGGAGTGCCGGGAAGAATACCGCGATCAGGACAATGAATACCCCTACCAACGCGGTCGATGAGGAGACAGATCGGTGCATATGAAACCTCCTTTACGTGCAGAGAGGTAAAGAGTATATCGGAGAAGAGCAGAAAAAACAAACAACAGGCCCATGCGAGACGACGAAACATAGTCTCCAGACCGATCTCGCGCGGTTCGGATCGAAACTTGGGTCGTTCCGGTTCTTCTAGGGTTGTTGCGTCCAGATCGTGCCCTGCGCGGTGTCCTTCAATGTGATGCCGAGCGACGCCAACCGGTCCCGGATCGCATCGGAGAGTTCGAATTCCTTCTTCGATCGCAGATCCTTGCGCAATTTGATGAGCAATTCGATCAAGGCCGCCTCCTGGGTTGCACCCGTCGCATCCTCCGACTGGAACAGCCCGAGTGGTTCACCAAGGGATCGGATGAGGACTGCGGCATCGCGCAAGGCCAATCGATCCTGCGCTGAAGCTTCGTGACGGAATCGGTTGGTCTCGTTGACCAGCTCCTGGATGACGCCGATGCCGCCGACGGTATTGAAATCATCGTCCATTGCCTCGACGTAGCGGTCGCGGTAGGCTCCGAGTGAGGCGATGAACGCCTGTCCGGCTTCGCCCGGCGCCCCCGTGGCGCTGCGGAGTTCGGCGTCGACGTCATTGAGCAGGGATCGGACGCGCTCAACAGCTGCGCCAGCGGCGTGAAAGGCGTCTTCCGAGTAGTCGAGCGGCTTGCGGTAATGACGGGATAGGTAGAAGTAGCGTACGGTCTCCCTTCCGTATTTCTCCAGGATTTCGTAGGCGTAGGCGAAGTTTCCGAGCGATTTCGACATCTTCTCTCCGGCGAATGACAACATGCCGTTGTGCATCCAGAAACGGAAGAATGGCTCGCCGCCGGCGGCTTCCGCCTGGGCGATCTCGTTTTCGTGGTGCGGGAAGACCAGGTCGTTCCCACCGGCGTGGATGTCCATATGCCCTGCCAGGTACCGTCGAGCAAGAACCACGCACTCCGTATGCCAGCCGGGGCGGCCTTCTCCCCACGGCGAGGGCCACGTGGGTTCACCGGGCTTGGATGCTTTCCACAGGGTGAAATCGAACGGCGATCTCTTCTTCTCGGACTCTGCGACACGGGCTCCGGCCTCCTGCTCGCTCAGGCGGCGGCCGGACAGCTTGCCGTACTCCGGAAGGGCGGACACCTGAAAGTAGACGTCGTGATCGCTTTCGTAGGCGTACCCCTTCTCGACCAGTGTCTCGATCAGCGAGATCATGTCGTCGACATGGTCGGTGGCTCGCGGATTGTGTGTCGACGGGGCCACACCGAGATCCTTGAGCAGCGAGAAGAACGCCTCCGTGTACGTTCGTGCGATATCCGCCACCGGGGTGTCGGTTTCGATCGAGCGCTGGATGAGCTTGTCATCGATGTCGGTGACATTCTGGACGTGCACGACCTCCCAGCCCTTGAACAGCTCGAAATACCGCCGGAGCGTACCGAACACGATGACCGGCCGTACGTTTCCGATGTGCAAATGATCGTAGACGGTGGGGCCACAGACGTACATCCCCACGGTATTTCCATCGCTTGGTGAGAAAGTCTCAGTCTGTCTTGTGAGGGTGTTGTAGAGTTGCATCGGTCCCCACCTCCTTTGGCAGGATTATAGGCCAAGGCGGGGTGGACTCCCATGTGGTGGCCGGATCGGCTAGACTACACCCATGGTCGCTTCTCGTGTCATGGCGGTGCTTGCCGTGTCGGCGGCGCCGGTTGCTGAACTTCGCGGTGGACTCCCCCTGGCACTCGGCTATGGGTTTGCCCCCTGGACGGCGTACGGGTTGGCGGTTCTCGGCAACCTCTTACCCGTGGTTCCGCTGCTCCTTGGCCTCGGCCTCATCGAACGGATTGCCAGGCGGTGGAGGCCGGCGAGCCGAGCCTTGGATTGGGTGTTTGCGCGATCCCGGCGCAAGGGGCGAGCGATCGAGCGGTACGGGCCCGCGGGACTGCTTCTGCTGGTGGCAGTTCCTCTCCCGGTCACCGGCGCGTGGACCGGTGCGATCGCCGCGTTCATCCTGGGGATGTCTCTTCGGCGTGCTGTTCCGATGATCGCTGCGGGGGTGATTATCGCGGGCGGCATCGTACTGGCGGCGAGTCTCGCCGGCTTCCACCTGGTGGGCCTTCGCTAGTGTTTCTCGGCTGTCACGACGTATCGCGCAAGCAGCGGGAACAACGCAAATGCAAGGCCGACAAACGCGCCGAGGATGATCCAGTAGTCACGATCGGGCATATCCATCACACCGGTGACATATCGCATCACATCCGCCATGTGGCGTAGCGGCATCGCCAAACTCAGTTTCTGGAGAAAAGCGGGCATGATCTCGATCGGGAAGTAGATCCCCGACACAAACATCATGACCAACGAGATGGCCGAGGCAAGATTGCTTGCGCTGGATGCTTGCCGCACAACCCGGGCGATCACGGTTCCAAGCCCCATCGTTCCGAGCGTCGATGCGATGATGAACAGGATGTATCGGAACCAGTCGATGTCGTAGTGAAGACGGAACATCAACATGGCCACCGCCAGTGTCAGCAGTGTCGAGGAGAACACCACGGCCAGACGAACCACTGCAATGGCGAATAGGAGTGCCGATGGCCGCATTGGGGTGACCAGATAGCGGGACAGGAGGCGGCGCTCCTTCATGGAAGACAGGTGCCCGGCGATGGCGAACAGCCCGGCGGAGAGAATCGAGAACGAGAGAATCCCGGGCACCACCAGGGTGAACCAGTCTGCTTCCGAGCCGCTTCCCACCGATTCGTGCTTCACCGCGAGGACCGATGATGCGCCTTGGGCCGCCAGTTCGAGGCGCGAAACGATGGCGCGGGCGATCTCCTCGTAGGCGTAGTTCTCCTGTGTTCGGTGTGCGTTGTAGATGAATTCGATGCGTGCTCCCGACCACTGGATGCCGAGATCGATCTGGCGCTTTTCGATGGCGGTGTCGAGTGCGTCCAGCGGTTCGAACGTGCGCCACTCGATGTTGCCGAGGCTGTCCAGCACGGTGCCGAGAACCTCGAGGTCGGCATCGGGGGACAGTAGGACGCCCAGCCGGGCACCGCCGGATGAACCGAAATCGCTCATCAGGGAGCCGAAGATCACGATGAACAACAGCGGGAACAAGGCAGTGAAGATCAAGGACATCCTGTCGCGAAGGAAGATCCTGGCTTCGGCAAGGAGGAGGCTTCGCAAGGCGTTCATGTGGCCTCCTCCAACCGAAGGCGGTGAGCTGCCACAGCAACGGAGACGAGAATCCAGGCGAGCGGAACGCCGAACGTCGCCAAGATCGGGAAGACAGCCACATCGACGCCGAGGCTCGTACGCAATCCATCTGCAAGGTAGGTCAGCGGATTGCCCATCATGAGGATCTTCAGCGGCAAGGGCAGATCGCTGATCGGGAAGAACAACCCACCGAGAAACATCATCGGCATGTTCACGATGTTGGCGATGGCCATCCCCGCGTTCCCTGTCTTTGCAAGCGATGCAATGAGAAAACCGAACGCAAGGAATACGACGATCGCCAACACGAGATACAACGCGGGAAGCAGGGAGAAGAAGGAGACGCGTGCCCCAAAGGCCACGGCAGCCAGAAGCCATGCCAAGCTGAACTGAACGCCGCACAGGGCCATATGACCGATGCCGAAGCCGAGCAGGAATCTGGATGTTGAAAGGGGCGTCACCCAGTATCGCTTGAGGATCCCCTGCTCGCGGCCGAAGAGGATGGTTCCTGGAACGCTGAACAATCCCGCAGTGAAGAAGCCCATCAACACGATGCCGGGAAGAAGGAAGTCGATGTACGAGAAGGCTTCGGTTCCCGTGCCGATCTCGCGGCGGGTGATCGATACCGCGGCCTCCCGGTTGAATCTGCCGGCTATGGCAAGGATCTCCCGATCGACGCCTGCGAGGATCTGACGAACCACATCGTGTGCCATGGTGGAAGAGGCTCGCCCCGCACTGGTGTAGATTTCGATCGGAGCGGCGGCCTCATCGCTTCCCCCAAGATGGGAAAGGACCGCGTCATTGAATCCGGCTGGAACCACCACCACCAGATCGAGGCGCCCCAGACGAAGCCGTTCCATCTCCTCCTCATATCGCGAGACGGCGTCCGCAGCGTGGATGGTCAGACGGAACAGCGGGGGGCGGTCTCCGACGGGTTTGCTCGCGTCTGTGAAGACGTGTTCCACGATGCCGGCGAAGTCGGGAGCTTCCGCCTGGGGTACGGATTGCTGAAACAGCGCGATATCAAAGGTCATGCGGGGATCCTCGCCGAGACCGCTGAAGATCAGTGTGAGCAGCGTCAGCAGCAACAGGGGGAAGACGAGAAACCAGAACAGGGATACCCGTTCTCGAAGCGTGACGCGGATCTGCGCACCAGCGAGACGCAACACGTCCTTCATTCGCGGAGCCTCCGGCCGGTAAGGGCCAAGAAGACGTCTTCCAGGTTCGGCTGGCGTACCGTCATGTTGGCGATTGAGACGGCCTCTTCTCGCGACCACGAGAGCAGGCGATCGATGGTATCGATGAGATCCTCGGTTTGCAGGCTGATGAGTCCGGCCTGTTCACGGAGTGTCTCGCACTCGCAAGCAAGGCGTGCCAGTTGCTGCTCGCTGACTTCCGGCACGGCGAACTCGATGAACGTCTCCTGGGCCAGGGAGGCGGTGAGCTCCCGCGGGGATCCTTTGGCGATGATTTTGCCGTGGTCCATCACGCAGATGGCATCGGACAGCGTCTCCGCTTCTTCCATGTAGTGGGTCGTGAGAATGATCGTCTTCCCAGCGCGCGTGAGGGCGGAGACGATTTCCCAGATGTTGCGGCGTGCTTGGGGATCAAGACCGGTGGTCGGCTCATCGAGGAACACGAGATCCGGATTGTTGATGAGTGCCGCGCCGATGGCGAGGCGTTGCTTCTGCCCGCCGGACAACGTCTTGACGAGGGCGTTGGCCTTGTTCGCGAGCGAGATGGATTCGAGCACCTCGTTCACCGGGCGGGCCACGGGGAAGAACGAGCCGATGAGGTGAAGGACTTCCCTGACCTTCAGGTACGGCTCGAAGTTCCCTTCTTGAAGCAGAACGCCGATTCGCTGCTTGGCGGCACGATCGATTCGAGGCATCTGACGGCCGAACACTTCGATGGCTCCGGAGTCGGGGCGACGGATGCCCTCGAGGATTTCCAGGGTCGTGGTCTTGCCTGCGCCATTGGGCCCAAGCAGGGTGAAGACCTCCGCCTCGGCCACGGCAAATGAGATTCGATCGACGGCGACAGTGTCACCGTATCGCTTGGCCAACTCCGTGACGCGCATCAAGATGGTATCGGACATGAGGACACCTCACTCCCGATCATGGTACAGCGAGACGTGAAGCGTCGCTAGACGCTGTCCGTATGCGGCCTTCTCAGACGTCCCTCAGAGAGATCGTGCAGACTGTCGCTGATCCAGGCCGGTGTCTCTTCGAGCGTACGGATATCGGAAGCGGAACTGACCCCGGTGAGAACCAAAGCAGAATCGACCCCGGCGTGCGATGCGCCGAGGATGTCGGTCTCCAGACGATCTCCGATCATCAGTGTCCGATGACGTGGCGAAGTGAGCGATTCGAACGTGATGTCGTAGGCAATAGGATTTGGTTTCCCGATGACCTGTTGAGGGATCATCCCCAGGCCGCGCAGTGCCCCGACCACGACGCCTGCGCCGGGGAGGAACCCCTTGGGGGATGGGAAGGTCGCATCGGCGTTGGTCGCCAGAAGACGCGCGCCCGCCTCGTGAGCACGCAGTGCGCCGACGAGGTCGGCGTACACGAGATCGCGGCGCATCCCGGCCACGACCCACTGTGCCTGACTGGGTTTGTCCACCACGGTATGCCCGGCTGCCTCGGCTTCGATCCGGATTCCGTCCTCCCCAAGGGGCCAGATCCGTTGTGGGCCGAAGGTTTCGAGCAAGTAGCGGGCTGCGATGTACGAACTGGTTGCGATGCGGGCCGGCTCAAATGCGAAACCGAGGCGGGCCAGCTTATCGCCCGTCTGCTGTCTCGAGAGTGTCGAGTTGTTCGAGAGAACGTGCACGGTGCCGAGCTGCTGGAGCTTCGCGACCGCCTCGGGTGCACCCTGAATCGGCTCGCCACCACGAACCAACACGCCGTCTACGTCGAGTAGAAAGGCCTCATATGCGGCCAAGGGATTGGTTGCATTCATGGGAGGCACACGATACACCACCGGCCATTCTGCTGCACCCTATCCGAGGCCGTAGAGCAACCACACCGCGAAGAATCCGGCGACAATGACGAGAACGCCCTCCTCGAGGCGGAATACTCGCGATGGGAGGACGAGCTTCCGGCCCTGCACGAATCGGAACAGCCCGAATCCGAGTGCCGCCGCAAGGAGCGCCTCGACGTAGACCGGCCATTGTCCGAGCACAATCGTCATGGTTGCCGGCGTGCCCCACAGCGCCAACGGAAGGAACGAGGCAATCCCGGTGGAGAGCCAGATGTACGACATGGTCCGCGAACGAGGCGTGCAGGAGGTACAGACGGCGCGAAGGAGCGGAAGAAACTTGGCAAAGGACATCGCAGTGCCGACGGAGATGACCACGAGCAATCCATGCATGAGACCGGAGTGCAGGGACGATTCGATGACCCCCTTTGCAGCGAAACCGGCGAAGGGCGGCAATCCAACGATGCTCAACAGACCGAACAGAATCGCCCAGCGGGCCGCCCGCGGTACCTGAATGCCGGAAGCGAGCATGCGGTGTACATTGGAACTGCCGACGCGACGGGCGATCTCTCCGATTGCGAGGAACAGCAACGCCTTGAACAGCCCGTGTGCCACGGCGTAATCGAGCGCCCCGAGCCGGGCGGCGGGCGATCCCGCGCCGAGTGCGATCAGAATGTAGCCTATTTGCGACAGTGTGCTGAACGCCAGCATTCGCTTGAGATCCATCGAACGGATGGCGTACAAGGCGCCGATGAGACCGGTTGTGACGCCGAGAACCGTGTAGACAAGATCCAAGGGGAAGATGTCTCCGAGCCGAAACAGCTCAACCACGCCCATCTTGATCACCAGCCCGGAGAGCAGCGCGGAGACTGCGGGAACAGCACGGGAGTGGGCGTCCGGCAGCCACAGGGAGAAGGTGAATACGCCCGCTTTGACTGCGATGCCGGCGACCAGAAGCGCCGCGGCAAGTCTGACCCACGATGCATCCAACTGTCCGGCTACGGCCGCCATCAGATGGTCGATGTTGAGGGTTCGCGTGTGGTAATACACCACAGCAACGCCGAGAAGGAAGAGCCCCATGCCGAAGGACGACATGATCATGTACCGCAGGCTCGCCCAGATCTGCTTGGGGCGGCGCTCGTATCCGACCAGCAGGAAGCTGACCAGCGTCAGGAGCTCGAACAGGATGTAGGCATTGAAGAGGTCTTGGGTCGCGGAAAGCGCATAGCAGGCGCCGATCAAGAAGTGCAGCAACACGTAGAAGTGTGGTCTGTGCCCGTCCGACCAGACGTACAGGGAGATGGCGATACTCAGCGTCAAAGCGAGGAGCAGGAACGTCATCGAAACGTCGTCGAACGCGAGTGTAATCCCGATCCCAGAACCCCAGCCACCAAGGGTAACGGGGGAACCAGCGGTGGCTCCGGTGAGAATCAGGGCAAGAATCAGCCCCAGGTCGAGGAGGTGCGCTGCCAACAGCAACTGCTTCGACCACCGTCCGGCGAGGACGGTGATTCCGGCGAAGACGAACCGCGACAGAGGCAGCGCGATGATCATGGTGCGACCTCTTCCCGATCTCGCTCGATCTCGTGCTCGATGCGCAGGGAGTCGGTGGTGTGGTAGCGCTCGACGAGGCGCATCACGAACACCAGGGCAAGGGCGAGAATCGCGAAATTGATGACGATCGCAGAGAGGACCATCGCCTGGGGAAGCGGGTCCACGATCGCGAATTCCACGCCGGGGACGAGGATCGGCGGAGAGACATCCGGGCGGCGATCGAGCGAGACCAAGCACAGGATGCTGCTGCTGTTGATCAATCCGAGGGCAAGGAGCTTGATCACCAGATCGCGGCGCAGAATCAGGCCGAGGATGCCGATGCCGAAGAGGAGTACCGCGACGATGATGCCGATGGGTGCGGACATCAGATTTCACCTCGATGCTGTAGGAAGTGGTGGATGATTCCCCACGAACCGATGAATACCTTGGCGCCGATCAACAGGTTGAGGGGAAGGAGATCGCCTCCGCTGTATAGCCGGCCGAACCGTCCGGGAGGGAGGATTCCCGACAGCGGCGGATCCCCCGCGACCGCTGGGATCAGAACAATGGCGAGGATCATGAGCAGGGCGATCCACTCGAACCATTCCAGCCGCTCCGGCGGAATGCGTTGGCCGATGGCATGCGGACCCAGCGCGATGGCAACCAGGAGAACGCCGGATGCGACGATGACACCGCCTGAGAATCCGCCGCCGGGTGACAGGTGACCGAACACGGTTACGTAGATTCCGAGCAGGGTGATCAGCGGAAGCAGGAGGTGGGCCGATACCCGGATAACGTGGGATTCCGGGAGCGTCTCGACCGTCGAAACCTGCCTCGCCTTCTCCTCGAGGTAGTGACGAACACCGAGAACGGCGACGGCGAACACCAGCACCTCGAGAACCGTGTCAAACAGCCGTGCGCCCAAGTAGATCGTCGATACGAGATTCGTTGCGCCGATGGGAGCATTGGCCTCGATCCAGATCGAAGGGTTCGCCGAGCGCTCCGTGCCGAGTTCGAATCCGAACCAAACCAGACAACAGAATGCCGCGACGATGACCCCGGAAACCGCACCGAGTCGAGCGTTTCGCCGGATCATCCGAGGTGCCTCCTGCTGCTGTCTTCGAGCGCGCCGGTCTGGCGTAGATGTTGGATGATGCGTGCGAGCCGGGTGTGGATCTCCGGACGTCGAACGGACACGACGAAGGTATAGCCGGCTGTGCCTTCTTCGCGGGTTGCCTCGTATCCCGTCAATCCGTGCCGGGAGAGAAACATGAAGCGGGCCAGATCCAATCGGACGGACAGAGGGTCGCGGCGCTGCACGGATTCGACGAGATCGGAGAAGTGGCCGGAGAACGGCGCCGGCTCCAGAACGTTCCTTGCTTCCACCGGCCCACGAACGACGAACCGTGCGGTCTGCAGATGGGACGGCGTGCAGACGAGGCCTTCCGGTGCAGTGTCCAGCACCAGTCCCCCGGCGCCGACATCGGCATCACCCTGCCGAACGAGGCATTCGACATCCGCGAGCGGTACGAATTGCACCACCAGATCGAGGCCCATTTCCTGGGCGAGCGCACTGAGGATCTCCCACTCAACCCCGGCCAGCCCATCGCCGACGCGCTGGAGGAGACCGGTGGTCTCACTGGCTACGACGACCAAGCGGCCCGTATTGCGGATGGCGAGGATGTAGATGAACGTCACCAATGCTGCGCCGATGGCTGCCTCCGTGATGGCGACATCGGGCGCATGGCTGAGGAAATACGTGGCGGCGAGCAGCAGGCTGAACACCCCCATTCCGATGATGGCAAACAGCCGGCGACGCTGAGAGAGCGCGAGGGCGGCGAGAACCGGAAGCAACAGCAGCAGGATGGTTCGGGACATCAGGACTCATCCTCCCCGCTATGGCGCTGAACGAACGCGCTCTTGGCGATGCTGTGGGTGGCGATCGGATTGGTCACCACGAGCAGCAGGGTGAGAAAGAGCAGGGTCCAGTCGGACGATGTCCATCCGCCATGAATCATCAATCCTATCAGTACGAGCACCACGCCCACGTTGTCGGATACGCCGCTGGCCTGTAGCCGCCCGTAGACGTCGTTGAAGCGGAGGATACCCACGGTTCCAATGACCACCAGCGATGTGCCGAATGCGGAGATGATGAGGCTTGTCACCGGAATCCCCCCCCTCTCTCCATGAATCGAGAGATGACCACGACGCCGAGAAAGCTCAATGCGGCATAGACCACCGCCACATCCAGCAAGACCACGCTTCGTGTCAACACCGATGCAATCGCCAGGGCGACGGTGACCCGGTTCGATGCCGAGTTGTATGCCAGCAGCCGATCCCACGGCGTCGGCCCACGGATTAGCCGGACGAGCAGCGGAAGCAGGGTAATCAGCACCGCGCTACTGATCCACGTCATGGGATTCCTCCGGGAACAAGGCCAACACGCGGCGCTCGAGCGCCTCCTTGATGGCGCGCCAGTCTCCTTTCGCATGACGCGCGCGCAGCCAATGAATGTACAGAAGATCTCCCTCGAGCAGAAGCGAGATGGTTGAGGGGGTGAGGGTGATCGCATTGAGGAGAAGAAGCTGGCCCAACGGGTGCTGAACCCGGATCGGAAGGGCCACGATCCGGCTCTCCTCTCGTCCGAACAGGATGAGCCGCACTGTATAGGCCGTGGATAGGATCAGCCGCACCGCGAGGACCGCGAGAAAGCGGAACAGACTCACCGGTTTGAGGAACAGGGCCCCGATCTCGAAGTCGGTGGTCAGGAACAGTTTCCGGCTGACGAACAAGGAGACGAAGATGCAGACGCCACCCATGGCAAGGGAGACCGGGTCGACTCTCCCGGTCAGTGCCAGCCAGACAAGGAACAAGAAGATCGTCGTCGCCGCCATCCGCCTCTCCTCCGCTGTTCACATCATGGATGCTCGGTTGCAGAGACGCAAGGTAACCCGGGATCGAATGGCGGCGACGTTTGTCTACTCGGACACCCTGATGCGGATCTCGTCGAAGTAGGCGTTGCACCGCTCGGTCGAGGATTCTTCCCCGACCATGATGAACCACTCGCCGCCTTGGCTGATGTCGCACGACAGGGGGCCCGAGTACCATAGCGTTCCATCCACCGAGAATTCGTACGAGTCGGCGCCGTACACGATCTCGAGATCGTGCCATCGATAGACATCCGGCTGGAAGGCAACCGGGTGTCCGACATCGGTGCCGTAGGCGGTGGGTTCACGCAGGTAGGATCCGTCTCCCTGGCTGGTGAACAGGTAGTATGGAAGCGAGCCGGCGGTCGACGCGACCTCACGCCGGAACGGGATCACCATGAACATCGCGTCTTCCTGGTTGGCGAGTGTCATCACCCGGCAGGAGAATGAGAATGCCTGGCCGGTGCGTAGTGGAGGGAGCAGCACCGGCACGTAGCGCCGGTGCCAATGCTCGCGGGTACTGCGTATCAGCAAGGCGTAACCGGAGGTGTTGTTGACCCGCTCGACGGTGCTCTCGCTCTCGCTCGCCCACGTGGAGTCGAGTTCCCAGGCCGAAAGCGCGAGCAGTCCGTTTTCGAATCCCTCTTCGAAGATCGTCGTGCCGCTTCGCACGTACACGGGGATCTCCTGGGAGACCGTGTCGACCTGTCCACGGGAATCCTCCACCGTCAGGTTCACGATGTAGACGCCCGCCGAGGGGAAGGTTGCGGTGACTTCGCGCCCTGAGGCGGTCCGTCCGTCGCCAAGAGACCAGGCGTAGTCGACGATGGATCCGTTGCCCGTGGACGGACTCGCATCGAGCGTGATCTCTTCGTTCGCATAGATCACCACGGGGCGTACGTCGAATGCAGCCATCGGCGCTCGTTGCAGCAACGTACATCCGGCAAGCGCGAACAGGCACGCGGTGCTTGCGATGAGGACGAATGCTCGCCGATTCATCAGCCGACCTCGATCAGACGATCCTTGGGAAAGAACGTAATGATTTCGCATCCGTCCTCCGTTACCACCACGTCGTCTTCGATTCGAACGCCGCCGAATCCCGGGAGATACACGCCGGGCTCGATCGTTGCCACCATGCCTGTCTCGAGCGTGTCTTTGCTCATCGGAGACAGCGACGGGCCTTCGTGCACCTCGAGACCGATGCCGTGTCCGAGGCCATGACCGAAGTGCTCTCCGTGACCTTCGGCGTTGATGAGGTCGCGCGCGACAGCATCCACTTCGATGCCGGTAACGCCAGAGCGCACCGCATTGATCGCCGCCAGGTTGGCTCGCAGCACGAGATCGTAGATGTCGACGGCTTGCTGCGGCGCCGGTTTGACACAGAAGGTGCGCGTCATGTCCGACCGGTATCCATCCACCATCGCGCCGAAGTCGAACAGCAACAGGTCGCCCGCCTGCAACGGGCGAGGATCGAGGAAGGGGTTGTAGTGGTTGAGGGCCGTGTTTTCTCCGGCCGATACATCGATATCGAATCCGAGACCCTCGGCATCGTCGTTTCGGATGAACCACTCCAACTGCAAGGCAACTTCGGCCTCCGTCATTCCGATTCTGATCTCATCGACGAGCTGTTCGAGCGCACGGTCTGCGATCTTCGCCGCGCGTTTGAGCGCGGCCACCTCGGCGGGCGACTTGACACGGCGCACTTGGGCAACAGGATCGGCAATCGGAATCAGCGCAAAGGTTGCTTTGTCCTCGATGCTCTTGACCCAGCTGTAGCTCACCCGGGTGGATGGGAACGCCACGAGCTTGAATCCCCTTGCGGTGATGGCCTCGATCGCGGCGTCCTTGGTCCAGGACCGCTGCTCGATGATCTCGATGCCGGAAGTCTCCCGCTTGGCCTGTTCGGTGTAGCGTGAGTCGGTCAGCAACAAAGCGCCATCTTCGGACAGGATGACTGCGCCCTCCCCGGTGAATCCGGTGAGGTATCTCAGGGAAGCCCGATCGGAGCCTTCGACGTTGACGAGGATCAGGGCGTCTTGCTTGACGCGTTCCATGACGGCGTGCTGGCGGTTCGAGTGGTCGGTCACTGGTAGGTCACACCCCTCTATTTGAATGTGGTGCGCTTGCCGTGTTCGCGCAATGCGAATCACAGCGGCATGCGTCGGCCGATGGCCTGAGACTATACGCCACGAAAGCGTCTTGTCAATGGAAATAGCGACCACTATAATCGCTCGCATGCTGACACTCCACGAACTAGAGAACCAGATCAGGGATGTCGAAAACGACCTCAACCAACACGTAACGCAGCTGGATGATCCAGAGAAGCTCGAGGCGTTTCGAGTCGAGTTCCTCGGTCGAAAGGGACGGATTGCTCAGCTGTTCAGGGGACTGGGCCAGATCGACTCCGCGGACCGCAAGGATGCAGGGCAGCTGCTCAATGCGCTCAAGTCCCGGGCGGAGGGCGTGCTGTCCGCGCGCGAGACCGAGTTGTCCGAGCGGTTGCTGGCGGACCGGCTCCAAAGCGAAGCGGAAGATGTCACCCTCCCCGGCGTGTACCGGCCTCTGGGGCATGTTCATCCGCTGACCACGGTGCAGCAGGAGATCGAGTCGATCTTCATGCGGATGGGGTTCGATGTGGCCACAGGACCGGAGATCGAGACGGAGTATTACAACTTCGAGGCGCTGAACATCCCGGCAGATCACCCGGCGCGCGCTGATTGGGACACGTTCTACATCGGTGAGGACACCCTCCTCCGGCCGCATACGTCGCCGGTTCAGATCCGTGTCATGGAAGGCACGAAACCGCCGGTCAGGATCATCTGCCCCGGCCGATGCTATCGCCGGGACACCCAGGACGCGACACACTCGCCGGTGTTTCACCAAATAGAGCTTCTGTGGGTCGAAGAAGGGCTCTCGTTGGCCAACCTCAAGTACGTCCTGGAGACGTTCACGCGGGAGTTCTTCGGTGAAGGGTATGCGATGCGCTTCTCGGGGGATTTCTTCCCGTTCACCGAGCCGTCGGTTCAAGTGCACATCAAGGCCCCTGGAGCGGACAACTGGCTCGAGATCATGGGCGCGGGAATGGTCGATCCCGCCGTATTGACGGCTGTGGGCTACGATCCGGAAGAGGTTACCGGATTTGCCTTCGGCCTGGGGATCGAGCGTATGGCGATGCTGAAATACGGCATCGACGACATCCGCGCATTCCTGGTGAACGACCTGCGGGTGATCCGCCAGTTCTAGCTTCCGTTGTTGTGATCTACCGCTCGGAATCCGCCTTGATGAACAGTAGCGAGGCGTTCTGCCCGCCGAATCCGAAAGAGTTCGACAGGGCAACACGGACCGGGGTTTCCACTGACGTTGGTGTGTAATCCAGGTCACACTCAGGATCCGGCGTCTCGTAGTTGAGCGTCTGGGGAATGAACCCGTGTTCCATCGTCAATGCGGTGGCAATGGCTTCCACACCGCCGGCCGCGCCGAGAAGGTGGCCAAGCTGCGATTTCGTCGAGCTGATCTTCAGGGCCTGTGCCGCGTCGCCGAAGGCGGACTTGATGGCAAGGGTCTCCGCCCGGTCATTGAGTGGGGTGGAGGTTCCGTGCGCATTGATGTAGTCGACCTCTTCCGGGGCGACCTGTCCGCGGTTCATCGCGATGGTCATGGCGCGGCGGGCTCCCGAGCCGTCCTCGGCCGGCGCGGTGATGTGATCAGCATCCGCGGTCATGCCGAATCCTCGGATCAGCGCATAGATATGGGCGCCGCGGGCAAGGGCCCGTTCGTGGTTCTCGAGCACCAGGAATCCGGCGCCTTCGCCCATCACGAAGCCGTCCCGGTGTAGGTCGAACGGCCTGGACGCGCGCTCAGGTTCGTCGTTGCGCCGGGAGATGGCGCCAATTCGGTCGAATCCGGCGTACGTGATGCGAAGCAGAACGGCTTCCGAACCTCCGGCGATCGCACAATCCAGGAGGCCGGAGGCAATCAGCTCGCTCGCGACGCCGATGGCGTGAGACCCGCTGGCGCATGCGGAAACGACCCCGAAGTTGGCGCCGCGCAGTCCGTGGGCAATGGAGATCTCCGCGGCAACGGCGTTGGGCATCAGGCGGGGGACGAAGAACGGACTGACGCGTCGGGGACCTCGATCGATCAAATGATGGAAGTTCTCCTCGAACGTCTGCATTCCGCCAATGCCCGTGCCGGCCACAACACCGAACCGGTCAGGGTCGATCTGCTCCGCATCAAGGCCTGCATCGTGCATGGCAAGCGCTGAAGCGGCCAGCGCGAATTGCACTGAACGGTCTTGACGTCGAGCCTTCTTTGGTTCGATGAACTCGGCGGGATCAAAATCCATGATCGGGGCACCGATCATGGCCTCGATGCCGGACAGGTCGAGCAGATCCTCCACGCGACGGACACCGCTGCGGCCGGCGCGCAATCCCTCCCAGTACGCCGCCTTGCCGATGCCGATCGATGTGACGGGTCCAAGACCGGTGACCGCAGCAACCGCTCTATCCATGATCCTCCCTCACGTGCTGCAGGAATGTGAGCCGCTCGCGCAAGCGATCCGACGAGGGGGCGTCCTCCAGCGTCTCCAGCTGGGCTCGGATATCTTCCGGGTTGATTTCACCGACGGGAACCGCGTCAACCAGGACGGTGACGTCACGGTGTTCATCCACCTGGAGCGTTCCGCCGAAGCAGGCGAACGCGATGTCCTTCTCCGATGTGGCCACGCGCAGCACACCCTGGCTCAGTGAGGCAAGCAGCGGGGCGTGGTTGTCCATGACGGCGAACTCGCCGCGGGCGCTGCGGGCAACGATCATCCGGGCTTGGCCGGAGTAGAGCTCTCGATCGGCGGAACGTATTTGGCAGTTCATTGGCATCCCCTCACAGTGGGAAATCATAGTCCGGTGCAAAGACGGCTTCAACGGCGAATCAGCTGGGCACGATCCATCAATCGTTGAGGCCGGCAAGAATGGTCGCGGTCCGGCTGGCTCCGATCCGGTTCGCTCCGGCGTTTACCATCGCGATGGCGGTGGCCGCGTCGCGGATCCCGCCGGCTGCCTTTACGCCGGTCTCTTGTCCGACGGTCCGTCGAAGAAGCGCGACGTCCTCTACTGTCGCGCCGTGGGGGCCAAAGCCCGTCGAGGTCTTGACATATTGTGCGCCCGCCTCGACGGCCAGGAGGGCGCCAGCTGCTTTCTCGTCTTCCCCAAGCAGCGACGTTTCGAGGATCGCTTTGACCAGGACGGGGTGTGATGCGGCGGCTGCCTGATCGCATACACCTCGGATGTCAGCCAGCACGGCCTGATGGTCTCCGCGTTTGAGGGCAGCCACATTGATCACCATGTCCAGTTCATCGGCACCGGCGGCGATCGCCTCGGCCGCCTCGAATGCCTTGACCTTGCTCGTGGACATGCCGTGCGGGAATCCAACAACGACACAAACAGCGACCGGAGACTCGAGCAGAAGCTCGTGAGCCAGTGCCGCATGGCAGGGATTGACGCACACTGAAGCCACGCCGAGTGCGTCTGCCTCTTCACACAGGGTGCGGACTCCGGCAACCGAGGCCGTGGGTCCCAGCAACGTATGATCAATCAGTTTCGCGAGTTCTTTGCGTTGCATGATTCCTCCGTACTGATTCCGCTCTTCACGGTCGACCCAACACATCGCTGCGATCGACCTGCTCCAGCAAGTGGAAGCTTCGCCCGGCCTCGTGGATGAGGCCGATGACGACGAATCCATCGGACAATAGTACCTCAAGGAGCTCGCGGAGCCCGAGGCGCCATCGGCGGGCCGCTTCAGGGTCCTCTCGGCGGAGACGATCGAGATCGGTTGGGATCTCCGCCAGAACGTATCGGCTCGTTGCTGAGGTATCGTAGGATAGCAGCGTGCGATACCCTGCCGGGCGTGCTGCAGTCTTTGTCAGAACATCCATCTGGTGGAGCCCCATGGCCAGGTGCTGTGACGCCGCCTTCCGATCCAGAACGGAGATCACGCGGGGCGATTCAACCCACCACTCCACTTGGAGGCGGTCGGTCGCCAGACCCCTGTTGGGGGAATCTCCAAGCTCTCCGAAGACATTGCGCGAATAGGCGGTGGCGATCCCCCCCAGTTTGTTGAGCGCGACGTGTGTATCCACACTCCGCAGGGGATCGATCCACCAGTTGACGACGTCCACGCCGTTGTGCCGGCAGTGATTGCGCTCGCCAAGCCGCAGCGCGGTGCCGATACCCCGGCCTCTTGCGCTCGAAGACACACCATGAAACAGCGTGAACCGTGACGGGAATGCTCCGGCTGTCCCGACAAGATCGACCAGGGCCCCCTCAAGGACCCTCGAGGCGCCCTCCTCCCTCCAGGCGCCGACAAGCAGCCCGCCGCTGCGCTGGATGGATGCAAGGGCTGGAAGGTGAATGATCGATCGAGCATGACGCCCAAGCAAGAGTTCCTGGAGTGCTACGCAGTCGGAGAGCTCCTCGGCGGAGCGGAGCGCATCAATGGAGATAGTCATCTGCGCGATCGACGTGTCGGGCCCGTTTGTCCAAGTACATGCGTCGATCTGCTTCCTCCAGGATGTATTCGAGCGAGTGCCCCTCGTTTGGCATGCGGGTGTAGATGCCGATGCTCAAGCCCAGATTCAAGTTGTCGATGCCCATCTTGTGAGGGACGGCGGTGATCAGATCCCGCAAGCGCTCCGCTACGCGGTTGGCTTCCTCATCGGTCTCCGGCATGAACACGAGGAACTCGTCTCCTCCGTAGCGGATCACCCGATCGGCTCCCCGCACGTTTGCCATCAAGAGCTTCGCGACATCGGCGAGCACATCGTCTCCCTTGAGGTGCCCGTAGCGGTTGTTCACGGCGCGGAATCCATCGATATCGATCATCATCAGGGTAAGCGGTGTGTTGTATCGATCTCCGCGACTCAGTTCCGGAGCGATGATCGCATTGAAGTAGTGTCGGTTGTAGAGCCCGGTGAGCGGATCGCGGATTGCCTGCTCGCGCAGTGTATCCTGGGATGAAAGGTTCGACAGGGCAATGGCCAGATGGTTGGCGATGACCTCAAGGATCTGCCGGTCTTCTTCGTTGAAGAAGCCGGGCTCCATGCCCTCCAGGTTGAGGACGCCGAGGACGTTTTCATTGAAGAGGATGGGGACCGCAAGTTCGGAGCGGACGCCGGGAAACGCCTCCAGATAGCGTGGATCGGCTGCAACATCTGGAACCACTGCCGCACGGCGGTTCCTTGCGACCCATCCGATCACGCCCTGTGCCTCGGGGAGGACCCATCCGACCCGGACGTTCTGCCGATCGTAGGGCCCGCGGAGTCCGGCGACCGACAGCGTGCCGTCGTCTCTCTTGAGGACCACGGCACTCAGCTCGTAATCGAACTGTTCGGCAAGGAAGTCGAGGGTTCCCGCGATGACCTGGTCGGCGGTGGTTGCAGCACCGACCCGCTGTCCGAATGCGTAGATGCGTGCCAAGGACTCCCCGCGGCGGATCGAGGCAATCGCGATGGAGAGCTGGCTTGCAAGAGCGGAGAGAACCTCCACGTCTTGCTCCGCAAACGTGCTGACGGATGTGCTCTCGATGTCGAACGCGCCCAGAACGCCACGGTGTCCGATGATCGGTATCGCTGCCATCGATCGGATGGTCTCCCGTGACGGGTTGTAGCGAGGTTCCGTGGAGACATCCTGCACAACGAGTGGCTCTCTGTGCTGGACTGCCCAGCACGTGACTCCGTTTCCGTTCAGCGGGACCCGCATGCCCCGCGTTGGCAACTCGTGGTGTGGAAAGCTACCGGAGGTTGCCAGTCCGCGAAGAACCAGTTCTCCTCCGTCGCGAATCCAAATGGCGCAGAACTCTTGTCCCATGTCATCGCGAACGCGTCGGGTCGCCGAGTCGCAGACTTGATCGATGTCGTCCATGCGGGCCAGTGCATCGCCGACGAGGGAGAGGCTGTGCAGACGCTCTTTCTGACGTTGGAGCTGATGAAGCTTGAAGACGCGCTCGACCGCCAAAGCTGCCAGATTGGCCAGAGATGCAACCGGTTCTATGGCCGCAACGGTGGGGACGCTCTGATCGATCGGGTCATCGACGGAAATGGTTCCGACAATGCCATCGGTGCCGTGCAGCGGAATGAACAGATAGTCGTCCTTGTGCCATCCTTGGATCGAGACGGTTCCTGTGATCCCCCGTTGTGATGCCCAAGGCTGTTCGTTGTGCGGGATGTAGAATGCCGGTCCCAATCGGAAGTGGTTGTCGAAGATCGCCTTGCGTTCCTGTGCCGACATCGGCTCCTGGGCGCGGAGGGCTTCTTCCTGCTCGGGCGTGATGCCCGAGGTCAGGATTTTGTGAATCGGTCCCTCGAGCGGTTCGGGAACCGAGAGGTCATAAAGGGACAGTACTGCGCGACGGAAGCCGCTGTACTTGGTGATCGTGTCCAGAACCAAGTGGAGGATCCGGTCGATGTCCTCTTCGCGGAGGATCTTCTCTCCGATCTCCAGCACCGCCCGGTGCAGCCGTGACAGCTTCGTCTCGTGCGTGATGTCGCGTATGGTTCCTTCAATCCGCCTGGACTTCCCCAGCTCGTCGACTTGAGACAGGACTTCGCCGATGAAGGTCTGACCGGAGGAAGTGAGAAAACGATAGATGTTGGGAGTCGGCGGGCCGATGCCGTTGCTCCGGGCTTTGAGCGTTCGTTTCAAACGGGTGCGGTCCTCCGGAACAGCTAGCCGCTCCGGCCGGCATCCGATCAGGTCCTCATATTTCAGGCCGGACGCTCTTACGATGTAGTCGCTGACGTAGCTCAAGCGTCCGTTGGTGACTTCGAAGACGCCGATCGGCGCGTTTTCGATAAGGTTTCGATGCCGCTCGATTTGGCTCCGCGCAGAGATCAGCGCCTGTCGGCGGCGCGCGGCGTGGTCGATGAGCTGTGCGAGGCAATCCACTTCCTGATCCGGCAAAGAGATCCAAGAGCTTGCCCCAGCACACAGGGCGGCGCGACCTGTTCCCAGGTCCGGATCTTCCAGGATGGCTACGACATCGACATTCTCATGGTGGCGGCTCAACTCGGAAAGCCGCGCAATGTCTTCGCCTGCACCGGAGCGGATGCCGCACAGGATGACGGCTGGATCGACGGATGGGTCGGTGCTTGGGGAAGAGAGAGGGCTGGGGACGACATGATAGCCTGCGGAGGTCAAGTACGAGAGGAGCGACTCAGCCGGGAACGCCGTTGCGTGAGCCAGTAGAACCTGTATGCTCTTGTCTGGGTCCGAACCCACCGGGCACCGCCTATTCCGCGTCGGTCAGTTTGCGAATCTCATCATCGTCTTCCGTCCACCGTCGCTGAACCTTTGCAATCAATTCGAGATACACGTGTTGTCCTAGGAGAGTTTCGATATCAGCGCGGGCAAGGGTTCCGATCCTTCGGATCATCTTTCCGCCTTTCCCTACAATGATACCCTTTTGAGATTCTCTGTCCACAATAATTTCAGCGTGGATCTCAATGGGGCGATCCTCCAGGACATGAATCCACTTGACGCGAACCGCAATGGAATACGGCAACTCGCGGAAGGTGTATTGAAAGACCTTCTCTCGAATGAGTTCGGCGATCAGGAAGTCGTCGGGAAGATCGTGTTTCGCATCGATCGGGAACAAGGGCTCGCGAACCGGAAGATAGCGCGTGACGGTCTCCACGACATCGTCGAGGCCCTTTCGTTGGGTGGCCGAGATCGGGATGAGTTCAGCGAAGCGGTCAGTCGCCGCATACGCAAGAAGCGTCTCTTCAAGAGCATTCCCCTTTGCCTGATCGATCTTGTTGACCAACAGAAGGATCGGTGGCGGTTCATCTCCAAGCCGATCGAGAACGGCCAAATCGAGCGGGTGAACCCTTCCCCAGGGTTCGACGACGTAGAGCAGGACGTCGATGCCACGAACAGCTCTGTAGGCCTCTCGAACCAGGTGGCGTCCCAGTTTCGTTTTGGGCCGATGGAAACCGGGAGTGTCGACGAATACGATCTGAGCCTTGTCGGTGGAAGCGATACACCGAATTCGCGTACGCGTAGCTTGGGGCTTGCTGGATGTCAGCAGGATCTTCTCCCGGAGCACTGCATTGAGGAAGGTCGATTTCCCGACGTTCGTTTGTCCGAGAACGCCGACGAAGCCGCTGCGGAATGTCCCCTGTGTGGCTCTTGGCTCGTTCATTTCGGATTCGCGGGGAGGGGTGATCTCTTGGTTTGAAGAATCACGGCATGATGCCCGTTCCGGTGGAGTCATTGTCATTGTCCGAGTATACATGGCGGAAAGCCTGTTGTGTAGGACTTCGTCACTGACTATACTGCCGACCGGGAGCCTTCATGAGCATGCGCATCGTCAACATCCGGCAGGTCGTCACCCCCATCGGGCATGGTGCGCGTACCGGACCTGAGATGCGGGAGCTGACGATACGGACCAACTCGGACATCATCATTCGGGATGGGATGATTTCCGAAGTTGTGCAGGCCGGATCGGGGCACGAAGAAGACGTGATTGTCGATGCGCGGGGTGGGGTTGTCATACCGGGCCTCGTGGATGCGCACACGCACATGGCGATGTGCCAGAGCGAAGCCAGCCGGACCCCACCGTGCGAGATGACGATGGAGAAGGCGCATCCGTCCGAGATGTGGGCGGATCTCAGCCACCGGATGGCGAGAAACCTGCGGCGCGTCCTGCGCGACGGCACCACAACCGTAGAGATCAAATGCGCGCAGGGCATTCACGATCGTGACGGACTCGAGAGCCTCACGCTGATCCAACACCTGATTCGCTCCCTGCCGGTTCGCCTGGTCCCAACGTTTCTTGCCGGTTGCCTCGGGGAGTGCGAACGAGACGAGGGCGTCTCGTTGTTGATCCGCGAGACAATCCCGCAAATCCGCCGGAAGCACGTCGCCGTATTCTGTGATGTACTGTGCGGGGATGAGGGATTCAGTGTCGGTGAGGCGCAGACGATCCTGCGGGCGGCTTGCGGTGCGGGCTTGAGACCGAAACTCCATCTGGATCACGCTGGAGGTCGCACGAGAATGCAGCTGGCTGCCACGATGGAAGTTGCATCGGTCGATCACGTGACATTTGGTTCGCCGAAGAGCCTTCAGGCGCTGCGGGATGCGGCAGTCGTTCCGGTGATACTCCCGGGGCAATCCCTTCTTGAGGATCGCCCCTACCCGGATGGACGGGCGTTGATCGATGCCGAGCTTGCGGTGGCTGTGGCAACGGACCATGCCCTGATGGGCGAGGGATTCGGCTCGGTGTGGGTGGCAACAGCGCTGGCTGTAAAGAAGTCGGGCCTTTCACCCGAAGAGGCGCTGACATCGATCACGCTCAATGCGGCGGCGGCACTCGAAATGGCCGATCGGATCGGCTCTGTAGAGCCGGGCAAGGTCGCGGACCTGGTGATTCTCGATGTCGAGGACTATCGAGAGGCGATCGGGGCACTCGGGCCTGCACCGGTACGAGCGGTGATTGCACGAGGAGGCGTGGCCTATTGCGCGAGCGAATGACGCTCCTTGCATACGCGAAGCTGAATCTGTCTTTGCGCGTGTTGGGGAAGCGGGAGGATGGATTCCACGAGATCTTGTCGTTGGTGCAGACGATTGACCTGGCCGACCGGATCGAGCTGGCGCGGTGCGGCAGCGGCATCCGGGTTGAGAACGATCTCGTGGGTCTGGTTGGACAGGACCTTGCGGAGCGTGCGGCGATTGATGTATTGCGGGCCAAGGGCGTGCATGCAGGATGCTCGATCCGGATCCGGAAGTCGATCCCCGCAGGAGGCGGGCTCGGCGGGGGATCGTCCGACGCCGCTTCCGTCATCTATGGGATCGATCAGCTGATTCCCCCGTCTCTGCCCACCGGGGGTGCAGCGGACATCGCCGCCGGAATCGGCTCGGATGTTCCACTGTTTCTCCTTGGCGGGCGCGTGCGGGTTAGCGGACGCGGCGAGCGGACCGCACCGGTCGAAGGTCCTCCGGAGGGCGCATTCGTTGTGGTGGTCCCTCCGATTCACTGTGACACCGGCGCGGTGTACCGCGGATGGAGCGCTCGGGGGGCGGTCGACCGACCGAGGGGTACCGCATCGCTGGATTTGGGAGAGAATGATCTGTTGCAGCCTGCCCTGGCCCTCGCCCCAGCTCTGGCTCGCTACCTCGCAGCCGTGCGCGATGCAGGTGGAGAGTACAGTGGAATGAGCGGGAGTGGATCCTCGTTCTATTCCGCGTACCGCAGAGAGGAAGATGCTGGGGGTGCAGCGCGAGCGTTGGAAACGATGTTTCCGGAAGCGAGGGTGTTCTGTTGCCGGCCGGTTTCCGCGGGATTTCGCGTCTGCCAGGAGGATCAATGAGGATAGCGATCGATGGGCCCGCGGCGTCGGGCAAGACCTCGTTGGGAAGAGCGTTGGCGGAAGCGTTCGGGTGCCGCTTCGTCGAGACCGGGAAGATGTACCGTGCCGTTGCTCTGGCAAGGAAGCGGGGACTAGCCCTGTCGGAGATCGCGATCGATTTCACCACAGATGGGCGCCTGTTGCTCAACGGGGAAGATGTGACGGATCTGTTGCACACGCCGGACATCGACCAGGCCTCCTCGAGGGTCGCCACGGACAAGGATGTGCGGCGATGGTTGGTCGCCTTGCAGCGGGAGCTCGCTGCGCAAGGAGACGTCGTGATGGAGGGGCGGGACATCGGAACCGTTGTTCTGCCGGATGCGGATCTTAAGCTTTTTCTCTTGGCAAGTGCCCAAACGCGAGCGGCTCGGCGGGTCGGAGAGAGACAAGGAGCGAACTACGAGTCGACGCTGCAGGAGATTCGCGAGCGCGATCATCGGGACTCGACGCGAGACATTGCGCCCTTGAACCCCGCTTCTGATGCGACTATAATCGATACCGATCGAAAGCCCCTCGTAGAGGTCATTTCCGAGGCGGTACACCTGGTCAAGGAGCGGTTAAAGGGACGTTGGCACGGCGGCTGAAAGACGCATTCTGGAACGGTTTCTACATTTTCGTTGTCGTCGTTTCCATTGCCCTGACGAAGCTGATCTTCCGGCTCCGCATCAAAGGACGGGAGAACGTTCACCGCAACGAAGGATATATCATCGTAGCGCGGCATCGGAGCTACTGGGATGTCTTTCTCTTGGCCGCGGCGCTGGGAGTGCGCAACCGCATACACTTCATTGCTCGAAAGGGCCTCATGAGGAACAACGCAATCCTACAACGGATCATCGAGGCGTATTCAACCGTGATCGATCGGGAGAGTTTCGGTAGGGAGGATTTCCGGCAAATGCGTGAAGCAATCAGAGAGCAGCGGCTGATCGGCATCTTCCCTGAAGGGACGACGCGCCGCCGAGCGGGTGCGAAGGTGGGAGCGATCCATTTCGCGAATCTGAGCGACAAGAAGATCCTTCCCGTCAACATCTTCGCTGCCGGACCGTACCCGCCGAAGTATCCATTCGGATTCCCTGCGATCACCATATCGATCGGAGAGGGGTTCTCGGCAGGAAGTCTCGATGGAGACATCGCGAATGACATTCCGAGAGCGACACGGAACCAGATACTGAGTGACCGATTGATGGAGCGGGTTGATAGAACGTGAGGAATGAAGGAGGATAGAGGCCGATGAGGACGCTGGACGAGGGACCTGGCAAGGAAGATGTCGGGGCGGCACAAGCGAAAGTTGGCAGTGGGAGCATGGAACAAAGAATAAAGATGGAAGACGCTTTCTCCGAAAGCGATGTCAAGACGTACAGCCGTGGAGACACGATCTCTGCGACGGTTGTGCAGGTGAACGACAGCGAGATTCTTGTGGACATCGGGTACAAGTCGGAAGGGATCCTTCCGATCGCTGAGCTCTCTCCTTTCCGGACCGACGGGAAGGTCGAGGAAGGCGAAGAGATTCAGGTCCTTGTAACCTATATCGACGAGGAGAAGGGAACGGTATACGCTTCCGAGAAGCAGGCGGAGTATGAGAAGCGTATCGATGTTCTCGAAGAGGCGCATCGCGACAAGCTCGTGGTCGAGGGTGAGATCACCAATGAGGTCCGGGGTGCGGGATACCATGTCAATCTCGATGGAATCCGCGCGTTCCTGCCAGGGTCGCACCTGGGTGCAGATCTCCCCAGTTCGATGGATAAGCTTCGTGGAATGCGAATCCAGTTCAAGATTCTCGAGCTGTCTCGGCGTGACAAGAACCTTGTGGTCTCGCACAAGGTCTATGTGCAGGAACGGGAGCGCGAGAAGCGGATGGCGCTGTTCGAGACCCTCGAGAAGGATCAGGTTATCGAGGGAACGATCCGTAGCATCGTTGACTTCGGTCTGTTCGTAGATATTGGCGGATTCGAGGGGCTTGTTCACCGTTCGGAGATCGCGTGGAAGGATCTTCCGGTTCCACCTCCAGAGTACAAAGTGGGCGACACCGTCCCGGTGCGCGTGATCGACTTTGACAAGGAGAAGGGAAAGATCTCCCTGTCGATCAAGCGACTGCGTTCGAATCCGTGGGAAGGGATCTCTGAGCGCTATTCGGTCGGAACCCAGGTCGACGGGACCATTGTCAGCGTTACAGACTTCGGCGCGTTTGTCGAGTTGGAACAGGATGTCGAAGGTCTGATTCACGTTTCGGAACTCTCCTGGGGACATCCGGAGAACCCGAAAGACGTTGTCGCTGAAGGCGACCCGGTCTCCGTGGTGATTCTCAGTTGCGACGAGAGCGCACATCGCATCAGCTTGTCGTTGCGGCGAACGCAACGCGATCCGTGGGAGGATGTCGACTCGAAGTATCCGCGCGGTCAGGTTGCAGCCGGCACCGTGACGAAGATCACAGACTTTGGTGCGTTCGTCAAGCTCGAAGACGGTGTGGAAGGACTGGTTCATGTCTCAGAGATCGATTGGGGACATGTCAATCATCCGCGCGACGTACTCAGCGAAGGCGACTCGGTTGACGTCAAGGTCCTCAATGTGGACGCGAACGAGCGAAGGATCTCACTGAGCATTCGCGAACTCAAGGACAACCCGTGGCGGCAATTCCTCGAGAAGTACGCGATCGATGAAATCATCGATGGCGAAATCACCGAGTTGAAAGACTTCGGCGCCTTCATGAAGATCACCGACGATGTCGATGGGCTGATTCACGTATCTGAGATCAGCAATGAGCGGATCTCCAGCCCGATGGACGTCTTGAAGGTTGGCGAGAAGGTGCAAGCGAAGATCATCGGGATCAACGAGGAGAAGCGGCAGGTTCGGCTGACCATGCGGAATCTGTTCGGTCCGCCTGAGATTCCGACGACGATACCCGAGGACTCCGACAAAGAGCGAACGGGAGGCCGTGGACGGGGACGCCGCAAGGATCGTGGCGGACGCCGCTCCGGTGAACGGGTTGACCGCAGGTTCCTCGACGATACGGGTCACGAGTCGCTGAGTATGCGCGATCTCCTTGGTGACGCCGGATTGGACGACGAGATCTAGGTCTTACGAACAACAGAACCATACGCTGCAAGGAGGATGTAGGATGAATAAGGGTGAGTTTATCGATCGGCTGGCTGACGGAACGGGGCAGACGAAGAAGGAAGCGCGAAAGCTGCTCGATTCCGTACTGGATCTCGTTCAGGAGACCCTGCTGCGAGGCGAAGACGTGAAGCTTGTCGGATTCGGCAAGTTCGCCGTTCGCGCGCGCAAGGCCAGCAGCCGAATCAACCCGCAGACCAAGCGTCCGATCGAGGTTGAGGCGAAAGTCGTCCCCCTGTTCAAGCCTGGCAAGGAACTGAAGCGCCAGGTCGAGAAGGCACTGAAGGTCACCGCCAAGGGTGGTGTCTCGAAGAAATAGCGGCAAGAGCCGATTGGCTCTGCCCAAAGGATCGAAGAAGAGCGGCCGGCGTATGCCGGCCGCTCTCTATTGGGTCGGAGTCTGAATCTCAAGGAGGCGGAGCGGCTAGGGGAGGATCCTCAAGCGTTCCGCAGCGATGATCGCGGACAGCTCGTGTGCTGCCACGTCAAGGTCATCGTTGATCACGAGGTAGTCGAACAGCGGGACCGCATCCATCTCGCGTGCCGCCGCCTGGAGTCGGCCGGCGATCTCGGCCTCATTCTCCGTGCCGCGAGCCCTCAGGCGCATCGCAAGGCGATCGAGCGACGAGGGAACGAGGAAGATGTAGACGACCTTACAGCCGGGGATTCCGGTTGCTTGAAGGGACCGGGCCCCCTCGACATCGATGTTCAGGATTGGGTCCCGGCCCTCCGAAATTACGCAACGGATCTGGCTGCGCGACGTTCCATACTGATCGCCCTGGTACGTGACGTGCTCAACGAACTCCCCTTCGTCGACAAGGCGGTTAAATGCCTCGTGTGAGACGAAGATGTAGTCGACCCCATCGGTTTCGCAATCCCGGCGTGGCCGTGTGGTGTAAGAGATCGAGAAAGTCAGTCCGGGATCGTTGTCAAGAACCCGGTCGATGATCGAGTTCTTGCCCGCGCCGGATGGACCGGCCACAACGAACAGCAAGCCGCTTCCGAGCCCTCTTCGCAGAGCGGCGATCGCGCGATCATTCGACATTCTGAATCTGCTCCTTGAACTGCTCGACAGCCAGCTTCATATCGATGACGAGGCTGGCGACCTGCGAGTCGCGCGCCTTGGAACCGAGCGTGTTGATCTCTCGGAGCAGCTCCTGTGAAAGGAAGTCGAGCTCCTTACCGACGATGTCGCCGTTTTCGAGGAGCGCACTGGCCCGCTCGATATGCGTCCGGAGTCGAGCCATCTCCTCTTGGACGTCGTACCGCTCGATCAAGAGCACGACCTCGGCCTCGAGCCGTTCGGGGTCCACCTTGAGTTCCAGTTCGTCGAGCCGATCCGTGAGCCGTTGATGAAGAGCCGCGATCAGCTCGGGCAGGCGATCTTCCACGACCTGGGCCGTGTTGGTCAGTCGTTCGAGGATACCTCGCAGTTCGTCCGCAAGGAAGGTCCCCTCGTTCTCCCGTGATGCCAATGCAACGCGAATCGACTCTTGTACAGCGGCGTCGATCGCCGGCCACAGATCGTCCTCACGTTCTTTAGGAGACTGCAGCCCGCCGACCCGGGCCAAGGTTTCCAGTGTAGGAGGAGCCGGCAACGCAAGGCTCTCCGAAAGCCGTCGGAGTTCGGCGTAGGTCTCGCTTGCGATATCTGCATCGAATTGCGACGGCCGCGACTCCGCGGTGCGGTCGGGTTGGATATCGAGCCAGATGCCGACATCTCCTCGGCGAAACGACTGCTTGATCAACTTCTCGATGCCGGCTTGAATCCCCGGACGATCGTTCAGCGAGCGCACACGGACATTGAGGTATCGGTGATTCACCGTGCGAATCGTTGCTTCGACCCGCCAGCCGGCGTGCGCGGCCGTGCCCGTTCCGAAGCCGGTCATGCTTCTAATCATGTTCACCCCTTGAGAAAAGGACGGATGCGTAGCCGACAACCGCCGATCGGTCGCCGGTGACATCACCGGACGTTGCGTAATCTACAACGCGTGAGCGATCGAGTCGCAGAGAATCGGCGATGAACATGGAGATGGTAATCGCGCCGGCCCCACAGATCGAGAAACCGGCCGTGCGGCACAGGTCGTGGAAGCCCGCAGCATTCAGGGCGAGGATGTGATCCAGCGCCAAGTGATCCGTGCGGCGGGCTGCGGCGTCCGCTTCGTAGTGGGTAAAGTCGCTGCTCACAACGATCAGGGTTGCATCATCCGGTCCGGTGATCGTGCGGAGGATCTTCGCCGCCTCGGACAAGAGGGTCAGGGGAGCGAACTGGATGAGTAACGGCACGATCGTCAACTCCGACGGCCACAGGGCCTGCATGAAAGGGAGCTGCACCTCGAGCGAATGCTCCTGGATGAACGGCGCCCGATCGACCGGAATCCCCGAGGACGCCAGCCGGTTCACCGTAACGCGATCCACCGGGACATCGCCCAACGGCGTACGCCAGAGAGCATGATTGTCGACACAGACCGGCGGACCGAGGCCCGTGTGATTTGCGCCGAGCAAGATCACCCGGTGGGGCTTACCCATTGAAGCAACCGCCGCGTAGCCCTTCCCCGCCGTCGGTCCCGAGTAGGGATACCCCGCATGGGGTGCGATCAGTGTGACCGGAGCGCGAAGCGGCGAAGCCGGCGCCGGGCAAGATCGATCCAGCAAAGTGGACAGATGTTGCCGAAGCGCTTCCCGTTTCCCGGCATAGAAAGCACCGGCCACGACTGGGTGTCTGATATCATCCGTCATGTCAACGATTGTAGCGACCCGAAAGATCCGCACCAACTGGTTCTTGATTCCGGATCAGGGCTTTCGTATCATTCCGGCAACCCACTGGGAGATCGTCTAATGGCAGGACGACAGGTTCTGGCCCTGTTAGTGGGGGTTCGAATCCTCCTCTCCCAACCAGAGTGAAGAGCACCCTCGGATGAGGGTGCTCTTCTCTTTGTGGAGGATTCGAACCCCACCCCCGAGGAAAGGAGTTTGTGATAACGAACTCCCAAACCAAGGATCGAGCTTTCGGGAAGCTGGCTTCCAGGATCAGACAGGACGTTCCGGTGCGTGGATTCTCTAGGCACCGGAACTCCAGGCGCCCCATCGAAGACGGTCAGGAGGCGCCAAGTTGCCACCGGCCCCGGTGTTCTCCGCAGGAGAACCCGAAACGTACGCATGGCGTACGCGAACCCAGCACGTACCCGAAGGGCACGCAAACTCCCCAGCCGCTGGAGAGCCGAGAGCGGAGTCGTGCTACGAGTTTCGTCGCGCGAAACGCGCAAGCTGCTCGAACGAGCAGCCGGCCATCCCTCCTTCTCTCAACCAGCGCTGGAAATACATTCCTTGTCTGTGATACAAGGCTCTAGCTCGTGGCTCTGAGCAGCGACTTCGCAGAGAGAGCAGTCCAACCTCGGGAACCTATTCCTTCGCCACGAACGTCACATCATCCAGTCCGGCGAAGTCTGCATCCTGGGTCCAGATGCGAGCGCGATGCACACGTGCGGCTGCCAGAATGATGCTGCCAGCCATCGGAAGCCTGGTCTGCAGGCTCACGTCGGCAGCGAGCAGAGCAATCCGCTCGGTGAGATGGATCACTCGTCCCTGCCGCATCAGCGCGATAGCCGAGAGCGCGGCGGACTCACCTCGCT
>Ga0272441_10000131_pt1 | contig 165051 bp, 133 predicted proteins | sample SSMProp6N_FD_193582 | JGI IMG/M metagenome (GOLD analysis project Ga0272441, IMG submission 193582) | Marine sediment archaeal communities from Little Sippewissett salt marsh, Falmouth, MA, United States - SSM-Prop-6N | ecosystem: Environmental > Aquatic > Marine > Wetlands > Sediment ...
CGGCGCCCGTGCAGCCAGCCAAGCCGAAAGGGCCGCCGAGAATGGGCCCGATAGGTGTAGCTCGTCGGAGGCGGCCCTTTCGGCGATCACTTGATTTTTAAACACAGTATCTCGCAATGACAGGTAGAGGATCGGGATTGCATTGCATGTTTTTCCCAGAATCGCTGCCGGAGGTTGTGGGGCTCGCGCAATAAGCGCGTGAATGTCATTGAGAATGCGGTTCGGCCATTGGTAAAATTGTCTTACGAGGTACTCAGCGTGACACTAGATGAACTTTACCAGCCAATCCGGCCTGAACTTGCGGAAGCGGAAGCGCTCGTCGCCAAGTTGTGGAACGAGACGCTTTCGCTCGTGAACGGGCCGTCGTCGTCGCCTCCCAAACCGGGAGGCAAACTGTTGCGCCCGGCCCTGTGCCTTTTGGCTGCCGGGGCGGTGGGATCGAATGGCGGGCTGCAGCGGTTTGTCGACCTGGCGGCAGCGTTCGAATTGCTTCACATTGCGGCGTTGACGCACGACGACATCGTGGACCGGGCCAACCTGCGGCGCGGGACGGCTTCCCTGAACGCGATGTCGAACGACCACACAGCCGTATTAAGCGGCGACTACCTCGTGGCGCGCGCCGCGAGCCTGCTTGTCCGCCTGAACTCGATTGAGCTGCTGGCAAACACGTTCGATGCGGTTCGCAGGATGACCGAGGGTGAGTTACGCAGTTTCAACAAGAGTTCGAATCTCTACACTCAGGAAGACTGCTTGAAACTTGCCGAGCAAAAAACTGCAACGTATTTTGCGGCCACCTGCACGGGGCCAACCTATTTCATACAAGCTGACTGCCGTGACACGCTGCACCAGTACGGACTTTCGCTGGGAATAGCCTTTCAACTGATCGATGATGTTCTCGATCTGGCGCAGGATCAGGATACGCTTGGCAAACCATCGTGCGGCGACATCGTGGAGGGGAAGCAGACTCTGCCGATCCTTTATATGCGCGAAGGGTTGCCTGCGGACGAAGCGGATCGCCTTGAAGGCATGCTGGGCCGGCCGCTGACGGACGAAGAACGCTGCTGGACGGCCGAGGCGCTGGAACGCTCGGGGGCCCGGCAGCGCACCGAGAAACTTGCCCGGTCTTACGCGGACGCAGCTCGGGCGGCTTTGCAGCCGCTCCCCGCGAGCCCGTTCAAGGAATCAATGCTTGGTTTGGCGGAGTTCGTGCTTGTTCGGGGGTTCTAATTTAGCCAGAACAGGGGGATAAGCAACATCGGCCTCGATACACCGGCATTGTCACACTCCTTTCTCCTCTAGGAAGAAGCCGCCCTCACAGCGTGTTATACGGGAAATAGATGGAACCGGTGCACGCAAACTCAAGCTTGGGTTAAAACTATATGCGTTTTCGGAAAGGAGAGAACCATGAAGAAACTTCTGGTACTTTTATGCGTGGCGGCAGTCGCGGCCGCGTTTCCCGCGTGCGAACCACGGCCCGAAGAGGGTGGAGAAATTGAGGCGCCGCAGGGACAGGTAACGACGCCCGAAGGACAAGAAGCACCGGCCCAGCCGGAGGAGGGAATGCAAGAAAAGGTTGAAGAGCCTTCACCTGCCACCGTCAAGCCGGCGGAACCGCCGTCTCCTCAGGACCAACCCGGCCAGATGCAGCCGGGGCAGCAGCAGCAAATGCAATAGGTAAAACGCCTTAGCCTTGTTCGATCTAGTGCAAACCAACCGGGGCTTCTTCCGCTTCCGGGGCGGAGGAAGCCTTTTTTTTATCAGGCTCTTCATGAAGAATCTTTCCGTGGCTTTCTGCTGACGAGCAGGATCTTTTTTGAATAGGGGGAAAAGTTTCTCGTCTTGTTGGTAAATGCGAGGCTTTGGCGATGAGCCTTCCCCTGAACGCGTGTCTTGTGTATGATGTAGGTATTGTGGGTGCTAACACTAAGATACGCAAGGATTTAATTCGCGAAGAAGCGGATGCCGCCTTGGTAAGCTGGGCGCAGACAGGCGAGCTTGACGCGTTTGAGGAACTGGTGCGCCGGTACCGGAACGATGTGTTCAGGCTGGCGTATCATTATTTGCGCAACAGGGAAGAAGCGTGGGATCTGTCGCAGGAAGTTTTTATAAAGGTTTACCGTTCCCTTGGGAGTTTCCGAGGCGACTCAAATTTTAAGACTTGGGTGTTGCGGATAGCGGCCAACCAGTGCAAGGATTTTTTTAAGAAACGCCGGTTGAACACGGTTCCCTTTGACGAGGGTGTCGGAAACGATGCGCCGGGGGCCTTGTTGGGTCCTGGCCGCGCGGCTCTGGCCCGGGAAATTGGGGAAGGCATTCAGTCGGCGCTGGCCAAATTGCCGCATAAACACCGGACAGCGTTTATCTTACGGGAGTTTGAGGGGCTTTCTTATGAGGAGATGTCACACGTGATGGGTTGCAGCCTTGGCACGGTGATGAGCCGATTGCACCACGCCCGGAAGAAACTTCAGCACAGCCTGATTCATATGGGAATTGCAGAGGAACCACAATCATGAGCGCATGTCGTTGGTCCAAACAGGTTGAAAAGTGGTTTGACGGAGAACTTGGGGTGGAAACAGCCCAGGCGGTTTCGTCGCATATAGACGAATGCAAAACCTGTGCGGCGGCTTTGGCAAGTTTGCGCCGTCTACGTGAGGTTTCGTGGGAAACGCCGGAAATTGGGGACGGCCAGTTCAACGCTTTCATGGAAGGCATTCGGGAGGGGCTGGCGCCTCGGCGCCGCGGCCGGGGCCGGTTTTGGGCTGCGGCCTCAGTGTCAGCCGCAGCGCTTATAGCGGCGGTGTCGGCTTTTGTGGTTATTTCGGATGAGCCCAAAAAGGTGGGTGCGACGGTGGTGGAGTCCTGCACAACCGAGCTTGAGGGGGCTACGGTAAACACGTACAAGGACGAAGACGGGGACACGACCATCGCGGTAACGATGTCCAAGGACGACATCTGGTGAAGCTGACGGCGATAAGTTGCATCCTGGCCGCGCTGGGGGCTGTTGCCGCGGGGCGTCCCGGCCCTGACCAGAGGGAAATCACACGAATAAACGTTCTGGCAGTACACGCCTTTTCGCAGGGACGCGGTGAGAAGGTTTACGACCGGGAACTCGAGCAGTACAAAGACGCGCTTGATGGCCTGGATTACGACACGTATCACCACCTCAGCTCGAAGATGTTGCAGGCAAAAATGGGCGAGGAAGCGGTCTACGAAATTAACTCGAGGTATAAGCTGTGCGTGGAACCGCTTTCGCGGGAATCTTCCGGTCAGACACGGTTGAATGTGCGCGTCGAGATGACGCCTAAGGAGGCCCAAGGCCGGGCTGGTTGGGAACGGAAACCGGTGAACGTAATCAAGACAACGTTACTGATAAGCCCGGACAAGAAGCTGAAGCTTCGGGGTTTGAAGCTGGATCGGGGTGAACTGGTGGTGGTGTTGATGCTGCGGGATTAGGCGCCGCTTGATCTGAGAGGGGGTTGACTCACTTCAGCGAGATGACAGCTGTGCGATCTATATGCTGGCCGGCGGTCCATTCTTTTCCTTCAATAAGCGAGCGTGCCGCGAATGAAACGTCGCTGAGTGGGCATGTGTTGACAGTTAGATGGTCGTCGTGCACGACGATGTCGCGGTACTCGGCCGGATACTCGGGCATGGAGCCTGTAACAAGGTGTGTAAGTCCGTTTACTTCTTCAATATAGTGCATATGGACATGGCCAGACATGATTACTTTGACTTGTGGGTTTGCGGCGGCGATTTCGGTGAGCGCGTTGCCGTTGTCGAGGTGGCCTGCGTCTTTGAGTCCGTCGCGTTGCAAGCGTCGCGGTATGGGTATAGCGGGGTAGTGAACACCGATTATGGTTGGTGTTTTGCGATTTTGTTCGAGGTCGTCCTGCAGCCAGGCGAGCTGATGCGGCGGTATGGCCCAGTCCCCGGCAAAAGAGATTTCTTTTGGCCTCATCGAGTCGGGTTCTCTGTGCGGCGCCAAAGAGCCGTCTTGCCACTTCCACCAAGGATCAAGCACGCAAAAGTGCAGATTCTTGTGAGTAAATGAGTAAACGGTGTCGCCATTTGGCATTCGCTGCTGGAAAGCTTCGTGAAACCAGCCCCGGCACTGTTCCTGAAGAAAGTCATGATTTCCGCCCGCCGGATAGTAGGGAATTTCGAGCGCGTCGAGGAGGTCTCTGGCTGCAAAAAAGGAATCGCGACTGTAATGGCTTGCGATGTCGCCCGTAACGAACACGAAGTCGGGTTTCAGTTTTGCAAGGTCCTTCTTGAGGCACCTCATGACATCGGGCATCATGCTGCACAAGAACCTGTTGTTCCACTCGCCGTCCGTAACGCTCCCGAGATGGGTATCGGTGAGATGGGTAAAACGCCACATATCCGAATCAGACTTCCTTTCTGGGTGACCGCGACACTGCGGCTGTTCAATTTTTAAGCAATGTTCATCCTTCTCATTGCTCTCCAGAGGCTGGTGCGCCCAATGCCGAGCATTTTGGCTGCTTGGGTTCTGTTCCCGTTGGACCGTCTCAGTGCCGCTTTGACGGTGTCTTCGGTCAATTGCGCAGGCGATCGGGGAGCACGCTCCGACAGCACGTCGTCGGGAAGATGGCCGGTATCTATGACAGGACCTTCGGCCATGATAACGGCGTGCTCAATAACATTGCTTAACTGCCTTACATTTCCCGGCCACGCGCAATCAAGCAGGGCCTGTTTAAGCTCACTGGAGAATGCCAGATCGGACCGGTCATACCGGTCACAAAACTGGCGCAGGAACTCTTCGGCCAGCCTGAGTATATCATCACCGCGTTCGCGGAGCGGAGGAACTTGCAGCACAACGACCGAAAGCGCGTCGTAAAGGTGGCAAAGGAACTCTCCTGAATCCGTCTTCTCCCGCAGCTCGTGTTGGGTAGCGGCAATGATTCGAACGTCGCATTTGGCGGAAACCTCGGCGCCGAGCGGATAATACTCGCCCTCGCGCAATGCGCGCAGGAGCATAACCTGAGCTTCGAGAGTCAAGTTGGAAATCTCGTTCAGGTAGAGGGTACCGCCATTTGCTCTGGTAAGTGCGCCGGGATGCGCGCGCACCGCCCCGGGTATTCCGTCCTTTTCGTATCCAAAAACTTCATGAGTAAGCATGTGTCCGAAGAGGGGTATGCAGTCGACAACTTCAAAGGGTTTATTACGGCGCGGGCCAGCGTAATGTATTGCACGGGCGAGAGATTCGCGGCCGGCGCCGGTTTCTCCCTGGATAAGGACAGGCACGTCGATGGCCACGACTTGACGGGCGCGCCGTAGGGCGGTCTTCATTGTCGAATGGCCCGCCACAATGCTTTCAAGCACCAGTTCCGAACGCATCCGTCGGTTGAGATCTTTGAGCGCGTTGCGCGTGCGCAGTTGGGCTTTTCTCGCGGCAGCGACGGCTTCGTCGAGCTTTGTAAACTCCTTCTCGAGCGTTTCATCGGCCAACGCTTTTCGGGCCCAGTCGGCTTCCCTCCCCCACTCCGCTTCCAGCCGCATGGACATTCTGCACGTTTTTCCGCCGTGCGCGGCACACTCGGTTTCGAGCGCGATTACGCGGCGTTCGAGCAATTGGCTGACATGACCGGAGAAGTAACCGGCGGTGGCCCAGCACGCGCACTCGCATTGGGAAGAATCGATCATGAGCTGCCGGAACACGAAGGCTTCGAGTGAATCATCCAGGGCGATCTCGCGGTAGAGAGTGCGGGCATCGAGATCGAATTCAAACCGACCGGGTCGCGCGGAAAACCAACCCTGCAACTGCCGGAATACGGGCCCGGCCTGCAAGGCGACGCGGACGTTTTGGTTGAACTCTTCCAGATGGCGTGCGGCATCGGCCTGGCCAGCTTCAAATCCCGCGGCAAACTGCAGTGCCCGTGCGCGTTCAAGTCCAAGATACCTGATTTGGGCGCGGCGTTCGGAAACGATTGCGTCGAGGTTGGCAAAAATTCCCTGATGGTCGCGGAGATAGAACTTGCCCGACTTCGGTAAAGCTTCAAACCAGGAGGAATTTCGCTCTTGTTCAACGTAATGGGCCAACACCGGCGGCAACTCGTAAAAAACGTTGGCACTAAGCTTCGTCGGAATCACGCCTGGAACTCCCCCAAGCCGGTTCATTTTTGACTTGGCCAGCTTACGTGAACGGCGCGAGGAATTCAACTGTTCCGTCCGGAACAGGTGCCGGTTTGGCTGCCAATGGGCGGGCTTTGGGAGAAAAAGCGGGGCTGGATTGTATACAATGTATTGGAGCCAGAGGGAGGCATGTAGATGAACACACGCAAACCGGCGGTAGCGGGTCAGTTTTATCCGAAAGATGGTCAATCGCTGCAACGGGTGGTTGAGCAGTATCTTTGCCAAGCCGACTTCGCACCGGCGCCTGAACGAGTGTCGGCCTTGATAGTGCCTCATGCGGGCTATGTTTACTCTGGGCCTACGGCAGGATTCGGTTTTGCGCGGGTACGGGGAAAGCGTCCGGAACGTGTGATCCTGCTTGGGACCAGCCACCGCTACGCGATACCCGGGGCATCGGTTTACGCTTCAGGCTCTTTTCAGACACCACTGGGGGTGTTTGATGTCGACGAACCATTTGCGGAGAAAGTCGCGCAAACGATCGGCAGTATTTCGGCTGAACCGCACCTTTCCGAGCATTCGCTGGAGGTTCAGTTGCCGTTTTTATGGCTTTCTCTGGGTGAGGTGAAGATAGTCCCGGTTCTTTTTGGCGAGCGGGCCAACAAGCGTCATGTGGAAGCAGGGGCGAAACTGGCCGATTTGGCGGCGGAGAGCGATCTGGTGGTAGCCTCGACGGATCTCTCGCATTATTTGTCGCAGGAGGAAGCCCACCAGGTAGACAAGCGCACGTTGGACGGCATTCTGACGAAGGATCCCCAAGACGTGATCAACGGTATAGGTCGGGGCACGTATTCGATGTGCGGGAGCGCGGCTGTTGTTGCGGCAATGTCTTATGCCCTTCGTCGGGGGGCTACCGATTGGTCGCTGCTCGACTACAGGACGAGCGCCGAGACTTCCGGCGACTACGGCCAAGTGGTGGGATACGCGGCGGTTTCGATGGAGTTTGTGGAATGAGCGGGTTGAGGGTTGGAAACGTTGTTGGCGCCATGGAAAAATGGGCGCCGCCTGCTCTGGCTTACGATTGGGACAGGCCGGGTTTGTCCATCGGGCAGGCTGACTGGCCGGCGAGTCATGTGCTGGCGGTTTTGACCGTAGGGCCGGAAGCGGCGCAAGCCGCTACGTTGGCAGGCTGCGATATGATCGTTTCCCACCACCCGTTGATCTTCGAGCCGTTACCGGCGTTACGCACGGACGATCCGCACACGTCGTTGTGCCTGATGCTCGCGGAACGACACATCGCGTGTTTCGCGGCGCATACGAATCTTGATCTCGCGCCCGGCGGCGTTAATGACACGCTGGCGGACCTGCTCGGGCTTGTTGGGCGTTCGGCTTTGCTGCCGGCGGCCCACACACCGCAGGCCAAGCTTGTAACGTTTGTGCCGGAAAGCCATTTGGACGCGGTACGAAAAGCGGTTTGCGAGGCAGGCGCCGGAAGCATAGGCGCGTACAGTTACTGCACGTTCAGCGCCGCCGGAACAGGGACGTTTCTGCCGGGAGAAGGGACGAATCCTTTTGCTGGCAAAAAGGGCGAGTTGAGCGAAGAGCCTGAACGGCGCCTGGAGACACTCACGCCGCTGCATCTCGCGGGAGCCGTAATCGAAGCATTGCGGAAAGCGCACCCATACGAAGAGCCGGCTTTCGACCTTACGGTGGTAGACGTTCCGGGCCCGAGCGCCGGGCTCGGCGTTAAAGGGAAGCTGAAAAAACCGATGTCACTGGGCGAGTTTTCGGAGTTCGCGCGCCAAATTTTGGGGCTTGGTTCCGTGCGAATTCTGGGCGAGAAATCGCGCCAAATGGAGCGGGTTGGCGTGCTCGGCGGTTCCGGGGGCAGTCATGTTGCGGAAATCGGAAGCGACGTAGATGTGTTCCTGACAGGAGACGTGCCGTATCACGCGGCATTGTCGGCGCGCGAACGCGGGCTGGCGGTGATCGACGCCGGCCACGACGGCACCGAACAGGTAATTGTGCCGGTGATTGCGCGTTATCTGCGGGACCATTTCCCGGGTCTTCGGGTAACGGAATTTGAAGAGCCCGGTGTTTGGCTTTAAGGTATGAAATCTTTGAAAATCCTCTTTGTTTGCGCCGAACTGGCGCCTTATGTAACGGCGGGTGGTCTTGGTGACGTTGCGCGGGCATTGCCGCGCGCGCTGCTTGCCCAGGGTCACGACGTCCGGCTTGCGCTGCCGTGTTATAAGAGACTGCCGGCGGAGATGACGGGCAAGCATTTTTGTCTCGTGGTAGCGGATATGGGAGCAAAGACTTCGCACGGGGCAATGCGGGTGTCGACGTTTCCGGAGACAGATGCGCCGATGTACCTGATCGAACACGAGGGGTATTTTGGACGGGAACATCTCTATGGAGACGGCGCAAACGAGTACGAAGACAACGCAGAACGTTTTTGTTTTTTTTGTTTGGGCGTATTGCACGGTGTAGCGCAGACGGGTTGGCGGCCGGACGTTGTTCATTGCCATGATTGGCATACGGCGGCAATGCCGGCGTTTATCAAGACGCGCGTGGCGCATACGCCGGCTTGGCGCGGGATGCCCACCCTGTACACGATTCATAACCTGGCCTACCAGGGGCGGTACAAGGCCAAGTACCTGCCCTTTACGGGCTTAAGCCCGAATCTGTTTACGCCGGAATGCCTCGAGTTCTGTGGCGATTTGAACCTTATGAAGGCGGGCATCGCGTTTGCCAGCCGAATCAATACGGTCAGTCCCACCTATGCAGAAGAAATTCAGACGCCACGGTTCGGCGAGGGACTGGAGGGATTTCTACGCACTCGAACGAAAAGCTTGAGCGGCATTCTTAACGGGGTGGACTACGATGTCTGGAATCCGGCAAAGGACAGTCTGATTCCCGCGAAATACAGCCGTGCCGATCTTGCCGGAAAGAAAACCTGCAAGAAAGCGCTTCAAAAGGCCTTTGGACTTCCGGTAAAAGATGTGCCTGTTATGGGCATGGTATCGCGCCTGTATTGGCAGAAGGGGATCGATCTGGTTATGGAAGCGCTTCCTGAACTGCTGAAGATGGATCTGCAACTGATTATCCTGGGAACGGGCGATCCGAAGTTTGAAAAGGCCTTGCAAGAAGCAACCAAAGTCCACTCGAACAAGATGAGCGCGGCAGTGCGGTTCGATATCGAACTTTCCCACCTGGTCGAAGCGGGAAGCGATTTCTTTCTGATGCCGAGTCACTTCGAGCCCTGCGGGCTGAGCCAACTGTACAGTTTGGCATACGGCACTATCCCAGTTGTTCGCAAGACCGGCGGGCTTGCCGACAGCGTGAGGCATATCAGTGAGGCCAATTTACGAACGGAAAGGGCAACGGGCATTGTATTCAAAGAGGAGACGCCTGAAGCAGTTGTGAGCGCGGTCCGCCAAGCGTTGGAACTATACAAGTCTAAAAACACCCTCCGCGAAGTTCAAGCTACGGGCATGTCGATGGACTTTTCCTGGTACAGCTCGGCGGAGGCCTACGGACGTTTGTACCGACAGGCGATGATACGGCCATGACGGACGATGCGCTCATAATTGAAACCGGTTCGGCCGAGGAGACCGAGCGGGTGGGGACCCTTCTTGCGGGTCTTTTGCCGCTGGGCACGGTGGTGGCTTTGCGGGGCGATTTGGCAGCGGGTAAGACGTGCCTGATTCGGGGTATGGTTTCGTATTTCGCACCGGGTGAGCTTGTGACGAGCCCGACTTTTACGCTGGTGAACGAATACGGCTTGGGCGTCAAGTTCTACCACATGGATTTGTACCGGCTTACGGATGTCCGGGAGATAGCCGACTTAGGGTATGAAGAACTTTTTGATCCTGACGGGGTGTGCGCGGTTGAGTGGGCTGAACGCGCAGAGCCGCTGCTGCCAGACCGGCGGGTGGACGTTACGTTGGAACACGCAGGGGGCGACCGGCGGCGAATCCGGGTGGAAAACCTTGGCGTGATGCCGGAAGGCTGGCAGGCGCGGGTTGAGCATCTCTCCGCGGGGGAACGTGGATAATTCGTATTTGCCTACTGTTCCGTTTGCAGGCGGGCTTGCAGGTTAGGGATTCTCTTTTGCAGGTCGCCGTATTGTGGGTTTACGGACTTGACGGCGTTGAGCGTTTTGATTGCCAGCTCGATTTGGCCCTGCTGTTCCTGTGTAAGGCCGAGGAGGTAAAACAGGTCGAGGTTGCCGGGTTCGGCTGACTTTCCTTTTAAAACGGGCGCAAGGGTTGCTGCGCATTGTGTGTAGTGGCGGGTTTCGTACAGGGCGCGGGCGAGCATGGCGCGCGACTGGGCATATTCGGGATGGTTCGGGTCCATTTGCTGGAGCAGGGCGGCGGCCTGCTCGAGTTTTTTCAACTGGAGGTTGGCGTACGCGGCGCGATACAAGTCTCCGGCAAGCTGGTAGCATTCGGCGGCAATTGCGGTTCGGCCGGCCTGCATGAAGATTTTTGCGACCTCGGAATATAGGGGGCGCTTCGTATCTTCGTCAAGTTTTTCGCCGAGTTCGCTGCGGAGGGCGGCGTAGCATGCCTCAGCCACCTCGAGCTGCTTTTCGGGCGGGTCTTGAGTGGTGGTGAAATAGTCGGCATAAACCTCGGCGGCGGCGGCGGTGTTTCCGGCCATTGCGCTGTGGAAGGCGGCTTTTCCGGGCAATCCGGCGAGTTGATAGGCATTGGCGGCCTTCTTGTGATCGCCGACCTCCTCAAAAAAGGCTGCGGCGGTAAGATAGTCGCCTTGTTTCAAGAGCAGTTTTGCAGCCTGCGCGGTTTCGCCGGCCCGGGCCAGGGATTCGGCGGCTGCTCTAACGTTGCCGGCCTTTTTATAAAACTTTGCAGCTTCCACAGGCTGATTGAGGGAGTCGTAGATTGCCGCGACGCGTGCGTATTTCTTCTGTTTGAGCAGTGGCTTAATGACGAGATCGGGGTGCTTTACGGCCTCGATGCTGTCGACGAACGGGTTTTCGGGGTCTTCGATGGTTGAGACATCGACGAACTTCTTTTTACTGTCGCGGTACCGTTGGATAGCGTCGCGAATTCGAAAGTAAATCTCGAGCAGCAGAAAGAGGATGAGCGCGGAGACGCCGATCTTGAACGCGAGCAACTGGACGCCTTCGCCGACCTCGATATCGAATTGCTTATCGAGCAGGCCGGTCAATTTGCCCATCAAGTTTTCCCAGTACCAGTTTACGTATCTCATCTCAAGCGCCTGTGTTTTCCAGATTCTCTATTGTAGCTAAAATAAGGCCGGCAGTCTTCTCCCAGGTTCTGGCGCGCGCGATCTGGCGGGCTTTTTCGCCCATCCTTTTGCGGGCCATCTCGTCTTGGGCGAGGGTGCGGATACATGAAACCAGGGCGCTGGAATCTCCCGGCGGGTAAAGCAGCCCCGTTTCGCCATGAACGACAAACTCGACGGCCGCTTCGGTGCGGGGGCAGACGACGGGTACGCCGTGCGCGGCAAATGCGAGGGCCTCTTGCTCGGCGCCGGCGCCGCAGTAGCCCATAATGGCACGGGTGTAGGATTTCCTGCGCTCGGTTTCGCCGACACGGCTCGGGTTGATAATCTTGACGGTCATCTTGAGACCGTCTTCCTGCGCCGCGCGCAAGCCGGCCCTGAACCTGCGGGGACTGGCATCCACGGCGACAATGTCGGCTGAGGGTTCGGGTGCGGGAGTCTCGCAGCCGGACTGCTGGGAAGCGGGTTCAAGTTCGACGCCTGCCAGCGCTTGCACGAGAAAGTTGGGGGCAAACCCCGCACGGGCAAGCTGTTGTTTGGCGCGTGCGGTAGCGGCAATGACGGGGCCGGGCGGGGCTTCGGCGGCGAACATTTTCTTGCTCAGATTAAAGACCAGGGGCACGATGGGAACGTCCGTTGCGTGGCTCAGCGGCAACGGTTCTCCGACGACGCAATCTACGATGGCATCCATTCGGCGCGTGGGCCCTTTCCTTTTTTGGAGGCGGTTCAGGAACATCTGGGCCATCGTCCGGTACAACAGGCTTGGCGCCAAGCGGGCCAGTTGGATGCCATCGACCACCTCGGTCTGGGGCAAGCGGTTTCTGCTTGCAGCCGCGAAAAGCTGATTTTGGCACACCCACCCGACATAGTTGCCCTGGGCTGCTATACGGGAGAAGACTTTGTGGGCGTATTCCTCGACAAACCCGGCTTTTGGGTGGCGCCAATCCCGGGCACAAAAAACTAGAATGTTCTTCATCGGTTCCAACTTCCAGATTTACTACTTGAATCGCTAATCTTATTACGTATCTCAGCCGCGGCCGCTGACTTCGTAAGATCCTGAGGTGCAGCCAGTTGCGGCTTGTCTAGAGGTTACCGTGTATCGCTTGTGTTATCAAGCAGGCTTTGGTAAACCTTGAGATTGCCTTCGATCATTGCGTCGATCGAGAACCGCTGAACCTGGGCAGGAAGGTTTTGGCGAAGTTTTTGGACGAGGCCGCGGTCGGTGAGCACTCGGACGACGGCCTCTGCGAGGGCGGGGGAATTCTGTACCGGCACGAGCAGGCCGGTCTTTTCGTTTACGACGGTATCGGACATTCCGCCGGCATCGGTGGAAACGACGGGGAGGTTGCAGGCCATTGCTTCCAGCGCGGCGCCGCCGAAACCTTCTTCCTTGCTGGACAGGACAAAGGCGTCGAGCGCGTTGAGGATGTTGGGCACGTCGCTGCGGTGGCCGAGGAGCTTTACCGACTTTTGGATGCCGAGCTTTTCTATTTGGGCCTCGATTTGGGGGCGCAGGTTGCCTTCGCCAATCAGGAGCAGGCGAAGCTCCGGGATTTTGTTCAGGATGAGCGGCATGGCGTTGAGCAGCGTGGCATGGTCCTTATGGCCGACGAGTGCGGCGACGCAGCCGAGCAGGGGCACTCCGTCGGGCATGCCGAGTTGGGCGCGCGGAACAGGCGGGACACTGAAGCGCGAGGCGTCTGTACCGCTGTGCACCACGGCCAAGCGGGAGTTTTCGATGCCGAACTCGCGCATTACGCGGGCGATGTAGCTGGAAACAGCGACAATCGCGTCTGGCATTGCATATTTCCAGCGGTTGAACGGGTTGCCCCGCGGCGTAAAATCGACACGTCTGGATACGACGACTCTTCCGCGGCGCGCAAGCGCGCGGGCGATACAGGCGACCGTATGGGCGTGGCTCGTATGAGCGTGAAGGATGTCGACATCATAGCGGCGCACGGCGCCGGCGACGCGCGCGGCCGTATAGAGGCCGGCCTCCGAGAGAAACGGCGCGGTGACTTTTTCGAGGGAGTCCAGGCCGTGGTTCGAACGCATAAACTCGCTGCCGGGACGGCCCGCAATGATGACGTTGTGGCCGCGTTGAGCAAGCCCGCGGACGAGGTAACTTGCCTGCTGTTCGCCGCCGCGCCAGCCGCGCTGTTCGTTGATGTGCAGAACGTTCATTGGCGACGCCTTTCCCGAGCGAGCGAACATGCGTGGCGGTATGCCTCGACAGTGCGTTTTGCAAAGACTTCGACTGTGAAATCCCTCCGCACGCGTGCGCGGCCGGCTTTGCCCATGGCGGCGCGGCGGGGGGGATCGCCGGCAAGCGTTTCGATTGCCGCGGCGAGTGGTTCGATGTTGGCTGCAGGTACGATAAAGCCCTCAACGCCGTCGTCGATGATTTCAACAAGACCGCCGTAATCTGAGGCAATGACGGGTATTTCGGAGGCCATTTGTTCCTTGAGGCTGAACGACGACGTATCGCAATCGACGGAAGGCTGGATGCCGATGTCGAAGGCTTGCACGCACCGGTGCATATCGTTTCGGAAGCCGCCGAACTGGATCAGGCGGTCAATGCCGAGTTCGGCGACAAACTGTTTAAGTTCGGCCTCCTTGGCGCCTTGTCCGAGGCAGAGGATACGGAGTTGCGGGATCTTTTCTTTCAGCATCGCCGCGGCACGGAAAAGGTAGACGTGCCCTTTTGCCTCGACGAGCCTGGCGGCAATACCGCAGACGGTATGGGAGCTGTCATAGCCGAATTCGGCGCGGGCAGCGGCGCGCGTTTCAGGAGACGGGCTAAACAGTTCCGCATCAACGCCGTTGTGAATCGAGCAGAGCCGGTCGGGGCGGAATGCGGGGTGTTTTGCGAGGTCCCGGCGAACCGTATCGCATACGACAATCTGATAGTCGGTCCAGCGGGTGTTGAGGATTCTGTTGGGAAGGTGTTTGGCGACGTTGTACGTATTGTGGCGCGTCCGGAGGATGCAAACGGGCCGGCCAAGGGTGGCGTTGGCGGCAGCGGCGGTCCAGTGGTCTTGCGAACCGCTGACGTGGACAATGTCGGGGTTTTCAGCGGTGATGTAGCGGCGGAACAGCGCCAGGTCGTTTTTCCACGCGGCGGGCCGAAGGCCTCCCCGGAAGACGAATGATTCGAGCGCGGCACACTGGGCTTCGGTTGCGGCCGTTTTAAGTACGCTACCCTGCCGGCAGCCAATTACGGGCTTGTGGCCGAGCCGGACGAGTTGCGCGGCGAGGTTGGCCACGTAGCGGACCTGGCCGCCGCCGCTGAGATGCGGGTCGGTGATGAGGATGTGCAGCGGCCGGCCGTTCAATTCTCTTGTGGCTCGTCGCCGGGCGTGTTTTGAGGGGGGGCGTCTTGGGTTTGGGATTGCCCGGCAGTTTCATCGGGGAGATCGGTGGTTTCGGTTTCCGGAGGTGGCGGGGCGTATTCGGCAAGCACGCCCTCGACTTCGTCGTTTTTCTGGTCCAGCGCCTCGATTGCCGCAGCAAGCTCGGTGTCGATGGCTTCCATATCCTGCGACTGGTTCAGTTTAATCTTTCGTTTTCTTGCCATAGAAAGCCGAATCCAATTTTTGTAAAGTATAAACCTTTATGGTTAGAGCAACCAAGGCGCCGTAGAGTTCTCCGGTAGGAGCCCGCGCGGGCGGAAGTTCAGAAATCGAGCAAAGGCGACTCTTTAAGTTCCTGAGAGAATCCGGCAAGCAATTCCTTCCGCTGTTCGATGTCGGCTGGGACTTTGGCCGCAGACAACACAGCCCAGGCGTCTTCGTCTGAGCATGAGGCGCACTGGGCCGACGGCTTGGAAAAGTCGTCGCGGGCAGCGAGGTTTGCTATACGGACGCTTGCGGCTAGCCGCGGGTTATTGGCTTCAGCAAGCGGACGGCTCGCGCTCGGGTGGTGGCACCACAGCGAATCCACCAGTGAGCCGGGCAAATTCCAGTGTATGGCGAGTGCGGCAGCGACATCGGCGTGGTCGAAACCGAACGAGGCCAACTCCAAGTCGCAAAGCTTTGACGAGTCGCCGCCGGCATCGGTAAAAACCTGCTCGTAAGTCCGGCCCAGTTGGCGGAACAGCACCATTTTCCCCATGTCGTGGAGCAGTCCGGAGGTGAAATCTTCTCCCTGGAGGCCAAGGGCAAACGCCGCGCCCAACCGTTTAGTCAAAGCGGCGACCGTTACGGAATGCTTCCAGAAGTCGCCTGTAACGACGCTGTCCTGCATCCCCTCATCCTGAAGTTGCTCAAGAACGCTGATTCCGAGAACGATGTTTCGTACTTCCCGGACGCCGAGGATGACAAGCGCGAGCTTGAGCGAACCGACGTGCTGTTTCATGCCGTAGTAAGGGCTGTTGCTGACTTTGAGGATTTTAGCGGTAAGTGCGGGGTCGCGCTGGACGTGGTCGCTTATTTGCGACACGGCCACAGCGGGATCATCGGTAATTTGAAGGACTTCAGCGACAACAGAGGGCAAGGCGGGCAACTCGCCCACACAAGCTACAACAGATTCAACTGCTTCATGCCGATTCATATCCATCTTGATATAACCTTTATCTCGAAAGTAGTAGCGGACATGGCGCATGGTTGAGCGCATATGCCGTTGTGCTTCCGACCACAAGCTCTCTGACTTTTGTGTGCCCATAAGCCCCCATAATGAGCAAATCTGCGTCGGACTCGCCGGCGTACTCCACAATCGCCTCGCTCGGATCCCCCTGTTTCAGGACGTACTTCACTTGTATTTCATATCCTTTCAACAGGACACTTGCATCGTCAAACAGATGCCGCGCCTCCTCCTCCCCCACTACCAGCACGTGACACGGCACTTTCCATTCTACCGCAATTCGCGCAGCCTTTTCCAGCGCGGCGCGGGCATGGTGAGAACCATCGAAGGCAATCAGGAAGAGATTGTGCCGGAGTTTTTCCGTTCCGGTGACAAGTACGGGGCGTTTTGCTCTTCTAACCACAGCAGCGGTTGTGGAGCCGACGAGCCCGTCAAGCCATTCCTGGTGCTCTCCACCTCGGCCCATGACAATGAGATCGGCTTCGTCGCTCTTTTCAACGATGCTACGGACTACCATACCGGTAATCTGCTCGACCTCGCATGGCACACCAGCCTCCCGGCAGTGCTTTTCAAAGGCTTCAAGCGCGGCGGTCCCCCGCTCTTCGAGCAGCATGGCGATGTTTCCCTGGTAGTTAACGTATGGGGCCGTGCCAAGCGAGGCCGAAACATCGCGCAGGAACGGCCCTTCGAGCAATTTCACGTCGACCACATGCACGCCAACGAGGACCGCCTTGTATTTCTGCGCCAGCGCGACGGCGTATTTAATGCCGCGTTCCGCGGGTTCACTGCCATCGGTGGGGACTAAGAAGCGTCTCATTGAGCATCTCCTTTGGCGAGGTCGCCGAACGCTTTCAGCAAGGCGATGCCCTGCTTCTGGCTCTTTTCGGGATGGAACTGGAAAGCGAAAACATTATCGCGCCCGACCATCGCGGGAAACTCGACGCCGTAGTTGCAGGTGGCCAGCACCAGGCTTTCATCGGCCGGTTGTGCGTGGTAGCTGTGCACAAAATACAGGTACGGTTCAGAATCAAGGTTATCGAACAGGGGATTCAGGCCGTTTAGGGGCCTGACGCGGTTCCAGCCCATGTGCGGTACCTTCAGGCCGGTCTTTTTCGGGTCGGGAAACCTTACGACGCGGCCGGGGAGTATGCCGAGACCTTTTGAAATTCCGCCTTCCTCGCTTTCTTCGAACAGCAACTGGAGGCCGACGCAAATGCCGAGAAAGGGCCTTCCGCTCGATGCGGCGTCAACAATAGGCTTGACAAGCCCTCGGTCTTTCAGGCCCTGGTAACAGTCTTTGAACGCGCCGACACCGGGAAGAACCACGGCCTCAGCCGCTGCGATGGTTTCGGAGTCGTCCGTAATGGCGGCTTCATGTCCTGCTTTTTCAAAGCCTTTCTGGGCACTGCGGAGGTTGCCCATGCCGTAGTCGACAATGGCGATCACGCTGTGAGAGTTCCTTTGGTTGAGGGTACGCCGGAAACGCGCGGGTCGATTTTGACGGCTTCGGCGAGCGCCCTTGCAAACGCTTTGAAAATGCCTTCGATCGAGTGGTGCACATTGCTGCCGTAGCGCAGAACGATGTGCAGCGTCGTTTTGCCGTTAACGGCGAAGGCCCGGAAGAATTCTTCCACCAGCTCGGCATCGAACTCACCTACTTTTCCCGCGAGAAATTCGGCATCGAACGCCAGGAACGGCCTGCCGCTGATATCGACGGCAACCTCGGCAAGGGCTTCGTCCATCGGCACAACGGCATGGCCGAACCGGGTAATTTTCGCCGCATCGCCGACCGCTTTTGCGAAAGCTTTTCCAAGACAAATGCCAATATCTTCGACCGTATGGTGGGCATCAACCTCGAGGTCGCCTTTTGCGCTGACATCCAGATCGAACAGACCGTGGCGAGCGATGTGGGTGAGCATGTGATCGAAGAATCCGATGCCGGTGCCGATGTTCATGGCGCCGCTGCCGTCCAGGTTGATGCTGATTTTAATGTTTGTTTCTTTTGTTTTTCTTTCAATTTGAGCGCGACGCATTGTTTATCTCCGGCGGATTGGCGTCCTTTTACGTTTCAACCCCATGTTCACTTTTTAGTGGCGGAGGCAGTTCCGTGGCAACATTATACATTTATTATGCAGTGCGGTATGCCCTTTTTACCGGCCCAGTGACAGGCGCTCGGCCAGAAACGGGGGCAACCCCATCTCGACAACTTTATCGGCGGCCATTTTGATGGGATAAGGCACGCGCACGAGTTCGTATTCTGCGCGTTCTGAGTCGTACAGGCCGAATGCGGCACGGGGATCGCCGTCACGTGGCTGGCCAACCGAGCCTGGGTTAATCAAAAAGATCTCTCCAAGTTTAAGTTTAAACCTTGAAGCGCTGTCCAGCACGTGGGTTGTTTCGGCAGAAAAGATGCCGGGACAGTGGGTGTGACCGAAAAAACAAAGGGAAACGTCCTGTTCGCGCAAAAACTCGATGTGCGGGGCGACATCTTCGTAACTGAACATGTACGTATCGCGGTCGGTGGGCGACCCATGCACGGCAAGAAAATTCTCGAAGCTTTTTGTGTTGGGCAGACCTTGCAGCCATTCCAGGTTTACGGCTTTGAGATTCTCGCGCGTCCAAAGTGCGGCGGCAAGCGCAACGGGATTGAACCCCCAAGGTTCGACGGCACCGCAGGCAACGGCATCGTGGTTGCCGCAGATGGTGGGAATTTCACGTTCGCGCACCATTTCCACGCACTCGTTTGGATTGCCGTTGTATCCAACGACATCGCCGAGGCAGACAATTTGGTCGACCCCGATAACGTCTATCTGCTCAAGCACGGCTGTGAGGGCCTGGAGATTGGCGTGTATATCGGAGATGATGGCGTACTTCAAGGTTCGCCTCCCGAGTCAGCTTGTTGCGAGTGATCCGCCGCACAAGACGGCCACCCCGCTCGCGCCGGCGTCCAAATCTGAACGAAGCGTATTTTGCCTGAACACGGCTCAGCTTTCAACAGTAGCTTTCACTGGAAGGCCCGTAACGCGCCGAACCCCCCCAAAAAGGGCTTTACGAAAGCTCCAAGTAATTCGAATAGATCCAGGGGGTCCATTCACCGAGGATTTCGAGTTCGCACTCGACGCGGTACTTGCCGGGGCCCGGCGGGGTAAACTCGGCGTTATAGCCAATTTGCTTTTCGCCCACGGGCTGTCCGTCGCGGATTACGGTAAACCGGCACTTGTGGGGGGCGGCGGCCTTGAGGCGAACCTCGGGGGCAAAGGGTATTGCGTCGCCCATCCCGGCCTTGCCCGCTGAACCTTGAGCGAGCCAGACAAAACCGCGGGCATCGGCGATGGCATCAAACGCGACGAACACGCGGCCGGCACGGAGGGATTCGACCAGGTCTTCTTCCGTGAGAGCCTTGGCAAGGATGTGGGTATTGACGTACCGGGCGGCCGTGTCGTATTTGTCGAGTTGAAGGCGGTATAGTTCGGCGCCCCGTTGTAGCGGGCCTGGGAGCATGCGCAGGGCCAGCCGGGAGAAGAAGTTGAGGTCGAATTCTTTAAGATCGAACTTCTCGGCTTCGCCGCCGGTTTCTTTAACCAGCAGCGTGTCCTTGGCCGTGTAGATAAACCTGACTCCCTGGTTCTGGTGGGCGTCGTTTGCCGCGATACCGACGATTTTGCGGGTGCGGTTAAGGTCGTCGAGCCGTTCCAGAAAGGGAGTGGGCCGGTCGAAAATCAGGCGGATAGCCTGATCGGGGTACTTATTGATTGACAACAGAATGTCCGGCAAAAGCGCCTTGTAATCTTCATCCTTGACATCGGAGTGGATGTTGTAGATTTCAACGCCGGTAAGCTGATCGAGATTCCACAGGCGGTTCTCCTCGCAGTGGGCGTAAAACAGGACACCGCCGGCCTCCCCGATCTTTTCGGCAACCTCGTATGGATCGTCGCCGGACTTGAAGACGGTGTCGTCCGGCATGCCCCAGGGCATGAAACCTTCGTCCATTTCGTAGCCTCGGACGAACAGCTTGCCGTCGTGGAGGCCTTTCCAGCCCAGCGAGTAATCGGCCTTGCCGTCAACGTAGTGGTCGGATTTGAAAATAAAGTCAAGGTCGCACTGCTTAAGCACGCCCAGTATTTCTTCCTCGGAGACCATGGAGTCGTGGCTGAGCTCGGTGTGGTTGTGCATCATGCCACGGTACTCGTTGAGCGCATATTTCAGCTCGGGCTCGACGCGTTGTGCTCGGATTTCCTCCCAAGCCTGCTGCTGGCGGGGAAATACCACGAACCGGTTGTACAGCCCACTGCGAAAGACCACCGCGAAAATTACCACGGCAACAAGCAGAAGTACGACAACAACCCGCACGCCCCAGACAAACCCGGCGCGCAAACATCCGCGTTTCTTTTTTTTGTTTTGCATGCCGCTAAAATACTGGTTTGCGATTCCGGCAATCAAGTTAATTCTGGACGCCGGTAAACCAATCTCGGACGTTTAGCCTTTTTTGTTGACAGGTCAAAGGAGGGAGTATAGGCTATAATTACGGCTATCCTTACAAACTCCGCTGGGAAAAGTGGGAGTTTCTTTCCCAACGTTTGCTAAACACGTTTTTCCTAATTCAAGGGAGGGCTTTACGTTGGATTCCCAAGCTTCGCTGTTCCGGCACGTCCTTTTGGTCATCTTGATGCTTACAGTGATTGCAAGCGGTCTCGCAGCACAGACGCAAACTCAGTACGAAATCGGGGAGGTTCCGGACCAGACAGCCTACGAGGGCGCACCCCGGGAGTTTCAGTTACTTGCCAACGAGCTTGGCGGGGCCGCGGTCTTTTCCATGGAGGTCGACCCGGCTCCAACCGGGCCCATCAGCCTGGATGCCGATACGGGCGAGTTCAGCTACACGCCCAGCGAGGCCGACCGCCGGCCGTTTTCCATCACGTTTACGGCAACCTCGGGCGACTCTATCTTGTCGCAGATAATTCTCATGACGCCGTGCCCCACGCTGATGCCTGAAGCGGACGTCTTTGACAAGGTCCAATCCGAACCGGACGCGAGCGGCTACACAAGCTGGCAGGAAGAAACGGTTCAGGAAGACGTCGAGATGAACGACCAGACCTTCACAGCCGCCACGCAACCCGCGAGAAAAGTGCACATCACGGGCGTCGAGGTAGTTTTCGATCGTTCAGTTTCATCAGGCCCGGCGTCCGTCTATGGAAACCCGGATGAGGTAACCGGCAATTCAAACATTGTTGAACTTGAAATCACGGGCGACACGGTCGTCATCCGCGACGTTCTTCGATTCCCCCAGACAAATGTAACCATTAATGCGCGCGAACTGCGTTTTGAAGACAAGGAGGGCGAGGAACGGGCGTGCATCATCACGCGGCCTGTCGACCGGGCCGGCCGCGCCAAAGACGCGGCTTGGAACAGGGACCCTTATCGGCCCGCAAGCGGCGCCGAAAGTCCGTATTTTAACCCGGCAACGGACATCGACCCTGCCGAAGACGGCAAGGCCGGGCATCCCGGTGGCAGTGTTACGCTGAACATCGGCGAGTTTTACTCCGAGGACCACGGAGACGGTGTGTCAATCCGGTTCGATACGACGGGCGGCGCCGGGCAAGCGGGTGGCGAGGGATGCCAGGGCATCGACGCGCTGGACGTCACCAGCGAGACGGACATGCCATGGTTTGCCTGGACCGAAGGCAACGAGGTCTCGAATCCCAACGTAAGCGTTGTTTGGAGCAGTGGGTGTTACGTCCATTATGACGGCCTGATGCCCGCCGCGAATCGGCTCGATGGAGGCGCGATTTCAAGTTACGTCGAGGCCCGGGTGGACACGTGGTACAACCTTGCTTGGCTGCAGGCATCGCACCAGATGCTCAGGCGCAGCTTCTATTGGGAAGAGGGCATTCCCTCGATTGCCGATAACGTGCCTCCGGCCGGCAAAGCGCTTTGGTGGCTTGACGGGCTGGATGCGCTTCCGCCCGGTCTTCCTGGCAACGGCGGTGATACCGGGGCGGTCGTCTCGACCGTGGATGTGGAAGCTTGCTGCCACTTTGACGGCGGACTGCCCGGGTCTGCGGACACCAGCAGTTACCCTGGCGGCGCCCACGGGCTACGCAACTATACGGCGCTCGGAGCCGGAGACCTGAGCGTGCGCGGCATGGACAGGACTGTCTACCGCTATGTGTGCTGGAGCAAATATCACAAGCCGTGGGGTGGCTCGTTCAGCGGGGATTTTTATTTCAAGGGCGCAACGGAGATCTGCTGTCCGTGCGGATGCGGCGTCAGCTTTGCTGAAATGCTTGAGCCGTATGTGTGCGCCAATGAGAGTCATCTTTGCCAGAATGGCGAACCGCGGACGGGCGTGAGCGGAGAACCGGGGATTGGCGACCAGGACACTGACGGGGACGGTTGGGCAGATAAATTCACGGTCGTCGAGGACCCGCCGGAAGCGATGGCGTGGTTCACGCCGGTGAGCGCGCGCAAGATACTGCAGTACATCGAGGACATGTATTTCAGCGGTCGGGTCGAAGAGGCCAGAGAAATGCTCGAGCACTATATCGGCCTGCTCGAGCCGCTGGTGGCGGGTGACGAGCACACCGATCTCCTGCAGTTGCGCGAGGAGATGCAGGTGATTCATCACCGGGCCAGCAACAACCTGGACTACTTCGGCAATCCGGCGGGGTGGGTGCCGATGCTGTCGTTCGAAGCGAATCTGGCGGCGTTCGAGAACGAGATAGAAGCCGGTATTCAGACGCTTTACCTGGCGTACTGGCTGAAGGACAAGTCGGCAGACCTCGACAAGCGGGTGGAGGCGCTGGAATATGCGCAGATCACGCTGAGCGAGGAAATGGACGGCTTCATCGCACAGTACGAGGAAGCCGCGCAGGCCGTCCCCGGGCTGGAAGCCAAGGCAGCAGATATTGCCGCCCGAATCGAAACAAAACGAGATGAGTTGAAGGAAATCGAAGCGCGGCTGCTTCAACAGGCGGAAGCTAACATAGCGCGGGACGCCTGGAAACGCCACATCAAGGTCGCCAGCGCCGTACTCAACTTCGTACCGATAGCCCAGCCGTTTCTCGGAGCGGTAGGAAAAGGGATCGAGATAATACCCAACATCAGTTCGCAATCGGGTTGGGATACGGCAGGCCAATTCACGGAGCTTGCGTTTCTGACGGCGTCGTCCGCGCTTGGGCAAGCTTCATCGGATTTGGGATCAGGACTCGAACTGGTAAAGGAGGCAAAAGACCTCGGCGGAGATAAGGATAAATCCGCCGACGCCGGCCAAACACTCAGTGCCGGCCCGCCGGAAAAAGTGGCGGTGATGGCTGCCGTGACGCTGGCGCTCACGGCCGCTCAGATGGTGACCGGGGGGCTCAAAGCGGAGGCGGAGCGTATGGCGGGCAGTGTGGGCCCGCTGGTCGATAGCATCAAAGGGCTGCAGGTCCCGGACAGCGAGGTAAAAGCCGAAATGCAAAAGCTTGCAGCGTCCAACCCGGCGTTGCGGGCAGTGGCTGGAGAAATTCAGGCGCTTATGAATGAAAAACAAAGATTCGCGGACCGGCTGGCGGCCACGCTGCAGCAATTGACCGACGCCTCGACGGGCATAACGCAGGTTTCGCTGGGGATCATTGCGATCAACGAAGCAAAGAGTGCCGCGGTGGACAAGATCGACGAGCGGGCGATGTCGTACGTAGACGAGATGGAACGCCGGGCGAAAATGCGGCTGCTGAAGTACCAGTATTACATGGCCAAGGCTTTCGAATACCGCATGCTGAAGCCGTACTCGGGCAAGATGAATCTCAACCGGCTTTTCGACGCGTTCGTGAAGCTGGCGGAATTCTCCGGCGAGGCGGGCGTAACAGGCGGCGACCACGAGGACCACCTGCTTACAGCGGAGGAGTTCGGTTTGCTCAAAGGCGTGTACCTGGAAGAACTTCGCCGCATAATGGCAGAGATTTTCGATGAGCTGAACGCGAACGCGCCGGAGCGGTCGGTGCCGGTGGCATTCAGCCTCAGCCCCGAGGAACTGGACGAACTGAACCGGACCGGACGCCTGCGAATCAACCTCAAACAGAAAAATATTTTCGGGCAGACCGAGGAAAACATCCGGATCTGCGACCTCCGCACACAGTCGCTAAGCGTGCACCCGGAAAACATGGCCGACTACGGCGGTACCGCGCTGTTGCGCATCAAGTACGAGCACAGCGGGCGATCGTTGCTGACCTCCCGTGGGCAAACCTACAGCTTCAATCACTATACAAGAGAAACGGTAAACCCGATATCGTGGAAAACGGTCTACGACGGCATCACGGGGTCAATGCAGGAGACCCAAATCAGCGCCGCAAGCAGTTCGATGCTGCATTTCCTGCTGGACTCGCAGGGGCGGTCAACGGAAAACCTGATCATGTACTCGCGCCCGGCCGCTTGGGCCGACATTCTCATCAGCAAAGAGTCGGTGACGGGGTCCGGCGCAAACATGCTAATCGACCAGCTCCGGCTGGAGGTGGAATACGATTATTTCGAGAAGCGAAACGATCTGTACGAACTGGCGGTGGACATAAGCGGGGATCTCATGCCGCTGATCCTGCTGGAGACCCCGGCCAAGGATAGAAGGACTGACGTCAACGGCCGTGGAGACGGGCGCGGCGATTTCGTCAGGGTGTTCAATCAAAACGAGGTGGTGAAACTGGAAGCCCCGGCACAATACGGGACCTGGGTGTTTGATCATTGGGCCGACGCGACCGGGGAGGTGGTGAAGTCTTTAAGCACCTCCGTATCGACGAGAGTGGGAATGACCGGTCACAAGCGGCTGCGCGCCGTATACGTCAATACGGCCGACATGACGCCTCCCGAGCCGCCCATAATTCTGACCAACAATGGCGCAGATTTCACAATCGGATTCGATTCGATCACTTTATACGGCACGGTGGATGACGACGTGGCTTACCTCGAATTGAACGGTGAAGAATTGGAGAATTATGTCGAGGGAAGCGGCGTTTGGGAGATACCGCTGACGTTCTCGACGATTGGAGCGCGCTTGTACCGGCTTACGGCCTTTGACAGCTCGTTGAATGCCAGCAATCCTACCGAAATTGCACTCACGTATAACCCGTATTTCGACACCGACGCCGACGGCGCCCTGGATACGGAAGAGGGGCGCGAAGACACCGACGGAGACGGGAAACCCGACTACGCGGACACCGATTCGGACAACGACGGCGTGCCGGACGAGTGGGAACGCGCCAACGGCCTGGATCCCTATATTGCCGACACCCAGGCCGACCCCGATCATGACGGATTCGGTAATTTCGTCGAATACACATACAACACGGATCCTCTGGATCCGGCTTCCATGCCGCTACCGGCGGACTTGGCCGTGGACAGTTCGGCCGTTACGCTTTCGGGGCAGGCGCCGTCGGCTACGGTCAACGTGCTGAACCTTGGCAACCTGCCTCTGAGTTGGATAGCCGAGAGCGACAATGCCGCCGTGTCGGTAAGTCCGGTGGAATCGACGGACGCCGGAACAGTTACCATTTCGTCTGCGGCATTCGATAAGGCCGTCACAGCGACCGTTACCATCCGCAACGCCGAAGATTCCGGTGACTTTGCGGAGATAACCATTGTGGTGCTACCAAGCCCCTTAGCGGCGAACCTTGAGGTGAGCACCAATGTTCTGCTACTGACGGACTTGGCGTTCTCGACCGAATTCAACGTGATTAACCTTGGCGATCTTCCCCTGGAGTGGACCGCCGAGATTACTGGACTGAACGTCTTCGTTGAGCCGGCTTCGGGCATAGGACCGACCACTCTGACGGTTACGGGCTACGTCTTCGGAGAGCCGAGTACCGCCATGATTACTTTGCGAAACATTTCCGAACCGGGTGATTATGAAATCGTTTTCGTGCAGCTGAAACCTGCGCCGGCCGAAGGCGACCTCGGGGTAAGCGCGAATTTGATTCTCCTCACCGAGCCGCTGCCCTGGTCGACCTTCAACATCATCAACCTTGGCCAGGCATCTTTCGATTGGAGCATTTCGAGCGATGTGGAGAATGTGATTTTTGAGCCTCAATCGGGCAGTGGCCCTGCCACCATCACCGTGGCAGCCACTGATTTTAAAGAGGACATCAAGACCACTCTGACCATTGCCAACACCGAGGATTCCGCCGACACGGAAACTGTTGTGGTGCGGGTGCGGCACACGCCGACACCGGCGGTTCTTGCCGTAAGCACGAACCTGCTGACGCTGACAAAGGACGCGCCTTCGGCAACGTTTACAGTGCTAAACCGCGGCGACATGCCTCTTCAATGGGAAGTGCGTTGCGACAACGAACTTGTCCAAGTTGACCCGGTTTGGGGCGAGGATACGTCGACCGTGACGGTTACGGCCAATGATTTCCGCCAGCAGAGGATGAGCGTTGTCACTGTCGAAAACAGTACCAACCCGTCCGACGCCGATCAGGTGGTGGTTCTTATCCAGCCGATGTTACCGTTCGGTTGCTTCGATGCGGACAAGTCTTCCGGGCCTCCTGATAACGCTTCCGGAGGAGGCATGATACTCGTTGTGGCCGCAGCTTGTCTGGGCTTGGCAGCGAGGAAACGCTCCAAGGATAAAGGCATGAGATAAACGGCCTCATTCCAGCCCTTTTCGACTTCTGCCTGCGGGAACGTATTTGCTTGACACCAGGTAAAATCAGGCGGTACTCTTTACAGGTTTTGGGAGTGTTTTTTCTGACGCGGCTTGTTTAACCATCGGGAAAATTGGCTAAATGTACGTGCCTAGCAGAGTTTTCTTGACGCGCGGTGTAGGCCGTCACCGCGAGAAACTTTCGAGTTTCGAGATGGCCCTTCGCAATTCTAGAATCGCCCAGTATAATCTTGTGCGGGTTTCGAGCATCTTTCCGCCCCACTGTAAACTCGTAAAAATAGACAAGGGCCTGGAAGATCTGCAAGCAGGCCAGATTGTTCATGTCGTCATGAGTGAAGCGGCCACCAACGAACCGCGCCGGTTGCTTGCAGCTTCTGTTGGTGTGGCTATCCCGCGTGACCCAAGTCAGTTCGGATACCTGTCCGAACACCATAGCTTCGGCCAGACACAGAAGAAGGCGGGCGACTACGCCGAGGATCTGGCCGCGGAAATGCTGGCCACCGTCATGGGTGTTAAATTCGACATGAATAGAAGCTGGGACGAGAACCGCGAGATCTGGCGTATCAGCGGGAAAATCGTCCGGACCATGAACCTGACTCAGACGGCGCTCGGCGACAAGGGCGGGCTTTGGACCACGGTTCTGGCGGCGGCCGTTCTCGTTCCCTGAAGAGAGTTCGCAGTCGGTTTTAGTAATGGATTCCGCGCCGCAGGGTGATCCCGGGCGCGGTTTTTGTTGTACGGGAGGCGCAAATTCATGGACGGTCAATCGAGCTTTTTGCTTGGCCAGAAGATAGCGGCGCCGGCGGTGCGCGCGGGCATGACGGTGCGCGAACTGGTGGATGAGTCGTTTCTGGCTTACAACAGCGCGCGGCTCAAGGAGGCATGCAGTCTTTTTTGCCGCAAGATGCTTGAGCCGAGCGTGACCGTGGGGATGACCTTAAGCGGGGCTTTGACGCCCGCGGGGCTCGGCGGGTCGAGCATCATTCCGCTGATTGAACAGGGGATGGTGGACTGGATCGTGAGCACGGGGGCGAACCTTTACCACGACACGCATTTCGCGCTGGGCAAGAGCCTGCACAAGGGCAGCCCGTTCGTGAACGACACGGTGTTGCGGGCGGACGGGATCGTGCGCATTTACGACGTGCTTTTTTCTTACGACGTGCTGCTTGACACGGACAGGTTCTACTACGAGCTGATGTTTGTTGAAGAGTTCCAGCGCACGATGGGCACAGCGGAGTTTCACTATCTCGTGGGCAAGTACCTGGCAGCGCGCGAAGAGACGCTGGGGGTATCGGGGATGAGCCTGCTGGTGGCGGCCTACCGGGCGGACGTGCCGGTGTACACCTCCTCGCCCGGAGACAGCTCGATTGGCATGAACGTTGCCGCGGCCGCGATGAAAGGCGGCCGTTGCGTAATCGATCCCAGCATCGATGTGAACGAGACGGCGGGCATCGTGTACGACGCGACGCGCCACGGCCATAGCGCGGTGGTCATTTTCGGGGGCGGGTCGCCGAAGAATTTCATGCTGCAAACGGAACCGCACATCCAGGAAGTGCTGGGGCTGGAGGAGTCCGGGCACAGCTATTTTCTGCAGTTCACCGACGCCCGGCCCGATACCGGCGGTCTCAGCGGCGCCACGCCGTCGGAGGCCGTGAGTTGGGGCAAGGTCGATCCGGATTATTTGCCCGACGCCATCGTCTGCTACCTCGACTCGACGGTGGCCATGCCGATCCTGGCGGCGTATGCCATGGACGCCCACGAGCCGCGGCCGCTCAAGCGCTTGTACCAGCGGCGGCCCGAACTGCTTAAGGCCCTGGCCGGGGCGACGCCCAAAAAACCGGTAAAGGAGAATTAGAGGTGGCGGAGGACTTGCCGGCTGAGGCCAATTTCCTGGGGTTGGCACGGGGTCTTTCGGATCCTGAGACGGCGGGCGTCATCGTTTTGCAGGCGCCGCTTGAGGCCGCCTCTTCTTATGGCGCCGGGTCGGCGCTTGGGCCGGCGGCCATAATCGCGGCGTCTCAACAGGTGGAATTTTACGATTGCGTGTTGGGTTTTGAGCCAGTTCAGGCGTGCGGCGGAATTGCCACGCTTCCGGCCCTGCCGGTTGAGTTTTTGCCTGGAAGCGGGGCGGAGGCCGGCGAAGCGTTCTCCACCCGGCTGGCGGAAGCCGCCGGCAACTGGCTGGACCGGGGCAAGCTTGTGGTGACGCTTGGGGGCGAGCATACGGCGGTAGTTGGCGCGGTGCGGGCGCACGCGGAGAGGTTCGAAGACCTTACGGTTGTGCAGTTGGACGCGCACAGCGACCTGCGCGAGGAGTATGAGGGCAATCCGTGGAACCACGCCTGCGCCCTGAGGCGCGTGCTTGATTTTCACGACCATGCCGTGCAAGTGGGCATTCGGAGCGAAGAAGCGGGGGAAGCCACGACGGCCCGCGAACGCAGGGTAACGACCTTTTACGCCCACGCCATCTGGCGGCAGGCGGAAGCCGGCGACGATTGGGTTGCAGGGGTAGTCGATTCGACGCGGCAGCGCGTATACGTCACATTGGATGCCGATGTATTCGACCCCTCGCTGGTTCCGGCGACGGGCACGCCCGAACCCGGCGGGCTGACGTGGCAGCAAGTTGACCGTCTGCTGCAACGGCTATGCGCGGAACGGGAGGTGGTTGGCTTCGACGTCAGCGAGTTGGCGCCAATTGAGGGCACGGTGGTCTCGCAGTTCACCCTGGCCAAGCTGATTTACCGCCTTATCGGCTACCGGTTCCGCAAAGGTTGCTGAATTGGGGCGCCTACTCGAGTTCCAGCTCGACGCGGGCGTTTGCGGCGCGGCCGGCGGGCGTATCGGGAGCGGCCACGGGTTCGGAAGCGCCGTGAAAAGTGACCACCAGTTGGTTTTCAGCCACGCCTTGCGAAAGCAGGTACCGGCGAACGTTTTCCGCGCGCATCCTTGAGAGGTCCATTGTTCTGGCCTCTCCGCCGGCGGGATTTCCATGCCCGGCCACGCGCAGACGCAGTTTCGGCCATTCCAGCAGCAGGATCTTCACGCCGCGCAGGTAGCCTTTGGTCTCGGCGGTTAATTCACTGCTGCCGGTCCTGAACGAGATCGCCTCCAGCACCGGCAACCGGTCGGGCGCGCCGTCGTGATCCTTGTAACCGTTGACCGTTTCAGGCGCGAGCGGGTCGAGATCGGTCAGATCGGGCACGCCATCGCGGTCGTTATCGTCATCCGGAGCCCCGTCCGCATCCTCGACGCCGTCCGGGTCTTCCGCGGCAGCGGGCATTGCGTCACGCATATCAGGGAGGCCGTCCTCGTCGGAATCCTGCCGCAGAAGGGTTGCGATATCCGCCTCGACGATGTCGAGCATGTTTTCGGCGCGCCGCCAGTTGGGCCGGTACTTGAGGGCATGCTCGGCCCGGCTGAGCGTCGCCGTCAAATGGGCGTAGATAACCGGCGCAACCTCCACGGCCTTTTCCCGGTTCAGCTCGTCATACTGCGCCTTAACCTGGCCGAACCGGGCCAGCGACTCTTCGTAAGATTTTGACGGAACCGTCCGTTCACTCGCGTCCTGGGCCACCGGGCACATCCGCAACGCCTCTTCGGCCATGTGTTTAGCGAGAGCCGCATAGTCTCGCACCGCCTGCCTGTCCCCCACTCGGGCCTGATCGCGGGCAATCGCCAGGTAATTCATCGCCGAGGTGTACCGATAGGGCGCCGCGGCGGCCGCCCCGCGTTGGTGGGCTTCACGGACGGCCCCCGCCGCATCGTCAAGCGAGACTTTCTCGAGCTGCGCGTAGTCGCGCGTTACGGGAATCATGTGGATGCCGGGACCAGACGTCTGGCAGCCAATCGCTGCCACCGTGGCAAGAGCCAGTACTGCAAACCTCAACTGCATCGTGCCTCCTCTCCGCATGTTCAACAGCCGGTCGCGGTGAGTATATCAGGTTTGCCAGGACGATGTCGGGCCTTACCCGGAGTCTCCACCATCGCCATTTTTCTCCCGCCGCTCCTGCTCTTTTATCCTGGCCCACACCTCTCTTACCTCCTCCGGGGTCTCGGCGGTGTGTTCGCCGAAAATGTGGCCGTGGCGGCGGATCATCTTTGCGTGCGCCTTTTCCAGGGCTCCAAGAACCCTGAAACGGCCTTCGGCCTCCGCGGCGGCGGCGCAGGCCAGCAGCGTGAACAGCGCGTCCCCCCACTCCTCCTCGATTTCGGCATTATCGTCCTGTTCGCAGGCCTCGACCAGCTCGCCGGCTTCCTCCTGAGCGTACTTGGCAAAACTGTGCGAGGTTTGTTTCCGGTCCCAGGGGCAACCTTCGGGGCTGCGGAGAAACCGGGCCAAATTGACGAGGGTTTGGAACCATTCGGGCTCGGACTGCGGAATTTTCTGGGCGTGAGGCAGGTTATTCATCGTATTTCTCAGTTTTGTTGCTAAAGTAGTGACAAATTTTTGACGATCATATGGACCAGAAGTAGTCGAACAAAGCATGTTCGGGTCGAACCAAGGATGTTCGGCAACGTATTAAAGGACATGGAGGTCCAGCCATGACAGTTCAATGCTGCAAATGCAAACGGGTCCGGATCAACAACCGCTGGACCGCCGCAACGGGCAAGGAGGCTGTAGTGAGCCATTCGTATTGCCCGAAGTGTTTCGAGGCCGCTCGAAACGAAATCCACAATCAGTTGAGACTCGACCGGTTTTTTAAAGCCGCACAGGCAGTCTAACTTTTTCGGGCGCAACCGTGCCAGTTGGCACTTGGTGTGTCTCGTAAAAGTGAATTTGTTGTCGGACTATTGGGTCGGCTGTCGACAAGGACCGATTTACGCGCCGAACTTGTCTTTCAACGCGGCAAGTTGATCGGCCAGCAAGGTATTGATTCTTTCGCCGCCACCGGTTTGTTTGGCTGGCTGACGCGGCCGTTCGGATTTGCGCCTCGGATGCCCGTCTTTTGCAGGGCGGGCATCGCGGCCACGGTCCTTGGCCTTCGGGCGGCGGGGTTTTGACCGTTCAGGATCTTGCCTGTCGGCGGTACGGCTCCGGGGGGTCCGGCGCGGCCGCGGCACGTGAAGGGCCTTTATCGAGAGGCTGATCCGAGGCACGTCCTTGTCAACCTTTATGACCTTGACGTTGACCACGTCGCCAACCTTGATGATTTCCCGGGGGTCTCTGACGAACCGGTTGGACAGCTCGCTGAGGTGCACCAGACCATCCTGCTGCACGCCGACGTCCACGAACGCCCCAAAATCCGTGACATTGGTGACCACCCCTTCGATCGCCATGCCTTCCTGCAGGTCTTTAACCGATTCGACGCCTTCCACCAGCTTGGGCGCCTTGAATTTGCTGCGGCAATCGCGGCCCGGCTCGATAAGTTCCGCACGAATATCGGCCATGGTCCGCGGGCCGAACATTTCAGTCTGAAAAGCTTCAAAATCGATCTTGCCGACCAATTCACTGTTGCCGATCAGTTCCGCCACCGAAACCCCTACGCTCTCGGCCATCCGCCCGACCAGCTCGTATGCCTCCGGGTGAATCGCCGTCGCGTCCAGTGGATCCTCGCCGCCCGTAATACGCATAAAACCGGCGCATTGCTCGAACACCCGCGGCCCGATACCGTCAACCTCGAGCAACTGCTGGCGCGACTTAAGACCGCCGTCCGCGGCATTCCGCGCCGCTACGATATTCTGAGCCGTGCCCATTTGAATGCCGCTGACGTAACGGAGCAACGTTACCGGAGCCCGGTTGAGATCCACTCCCACGCGGTTGACGCACGCGCCCATGGTGTGGTGCAGGCCGTCGCGCAGCTGTTTCTGGTTCACGTCGTGCTGGTACTGGCCGACGCCCACGCTCCGCGGCTCAACCTTGACCATCTCGGCCAGGGGGTCCTGCACCCGGCGCGCGATCGAAACGGCTTCCCGCACCGAAGACTCGACATCCGGAAACTCTTCGCGCCCCAGCCGGGAGCCGGCAAAACTCACCGCGGGCGCCGTGCCCACTGAAACGGCCGCCGGACGTTTTGCACCGCGCTTGGCCGCTTCGCCCAACGCCGCCTTGACAAACTTCACCAAGTCGCCGCTGGCGGCGCCGTTGCCCACGCCTACGATTTCCGCCCCGTGCTGTTCAAGAAGGCTTGCCAACGTTTGTACAGGATCCACGCTTTCGGTTTCGCCGGTTCCTTCGACGCCAGCCTCGGCTTCCGCCGTATCTGCTGCCTTGGCCTTCAGCGGTATCGTCTGATGATGAATCAAAGCTCCCGACTCATCCACGACTACCGCTTTACATGCTGCTTCGCCCCTGCCCGTAGCCACGACGCCAACCACCTTCACGGGTCCGGCCGGGGCTCCCAGCAACAGGTTCTGCGCATTCTGGCGGAACACGCGGATCGCGTCGTCGTCGGCCCGTTTGCGCATGGCTTCCAGTACGTCGTTTTCAATCGACGGCCGCAGGTGCCGGGTGTAGGCCTCGTGCAGGGCCATCCGGATGTGCGGCTCGAAGACTGAGTCAGGCGTCGCAACGTACTGCTGAAGGAGGCCGTTGAACGTGGCCTCGTCGTCCATGGTCACATCCACACGGAGAAAGCCTTCCTTCACCCCGCGGAGAATTGCCAGCATACGGTGCGACGGCACCTTGGACACCGGCTCGTTGAATCCGTAGTAGGCCTCGTATTTTGTCTTTACGTTTTCGGCGTTTTTGGTTGCCCGCGCCGTCAGCGTGCCTTCCTCGAGCATCTTTCGCCGGACCGTTCCCCGGGCGTGTGGATCCACGCTTAACCGATCCGCCAAGATGTAGCGCGCGCCTTCCAACGCCATCTCCGGCGACAGCACGCCCTTCTCCGGCTTGATGAACGTTTCGGTGTACTCCTCGAGCGCTTGGATGCCCGGGAGCTGTTTCATGATCAGATCGGCAAGCGGAGCAAGACCCTGTTCTTCGGCTTGGGCGGCCTTATTTTTACGTTTGGGCTTGAACGGGAGGTACAGGTCTTCAAGTTCGGCCTTGGTCATGCACTGCTCGATCCGCTGGCGCATTTCGTCCGTCAAGGCGCCATGCTTCTCGACGGCGTCCATCACGGTTTTCCTTCGGTTCGTCACACCGATGAAGTAGTTGTTGGCTTCGGAGATTGCTTCGATCTGGGCGTCGTCAAGCCCCCCGGTCATATCCTTGCGATACCGAGCTATGAAAGGCGCCGTTGCCCCGCTTTCCAGCAACTGAATCGCCGCCGTCACTACATGCTGTTCCAAGCCCAGCTCTCTCGAAATACACTCAATAAACTTCGGTTCAATCATGACCTGCCAAGGCTCCACCAAACACAAATCTCACGAAGTCTACCAGAATTATGCAAGGTACACAACGATACCGCGCCCAAAACAAAGCGGAACGGCAGAAGCGTACTGTCAGAAAACCGATTTCGGACTCCCGGTTGGGCCTGCGCCCGTTTGCCGAAGGTCTTTCGGCCGGACATCTCCCGCATCCACCAGGCCTGTTGGGCACCCGGAACCGCTTTGACCTCGCCCACGCTAGTGTACAACAAAAACTGTTCCGGTTAGAATTCCACCCGCACTTGGATGTCCCGGGCGGCGTGATCCCAGCTTAATAGAAGGCCCGCGTTCGGCGCCCAGGCTTGTTCGAGCTGTACATCGGGAACGGCCGACACGCTTTTGGGCGCGGCCGGCGCCGTCACCCGAGCCGCGCCCCGCACGCCCACAGGACCGCGTACGCTGAAGCTCAACACCCGGTCCTTATAGGCCTCTCCCCGCACCCGGCCCGCCGCCGCAACTACTTTCGGATGGTCAAACCGCTTCCTCGCCCACTCCAGATCGTAGAGCAACGCGCGCTCGCCGCTTCGAAGCACCTTCTGTGAAACCACCGGCAGGCCAGGGTCAAACAGGTCCACCACCGGGCCCTGAACCACCAGCGGCAGTTCCGACACCGATTCATCCAGCACGGCCGCAATGACGTACGGGCCCCGGCGGACCATCATGTAGTTCTGCGGCTGGAACCGCACCCCGTCACTACCCTGCCGCGCAACCATTTCCGCAACCAACGCGTTCACCACCTGCGCCCCGTCTTCGCGCCGCGTCAATCCCGCCGGGCTTTCCTCCAGCACGCGCACGAAACCCTTGCCAACCGCCTCGATCTCGTGCCGCGCCTTCTGGCTTATGCCGAGCATCTCAAACAAATCTTCATAAGCTTTGGCCGGTTTCTTCCCTTCATCGTTCCACCACTCGCGGACGCCATGGTAAGGGTCGCTCCCGTCGCCCACATAGATCAGCCCGCCCCCGCCGCGCACCCATTTTTCGAGCGCGGCATGGTACGCCGGCTTAAGCGGCTTCTGGCCTTCGTACGTCAGAAGCAATACGCGGTACCGGTCGAGACATTCCGGGTACGTGGTGTTCTCGAGTTGGACGACCTCGACGGGCACACCGCTCTTTACAAGCGGCATCGCCAGCCCGTAAAACGAACCCAGGTCCGCATCGCTCGGATGCGGTTGCGCGCGCTGAAACATCAAGGTGTCCGACACGATAACGCCGATGCCCCGCCCGCCCGTGTCATAACCGATTTCAGACTGTTTCATGTCGTTGAGCGCGTTGAATACCGTCAAGAGTTCCGTGGCATATTTGGGCGGAATGCCCTCGACCTCGCCCGGCGCGCCTTCTTTTGGATATCTCCCCTTAAAAATCCGGTCCGGCCATGGCATGATTTCGTAACGGTACACCTCCGGCCAAAACAGCGAGGCAATCACCGTGCACTCATAGTTGATTTTGTAATCGCTCCAGGTGTGGTTCGGGTTATCCTCGACCGGATCGGCCAGGAACCACACCTTTTTGCCCGTCGGCCTCACCATACCCAGCATCTGGCTGAACTCCAGCAGGGCCGTTTCAAACGTGCGCTCTTTCCGGACGTTGCGGTAGCGGTTTTTCGAGCGCGCGGTTCCCGTCCAGACCTGCGCAATATACCCGTCGAAATGGGGAATGTCGCTGAGATGCGATTCGGGGCTGACTATGCGCCATTGCGCGTAGTTGATCAGCGAGTGCGTGGGCACATGGCACTCGATGGGTATCTTCGCGGGGTAGGCCTTGACGTGGCCGAACACGTCCGACAGCGCGTCGAAGTACAGTTCGTATTTCAGCTTGCTCGCCCTGTACTGCGCGTCCACCGACGAATTCGGCGGCTGCCAGGGCTCGCTATAGAACTTTTGCCATTCCCGTTTGAACGACTCGCTCCATCCGGTATTCGCCCAATACTCCGGCTCTTCGAGATACACCGCCTGCACGCCCGCTTCCAGGGCCGGCTTGATGTACTCCTTGATGTACTCCACGTACGGCTGCGACGGGACGTTGTAGCCAACCGTCTTGCTGTTGCCATGCATGAACAGCTTCCCGGCGGCGTCGGTTTGCACTTCGTCTTTCTTGAACGCGTCGCCCCGCCCGTAGTACGACCCATAGCCGCCCCACGCAATGCCCGTCATGAAGCTGACGGCGTAGCCCTTCTCGCGCCACAGGGCCGCCCGTTCCTCGAAATTGTGGGTGGCATAAACGATGGCCACATCCGCCCCCGAATCGATCTCCGCCGTGTAAGGCGCGTGCGATTGAAAGCACGTGTAATCCCGGACCTGCCCTGCACAAGGCAAGGCAAACAGAATGCCAACGGAAATTATGAGTGGTCTCATTAGCAATACTCCTTCTTACCCGCGGCAGATTATGTAGGCTTGAAACATACAGTTCAAGAATGTAGCCGCCAGTCTGCATGCTCTCTGGAAAAACACCCGCGTCAGTATTATGATCTCCCCGCGATGAAAGCTTCGCCGTTCGACATACCACCAGGCATCCGCCAGGCCATGGACTACCGCAAGTTTGCAGGTTCCACGCCCCGCATGCTCGTCCTGCACAGCCGCTACTGGCTTGACGAGGCGTGCGCCCGCGCCGCGCAAACCCTCGACTGGCAAGTGCGCACGGCCCCCGTGGCCCTCGAAGGCGTGATGCCGCGCGAAAAGGTCGCTCAACTGCTCGAAACGATCGTCGAGTTCTGCCCCGACTTTATGCTGGCCGTCAACCTCAGCGGCATGGACGAAGACGGCGTACTCACCCGGCTGTTTGAAGATCTCTGCCTGCCTTACGCCGTCTGGTTCGTCGACGCCCCCCGCACCATCATCATGGGCAGGCCTGTGTATGCCTCGGCGTACACCGCCGCGTTCACCTGGGACGAAGCCTACTGCCCCTATCTGGCTTCGTGCGGGTTCCCACTGGTCAAAAAGCTGCCGCTGGCAGTCGACCCCTCGCTGTTCAACGCGGGCCCGCCGTCGTCCTGGCAACACCCGCCATCGTTTGTCGGCAATTCGATGACCGAACCCGCCCGCTACGAACTCGACTGGATCAACGGCATCCCCAAACTCGACCGGGCCGTGCGCGCCGCCCTTGACGCCGGCCGCGTCACACGCGAGCGATTCGGGCAGGCCCTCGACGCCATACTCGATCCCACGTTGGTTGCCACGCTCAGCCCCCACGAACGGCGTCATGCTGAAATGGCCCTGTTCACCGAAGGTACCCGCCGTCTGCGGGAATCGTTCGTGCGCGCGCTTGAGCCCGAAGGTGTCCAAGTCTGCGGCGACGAACACTGGCGAGGCATTTGCCCCCGCGCGGCCGGGCCTCTCAATTACGAACACGATCTCCCCGCCTTTTACCGCGCCTGCGAAATCAACCTCAACATCACCAGCATCCAGATGCCCACCGCGGTCAACCAGCGCGTATTCGACTGCCCCGCCGCCGGCGGATTCTTGTTGACGGATGCGCAACCCGCGCTCAACGCGTTGTTCGAGTCCGGCGAGATGGTCAGTTACAATTCATTAGACGAATGCAAAGACCTCTTGGGCTGGTACCGTGCCCACCCCGAAGCCCGCGGGGCGATCGTTAAGAAAGCCCGATCCCGAATCCTCGCCCAACACACCTACGCCCACCGCCTGCAGCAAATCGAGAAAACCCTGCGCGAGTTTCTGGACGAATAGTCAGGCCTTACCGCTTCTTCGGCTGCGAAGCTTCGCCGGGGAGCCGCTGAATCGGGTTAATTTGCATCCGGTTCCAGTCGACTTTTTTCTTCAACACCGTGCCCTCGGGCTTCAACGCGGCGAAGTCCAGGTAGTTCTTGTATAGAATCCTGTCGAGCAGTTGCCGCGAAAGGTTCAGCCCATTCAGCTCCTGCCCGCGCAGAACGGGCGTGGTGTACTTCTCCTTCGTCAGCATGTCGATATACGTCTGGAACCGGTCGCGGATCCATTCCTGGGTTTTAATGACTTCGTCGGTCACCACCAGGTCGGTCGAGAACATGAGCCGCGTCGGATACCGGTTAAAAATTCCGCGGAACTTCCGCGGCGACCGCGAAATCCGCTTGATGCCGGCGATCAGGAAATCGTCGTGCCCGAAACTGATGTCGCTGTAGAGGTTCGGGAACGTATCGAGCAGTTCGCGCAACCGGTGGTCGGCGATGCTCGACAGCATATAGTGCGGGCACACCAGTTTGAGGTCCGGGAACTGCTCGAGCACCGCCACGAACTCCTGGGCAAATCCCGGCGCTGTGATCGGGCTCGGGTTCACGTGCAGGCAAACCGGCAGGAAGTTCTCCTCGCAATACGCGTAAACCGGCAGCATCCCCGGGTCGTCCATGGCCACGGGGTGGAACATGTATTCGCCCGTCTTCCTCACGACAAACCCGTGGCCAAGGTAAAGCTTCAACCCGGTGGCCCCGCGCTTTACGTAATCCTTGAACTTCACCAGCTTGTCCGGGTCGCGCGGGTCCATCGTCGTCCACGCCTCGAACCGGCCCGGGTGTTTCTCGCAGATACGCAGCAGTTCCTCGTTATTCTCATCGTACCGCGTAAATCCCAGGCTCTGATTCAGCGTCAGCGTAAAGATGCTGCTGCCCATCAGGATGGTCTTCTCGATACCCACCTCGTCCATCGCCGCAAGCATCTTCTCGGCGTTGCCCAGCCGCTTGATGTGCTCGTGCACGTCGATAATGCGCAGCGGACCATAATCGAGAGATTCCGCTTCCGCCGCCCCACCCGGCGAAGCCGGCTTTTCCGGCGGCGACAACACCAGCGACAACGCCACCATCGCCATGATGACCGCCCCGCCGAAGAAAAAAACCGTCAACGCTTGCTTATTTCTTTTATCCATAGCGGTTTCAGTTTAACACGCGCAGGCTTCATTACAAAAAGGCGCCTTCTCGAAAAGCGGGGACAGAGGAACTGGTGAAAAAGTAGCGGTGGCCGTTTTTCGCTAGCTTCACACCGGTTGAATCCCGCGGCCGGCATAGGGTACAATTCTTCGCAGTCGCCCGGGTGGTGAAATTGGCATACACGCTAGGCTAAGGACCTAGTACCCGTAATAGGGTGTGCGGGTTCAAGTCCCGCCCCGGGCACCACTTCTTTCACTCCCTTTTCAGAAGACCTTCCGGAAAGTCTGCTCAAAATCATCCGCAACTGCCGAAACAGGCGGCGCCTCGTCGCCGAGCAACGCCTTCAGCGAAGTCACCGGCTTGTCCGCGATTCCGCACGGAACGATCAACCCGAAATGCGCCATGTCCGGGTCTACATTCAGCGCAATGCCATGCGACGTCGTCCAGTTGTGTATTCGCACCCCTATCGCGGCAATCTTGCCTTCGCCAACCCACACGCCCGTGAACCCCTCGCGCCGGCCTGCCTCCAATCCGTACTGGGCCAACTGCCTAATCAGTATCTCCTCCAGCGACCGGAGGTACCACTGAATCGATGCCTTCCGGTTCGGCCGCCCGTCAAGCTTCAAGATTGGATAGGCCACAAGCTGCCCCGGCCCGTGATACGTTACGTCGCCTCCGCGGTTAGTTTCGCACACGTCGATGCCCAGCTCGGCGTACGCCTCCCGCGGCCGCAGCAGGTTTTCCGCGCGCCAACGCCGCCCCAGCGTAATCACCGGCGCGTGTTCAAGCAGAAAGAGGGCTTCAGGCGCCTCACCCCGCTCGACCGCGTCCCGCCGCGCCACCTGAACGCGCATCGCCTCTTCATAAGGCACAAGCCCCGGCAAGCGGATGATTTCAAGCTTTGGACAACACATGACTCGATTTTACACGAGAGCTTAAAGGCGGCCAAAGGCCGCAACCAAATGTGAACAGGGTTTGGGATTTGGGGGCGTGTGGTGAGGTGCGGCTAGTTTGGAACTCTTGGAACGTTTATGTCCTTTGTGTCCTTTTGGTCCTTTCTCAGCCTCTACACGAGTGCCGGCTCCTCCAGCCCGATCGCCTCGAGCACCGCGCTTTCTTCGGCCTCGATAGTGAGCGGCTGCTCCGCCGCTTTGATGGCGCTATCAGGGTCTTTCAGGCCGTGGCCCGTCAAGATGCAGACCACCCGCATCTTCTCGCCCTGCGCGGGCTCCGCCTTGTCGAAGAAGCCTTGTCCGGCCAGCTTAATCAGCCCGGCGATACTCGCCGCGCTCGCGGGTTCGGCAAAAACGCCCTCCGTCGACGCCACCATCCTGTACGCCTCGCGGATCTCGTCGTCCGTAACCATGTCGATCACGCCGCCCGACTCGTCGCGCGCCTGAACGGCCGTTTTCCAACTAGCCGGATTTCCGATTCGGATGGCCGTGGCGAACGTGCGGGGATCGGCAACCGGTTTCCCGAGCACGATCGGCGCCGCGCCCGCGGCTTGAAAGCCCAGCATACGCGGCAAGTTTTTCGCCTTGCCCGCCGCGTGATATTCCTTGTAGCCTTTCCAGTACGCCGTGATGTTCCCCGCGTTCCCGACCGGCAGCGCGTGATAATCCGGCGAAAGGCCGTCGAACTCGTCGACAATCTCGAAAGCGCCCGACTTCTGGCCTTCGATCCGGAACGGGTTAATCGAATTGACCAGCGCGATGGGATAATTGCTCGTAACGGTCCGCACCAACGTCAGCGCCTGGTCGAAATTCCCCTTGATCTGGACCACCCGCGCACCGTGAATCATCGCCTGCGACAGCTTGCCGAACGCGATCTTGCCTTCCGGAATCAGTACGATACACTTAATGCCCGCCCGCGCCGCATAGGCTGCCGCCGACGCCGAGGTGTTGCCCGTAGACGCGCACATCACGCCTTTGAACCCGTCTTCGATGGCCTTGGTGATGGCCATGGTCATGCCACGGTCCTTAAACGAGCCGGTCGGGTTGAGCCCTTCGAACTTCAGCCAGATTTCGAGCCGGGAATGAATCGTCCTGCTAAGGTTGTACGCGGGGATGAGCGGCGTCGAACCTTCGTTAAGCGTAATCACGCACGTCTTGTCGGTTACGGGCATAAATGGCCGGTACCGCTCTATCACGCCCCGGTTCACCATGAAACAACCTCCACACGAACCCCGGCTGCCGCCAGGCCTGTTCTAAGTCCCCTGCCTTTGACTCACGCCAGAATGCGCCCCCGGCCATTGTGAGGGGGCTCCCTTTTCATCCAGCCTCTATCTTATTCTATAGCACACGAAGAACGTGTGTTTCCTCCTGGACGAAATCCAGCTTGTCGATTTCGGCCAACGCCTCGCGGACCGCCGACTCGACCGTTTCGTGCGTCATCAGCACGACATGCACGAAATCGTCCTCGTGGCGCTCTTTCTGGATCACCGAAGCGATGCTCACGCCCTTTGCGCCCAGGATCGTGCAGATCTTCCCGAGCACGCCCGGCTCGTCGGTCGTGTTGAACCGGATATAGTACCGTCCTGCCAAGCAGCCCATCGGGCGAATCGCCCGCCGCGAGCCATAAACGAACGGGGCCGTTGGTGGCGCGTTTCCGCGCCGCGCTATATCCATAATATCCGCGACCACCGCGCTTGCCGTCGGCATTCTGCCTGCGCCGCGGCCGTAGTAGAGCGTGGCGTCGGCTACATCGCCCGTCACGTGAACCGCGTTAAACTCGTTGCGCACCGACGCCAGCAGGTGATCTTCCGGCACCAGCGTCGGATGCACCCGCGCCTCGATTTCGCCGTCCAACGACCGGATCACCGCCAGCAGTTTGATCAGATAACCCATCTCCCGGGCATACGCCACGTCCGCATGCGTCACCTTCGTAATGCCCTCGACGTAGATGTCATCGAGGTCCACTTCCGTAGAATACGCCAGCGATGCGAGGATCTGGCATTTGTGCGCCGTATCAGTGCCTTCGATATCCAGGTCCGGCGGCGTTTCGGCAAACCCCTTCTCGATCGCCATTTTCAGCGTCTCGTCGAACTCCATATTGTCGTAAGTCATACGGCTCAGAATATAATTGCATGTGCCGTTGAGAATGCCGTAAATGACCCTGATCGGGTTCGACACAAGCCCTTCCCGAAGCGACTTGATAATCGGGATGCCCCCCGCAACCGCCGCTTCGTACCGCAACTCGACCCCGTTCTCCATCGCCGCCCGCGTAAGTTCGGGCCCGGCGTGGGCCAGCAACATTTTGTTTGCCGTGACCACGTGCTTCTTCGCCGCGAGCGCGTCCAGGATAAACCGTTTTGCCGGGTCAAGCCCGCCGATCAGTTCGCAAACAACGTCCACTTTCGGGTCATTTATTACGCCCTCGGCGCCCTTGCTCACGGTTACGCCGCCCAGTTCGAACTCCCGCAGGCACTCTTGACGAGGCTCCGCAACGTGAACCAGCCGCAGTCCAACGCCCGTCTTGCTACGCATCAGCTCACCGTGCGACAGCAGCGTCTGGATCACGCCCCCGCCGACGGTTCCCGCTCCGATTACGCCTACTCCGCAATCCATCGGTTCAATCCTTTCCAGCAACCGTCCGCCTTATATTTCGATGATGCACAAAACATCGCCCACGGCCACCTCGTCGTCTTCGTCCACCAGTTTTTCCACCAGCGTGCCCGCCTTCGGGCTCGGCACGCTGAACGACGCCTTATCCGTCACCATTTCAACGAGGTCGTCGTTTTCGCTCACGATATCGCCCTCGTCGGCCAGCCACATCGTCACAGTCGCCCGGTCCACCGAGTCGTCGCCCAATTCCGGAAGTGTCACCTCATACCGCATATGTTTCTTCCTTCCTTCCTCTTACTGCGCGGGTCAGTCGCGCCCCTTAATTTTCCGAACCAACTCCTCCGCCCGGTAAGAGCTGCGTACAAACGGCCCCGCTGCCGCGTACTGAAAACCCATCTCCCGGGCCGCACGCTCGTAAGCCTCAAACTGTTCGGGCTTAACGTATTCGGCCACTGCGCGCTCGGTCTTTCCCGGCCGCAGATACTGCCCGATACAAACGGCCGAACACCCCGCCTGCAGCAAATCCGCGAGCGTCGCGCGCACCTCCTCATTCGTCTCGCCGTGACCCAGCATCAACGCCGACTTCACAACGGCCCGTCCGCCCGCGGCCGCGCGCAACACGCTCAAAGACCGGCCGTAGCCCGCCGCAGTGTCGCGCAATACAGGATAAAGCCGTTCAACCGTCTCAATATTGTGGCCGAACACGTCGGGCTCGGCTTTCAGCACCGTTTCGACACCCGCCAAATCCCCCCCGAAATCCGGCGTTAATACTTCCACCGTGCAATCCGGACTCACCGCCTGCACCGCCTCCACCGTCCGGGCAAAATGCCCGGCGCCGCCGTCCGGCAGGTCGTCACGCGTTACCGACGTGATTACCGCGTGCCGCCAGCCAAGCCGGCTAGCCGCTTCGCCAACCCGCCGCGGCTCATCCGGGTCAGGCGGATCGGTCTTCTCGCCGGCGCGGGCGCTCCGCACGCTGCAAAACGCGCACTTGCGCGTGCAGACGTTTCCAAGTACCATAACGGTCGCCGTATGCCGGCGCCAGCACTCGTTCATGTTGGGGCAGCGGGCGCTTTGACATACCGTGTGCAGTTGGAGGTCGTCCAAGATGCCCTTGGTAACGCCGAAATCGCTGCCCGAGCCCCATGTCCTTCGAATCCATTCGGGAAATGGGCCAGCCATATAATGTGCTCTAAAGAAACCGATTTGCCCGGAAAGGCGCCAAAAGATCGCGTATCGAGGCCGCATCGCGGCCCGCAATCCGGTTCAGGTTGCGGCATTATATCACGTCTTTGCGCGCCGGGGGAAGGGGGTCAATCCGCCTCAACCTCCAGCCCAGGCAGCCGCGCTTCCTGTCGGCCCAACCATATGCGCGAGCGGAGTTTGCGCCGCATTGCCAGGAAGCGGGTGCCGGCGTTTCTCGTTCTCATGCCTTTAGGTTACCTGGCCGTGCTGCTCCGCAATTACCATCTCGGCGCGCCCGTGCTCGATGAGTGGGAACTTATGACCATGTTCCCGAAATTCTACGAAGGCACGCTCTCCACCGCCGATCTCTTCGCCCTCCACAACGAACACCGCCTCCTGTTCCCGCGCCTTATCATGCTCGCCCTGGCGCGGCTCACTGGTTGGAATCAGGCTTATGAAACCGCCCTCTCCGTCCTGCTTGCCGCCGGCGCGCTCGGCTTGGCAGCGGCTCAACTGCGCGCGACACAGCGCCAAACCGGCCGTCGACTGGTTATGCTCATCCCCGTGCTGTCGCTGCTGTTCTTCTCGTTGAGCCAGTGGCAGAACTGGTTTATGCCCAGCCAGTTCCTGCTGTTTTTCCACGCCCTCGCGGCAATGGCAGCAATCCTGGCCTTGAGCCAGCCCGCTCTGACCGCCAAACATTTCGCCGCCGCCATCGCCTTAGCCGTTATGACCAGCTACTCGTTCGCCAACGGCCTCGCCATCTGGCCCATCGGCCTCCTCTGCCTGGTCATTCGGCGCTCTTCCGGTCGTCTCCCGCGCGCCGTGGTGGAGGAAGCGCTTCCGCGCGACCAGGCAGCGACAAGAACAAGTCTCTTCTTCTCCATCATCTGGGCGGCGGCCGGCGCCATCGTCATCGCCCTCTACCTCCATGGCTACCAATCGCCGTCGTACCACCCCTCGCCGTGGCCGAATTTGCGCCACCCGCTCGGCTACGGGTTGTACGTTCTGAATTACCTCGGCTCGCCCGTGGTTAACTTCAGCGTCCCCGGCGCGACGTTAGCCGGCGCCGCCGGAACGGCAATACTGATCGGCGGCAGCCTGATATACCTCAAGCGCAGCGGGGCACGCGCCGCCATCACGCTCTTGCCGTACTGGACCCTGGCCCTCTACGCGGTGTCCGCCGCTGCCATCACGGGTTTCGGCCGGCTCGGTTTCGGCATCGAACAGGCCACGAGCTCCCGGTACATCACCATCGCCAACCTGTTTTGGTTCGGCAACGTCGTCCTCGTCCTGCTCGTGACAGAAAAGAATTGGAGCCGCTACGCCGCAGCCGCCGCGCTAGCCTTGTTTGCCGTATTGGTTGGCGCAAACTCGGTATACGGTACGCTCAAATGGACCGAACGCTACGCATTCCGCCTGCCCGCAAAAGCCGAACTCATCTCCGGCGGAACCGACGAAAACCTTCTCCAACGCCTTCACCCCAACCCGAAACTCGTCATCGAACGCCGGGAAATCCTCAAAAAATACCACCTCGGCCCGTTCAGAGATAAACAGTGATTCTTCATAATCCGCGGTGGAATGCGCAACCTTACGCTGCTGGCGCGGTTGAGAATTGGATGGCTCACCCGAGGTCAGCAACAATACCGCCGGGATTGCTTCGTCGGCGTTCCGCTGCGCTCCACCGCCTCCTCGCAATGACAGGTGGAGGATCGGGATTGCAGTGCATGTTTTTTTTACGAATAGCCGCGGGAGGCGGTGTAGTCAGAGCGGCTTCACCATGAATCGGCAAAGAACCAAACGCTGACCGTTTGCGTCTCTTGCGGCGCTTGCGTCTTTTGCGTTTGCAGGTGGAACTACTGATCCAGCGGCAGCTTCACGGGCCGCCCCGTCTGGTAACACTCCTGCGCCGCAAACACGATCTCGTGCGTCTTGATCGCATCCTCGAGATTACAGTGCGACTCGCGGTCACCCCGAATGCATTCCACGAAATGGTCCATCTGTCCCTGGAAGGGGTGGTGCGACACGTCCGCGCTTTCCGGCAGGATCGTCGGGATTTCGACCCAGTTCCGCTGCCCTGGAAATTTGTGCGACCACACCCGGTTGTCCCGGATCGTCCCCCGGTCGCCAAATACGTCAATCGGAAACATGTAGGGCATTATGCAACCGTAGTTCACCGACACTTTGCCCAACACGCCGTTACTGAACTTCACCAGCACCATCTCCAGATCGTCGTATTCCAGCGGCGGCGCTTTTCGGAAGGCGTTGGCGAAATAGTCATATTCGATGTCGCGGCCTTTCCGCCATCCGCCCGCGTACGCGAACACCTCGACCGGGTCCGCCGCCTCGTTCCTTCCCCGGCCGGCGAACCACCGCGCCGCGTCGAGCGCATGGCACCCGCCGGTGAGCATGGCGCTCACGCCGAGTTTTTTCGTCCGCGCGTCCTCGTAACCGCTCCACCAGCTCGAAATGTCGTGCAGGTAATCCGTCTCCACGCAATACACCTCCCCCACCGCGTCGTCCGCCACCAGCGCCTTGATCGTGTCAAAAAGCGGGTTCCACCGAAGCACGAAACTCACCACCGTCCTCACGCCCGCTTTGTTAACCGCGTCCCGCATCGCCCGCATTTCCGCCGGGCTGTTCGCGATCGGTTTTTCTATGACAATATGCTTACCCGCCTCCGCCGCCGCGACCGTGTTCGCGCAATGATGCTGTTGCGGCGTGCAGACGGAAACGATATCCACCCCCTCGTGCGCCAGCGCTTTCTCGTAATCGTCGTAACAGGCCACGTCCGAAAGCCCCGCCTCCGCCGCTTTCCGTTTGCAACTCTCCAGCTTCCGGCTCGAAATCGCCACCACCTCCGTGTGCGGATTCGCCTTGAACGCCTTGATATGCTCCCCCGCAACCCACCCCGCGCCATGAACCAAAACACCCAGCTTCTTCTCGCCCATAACAACAATCCTCCCTTCTCACCCACAGTATGATCACCAACCCCGAACGTGTCAAAACGAAGAGCCTGGGCCGTGGTGGAGGGAGCGCTCCCGCGCGACCGAGCGGCGGCGGAGGAGGTGGAATCAGCCGAGCTCAAACACCCCCTCCACTGTCATTGCCGAAAAGCCTGCCGCCAGGCGGTCAGGATCGTACTCAGCGGCCTGTGCGGCGCAGCCTGGATAACGAAAGCAGCCCAATGGCAACCACGGCTGCCACAAGACCGACAAGGCCTGCCGCGGGCACTTCCGGCCATTGAGTATCATCCAGGGGGTCGGTTCCCGCAATCGACTCCAAGAGGTTGTTGACGCCGTCGCCGTCGGTATCATCGGAAGGATCGAGGACAAGTTCGTAGCAGCCGGTATCGTAGCTGTTTGGTCCCTCTCCGGCGTGATAGGGCACGTCAAATGGACGCGTATTCCCGTCAACATCCACCGAAGGCGCAACTGCGAACGCCGCGTCTATACAGGGGGAAGTGTAGCCGAGGTGGTAATCGCCTGTTACGGGATCAACGAAGCAGGGGTCTGTCTGGAGGTTTCCAGTTACTTCCGCCACGTTTTCGTCCAAACCGGCCGGGCCGGTGACGTCAAAATAGGCTGTCCCCGTGTCTATATCGTAGTAACAACCATCGAGATTGTTGAAGAAAAGGCATCGCGTAACAACGGCGTCGTAAGCGGCATCTCCTTCGTAAACGGCAAGCTTTGTGTTACCGGCGAGAATGGTGTCGCTGATAGTCGTACTGGAATCATTGACGAAAACCCCGCCGCCCTGGCTGCCTGCCGTGTTGCCGGCGATCGTGCAGTAGGATAGGGTCATCGGCAACCCCGCCAGACCCGTGAAGACGCCTCCACCAATGTCTGACGCGGCATTTTCCGCAATCAGACAGCCGCGCAGGCTTACCGACCCGCTCGAACTGCCGTGGACTTCAACGCCTCCGCCTTTGTAAGCAGTGTTTCCTGAAACCGTGCAACTGGTCATTATCAATGGAGTATCGTAGGTTGTAATTCCGCCCCCGATAAAACTCGCGGAGTTGCCTGTAATTCGCGTCCTTTCGAAGGTGGCCGCGGAGCAATTGTGACAAAACACGCCCCCGCCGTTGAAGCCGCCGGTATTGTTGCTTATTTCGCAATCCACAACGCTTACCGTGCAGTACCAAAAACCGCAACCGCCCCCGGATTCACCATACGTGTTATTGCTCACCGAAGTGGACGAGATGTCAATCGTGGCGTAATAGCCGGAGATACCGCCGCTGTTGTTGCTGACGGCGTTGCCGCTGATATCGCAGTTTTGGATGACCACGTCCGAGTACATGCACATAATTCCAGCCCCGCTGGAAGGCGATCCTGGCGATTGATTCCCGTAGACCTTGCAGTTCTCAATGACGACGCCTGAGGAGTCGTCGCAGAGCACGCCCGCACCGTTGTTATCCGGGCCGGCGCCATATGCCCCTGTCACACCGAAACCATCGAGGCGGACATTATCCACGGTATCGATACTCACCACCGGGTAAAGCGAGCCGTCCCCATCCAGAGTCGTTGAATACAACGCCGGGTTGCGGTCCTGCATCTCGCCGCCGGAGGCAGGAAAGCCACCGTATAGGGCGACGCCGGCTGCAACGGTGAGCGACGAAGTGAGGACGTAATTGCCCTGCCCCACCCACACCGCTTCCGCGGGAGGGCCGGCCGCATAGTCAATAGCCGCCTGGAGACTGGTGAAAGCTGTGCTCCAAGACGTCCCTGTGGTGTTATCGCCCGTTTGCGACACATACACAACCGCACCTGTATGCGTGCAGGCGAGAAAAAGAATAAGACTTGCAGAAACGAAAAACCGCGAGCGCATTTGTCTGTCCCCCCATCAGTTTCAGATGCTTTAAACCAGTTAGCTACTTCTTTAGTCAGACTTCACTATAGCAATTAATAACTAGTAAGTAAATGTTCATTCAAAACTGCTCATCCAGAAACCCCAGCGCCGCCTCCCACGAATCGCCGCCCTCAGGACCGTTCGGATCATGATGCCCATATTCGCCGACGTACAGCTTCAGGTTTTCAGGTTTGCCTAAACGCTCGTACACCGGCTTGGCCGCCTGGTACGCCGCCCGCTCGCCCGGCGGGTTCCCCCACGCGTCGTCCTTCCCCATGTGCACCAGCAAAGGTCCGGACGCAAGTCCCCCACTCCCCCGACTTCTCAAACCGCACATCCTCCTCCCTCACATCCCGCACCGCCACCTCCGGCACATCCGGCGCACGCCCATACTCCCCCCGCTCCAACACCCGAATCATCTCCCCCCGCCGCACTTCCCCCGATCCCGTCACCAGCACCTCCGGCAACACACCCGCGCCAAGCGCCACAACAATCCTGTGGCCAATCCCACCAGAAAACGACGCACCTGAAACCCTCCTCTTGGCTTCGAGTTTACTCCCCGAACGCCCACTCCGCGACATCTTCAACCGATACTCTTGGTAATTTTTGCGTTCTCTGTGGTTAAAGCATCCTGCCAATCCCGTTATCCTGTCTAAACAAAAAGCCCCCGGCCGGCCGCGGGATCGTACGGCCGGCCGGAGTGGGTACTCCGGGGTCTCGAGTAATCTTACGGCGCACCCAATTTCAGATTCTCTTTAGGCATCTTTTTGAAACACATGAACCAGTCGAGGCAGTAGTAATCGTCGCCGGCCTGCTCGACGCGGTCTTTGGCCGTCCCGCACGAGCCGGGCGGCGGGATGATGACATCGTCTCCGGGTTCCCAATCGGCGGGGGTGGCGCAATCGTGGGCGTCGCACGTTTGCAGGCTGATCAACACGCGCTTGATTTCCTTGAAATTCCGCCCTGTCGACGCGGGGTAGTACATGATAGTCCGCACCTTATGGTGCGGGTCGATCACAAACACCGCGCGCACGGCTTTGGTGTCGCTTTCCGCCTGGATCATCCCGAACTTCTTCGCGACGTCCATTTTGATGTCCACGATAAGCGGGAACTCGACCTCGACGTCCTCCATCCCCTTGTACTTGATCTTCTCCTTGATGGTCCGCAGCCAGGCGATATGGCTGAACCCGCTGTCTACCGACAGCCCAATCAGCTCGCAGTTCAGCGCTTTGAACTCGCCCATCATCGTGGCGAACGTCATGAACTCCGTCGTGCACACCGGCGTGAAATCGGCCGGATGACTAAAGAGAATCACCCATTTCCCCTTAAAATCGTCCGGGAAATGAATCACCCCCTGCGTCGTCTCGGCCGTAAACGCCGGCGCTTCCTCATTTATCAGCGGCATCACACAGTTTTCCATCGCAAACCTCCTCGGGAACCATCCCGTCCAATTGGCAACGGGAACCCCCCGGAAACCGGAAATATTCCCGCATTTGGCGTGTGGGATTCAGGTTTTGGAATTGCTGCCGAAGTAGGCGTGGCCCTCCGGCCCGCGCCCACTTCGCGGCCACGCGCAGTTTCTACCCCTGCGCCGTAGTGGTCAGCGTGCGTTCCATGCCCCGGTCGCGGTGGTTAAACACCGGACAATACACGGTGTACTTGCCCGGTTTCAGGTCGACCCGCAGTTCGCCCTGTTCCCCCGGCTGCAGGTCTTCTTCCGCCAACACGCGCTCCATGCCCTGGCCCTCGATTTTAAAGTTGTGCTTGGCCTGCCCCTCGTTTTTCACGACAAACTTCGTCGGCCCCGCGGAAACCGTGGCCGGCATATCGATTTCGTATTCGACCAGGCTGACCTGAACCGTGTTGAACTCGTCGTCATTCAGGTTGTTCATGTCAACGGGGCTGCCGTAGATATCGGCTTCGGCTCCCTCGTTACCGGAACACCCCGACCAGGCTCCAACAATAAACGCAACTGCAAGCGCCGCCACAACTTGCACGTTCTTTCGTCGATGTGAGCGCATGGCTGCCTCCCCTGCAGGTTTCGACTTCCTCCGCGTAATTGAACAATAACTCTGCCTTACCGCACACCACCTTACGACAGCGCCCGGTCCAGCCTGTATTCCCCAATAGGCGTTTCGTACGGATGCCCCGCCGCCCCCGACCTCGTGGGCGTGTAAAACCACAGCCTTAACATTGCACAGCACAAAAGGTTATGAAGCCGTACGATAGGTTTTAAGAAGCAATACGGTTTGTCAGGCGAGCTAGTGAAACGCGATGGAACGCAAGGAACGCGCCATGAAACGGTCTAAGCCCGCGGTTGGTCGTCGGGCTTGGTTATCGAAAAAATGTACCGTTTGAAGTGAAGATAGCGGATTACGCCTACAATGAGGCACAGGGCTCCCACCGGCAACAGCAGCCAGCCTACGATTCGCATGGTCGGGGCGACGGCAAAATGGACCAGGCCGACGCCGGCGGCGACGGTCGCGAGTGCGGTGCGTAGGTAGGCGAGGATGGTGCGTTCGTTCGCGAGGACGGTCCGGGCCGCGGCGAGATGGTCGCGCAGAATCATCTCTTTTTTCAAATCGTTGTCGTAAGGCGGCTGGGAGTCCATGGGCTTTTTCGCTTGTTTTTGAGCGATTATAGCCGAAATCAGCGGGAAGCATCCAAGGTTTTGCGCTTGAAAAAGCAGCAAGCGCCCGCCGTAATCGCCGTCATAGCCAGCGCCAGTGCCGGAAGTCCGGCGGCGGGCACCGGTGGGACGGGGCCTGCCTGGCGGGTCTGCGCCTGCCAATCCAGGCTCAGGTGGTAGTCGTTGTGCTCGACGCGGATCTCGTCGGCCGGAAAGGCGGCGGCGCCGTAGGGGGTGTCGTAGCGATCGTAGCCGGCGAGATCCACGGGCGCGCCGTTGTGCGTCAGTTCGCCGTCCCATGAGAATTCCAACATGCCCTGCAAGGGGCTTTCATATGCCACGGTCAGGTCGCCGAACGTGACATCCGCATCGGAAACGGCTTGCCTGAACTGGGCAAAAGTTCCGTGGGTTTCGGGGCGGCCGAGTTCGCAGATGTATACGTTCCGCCTTCCGTTTACGACCATCTCGAGGGACACGTCCTCGCCCGCGTCGACCTGCCAGGTGTACGGGTTTTGCGAGCGGAGCGCGAGGTAGCCGTCGCCGTACCGGGCGAACACCCAGCCGTCCTGCTCGATAAACTCGTCATACTGTTCCTGGGGCAGCCAGGCGTGGGTGAATCCGAGGGTCGACAAGAAGTACAAGCCGATGCGGTCGGTGTCTTCGGCATCATGCAGGACGATGGCGACGTTTTTGTACTGCCCGACGCGCGGCAGCCATCCGCATCCGGTCCAGTAGTTGGGGGTATCGCCCGTATACTGGGCAGGATGGGTGGTGAAACAGACCGCGTTGCCGCCGAGCGTGGCCTGCCAGATGTGATGCTGGTCGCCGCCGTAACCGGGCCGGTAGCTCTGGGCGGAACTGAGCATATAGTCCGGCGTGCGGTAGGTGTAAATGTTGACCTCGTCGCGGACATTCCGGCTCAGATCCTCCTCGAAAATACCCGCGATTTCAGAGAGGGTGCCCAAGTCGCGCCAATTCTCGATTAGCGACCGCTGACCGTTGAATGCCGAAAAAAACGAGTTTTCCCACCAGTTGTGCGCGTCGAGCATCTCGACGAACATTGGAAACGTGAGCGGATGGCAGTACGCCTCGAGCGATAACCAGACCATGCCGTCCTCGAAGTTGTCGATGTCGAACGACAAGCCGGCGACGTTGCCGGACTCGATTTTGAGGCCCATCCGCTGTTTTACAACGGTTTCGTCGCGGCCGGTATCGTTGGCGATTTCGTAGATGACGCGCGGCATGACGTAGTTCTCGCTGATAGCGAAAGACGCGGCGGACATGTTGCCGGTGTGCAGCGTGCCCATGCCGAACATCAGCCACTGGATATCGGTGGTGCTTTCGGTTTGCGGCCACTTCTTATGATGCTCGTAGCTGCGCCCGTGGGTGCTTCCAAAAATGCCGTAATGGCTGTTGAGCGCCATATCGAGCAGGACGAGGTCGGTCACCATTTTGGCGCGCTGAACGAGGCCGGGGTCTTCGGCCAGATCGACGAGCGCCAGCAGGGGCGGGAGGTCTTCGTTGTAGTAAACGTTCGACAGCCACTCGCTGAACCCCGTCCGGTACCGCAAGTCGAGCCAGTGCAGGATGCGCGGCTTGTGTTCGGCCATCATCTGCGCACCGGTGCGGCCGGAGTTGGTGAAGATTTCCGCCGGGTAAAGCTGGCCGGCCAGATACGCGCCGGTGCTGAACAGGATCTGGTGGTTTTCCGTCCACGTGCACATCGAATCTATACCCGGCTCGTCGGGCCAGTACTTGAAGGCGAGGATAGCGTTGCGCGCCTGGGTTTTAACGGCCTCGCTGAGGTCGGGGTTGTCGGCGTGGTTGTACAGCATGCGAAGCAGGCCCGGCAGATTGAAGTCCGCGCAGTCCTGGCGGTTGTTGAGCAGAGTGATGGCGCTGTAGATGCCGGATTCAAGCGGGTCGACGCCCAGATGGAGGCGGGTCAGGTCGTTATACAGGTTGGAACTGCCGCTGGTGGCGTAATGCTCGAGCAACTGCACCCGGCGCAACTCGAAATCTTCCGGCCAGGCAGCCTCCGCCGCAAACGGTATCAGCACAAGGAGTGCCAGCAAGCCGCCCAGACTCATAAGTTTGCCGATTCGCAGCAGAAACATGCCCAATCGCCTCCCTCGATTCGCGCCATGCGCGACATCGCAGGCCCATCATCATTACCAGGCGCCATCATACTGGGCGATGCAAATATCGTCAATGGCTGAAAGTTACAATGCCGGTCTGCTAAGAGTTAAGGGGCCGTTGGTTCATGCTCATTGTGCCGGATGTGGTAAACGGTTGTGACCTCATCAGCAAGCGCCCCCCACAATGCCTTCATACTGACCTCGTAAGTCATAGGGATTGTGTAGATTGCTGTCTTCAATACCATTTTCACGTACCCCCATGCAGTCTTGTCGTTATCACCGGCAATTCTTTGGGCCCATTTTGTTGCCGCATTTCCGCCCCACTCGCCTGCATAAGTCTCGTGTGCTGTGTCCTGGTTAATGGCAGGCGCGGGCTCCTGTCTTTTTGGGGCTGGTTTTGGCATGGCGCTTATTTTTGCAGGCTCATCCAAAGACGGGAGGTTCTTGAGATTGGTTATGAGAGGCGAATAACCTTCCTCTTTGGTTTCCTGTGGAGAAACGGGCGGTTTGGATTCCTTGGGAGGATCGGGCGGTTCCAGCGACCACGGTTCCGTTTCCGGTTCAACGCACTGGTTTACTTCATCCTTTGTCTTCGTTCCGTACACGTCGGTCTTCGTTGCGGGATTATTGCCCGCATAGGCGTAGAGGTTCAGGTCGACCGGGTCTGTCTCGTCCAGTTCTGGCTGCATGAAGAGCAGCGGGTCGGGCGAAAGCCAACGGCGGAGCTGCGGGTCGTATGTGCGGAGGCCGAAATGGTAGTAGCCGAGGGCGGGGTCGGGCTGCTGATCGAGGAAGGTGCGGTCGGGAACGGGCAGGCTGCCGATGGGCAGCATCTGCCCCCACGCGTCGTATTCGGTTTCGTGGGTGATTGCGGCCGCCGGGGCGTCGAACGAGGTGCGGGCGATCACGCTTCCGCGGAGGTCGGTATGGACAAACTGCGAGCGGTCTGCGACACGCGCGCCCGTATCCAGCGCGCGCGCGTCTTCGGCCACCGTGGTCTTGTGAAGCGGCACACGAAGGATAAACAGGTTTTCGTCGGGCCGGATTTCGGCCACGTCCGCAAAATTGATAACGCGCTTGACGCCGCCGTCGGTCTCGTATTTGCGGAACACGCGCTCGCCCTCGTGATTCCAGATGTTGGAAACGCAGACTCCGGCGCCGGGGTCCGCAGAATCGGTGAACGTGCTTTGTGTCAATTTACCGAGGGCATCGTAATGATTTGCATGGGTAAGCGTGCGGCCTGCGGGGCCTCTCTCGGTTTTCGCCGTAAGCTGGCCGTCGCCGTCATATTCGAGACTGACAGCCGAATCCGCGCCGGTTTGCAGAGCGGTTACGGCCTGGGCAAGGGCGGGGTTGGCGTATTCGTAAGCGGTCGAGTCTTCGGGTGCGGGCCTGTCGACTGCAAGGATGTTGTCGCCGGCCGAATAGGACATGGTTTCATCCAACGCGAAACCGGGGCCTGAGCCGGCGCTATGGGTGAGGCGGTCCATCCCGTCGTACTCGAAACTCTTGGCCGTAAACGGCGCACCGAGCCGGGTGCGCGTTTCTTCGGCGATATTGCCGCCGTTGTCGTAGCTGTAGTTAACGGATCCCCAGGCGTTGCCGCCGCTGGATGTGAAAGCCAGCCGCGTGAGCCATTGCGAAAGCGGGTCGTACGTCCACTCGGCCGTTCCCTGGTTGCCGAGCCTCATCTCGGTAATCCGGTCAAACGGGTCGTAGACGATGGAGGCGGCAAGCTCGTCGTGGAGGTTGTCTCGTACGCTGAGCAGCTTGATTGCGCGGCCCATGGAATCACGTTCGTAGAAAATTCCAGCCCTGTTGCCCGCCGCGTTCAGATGGCACAGAACCGACCGGAGATGGCCCAGGCGGTCATAATCGTATATGGCTGTGTAATCGTGCATGATGTTCGCGGCCCCGTCGGTAACACGTGGGGATGGCTTGAAAGTGACCTTCGCGGGGCGGCCGAAATTGTCGTAGGAGTAGCAGGTGCTGCCGGTTGGATCTTCTGCGCGCCAAAGCCGGCCCATGCTCGAGGAGCCGGGGTCGTCATAGGCGAGCGTGGATTTAACGGCGCCGGTGTGGTCGGCCGCAATTTGAAGCACGGGACGCGCCAGTTCGTCGTAAGTTGTGGAAGATATTCTTCCCGCCGGAGTTTCGACGCGCACGAGGTTATCGTCGAGGTCGTGGCACAGGGCGAAATGCGGCGGCGCCGTTCCCGGCTGATGGGGCAGGTTGGCAAAACGAATGCGGCCTTTGAGGTCGCGTTGGAGTTGCCGGCGGTTTCCGTCGGGGTCGACCATGACGACAATTCGGCCGAGCCCGTCGCGGACGAACGCGTGCGCGGCCAGAATTTGGCTCCCGTCCAGGCCGAGTTTTTCAACCTGGGCGATGTTGCCCTGCCAGTCAAGTTTGCGGACCGTGTAGTAGCCACGCGGGTTCTTTTCGGAAATCTGCCAGGGTGTGTACTGAAATTCGGTGCGGCGCATGTCGGGTTCAATCGTTTTCAGCGGCCGATTCCACCCATCGTAAAACATTTTTTTATGCGGCGCGACGATTTGGGGCGCCGGCGCGTTCGGTTGCACGAATGCCGGCGGGTAGGAAGCCACTATGCGGCCAAAACCGTCATAAACGTGGTACATTCTTCTGATGGTTTCGGTGTCTGCCGCTTGCTCGACAGTCTCGAGTTGGCGGTCCAGCCCGTCGCGGGTGGTTGTGCGTTCAAAGTATTGGTTGTCGGTCAGGTAGATGCGGGTGTTGGTTGCGGCGGGATAGGCATCGCGGTAATGACGTAACGCAATTGGGACATTCGCCGGCCCTTCCTCGCGCACGGGCCGCCCGCGGCTGTCGTACTCGATAGTGAAGGTTTTGCCATTCGGATCGGTGATCCTGGCGGTTTTTCCGGACCGCAGGTCGGTTTTATATTGCTCGGCAAGCACGGCGGGTTGACCTCCAGGCACTCCGTCGAGGTAGCGGGTGTAGCGGACTTCTTTCTTTACCGGGTAGAGCTTGTGCGCGTCGTAAGCCATACGGACATAGCCCAGGCCGGACGGGTAGTAGTTATTCTTAATGCCGGTTAGCAGGCCGGTTGCATGGTAATCGTACGACACCACGGCGTCGGCCGGAATCCCGAGCTCGGCCGGGTAATCGGAAGGCGTAACGCCGGGCAGTTTCCGGGCTTCGATGTGGCCGAGATCGTCGTAAGACCACTCGACATGCGAAAGCAGGGCGTCTTGCCGGCTCGTGCCGTCGACGTCTTCAGTGTAACCCCATGTTTTTTCGCATTCGACCAGCCCGGTTTTCCACGGATTGCCAGTCAAATTGACGTATGCCAGCTCTGTCTTGAGGGCTTGCGCATCATCTTCAACAGCAAACCCGACTACAACAGACCCGCCGTCGCCATTGCCTTCAAGCACGGTCAACGCATTTCCGAACTCGTCGAACTCGGTGACGTCCCTTCCGCTCCAACGCGATTGCACGTCCGTCATCTCGCCGGAGTGCGTATTGCTGCGCCGGATCATGGCCGCGTTTTCGCCCAAAGCGGCCGTGTGGTAGGCGTACCGGTCGAAAGAAGCCTGGCCGGCCGACGAAATGCGGACTTCCCGTTCAAGCCCTTTTAAGGGGTAGGGAACCGGCGCGGGATCGGCCCACTGCCGGATGTCGTAGAGGCGGACCACCTCGACCGGCGGATCTTCATGGCCCGGCGAACCGACGGGATAGCCTTTGGGATATTCGTTTGTAAAATTGACGCGGACCTCTTCAAAACCGATTGCCTCGCAGGACAGGAAATTGCGCACGAAGTTGCGGTAGCTCAGAGCCGCGGTTTGTTTCGCATGACGGGCGGAAGAGTCCGGCATGGCGGAAGTAGCAACCTCTTTTACAACCACCAACCCGTGCGGCAAGACGCCGGGCTCGATAATGACGCCAGATTGCGAAGCCAGCGGCGACGATGCGGCGACGTAATCGACGTGCGTGGTGTGGCCGGCGTCGGTTCGGATGCCGGAGAGGAGGTCGGGCAGGCGCGAAATGTTGCGGTGCCATTTTGGCGCCAGATCGCCCATGACGCCAAACCGGATCTTGCCCGGTTGCACTAGATCGACCAGGCCGTCGCTGTCGAGGTCCACCATCCGCGACAAGTCGCTGATGCTGCTCACGCGGGGGCGGTTGGCGGCGGCTTCGGGCGGTTCAAGCGCGAAGAACGAGGGAAAGGCGTCATAAGGGATTGGCACCGGCACAAACCCGCGGTTCGTGTTGACGTAGATCCTTTGGCGCCAAATCACGGCGCCCCCGGTCGGGTCCTGTGGACGGCCGTAGGCAAAAACAATATCCTGGCGACCGTCGGCGTTAATGTCGGCGGTCGCCATGGAGGCCATCGCAACGGGCGGTTCGCCGGGCGGGGCCAGAAGGGGATCAAAGTTCTCGAGGATTTCGTAACCCCGGAGAAAAGACAAGGGGTGTTCCGAGGTGTTGTTGACCACTTCGGGGCTTGACCATCTTTCCGTAGACAACACGCCGGCCCGCCATTCGTAGCCGGTATTGATATAAACCCGATGGCCGAGAGCGACCTCCGCTCCGCCGACGTTTTCCGGGGCGTTTGCCAGCACGAGGTCCGGGAGCCCGTCGCTGTTGACATCGAGGAAGAACGAGTTGAAGTTGCCCAACGCGGGATATTTGCAGTCTTGCCCGACACAGAACTCGCAACTGCTCCCGTAATTGAGAGTTTGAATCAGCGATTGGGTGAAATTCGAGACGACCGACTGCGAATAGCCGGGTTTGTCGAGGTGGAAGTCGCCGTTGTGCATCACGTATACGCGCGGCACAAAGTAGGTTTCGTGCAGGCTGTAGCCGGCCCGCATCTTGTACTTCAGCAAGACGAGATCGCTGGCGCCGTCGCCGTTAATGTCTACCAATGGGGCAAACACGTCCGAATCTATCCGAGGGTCGGGAGTGATATCGCCATCGTGGGCGTAATGGACCGTTACTTTCTGCTTGACGAATGCCGGCCACCCCTGCAGCGTTTTTTCTTCAACCATAGCGGGGTCAAGATTGCCGCCGGCCTGCTTGACCACGACAATCGTTTTTGGTTCTTCGTTTACAGTAACGCAATCGGGTTCGGGCTCGGAGCCGGGCAGTGTCAGGCCGGGCCGTATCTCTCCGGGAACCAGGACCCACCTTCTTCCGGGCCGCCGGCGGGGTGCTTCAATAGTCGGCGGCATGTCCCCGTAGACTTCGGCCATAAGTTCAAAGCACCCTTCAATGAGGTTAAGGCAGTTGATGTCTTCCATGCCGGGGGGATCGAGAGACAAAGGAACGGCGTGAGAAGCCGGGCCAGGCGTGCGCGCAGGTTCCGGGCAGCGCAACTTACCCAGTTGCAGGTTGCCGTTGTTGTCAAGGTAAAGAAAGCCGGCGCGGATATCGATTTGGACGGCGTCTTCCGGTGCTGCCGGGTTGCGCCCCGAGAGATCCGGCGCGGCAATGCGCGCGCCTTCGAACGGCCTGGTTGGCCTATGCGGACGTACGGGGCTGGTGGACCTGTTAAAGGCCCGCGGCCGCCCTGGGCGGTCTCCTGACGGAACGGGATCCGAACCGCGCAACACTTCCTTTTTCAGAATAACGGGGAGCTGTGCGGCATCCGATTCGAGGCTGCGCGGCGGGTGAACCAGGTAAAGGCGGGGCAACGCCCCTTCGCATCCTCCGGGGCGAAGACCACCGACCACGACGGGCCTTTGTATGTCGGGAAATTCCAGCGGCTCTGCCCCCAACGCCAAAGCCATCTCATAATCGGGCACCGGATCGATGTCTCCGCACCGGTTCCAGAACTCTTCGCTTGTGCACATATCGATGGACACACTGCCCGAGCCCCCGCTGCTGCTTCCGGGTCCGGAACTGCCGGAGTAGCCGGCGTAACTTTCCAACACGTCCGTGTCCAGGCAAATGCCATCGATATCGAAATCGCCGTCGAGATCGCCGAGCTGGGCAATCAGGTGATCCGAGTGCAGGCCAAGAAAGTCCTGGGAAAAGTCCGCGAAGTTGTAGGACATGTCGGCGTCGCTCATGCGGACCCACTCGTTCATGGACGCGCCGCGCAAAAAGGAATCTTCGTACAAGATGCGGCTGGCGGTGGTTCGAATGCCGGCGGGATGATAGACAACGTCGGTATCGCCATCGCCGTCGAAGTCCATGAATTTATAGGCGGCGCGATATCCGGGCGGGCTGAGATAATACGAGGTAGGGTCGCACACCCAATGGTTCCCGCTAGGCCATACAAAAATGTCCGGCCCATAGCGCTCGAGCTCGGTATATATATCTTCGTCCTCGAAAACGGAGGGAAGTCCCGAATCTTTTTCAAACAGTTGGAGCGTCGGCAGGTCTCCGGGCCTGTCCTCTACAAAATCCGCGGCGTTGTTGGTGTAGGAGAAACGCGTTTGGAATGGTTGCTCGCCGGGCGCTTCCCGCGTGACCGACTTGAGCAGCATCCGGCCGGTGTCCCGGCTGGAGGCGTAATTTAGCTTGTAGCTCCAGTAGGGTTGGCCGTTGGGACCGGAGACGGAGACGGTGTCGATTCTGTGTTCGAGCAGGACATGGCCGTTCATCATGTCGAGCGCGCCCTCGTAAGGGCTTACGTCGAGTTTCATCAAGAACACGTGCGGCAGGTTGAGTTTCCGGTTCCCGCCCCACTTGATTTCCTTGAGAAGCGGCCGCGGCTGCGGTGTGCGCAGGTCGGGGCGGTCCTGTCCGTCGATGTTATGGTAGGCGTACTCGACCGTGTTACCGTCGGCATCTTCTTCGAGAAGGAGCAGCCAGGCGTGCGTTCCCAGCTCATTGACGATACGTGCCTGGCGGCCGGCGGGGTCGGCGCCGTAGTAGCGCCGGACGCCGGAGGGATCGTGCTCGATCCACTCGGTTTGTCCGTCGCCGTTGAAGTTGCCGTACTCGTAGCGAACCGGGCGGTTTTCCCTGACGGGCACAAAGAACGTGCTGGTTTGCGCCGCGCCCGTGTGCGGCGGGCAAACGACGCCAGTGGCGGCCGTTAACAGCCCCGATGGCGAAGAAAACGGCGGATTGCCGCTGAAATCTTCCGCATACCGGAGCGTGCCGTCCGTGCGCGTCAATCCGGGAAACCCGTTGAGCGTCGAGCGGCTTATTGAAGGCACATGAAGCGCCCAGCCCGCACCCACGGGCGAATCCTTGCGCGCCGCGCCGCTTGAATAGGCCAGATTCAGCGAAGGCGTCATTCCAAGCCGGCCCGGGGGCGTGTCGATGGAAATCGTGTGCGTGAATTCTCCCGACGACGAAACGGGCACGCTCCATTTCTTTAAGCCGTTGCCTTTCGCCGTATCGAGGACGGGGGCCGTGGCGGCGGGTCCCATTTCGGCAAAGTTGTAGGAGCCGGTGGGCTCCATGTTCTCCTGGGCAAACACGGGGGTGAACGGCGAAGCGATCATCTGAAGAACCAGGACAATCGAGATCCAACGATACCTGCGTGTGCTGAAAGTCATGGCAGTTTTCCCTTTGTTTACAGTTATCCTGCAAAGTACACTGCACAATCCCGGCTGCAGCCTCGCCGGGCTTAATGGAAGAGGTTTTTGGCCACCCGATAAACCAATATGCCGTCAAACGTCCCCAGAGCACCTTGACGCTATCTTATGCAAATGTTTATCGAATAACCAGCCAGTATTGGTAAGGAGAATAAAGTAAAAAAGGCAGATAGTCAACATGGCTGCCCACTTACTCTAAGCGGCTGGCTGTTGAATTATCGCTATCTGCGCCAGAGAGTTCAGCAGACGGGGAAGTAAAGCCAACCTGTGCCGTTTGAAATGAAGATCGGCATGAGTTATTTCGGCGGGGACGAACCAAGGAGCCGGCCTTGAACAGATTCCAGAATCGAATCGCGTATGAACGTGCTGGCATGCAAAATCTCAATTCCAATAACTTCACCTTCCCGATTCAGTTCTGCAGTGATGTTGGGGCTGATTTCCACGCTGCCCGCTTCCGGCTCGTCAGAGATCGCAAGGTGCAGAACATCGCCTTTTGGAAAGTAGGACATGTGCGTGTTACTCATAAGAGAATCTTCTAATATGCCCCCTCCTCCAATGCGGTTTCTATGAAGGTGGCATAGTTATCGGCGGTTTTTGGGGCGAGGGGTGTGTTGATTGGCGCAGCGGTGGGCATGATGATGTAGGCGCCGTCCTTTTTTGCGGCGGCCATGCAAACTCGGACGGCCTGGGCGACCTCTTCGGTGGAGCCTTTTTCGAGGAGTTTGAGTTGCAGGTTCCCGGAGATGCACATGCGGTTGCCGATGCGGCGCTTGATGTCGGCGAGCTTGATATCGCCGTCGGGCGGCGCCTCGCACGGGTCGATGGCGTCGGCGCCGGTTTCGGCGATGAAATCGAGCACCTGGCCGATGCGGCCGTGGCAGTGCAGCCGGACCTGCGCGCCGTAGTTATGGATGAGGTCGGTCATCTCTTTGACGTATGGCGTGACGAACCGGCTGAAAAAGTCAGGCGGGAGGTATGGCGGCGTGGCGTATTCGGGGCCGCAGATTCGGTAGAGATCGCAGGGGCCGGTGTCGAGCCGGCGCCGGAGGTTCTCCATGACGCGGATGTGGACGGCGTCGATAGTCCGGGCGAAATGTTCGGGTTCGGTAAGGGCCCAGACGGTGTAGTCGCCGAATTCCATGAGGTCGGCGGTGACCCACAGGGGATCGGCGACGCTGTCCATGATGATGCCGTTGTCGCCGACCTCGCGATTGATGCGGTCGCGGTCGATAGTGTTGAACGTCACGGGCGCGTACGGTATGGACATGGCCTTGTCGACGTCTTCGAGGTTTTTGCACCAATGTTCGGTGACCCAGGTGGTGTGGACGTTGTCGAACACTTTGTAGGTATGGGAGAGGTCTCCGCGCGGCGTGTGAAGGACGCGCTTGACGATCTTCACGCCGTCGGTGCTTTTGTCGTAGACGTTCATGTCGACGGCGAACGAGGATTCGAGGAACACCTCGGTGGAACCGGGGCTCCACATGCAGATGCAATCGGTTTTTTCGCGGATGAGGTCCATCAGGGAGGCATAGGAAGGGTCCTTGTTCTCGAATGATTGCGAGTTGTATCCGACGAGTTCGTATGTGGAGACGGGGACGCGGTCGGGGACTTGGCCTCGTAGCGCGAGAATAATTCTTTCGCGGGACGTCATGCAGGTTCCCTCCACGGCGCCTACGATAGCGCGGCGAACCCAGCAAAAGCAACGGCCGTCTGGACAAATCACTTCTTACGTAGCTAAAGATTTGTTTATGGTTCTGCAACAGTGTGTGATAGGCTGCATGATAAAGGGCAGGGAGAAAAGGCATGAAAAGAACGGTTGGAGTAGCAGCACGCTTGGTGGTTGCAGTTCTGACCGGCTATCTTGCCATGTGGGCCGTGACGAGCGACGTTCGGGTGGGGGTGGATGAGGCGGACGCGCTCCTCGCCGCTGAACTGGCGCCCGGTGAAGAAAAAAGGACTTTCGAGTTTGTTCTCAACGAGCCAATGAAAAGCCTGCACGTAATGGCGCTGCCCCAGTCGAACCCGGCCGGCGTTCGTGTCAAGCTATACAAGGACGACCATGCTCTCTGTGACGTCACAATTAGTCCTGAGCTTCTGAGGCATAGCCATGGACATTTTCAAGTGGGGCGCGACCTGAAGCCCGGCCAGTGTTACCTTGTGTTGTTGCAGGAAGCCGGCGGGGCCGGCGGCCAGATTCTGATTTCCCCACGCCATCTGGGCATGACCGGCTGGCAGATTTACACGAGGGTCTTCTTGGCTACGCTGGTGTTATCGGCGGTGTGGACGGTTTTCGCCGGGAGTTCGAAAAACGTTCGGCACAGACTGGCGGCCCGGGTGATCTTTCACCATCTTCTGCTGGCTGCGCTTTTGGTTTTCCTGTATTTGTCTCTGCACGAAGGCGGCCACGCGCTGGCCGTTTCCCTGTTTAGCGATTATGATTTGGCGTCGAGCGACTTCTTTGGCATCCGCGGCGCCCCGCACGCGGGTTCCGCGCTGGGAAAAGACGCCCAGCCCTGGCAGCGTGCGTTAACTGCGTTCGCCGGCCCCGCACTGCCCACGCTTGCAGGCTGGGTTCTGTTCGCCGTTTGGCTTTCGGCACGAGTGAGGCGGTGGCGTGAAAAGCACCCGCTGGCAAACCTCTATTTCTCAGCCGCCGTCTTGATGTGCGTGTTCCCTTTCATCGTAGTGGCGGCGCAACTTTTAGGAATCGGCGAAGACGGCGACTGGGGCGGATTCATCCACAATGTTCCCGGCCCCCTCTGGGCGGTCAAAGCCGCGGTCTGGCTTGCGTGGGTGGTGAACCTGGCCGTGATTTTGCCTGTGGGCGTTAACCTATGCCGTGCCTGGAAAACTTACCTCGCCGCTCAGACAGCGGCTGTGTTGGAAAACGTGGCGGCCAAGCCTGTCGAGAATTAAAGTTTGAACGTAAGCTTGTAAGCGGATGCCCCCCACGGCGCAACTTGTTCTTTTTTTGGTAAAGGCTTATCCTATGTTTCATAACTCAGCTTTCGAAAGGATGCATCATGGATAAGAACAAGAAGAGGGTATCTCGCAGGACGTTTATGGCTGCGTCGGCGGCAGTTGGCGCGGCTTCCTTGTTGAAATCGGGGCGTGCCTATGCGGCGGGCTCGGACAAGATCCGCGTTGGGCTGATCGGGCTTGGCGGCCGCGGCATGGGCGCCGGCATTACCGACTGCGCCACGTCGTCAAAAGGCGTGGAACTTGTGGCGATAGGCGATCTGTTCCAGGATCGGGTCGAGCGAGCGCCAGCGGAAATCAAAAAGAATTTTGCAAGACGCGAACTGCCCGTGGACGACATCTACAAGGTAACCCCGGACAAGATGTTCGTGGGCTGGGACGCTTACAAGAAGGTCATCGACAGCGACATCGACATGGTCATCCTCACCACGCCGCCGTTTTTCCGGCCGATGATGTTTGATTACGCCGTCAAGGCCGGCAAGCATGTATTTACCGAAAAACCCATCGCCACCGACCCGGTTAATGTGCGCAAGTTCATGGACACGGCCGATGAGGCCAAGAAGAAAGACCTGGTCGTGGTCGCGGGCACCCAAATGCGCCGGGCGCGGCAGATCATGGAAGCCGTCCAGCGCATCCAGGACGGGCAAATCGGCGACGTCGTCGCGGCGCAGTGCGTCCGGTTCGGCGGCGGCATGATGGACTGGGGCCCGGAAATCGAGCCGGCGTGGTCGGAGATGGAGCAGCAATTGCGCCGCTGGCTGTTCATGACGTGGCTTTCGGGCGACTTCGTGGTCGAGCAGCACGTCCACAACCTCGATCTAATCAACTGGGTCATGGGTTCGACACCGACTCAATGTCTGGCAACAGGCGGCCGGGACGCCCGCGTCGGCGAGAAGTACGGCAACGTGTGGGACCATTTTTCGGCGGAACTCGAATATCCGAACGGCGCGCTGGTCGGCTATATGGGCGCTCAGATCGACAACCTGTACAGCCGATGCGACCAGAAAATTGTCGGTTCGGACGGCGTCTGCTACTTCGATTTCGGCAGCGCCAACATCAAGGGCAAAAACCCGTGGAAGTACGACAGCGAATCGTGGCCGCCGGCAGTGCGCGAGTACGCCGACATGATCGACGCCATCCGCAACAACAAGAAGCTTAACGAGGGCCGGCAGGTCGCGGAGAGCACGTTGACGGCCATCTTGATCCGGATGAGCGCGTACAGCGGCCGGGCCATGAAGTACGATTGGGCGCTGAACTCGTCCAAGCTGGATCTTGGCCCGGAGAAACTCGAGCTTGGGCCGTGCCCGCTCGATCCGGCGCCGGTACCGGGGCAGTGGGAGTTGGTGTAAGAGGCTGGAGGCTGGAGACTGGAGGCGGAAGAGAAAGAACAGAGCGGGCGCAGTTGGTTTACGGCTGCGCCCGCTTTTTTGATCGCGGTTTTCTTCAGGTCAATTCTTTGAAGGTTTCGCTTGCGGCGTCGAGGGTTTTTTCCACGGTTCCGTGGTCGTGGGCGATGCTGGTGAAGGCGGCTTCGAACTGTGACGGGGCGAAGTACACGCCGCGGTTGAGCATGCCGTGGAAGAATTTGGCGTATCGGGCGGTGTCGGATTTCGCGGCATCGCCGTAGTTGCGGACGGGCCCTTCCTGGAAGAACATGCCGCCCATCGAGCCGGCCCGCGCCTGGCTGACAGGGATACCGGTTTCGCGGGCTATCTGTCCCAACCCGTAGCTCAACTGTTCCATGGCGCGCTCGGTTTTTTCGAACATGCCGTCCTGCTCGAGCACATCGAGGGTAGCAATGCCGGCGGCGGTGGCGAGCGGGTTGCCGGCAAGCGTGCCGGCCTGGTACACGGGGCCGACGGGCGCGAGGTGGTCCATGATGTCGGCGCGGCCGCCGTACGCCCCGACCGGCAGCCCGCCGCCGATGACCTTGCCGAGCGTGGTGAGGTCGGGCGTGACGCCGTATTTCGCTTGGGCGCCGCCGAGCGCGACGCGGAACCCGCTCATGACCTCGTCGAAAACCAGCAGCGCGCCGTAGCGCGATGTGATCGCGCGCAGGCCTTCGAGATAGCCGGGTTCGGGCAAAACGACACCCATGTTGCCGGCCACCGGCTCGACGATGACGCAGGCGATGTTGTCACAGTGCTCGCTGAATATGGTCTCCGCGGCGGCGAGGTCGTTAAACGGCATCGTAAGCGTGTGCTGGGTGTGGAGCGACGGCACGCCCGGGCAGCTTGGTATGCCGAGCGTGGCGAGCCCGCTGCCGGCTTTCGCGAGGAGCGTGTCGGCGTGGCCGTGGTAACAGCCTTCGATTTTGAGGATGAAGTCGCGGCCGGTGAACCCGCGGGCGAGCCGGATCGCGCTCATGGTGGCTTCGGTGCCGCTGTTGACCAGACGCACTTTCTCGATCGACGGGATCAGCGCGCAAATCTTCTCGGCAAGCCGGGTTTCGGCCTCGGTAGGTATGCCGAACGACGCGCCGTTTTCCATGGCACGGCAAACCGCCTCGACGACCTGCGGGTGGGCGTGGCCCAGCACGAGCGGGCCCCAGGACAGGACGTAGTCGATATAGGCGTTGCCGTCGGCGTCGGTGATGTGGGCGCCCAGGCCGGATACCGCGAAGAAGGGCGTGCCCCCCACTCCCTTGAATGCGCGAACCGGGCTGTTTACGCCGCCAACCAGCACGCGGTTCGCCTGTTGCCAGAGTTTGAGCGACCGGTCGTTTCTCATGAGGCCTCCTCGGTCAATATGGATAAGACGCCAGCTTCAGCCGTCCCTACGGGACTAACCCCTGGCGCCGGCCTGGAACCCAGGACTAACGTCCTGGGCTACTTTCACAAAGTCCCTACGGGACTTTCTCACGAAACTGATGTCTTTCCCACAGAGCCCTGAGGGACCTTTTGTTTTCCCAGAGCCGTGCTTATCTGCCATGCGGCTGCGTTGGGTTATGGGCAGCGCATGTCCCATTTTTACAGGGCCGAGCATGAAGAGACTTTAGCATTGCGAAGCGATGGGCGCAAGCGCCGAGGGCGCGGCAGCGTGTTTTCAGGTTGGTTCGCCGACGGTGTGGAGATTAAGGAGGTTGGTGACGCCGCCGACCACGAGAGGCGTACCGGCAACAATGATGACGGTTTCGCCGGGTTCGCTTAGTTTTTCGTCGAGCAGCAGGGCGTTTACGGCCTGAACCATTTCGTCAATGCCCATGATTTCGTCGGAAAGCAGCGTTTCCACGCCCCAAATGAGGGCGGAGCGCCGCAGTGTTTCGCCGCTTAGCGTGATGGCCGTGATGGGCACTTTCGGCCGGTACCGGGCGATGGCCCTGGGCGTATAGCCGGATTGCGTGAAACAGACGATTCGCGAAATATCGAGGGCTTCGCTCATGTTGAACACGGCCTCGCCGATGGCGTCGGCATGCGAGCCGGACCAGATGTCGGCCGAGTTGTCTTCGCGCCGCTTCACGCTACGGAAAGAGGAGTTTGCAACGAGTGCAGCGTCGGCCTTTGCGGCGATATCGGCCATTCGTTTTAACGCTTCGACGGGAAACAGTCCGACGGCGGTTTCGCCGGAGAGCATCACGGCGTCGGTGCCGTCGTAGATGGCGTTTGCGACGTCGGTGACCTCGGCCCGCGTCGGCCTGGGGCTGGTCATCATGGATTCGAGCATCTGGGTGGCGGTGATAACGGGGGCGCCGTATTCGTTGCACTTTGCGACAAGTTTCTTCTGTATCTGCGGCACGTCGTCGAGGTCCATTTCGATGCCGAGATCGCCGCGGGCCACCATGACGGCGTCGGTTAGCGGGAGGATGCGATCGAAGTTGGAAAGTGCCTCGGGGCGTTCGATTTTGGCGACGATACCGGGCGGGTGGACTTCGGGCCTGGATTTTTTGTCTTTGCTGTTAAGCCGGCCGCAGATGTCGGCGATTTTCTGCCGGAGTTCCATCACGTCTTCGGGCTTTCGGACAAACGACAGCGCGACGTAATCCGCGCCCAGTTCTAGGGCCAGTTCGAGGTCGGCCAGGTCTTTTTCGCTCAACGCGGGTGCGCTGACGTCGACGCCGGGCAGGTTGATGCCCTTGTGTTCGCCGAGCATGCCGCCGTGGACGACGCGGCAGACGGCATCGGTTTTTGTAACCTCCTCGACGCGCAACTCGAGCGCGCCATCGGCGAGGAGTATTCTGTCGCCCGGCTTGACGTCACGCGGGAGGTGCTCGTAGTTGGTCGAAACCCGTTCGGCGTCGCCAGCGGTTTCCTGCGTGGTGATAACGAACCGGGCGCCGTCTTTCAGTGAGACGGGTTTTCCGCCTGCGAGCCTGCCCGTTCTTATCTTTGGTCCTTGCAGGTCCATCATAACGGCGACGTTGCGTTCTTTATCGGCTGCCAAGGCTCGAACTGTTGCAAAATTGGCGCGGTGGCTCTCGTGCGAGCCGTGGGAGAAATTGAGGCGAACCACGTCGACACCGGCATCGATCAGGCGCCCAATGACCTCTTCGGTGTTTGAACTAGGGCCGAGCGTGCAGATAATCTTGGTTCGCCGCATCATGTTGCGCTCCGTCTTATTCCCAAGCTTCAAAGGCCTCGTAAATGGCACGGACGGCCGCCGGCAAATCGGTTTCTTCAACGCCGATAATGATGTTCATCTCGCTGGAACCCTGGTTGATTACGCGCAAGTTCACGTTGGCTTCGGCCAACGAGGTGCACAGCCGTCCGGCCACGCCGATGTGGTGGTTCATACCCTGGCCGACGGTGGCGATCAGCGCGAGGCCGGGAGCGAGTGTGACGCGGTCGGGCTCGACCGCCCGCTCGATGCCGCGCAACACGGCGGCTCCGCGTTCGGCCAGCTCGTCGTCGCGCAAGATGATCGATATGGTGTCGATGCCGGTGGGCATGTGCTCGAAACTGATGGCGTGCTCTTCAAGCACCGCCAGAACCCGCCTGCCAAACCCGCGCTCCTTGTTCATGAGGGCCTTTTCGATGTTTATCATCGTAAACCCCGGCCGGCCGGCGATGCCCACAACAGGGAACGTGGCCTCTCGCTTGCGTACAATCATGGTGCCGGGGTGGCCGGGATCGTTGGTGTTGCGGATGTTAATGGGGATGCCGGGCTCACGCACGGGAAAGATCGCCTCGTCGTGCAGAACCTGCGCGCCCATGTACGACAGCTCGCGCAACTCGGCGTACGTAATCTCTTCGATTCGCTGCGCGTTGGGCACGATACGCGGGTCGGCCATGCGGAATCCGGAGACGTCGGTCCAGTTTTCATAAAGTTCGGATGCCGCGGCGCGGGCCACAATCGAGCCCGTAACATCGCTGCCGCCACGCGAGAACGTCTTGACGCGGCCGTTGGGCAGCGAACCGTAAAAACCGGGAACGACGAAGAGGCCGCCGCCTTTGAGGCGTTCGCCGAGCAGTGTGTAGCTGACGGGATCAAGCGCGCCTTCGGCGTCGAACTTGATGCATTCGGCGGGGTCGACGAAGGTGGCGCCGAAATATGCAGCCATAAGCCGGCCGTTCAAATACTCTCCGCGCGACGCCATGTAGTCGGGCCCGTCACACTGCGGGGCCACGCGCGTAATCTCGGCCAGCTCGCTCTGAATGTCGAACTTGACACCCAGCTCGTTGGCAAGCTCCGTGAACCTGTCGCGGATGATGGCAACAGGCTGCGCTGCGTCCAGGTTCTGCGTAATCAGGCTGTGCCAAGCCAGGAGCAGGTCAGTGATTTTTTTGTCGTCGGGCGAACGTTTGCCCGGCGCGGACGGCACGATGAACCTGCGCTCGGGATTGGCGCGGATGATTTCCGCAACTCTCTTGACACACGCCGCGTCGGCCAGGCTTGTGCCGCCGAATTTACACGTGATTCTTTTGCGCGCGACAGCGCTCATAACTCTCAGCCGCCTTTCATGGTTCAGACACTTTACTCGCACATACTGGAAAAGCTACGGGAGCGCCGGCAACGAAACCGGCTTTTGGGGGCAATATTGTAAAGCGCGGTCGCAGACTTTACAAGCTTTTCGTCCATCAGTCTGTCTCGTCCGTTCGGGCGTTTCAGCAGTTAGGAACCGAATGACGAGGTTACAATCCGGGCGATGTCATTGTAGGTGATGAGGAGGAAAAGGGTAATAATGAGCAGGAGGCCAACCTGTTGCATGCGCTCCTGGACCTTGGGGCTGAGCGGTTTTCCGCGGATGCCTTCAATGATGAGGTAAACGAGCAGCCCGCCGTCCAGCACGGGGAAAGGCAGCAGGTTGAACACGCACAGGTTCACGCTGATGAAGGCCGTAATGCCGAACAGCCACCAGAACCCTTCCTGGGCGGCGGTGGTCGTAACCTGATAGATCATGACGGGGCCGCCGAGGTCTTTGGGGCTGAGGTCGCCCTGAACCAGCATGGCGACGGTCTTGAGGGTCCGCTCGAGGGCCTGGTAGGCCAGGCGAAACGCTTCGGGCAGGACCTGCGACGGCGGCGTTCGCGCATAAATTGTGCGTGTACCCCGCTCGATGCCTATTGCGCGCACGGATTCGACGGGGAGTTCGGCCGCGAAGGTTTGCTCGTCGCGCAGCAGGCCCATCAGCCTTTCGGGGCGGCGCACCCGAATGCTGAGGGTGCTGTCCGGCCGCTCGCGCTCCAACTCTCTGAGCCGTGCGACGGTTGCCGGTTCGCCTTCAATCTGTTCGATCACATCGCCGGGTTCCAGCTGCCCCGCCTGGTTGTACTCTTCCGAAACCGAAAGCACGAGGGGTTTTGAGGACTCGTCGTCCCGTTTAACGGCGCCAATACCGACGCCTTGCACACGGCCAATGGTTTTTGGCTGGACGGTCTGGGTGAACTGTTTGTCGTCCCGTTGGACTTCAAGCGTCAGGATATCGCCTTCGGGAGTGTTTTCGGTTACGTCGACGAAGCTTGTCCAGTCGACGATCTCTCCGTTCGCGCGGTTGATGATGTCGCCCTTCTGCAATCCGGCCTTTTCCGCCGGGCTGCCTGCATACACATCTTTAATGAGCACAGTTTCAAACGGACCGACTCCAAACCTCGCGTGCCGGTCGCTTTCGCGTAGCAGCGTCGGCGCCACCGGAGAGACATAGCGGGTGTATGTGCCGTCCCGTTGCGGCCTTTCCAACACGACCGTAAGGGTTTCGCCTTTTCCCAGCACCGCGTCGATGGCCACGTCCATGATGCTGCGGATTCGTTTGCCGTTGATGGTGACGATGTGGTCGCCGGTTTGCCAGCCGACCGCATCCGGCTCGCCGGAGAATTCGACGGGCTGGCCGGGCTTCGGCGCGAGATACATGGGCGCGTTGTCCGCGGGCGAGTTCTCGACGACGGGGCCGATGCGGGTGTCGACTTCATACTCGGGCACCTGGTCGCCCACGAAGGCGACGGTTGCGTAGAGCAAAATGGCGAGCACGAAGTTCATGGCGGGGCCGGCGAAAATGACAATAAACCGCTGCCATACGGGCTTGTGGTTAAACCAGCGTTCGGGCGGGACTTTGCCGTAGGTCTCCTCGCGTTCCTCCTCGGACAGGGGCGCGTCTTCCTGGCCGGCCATTTTGACGTAGCCGCCGAACGGAAGTGCGCCGAGGCAGTAGTCGGTCTCTCCTAACCTCACGCCGACCAGGCGCGGGGGCATGCCGAGGCTGAACCGGTCGACGTAAATGCCGCAGGCTTTTGCGGCGAGGAAATGGCCAAGCTCGTGGAAAAATACCAGCAGGCCGAGTACAAGCAGAAACACCAGAATATCGACTAAAAACATCTTTCTATCTTTCCGCCTTGGGGCGATCCGATTTGCGGCCGATTGTTGCAGTTTTCAACGAAAAACACATTATGCTGAATCACACCAGATTATCCATGAATTCGGCCGCTTTGCGCCTCGCGGCGGTGTCAACCGCTTCCACCGCCTCAAGAGAAGTTACTTCCTGGACGGGGCTTGCTTCAAGCACTGCACGCACAACTTGTTCAATTTGCAGGAATTTTATCTTTCCGAGGCAAAACGCCTCTACCGCTTGTTCATTTGCGGCGTTCAGTATGGCCGGGGCCGATCCCCCCCGCGCCGCCGCTTCCAACGCCAACGACAGGCACGGGAACTGCCCAAAATCGGGCGCTGCAAACGTCAACTCGCGCAACGCCGCCAAATCCAACCGAGCCATAGGCGATTGTACACGCTCCGGCCACGTCAGTGCGAACAAGATAGGAAACTTCATATCGGTAACACCCAGTTGGGCCAGAATACTCCCGTCGGTAAACTCGACGAGGCTGTGGACGACGCTTTGGGGGTGCATCAACACCTGGATTTTGGATAAGGGCAAGCCGAACAGCCACATCGCCTCGATCACTTCGAGCCCTTTGTTCATGAGTGTAGCGGAATCGATGGTGATTTTTTTCCCCATGTCCCAGGTGGGATGCCGCATGGCCTCCTCGGGGGTTACGTTCTCGAGCGACTGGGGGCTGCGGCCGTAAAAGGCGCCGCCGGATGCGGTAATATGGACGCACCGCACATCACCCACTCCGTTGTTCGCCTGAAGGCACTGGAAAATGGCGTTGTGCTCGCTGTCAACCGGCAGGATAGGCACGCCCTTTTGCCTGGCCCGATCCATCACGAGGTTGCCGGCCATTACGAGCGACTCTTTATTGGCGAGCGCGATGCGGTTGCCGGCGTCGATGCCGGCCATCAGCGGGCGCAAGCCGGCCGCGCCTACAATTGCGCACAACACCGTGTCGGCGGGGGCCGCGGCGGCTTCCTCGAGGCCGGCCACACCCTGCAACACCTTCAGGTCCGGGTGGCGATTCTCGAATTCGGCGGCGGCCTCGGGATTGCCCACGGCCACGAGGTCCGGTTTGAACTCTTCAACCTGCCGCGCAAGCAAATCAATGTTGGAACGGGCAGCAAGCACGGCCACCTTGAATTGACCGGGGTAGTGGCGCACCACATCGAGCGTGCTGCGGCCAATCGAGCCGGTCGAACCAAGTATGGAAATCCGCTTCGGCGCCAATCCCTTACTCCTTCTCGCCACCGCTTCTTTTTAACTGCGACAGGTAACGCTCCAACGCGCCTTTACGCTGGAAACGTTTCTCGAGCGCGGTGCGGACGTCTTCGACCGTCTTCGAAGTGAGGACATGCCGCGCAAACGTGCGGGCGGATGACATGCGGGTGTTGGCGATTTCGGCATGAACGGACGGTATGGCCACCGCCGACATGCTCAGCGAATCCACGCCCAGACCGAGCAGCAACTCGGTGAACAGCGGGTCGCCGGCCATTTCGCCGCAGATGCTGCAGGGTATGCCGGCAGATTTCGCGGCTTTTACAGTGTTCCGAATCATGCGGAGGATGGCCGGGTGGGCCGGCTCGTACAGATGGGCGATTTTCTCGTTAACACGGTCGACGGCCAGCGAATACTGGATGAGATCGTTCGTGCCGATGCTGAAGAAATCGCATTCTTTGGCCAGCAGATCGGCGACCACCACCGCGGACGGCACTTCGACCATGGTGCCGACCTTGACTTCCTTGTCGAACGGCACGCTCCTGCGTTCGAGGTCAACCCGCACCTCGTCCACGACGCGCTTTACCTGGCGCATTTCTTCTAGCCCGCTTATGAGGGGAAACATGACCTGCACGTTTCCATACACGCTGGCGCGGAACATGGCGCGGAGCTGGGCCTTGAAAATGTCCGGCCGTTCGAGGCAGAACCTGATGGCGCGCCAGCCCAATTGGGGGTTGATTTCGGCGGTAAGCTGAAGGTGCGAGACGAGTTTGTCGCCGCCGATATCGAGGGTGCGCAACGTGACGGGCCGGGGCTGCAACGCCGCGGCAACCTGCGCGTAGGCCTGAAACTGCTCTTCTTCGGAAGGGAGGCTCGTCCTGTTCAAAAACAGATACTCTGTACGGTAAAGACCGACGCCCTGCACTTTCACCTTCAAACTGTGGGTAACCTCGACGGGCAGCTCGATATTTGCCATCAGCGGAAATTCGTAACCGTCGAGTGTTTTGCAGGCAAGCGTCTCTTCGGCCTGGAGCAGTTCGCGGCGTTTCCGCTCGACCCGGCCTTTTTCCTCGGTAAATTCGGCAAGCGTGGCGGCGTCGGGCCTGATGAACACGTAGCCATTGGTACCGTCGACGATCGCCATGTCGCCGGGTTTTACGTGCGCGCAGGCGTACCGCAACCCGACGACGGCGGGGATTTCGAGCGCGCGCGCGAGGATGGCGGTGTGCGAAGTCGGGCCGCCGATGTCGGTGGCGATTCCGAGGGCGTTTTCGACGTCGATATTGGCGGTTTCGCTTGGCGAAAGGTCGTACGCGACGATAACGCTTGGATGCTCGATGTGTTCAAGATTGGCCAGTTCGGTGTCGAGCAGTTTTCCCAGGATGCGCTTGCCGACGTCGAGCAGGTCGTTGGTGCGTTCGCGGAACCGGGCGTCGGAGATGGTGCGCATCATCTTGGCGTAGTTCCCCAGGAGGTCGTCGAGCAGGTACTCGATGTTATAGCCTTCCTGGTTGAGCCGGCTTTCGATGTCCTCCCGGATGGTAACGTCGTCGAGCAGCATCAGGTGCGCCTTGAAGATATCGGCATGCTCTTTACCGAGCGATTCGGCGGTTTGGCGGTGAAGTTGCTGAAGCTCCCCCCGCACGTTCTCGACGGCCGAATCGAGTCGTTCCAACTCGACGAGGGGGTCGGGCACGCGATACTTCGGGATCTCGAACGTGTGCACGTCAAACGGCAACACGGCGCCTATCGCAATCCCCGGCGAAACACCTATGCCCCGTAATGCAATCTCCAAAACCTATTCTCCAAACCCTGAAGCGACCAGCTCCCGCACGGCGTCCATGGCCTGTTGTGCATCCGGCCCTTTGCAGATGACGGTCACCCGGCTGCCCTGCGAGGCGGCCAGGGTCAACAGGCCCATGATACTTTTGGCGTTTACCGGCAGATGGCCGTCCATCTGCAGAAAAACTTCACTGGCAAACGGCAGCACCGCCTCAACCAACTTCGCCGCGGGACGCGCGTGCATGCCCAGCGGGTTCACGATCACCATTTCTTCAGTCAGTTCTTCCATCTAAAACTGCAACCACGCCTCCCGCGGCCCTACGGCAACTTCAATAGATCCCACCACGGAACCTCCATAAATTGTAACACCTCGCGGCTACTCCGCCGAGGCCTCGACCGGAACGATTTCCGCCATGATCGTTTGCGAAAACGACTGATCGGGAGCCAGCTCGACTTTCCAGCAGAAAACCAGCACGCTCCCCTGGTAAACGCGTTCCTGCCCGCCCTCAGACTGGCTTACCGTTTCCAGCCCGAACCGGTAAATACGGTCCGCGGGCTCACCGAACCGGAAACCGCACTCGAGGCGTTGCCAGTCGTCGCGCAGGGCGATGTGGGAGAGGTTTTCGTCACAGCCCATCTCGCCCAGCCGCGTATAGTTCAGGTCGGCGTCATCGGACCGGTAATACCTGTCAAACGACGTACCGCTGAGCAGGTTGACGGCAAACTCTACGCCGAACAGGCATTTTACAAGTTCGGAACCGTGAAAGGCCACATCATACCGGATTTCAAAAAACGAAGCACGCGGCTGAACGGTTACGGTCTTGCTCACGGTGGCGGGCAGGACGTGGCCGTCCTGGTGGATCACGCCCTCGCGGGCAAGCGTGACGGAACGTTTTTTTGTTGTGCAGTGGTAGCGGCCCGTGTGAAAGTCGCCCAATTCACGCTGGGCGGCGCACCACAGTTCCTGCGTCGAGGTATCCAGCGGGAGGAAGTGGTCGCGCAGCGACACGCGGCGGTATGGATCGTAGATCAAGAAGTTCTCGAGACCCTCCTCTTTGGCGCGCACCATCTCATGAATGCTCTGGCCGCCATCGGCCCCGCCGACCTGGACGTGGCCGTGCCGGAGCTCATCATGATACGCCTCTTCACGGCGGGTGAGGGTATTGATGAAGTTGAACGGCTTGTCCTTGTAATCCCACTCGAACAATGTGCCGCCGTCGACGACGTGGAAATAGAGGGACTGGTGGGCGTTTTCGAGAATGGCCTCATCGTTGCCGTCGGCATCGAAATCCACCTGGACGGTATTTACCCATCCGTCTTTCCCGTGCGCGATGTCGTCCATGACTTTGTCGGCGGCGATGAGCTTCTCGTAGAGGGCGGTGCGCAGGTGGTTCAGATACAGCCCGCCGAAAACCCCGTGCCAGTAGGCGCAGTTGCACTGGCCCTCGAACAGCAGCCGTTCGGCTTCCCGGACGCGGGGATCGTTCTTGCCGCGCAGCCGATCCAGCTTTTCGCTGACGCGCAGCATCTTCTTCTGAATGTTGTTGGACTCGGCGTACTTGGCCAGGAAGTTGCGCCAGAAGCTGCCGCGGATAAACAAATCTTGCAACGGGGCGATCTCGCCATCCTGCGAGACGCGATGTTTGAGGAACTTAAGCTGGTGCTGCATTTGGGGCGGCAGCGCCCACTCCATCATCTCGTGGTAGGAAGCCGTTGGGAGGTACACGCGGCCAAGCGCCGAGGCTTTTTCCATATACTCCTGATAGGTGACGCACTTGATCCAGTCGGCATTGTCGGTAAGCGCCTGGAAAAACTCCTCGAGCCATCCTTCTTCGTACACGCTGTGGAAGGTTTCGGGCCAGATGCCGAACTTCTCGCCGTCGTCGTGCAATACGGCGCAGGCGAGTCCGTCTTCGGTGGCGTGCTCGCGGAGGTACTCGATAGTCTCGTGGACGGGGTGGAACGGGACCGTGTAGCGCAGGCGGTTGAGGATGGGAAAGACCTTGAGGGGCACGCCCTGGTCTTCCGTAACGTAGTAGCCGAAGAGGTCTTGTTCTTTGAGGCCGCCGATCAGGAAATGGGTGTCGTCGAGGGCGGTGTATTCGATTCCGGCCCGCCCCAGGGTGAGGGGCATGTGAGGTTCCCACACGCGTTCGGTAAGCCACATACCTTTGGGAACCTGACCGAACTCCCGCTCGCAGAAACGCGCCATCATTCCGATCTGTGCGATGGCGTCGCGATCGGGAATGGCGCTCAGCAGGGGTTCGTAGTAGGCGCCGCCCATGATTTCGACGCGGCCGGACTCGGCTCCCTGGCGCAAGCGCTGGATAAACTCCGGCGCGTGCGCCTGGAACCAGTCAAGCAACGGCCCGGTGAAATGCTGCGTAACCTTTACGGCGGGATAGCGATCGAAAACGTCCATGAAAGGCTTGTAGGCCTGTTCGTAGGCCATTTCGAAGACGTTGTCGAAATTCCCGACCGGCTGGTGGGAATGGCATCCAAAAATGAAGTTTATGGTATTCATTTCCCTCCTTTTTGGCACTTGCAGAAAGAGGCGCCGGAAATTTCAACCACGATGACGGCCGCTGTGCCGCTGCGCCTGGCCGGGCGCAGCTACCCAGGAACCGTTACGGCATCGTTGTTTCGCCCATCAGATCCATGAGCCGCTTGTTGAACTCCGCGGCGGGGTGCACGCCCAATTCTTTCAGCCGATAGTTTAACGCGGCCACTTCGATAATAATTGCAATATTGCGGCCGGGGCGCACCGGAATGGTCAGGTACGGGACGCGAATCCCGAGGATTTCCTTGTATTCTTCGGTGAGGCCGGTCCGGTCGTAGTCTTTTTCGCGTTTCCACTCTTCGAGCTCGATCATCAGTCCGATCCGCTTGGAGTTGCGCACGCGCCCCACGCCGAATACGCTTTTAATATCGATAATGCCGACCCCGCGGATTTCCATGTGATGCTCGACGATGGGGTTGGTTTCGGAGTAGAGGTAGTCGTCACGGCTTCGGCGCAGCTTGACCATATCGTCGGCCACGAGGAGATGGCCGCGTTCGACCAGTTCGAGCGCGGTTTCGCTCTTGCCGATTCCCGGCATGCCCACGATCAGGCAGCCCACGCCGTAGCAATCGAGCGCGGTGCCATGGATGTTTGTTTCAGGCGAGAATTCGTCGGCCAGAAACAGGATCATCCGGGTGATGACCTGATCGGTGCTGCGGCTGGACCTGAGAACGGGGATGCCGCGGCGGTTGCACATGTCCAGGAACAGGTTGCGCGGCTGAAGTTTGCGCGACAGGACGAACGCGGGGACCTCGAACGCGAACATGCCTTCGAGGCGGGCCTGTAGTTCGGCCGCGGAAAGGTTTTCGATATAGTGAATTTCGGTGTTGCCGAGGATCTGGATGCGGTCGCTGGCAAAGTAATCGAGGTAACCACTCAAGGCGAGGCCGGGACGGTTAATGTCAGAGATCAGGACAGGCCGGCCCATCCCCTGGAAGCCCGCAAGCACCTCAAGCTCGAGCGCCTGCGCCATCCATTCGTAAAGCCGGGCAACCGCAATGCTCTTCTTCCGCTTTACCGGCAACGTGCCGAAATCCATCGCTGCTCCGCATCCCGCTCAAACCGAAGCGGCTTGTCTTAAGCCTGCGGTCTTACGACCGCGGCTCAATCAGACCATACATGCCGTCGTCGCGCGCGTAAATGACATTGATCTGTTGTGTGTCGGCGTTGGTGAATACTAGAAACCGGTCATCCACAAGTTCCAACTGCATGACGGCCTCGTCAACCGACATCGGTTTAACAGGAACCTTTTCGCGCATCACCACGTGATGTTTGTTTTCGTCATCCGCAAGTTCAGCGCCGTCAACGGGTTGAATTACCTCGTGATGATAAGCGATTTCTTCTTTGGATATGCGCGGCTGGTGACTGTTGATCCGGTCTTTGTACCGCCTGACCTGCCGGTCGAGCTTGTGCAGAACGGCGTCGACCGACGCGTACATGTCCGGCGACGACTCCCGGCCGTGAATGCGTATCCCGTTGGCGTGTAAACTGATTTCCGCGATGTGACGGTGTTTCTCCACCGAAAGCACCACGTTGGCGTCGATGACTTTATCGAAATGGTTGCGTATTTTTAATAAACCTCCTTCAACATAGGACTTAAGTGCATCCGTCACATCCATATGCCGCCCGGTAACCATCAGGTTCATTCGCGAATACCTCCGTACTAATATAGGAATTGTGGCAATAGGAACTATATCACCAGCTGAAACAGAAAGTCAATTTGGTGTGAATAGTACGAGCAAAAAATTGGAAATTAACCTTTTTATAGAGCTCTTGCATTTTTGTCAACATTTTACTATAGTGTCTGCGTCGCGAGTATCTGCGCCGCTGGAGTAACCACCGTTGAGGATTGAGCTATGCAGACCCGTCAGAAACAGGAACGCATAATTGAGGCGGTTCGCCTCGGGCTTGAAGGGGACGCGGCGGTAGAGTTTTTGTGCCGCAACGGCTACGCGACTACGTCCGCGTCGATTGCGCGGCATCTGCGTCAGCTCGGAGGCAGAAAGACCGTGGAGAAGCTGATCGAGGAAGGCAAATCCAACGCGGAAGTGTTGCAGGCCGCTTTTCCGGGCGAAAGCCCGGCGGTGGTTCCCCACAAGCCGCCGCGCCAGCGAGAGCTTTTTGACGCTCCCCCGGCGGCACCGCCGCGCCTGCTGGGGGCGGACGTCCCGCTTTACGAAACAACGAAGCTGACATTGCGCCTGCCGCGTGACGTGTACGAGGCGGTCCGAGTCGCGGCGAAAGCGGAGAATAAGCCGCAGAACCAGTTGATCGTGGACATCCTGACCGCAGCGTTGTCGCGGATGCCGTAAGCGGCCGCCGAATACGAGAAACTGGAAGCTATTTCTACTCTTTCCCCATGTTCTTGAGGATGGCTTTAGCTGTGCGCTTGATGCCGGGGAGGGTTGCGCGGCGGATTGGGGAGCCGGCGTAGCGGTGGTTGAAGGCGGCCTCGTCGATGGCCAGGAGTTCTTCGAGGTTGATGGCGGTGCAGTTTGGGCGGGGCTGGAAGTCCGGGTCGGTAGTGAGTTTTGCGTTTCTGTTCCAGGGGCAGGCTTCCTGGCAGGCATCGCAGCCGAACAGTCTGTCGCCCAGCTTTTCAGCCAGATCCTCCGGTATGGGCCCGCGGTTTTCGATGGTGAGGTAGGAGATACACTTGCGGGCGTCCACCACGCGGGGTTCGACGAGCGCGCCGGTAGGGCACGCGTCGAGGCAGCGGGTGCATGTCGCGCACCGGTCTTCGGCGGGGGCGTCAGGTTTGAGCTCCAGCGTTGTGGCAACAACGCCCAGGAAGAACCAGGAGCCGAGATCCTCGCGCAGCACCAGTCCGTTTTTCCCGATCCAGCCCACGCCGGCGCGTTGCGCCCAGGCCCGTTCCAACACGGGACCGGTGTCGACGCTGCAATATGTTTCTACCTCTTCCCCCATCTCGCGTATGCGGGCGGCCAAGGTTCGGATGGGCTTGGCCATGACCTTGTGGTAGTCGCGCCCGCGGGCGTACCGGGCCACGCGGCCCGTGCCAGATTGTGGTGCGGGCGTCTCTTGTGGTGCGGGCGTCTCTTGTGGTCCGGGCGTCTCTTGTGGTGCGGGCGTCTCTTGTGGTGCGGGCGTCTCGCCTGCGTTGTAGCTTTTGGCAACGACGACGACGGATTTTGCGCCGGGCAGGCACAGGCGGATGTCCTGGCGGACTTCCTTGTTTCGGGCGAGCCACGCCATGCCGCCGTGGTAACCGCGGGCGAGGAAGGCGCTGAGGCGGTCTTCGGGATCGACATTTCCGGCGGCGGCGATGCCGCAGGCGTCGAACCCGAGTTCGAGCGCGGCGGTCTTGACGGCGGCGGAAAGCCCGGTGGGCGTACCCTTGCTCATGCTGTCCTTTTTGCTCATCATGTCATTTTACTACAAGTTATCCACAGGTTTTTCGGAACTTATCAACCGGTTTGTACACATTCCAGGGGGGAGTTTTCCACCGTTGGTTCACCGGAGGGGGTGGAGTTTTCCACAAGTTATCCACAAGGAGGCACGCCAGTGGGTCGATTGGAGCGATTGGAACGATGGACAAGAGCGCGACCGCCATCGCATGTTGAAAGAAAGAGTTGTGTGGAAAGGTACAGTGTGATAAAAAGAGGCTCTGGGAAATTGGCTATCTAATTTGCCGCATTGGCCGTAACGAGAAGGGGACTTAAACGATGGAATCGGACAACATTTTCTTTGTAGTTCTGAATCTCATTTTCGGTTTCGTTTTTGGGCGGATTTTCCGGCTTTTCAGCCTTGGCGTAAACCCGTTTCTGCCATCGGTGGACTAGCGTCTAACCCAGTGCAACGAGCCGTAGCCCAAGGCCGGCATCCTTTGCCCCGTTTCTTTGCCTTGCCGGCAAACCCTGCTATACTGCCCGCCAGTAAAATGTACTATTCAGTTTTTTGGAATCAGGTGGCTTTTAACTGCAATTGGTCGGAAAGGGTTTGGCAATGTGTGAGCACTGTACGCGAAGGCAGTTTTTTGGCGTGAGCGCGGCGGGCGGTATGATGTTGGCAAGCGCGGCGACGTGGCCTTATGCATGGGCTTCGGCGGCTCCGGCAGCGCGGCCGCGGGGCAAATCACGCATCTGCGTTATCTTCACCGGCGAGCCGCAGCCGGAAGACCGCAACTGGGGCGCGGATCAGACCCAAGTCAAAGCAATGAAAGCCCGGCTTGCCAAGGCGGAAAAGGACCTGGGCAACATCGAGCTGGTGATCGGGAACTCGCGCAGCCCGGAAGAAACCGAGGCGCTGATGAACGAAGCCGGGCCCGACGCGCCGGTGCTCGCGACGAACGTGCAAAATTTCGCAATGACGCGCGTCATCGATCCCGTGCTCAAGTCGGGCCGGCCGATGGCGGTGTTCAGCCTGCCGGCGAGCGGACACGATTGGATGTACGCGCCGCGCTGGCTGCGGGCCGGCCACCGCGTGGCGCTGCTGCCCAGCAGCGACCTCGACGAGCTCGAACGGGCCCTGCGGCTGCTGCGCGTGATTCCCATGATGCGCCAGACCCGGATCCTGCTTTTCCCGCCCGCCCGCGGCACCGAGCCGGCCCAGTCGGGCGAGCAAGTGAAGAAGGTGCTGGGCTCAGAGGTTCTGGCGGTGGAAGAGAAGCTGTTCGACGAGAAGATCAACAACGCCGACGAGGCGGCGGTCAAGGCGGAATTCGACGCGTGGGCGAACGGCGCGAAGCGCATCATCGAACCGAACCAGGAAGACATCATGAAGGCGGCGCGGGTAAGCGTGGCGCTGCAGTCACTGATGAACGAGCAACAGGCCGACGCGCTGGCCATCGGCACGTGCATGGGCTGGCTGCCGAAGGGATTCCCGTGCCTGGGATTTACGCGCCTGCGCGACCGGGGCATCCCGGCGGCCTGCGAAGGCGACATGGACTCGACCCTGACGATGCTCCTGTTCCAGTATGCGTTCGACAAGCCCGGTTTCCAGGGCAACGCGACGTTCGACACGTCCAAGAACGCGCTGTGGACGGCGCATTGTACGGCGCCGCTGAAGATGGACGGGGCGGACGGCGAGGAGGCGCCGTACCTGCTTCGGGGGCACTCGGAGGTCGGCGGCAGCGGTTGCGTGCCGGAAATTCAGTACCGGCTTGGCCAGACGATCACGCGGAGCAAGTTCGTCAACCTCGACACGATCCTCGCTTCGACGGGCAAAATCATCGAGGTTCCCGAACAATCCGTGCATGCGTGCCGGACGCAGATCGTCACCGAAGTGCGCGACGCCGCAAAAATGGCCGCAAACTGGAGCAGCTACCTCCAGACCGAAGACGCCATGACGCTGCTGCACCGCGTGGTCGTTTACGGCGACCACATGCAGAGCCTTCGGCATTTGGCAAACCTGATGGGCTTCCAGGTCGTCGAAGAAGGCTGAGGCCTTTTTACCTTTGCAGCGCATCGTACGGCAATCCGTTGCCGTCGGTGCGCTGCCATGTTTTTTCCTTCTCGGGCGAGGTGAGGATGCCGTAGCGGTGAGGGCGGCGGTAGGCGTTGCCCCAGATCACGCGGGAGCGGCGGTCGCGCAGGTCGTCCAGATCAAACGTCGCGGTGAAAATACCCTCTGACCCGTCCGCCTTCACCAGGCACCGGCCGGCAGCGTCATAGGCCGCCGAATGCCCATTCTGATTCGGCTTGGGATAGTTGGCCATCGCCACGCCCACGACGTTTTCCCAAGCCCGGATTTTAAACTGGTCCAGCCGCAGTTCGTCCAGCCCGCACGCGTTCGGGGTGAGAATCAGCTCGGTGCCTTTAAGCATCAGGATGCGGGCGCTCTCGGGCTGCTCGCGGTCGAAACAGATCATCGCGCCGACTTTGACGGGGCCGGCTTTCGTATCCAACTCGCCGACGTAAAACTCGTGGCCGGGCGTCATCGAGGCTTCCATGGACTTGAAATCGCTGGTGTGAACCTTGGCGTAGGTGAAAACTTCGCGACCGTGCCGGTCGAACAGGGTAATGGCGTTGCGGGGCAACGGCGAATACGCCTGCAGATAAGCAACGCCGACCGCCATATCAAGCTCGCGCGCCAACTCGGCGAAATGTTGGATGGCCGGACTTTCGATTGCGAGGGCGTCTTTGTAGAACTCCTCGCGTGCGCCGGGCTTGTCGGCGTCGAACCGGGTGTAGCCGATGCTCCACATTTCGGGCATCAGGGCAATATCGGCGCCTTCGGCCGCCGCCTCGCGGCAGAACAGCTCGGCTTTCGCCAGATTTGCATCGACGTTGTTGCCGTCCGGCCGCATCTGAAGTAGCGCGACAGTCACTGCATTCTGTGCCTTCGCGCCAGGCGCGTGCGCGCAACCCGCGCCAGCCACCAACAAAATACTTGCCGCTAACGGAACGAAACGCATCAAAACCTCCTGACAATTCTTTCATCAGCCTGAAATAGACGCCATAAAAGACAAGAAAAAGAATCCAACAAGACAGGCCGCAACCGCAATAACAGCCGCCCATCGGTACTTCTTTTTCGGAGCCCAGAAAAAGAGCGCGTGCGACATCGCTGCCAGGCACAGGGTGCCTGCACCGGCCCAGACCGCGGCGTCGCCTTTTAACCACCAGCCGGCGGTCACGGCGTGGCGGCTGGCGCCGGGCATGTAGATGTCGCGCATAACAAGGCCGCGCCAAACCGCCCAAGCCGCGATAGCCATCGGCAACAACACGCCGAACAAAAATGACATCGCGGCTGACATATTGAGCGAGGGACTGAGGTAAACGTCCATTTCGTCCCGCGACATCGGCCGGCCCGGCGCAAGCAACGGCCTGCCTTGTTCGTCAAACTTCGGAGACGGCAGTTTGAACGCTCTGCCGCATGTTGTGCATCGGACGGGCTTTTCCACAAAGTGCGCCGCGAAACTCTGCCGCGCCTGGCAGTATGGACACTCGGTAAAGATCATCGACCCCTCCGCAATTCTGACGGCCAAAAACTGCCGTTATTTATCCGTGCCGGCAACCGACACGGGCTTATTGTACTCGGCGAGAAACGCCAGCATTTGGCCAAACAGCCAGCGGCGCTCGTTGGTGTGGATGTAGTCGAAACCGTGGTTGCGTTTGGGAAAGATGATGAGGCGTGTCGGCACGCCCAGCTCTTGCAGCCGCTTATGAAACGCGATTGACTGCTCGACGTGGACAAATCGGTCCTTCTCCCCGTGGGCGAGAAACACGGCCGGCATGCCGGGATGGGCGTAATGAATGGGCGAGGCTAACAGCAACGGGTCTTCGCCTTCTTTGGCGACGCGTGGCCCGGCGAATTTCATCATGCCTTCGACCGCCTTGCGCCCGAACCAGCCGGGTTTCTGCAACTCGCGGTACTTGGTGAGGTCCACGACGCCGTAAAGGCTGATTACGGCGCTGACCTCGCTCGACACGCCGGGGTTGCTCGGGCCTTCAAGAAGGTTTTCGGGCGTGGTGGCTGCGAGCAGGGCTGCGAGATGCCCGCCGGCCGATGCGCCGAACGTGACGATCCGGTCCGGGTCGACCCGGTAATCGCCGGCGTGCATGCGCAGCCACCGCACGGCGGCTTTTGCATCGTAGAGGGCGTAGGGAAACGTCCACCGGGGCATGAGGCGGTAGTCGATCGACATCACGACATACCCGGCGCGGGCGAAGTTGCGGCAGTACCAGAGTTGCTGCCACCGCGGCCCGAACCGCCAGGCCCCGCCGTGAATGAGGACCATGCCGGGCCGCGGCTCTTGCGCCTGTGCACGCGGCTGGTAAATGGTCATGCCCAGCTTTTTCCCCTGCGGCTGGGCGAAAAGGCCTTTTTCGACGCGCAGGTCGCGGGCGCACGAGGACAGCGAGAGCGCAGCAAGGCAAACCGCGACTAGCCCGGCAAGCGGGAACCGCTCGCGTTTCTCGGCCGGCAGCAACGTCATGGGACTGCTTCCGCGGGTTCGCCGTACCCCCAGGCGTCGAGGGCGAACTGCCAATGGTTCTTTACGCGATCGATGTCCTGGCGGGACAGCGCGAACTTGTTTTTCTTGTACGTGCCCAGTTTCTCCAGGTAGTTCTCGGCGCGGCCGCGGGTTTCGGCGAATCCCGGCAGGCCCAGTGTTTTATAAATCCGTTCAAGTTCGTCAATTGGCCGCTTTTCGAGATCTTCGTAGCGCACGTCGACGAGATTGCCGGCGGGTATCCGCTCTTTGTCCTCGAAGTAGCCGCCTACCATTTCCTTGAAAAACATCAGGACGTTATCGCGGATTTCCGCCTCGTCGATATCCTGCAGGGCGATCATGTCGAGCGTGGCCTTGTGCAGCAGTTGCGTGGATTTGTACACGACGAAAGGATCGCGGTAGATGTGAACGAACTTAGCGTTGGGGAACATGTCGAGGAGCACCGGCACGCGGCCGGTGTTTGCGGGATTTTTGAGCACGAGCCTCCGGCCTCCGGCGTTGTAGCAGGCCTTCTTCAATAACTCGGTGTAAACCCGCTTCCACTCGCCCAGCACCTCGGGCGGCACGTCGCGGAACAGCACGTATTTCCGGAACAACTCGCGCATTTGCCGGGGAAAGTACCAGCCCGCGTAGAGCGAGTACGGGCAGAGGTTGCATAGTGCGAATTCTTCCTCCTGGGGCGAGTCGGCAGCGAGCGGGACGTTGTCGGTATGCCGTTTCCGCGGCATGATGAATGCGATAAGCGGCTTGAGTGTCTTGTTGCCGATCAAGAAAGAGTTCGGGGCGAGCGTCTGAAACGTCGGGACCACGCCGAGCGCCGGGTCCTGGGCGAGCAGGTTGTGCAGATAGGTGGTGCCCGTGCGCCAATGGCCTATGACGAAGATGGGATCCTGCGGCATCTCCACCGCGCGCACTTTGCGCCCATAGTACGCCCGCTCGGCCAGCCGTAACGGGGCCGTCAGCGGAGAAAGCAGGGTTATCTGGCAGGCGCGCGACCGGTAGCGGCGGTCGACGCCGCTGCTTGACCGCAACAATCGCCGCCAGTGACGGAAAGAGTTCAAAACCAGCGGGTGGCCCACCGCGCTATACAAAATACGTCTTATCATTCGTTCCCCGCAGTTGAGTGAGAGATATACCTGAAGCTTAGCAGGGGTTCGAGGGGGGCTGCAAACGCACCGAGACGGAAACGGCGCGTAAAGTCTGAAATCGCTGCCGGAGGCGGTGCTCCGGCAGCGATTTACAACCGGTCAGTTACAACAGGGGTAGATCGGGGGCTTGCAGTAAACCACCGGGCAAGGCTCGGGAGACACAAGGTAGATCACCTTGGCGTTGTTCAGACGGTCGAGAATGGTCTGCCAGTATTTTACGTTCCAGCCCGTCTCCCATGCGAAAACGACCGCATCTACGACCTCCTGCGCGGTCATATCGAGTTTCGGGAAGTGCAGGTCGAGGCCGCCGGTCTGGTACAGGCAGTTCAGGACAAACGCCGCCAACTGCTGGCTAAGGCCCAGCCGCCAGTCCTGGTTATTCGGGGCAACAAGATATGCGCTGAGCTCGCAGCAGTCGTCAAACGGCAGGAAGATACCGTCGCACCTGCCGGAATTCCGCTCGTCCCTGCCGTTACCTTCACCGTGGCCCTTGCCGCGGTTGCCGCAATCGCCTTTCGGCCCTTTACCGTTGCCTTTGCCTTTCTTCTTTTCGAAATCGTAGCCACACTCGTCGTCGTCATGGCAATAGCAATTACAGTCACAGTCGCAGTCGTCGTCACAATCCCAGTCGTGGTCGCCGTCGTAGCAGTCGTTGCAGTTGCCGCGGGTGCATACGAACCCTTCCATGAACGGGGGCAGGCTGTTGAGAAACTCAAGCAACTCCGGATTCAACGTAACTGCGCGGCACCCGTGCTTGTTGTGCCACCAACCCTTGCTGTACATCGTGACTTTGTGCGCGCAATAGTTGGCGAAGAACAGCTCGCGGTATTCGCCCGGCCCGAGTTCAAACTCCGCGCACGGCGGCGTTGTCGCGAACCATTGGTAATCGGGCAGCACTTCGCATACCACATAGAAGCCGGGGGCGAGACCCTCCCAGCATGCGGCCCCGTTGGCGTCGGTGAATTTGCAGAGCGGCCCGACCTCGTGGCCCTCGTAATCGCAACCCAGCAGGCAAAGCTTGAACCCTTCTATGGGTCCATCGTCTTCGGTTAAGCCGTCGCGGCCGGCGTCGTAGACCTTATAGGCACAGACGCTGCCCGTCTGCGGCTCTTCAACAACCGAATTGAGGAAGATAATCTCGAAAAACTCTTCGCAGGCCCCGGTAAATTCGACCTCGATCGGCGCCATCAGATTTTCTACCGGCGCTCCGTTCACCAGCACTCCGGTGGCGAACCAGCCTTCCACCTCGCCTTCCCACACCGTCCACACGCCGGAAAGATCGGCCAAGATGCAGGCGGGCGTCGTCAGGTTCTGTTGCGCGCCGTTCGGATCGCTGACATACACCGGCCAGCCGTTGTCGTTGACCAGTTCGGTCACGCCAATTTCCGGCTCTTCATCGTCGAGCATGCCGTTCATGTTCAAGTCGTTAAACTTGCGGATCACGAGGTTGCACTCGGGCGGCGTTTCGGTAACCGCGTTGAGGAAGACGATTTCGTAATTTTCGGCGCAATCCCCAGTGAATTCGACCTCGATCGGCGCGGCAAAGTTAGCGACTGGTAAGCCGTTGACCAGGGCGGCGGTTTGCACCCAGCCTCCCACGCTGCCCTCCCATACGGTCCAGGTTCCAAGCAACTCCGCCACGATGCACGACGGGGTGAAGTCGCTGAATTCCGCGCCGGTCGGATCGGTGTAGTACACGGGCCACCCGCTATCGTCGGTGAATTCCGTCACACCGATCTCCGGCTCGCCCTCGTCGAGCAATCCATTCATATTCAGATCGTTGTACTTGCGGATGGTGAGATTGCATTCGGGCGGCAGGGCTTCTTCCATGGCGTTGAGAAAGATGATCTCGTAATTTTCCTCGCCTTCGCCCGTAATGGTAATTTCGATGGGAGAAGAAAATTCGTCTACAGGCTCCCAATTCACGAATGCGCCCGTGGCCACCCATCCCTCGACTTCGCCTTCCCAGAAGGTCCAGACGCCGGGCACGACCGCATCCACGCACCACAGCGGCGTCCGCCCTTCATATTCCACGCCGTCCGCGTCGCTGAAATAAACCGGCCATCCTTCGCCGTCGAGAAGCTCCGCGGTGCCAATTTCCGGCTCGCCTTCTTCGAGCTCTCCGTTCATGTTCAGGTCGTGAAACTTCCGGATCACCACGTTGCAGACGGTCCCTTGCTTGCCATCCGCCCAGACGCGCACCACTCCGCCACGGTTTGTCATGTCTGAAGGGCATCCTGCGGCGACTACTACCAATACGGCCAAGACTGCAGTCAATCCTGCCGTTGCTCGTCTCATGGCACAAGCCTCCTTTTGTTTTTTTAGAAAAAAAGACGCTTCCCTTTAACCTGACAGGCTAATCCGGTGCGGGCGGTTGGAGGTGCATCTATTCCCGCGTAAGACGACTTGCGGCTATTGAAACAACCTTGCTTTGCGGAACATTTCTAAAGAAGGTGAGACGTGTGCAATCTATGGAACCTGAAAAAAGAACCGGCCTGGAGCGCTGTTTGCACACCAGGCCAGTGGTTGTTCGTTTTAAGCCGTAATCACGGCTCCTGCATGTGGGGATAACGGTAGTCCGTAGGCGGAATAAACGTTTCCTTGACCGTCCTCGGCGAGCTCCAGCGTTCGAGGTTGAGCCAGGAACCGGCTTTGTCGTTGGTACCGGAAGCGCGGCTTCCCCCGAACGGCTGCTGGCCGACGACCGCGCCGGTCGGTTTGTCGTTGATGTAGAAGTTGCCGGCGGCATGCCTGAGCGCGTGGGTAGCCTTCACGATCGCATGCCGGTCCTGGGCAAAGATGGCGCCGGTCAGGCCGTAGTCGCTTGTTTTATCGCACAATGCAAGCGTTTCCTCGAACTCCTTCTCGGGGTAGACGTAAATGGTCATGACGGGCCCGAAAACTTCCTCGCACATCAGGCGGGACTTCGGGTCTTTGCTCAAGACGATGGTGGGCTCGATGAAATAGCCCTCGCTGTCGTCGTAGTTGCCGCCGCAGACGATTTCGAGGTCGGCGTTTTCCTTGGCGTAGTCGATATACCCGGAGATGGATTTGAACGCGGTCTTGTCGATGACGGCGCCCATGAAGTTCGAGAAGTCGGCGATATCACCCATCCGAACGCTCTTGACCTGTTCACAGAGCTTTTCCTTCAGCTCGGGCCACATCGAGTCGGGGATGTAGGCGCGGCTGGCGGCCGAGCATTTCTGGCCCTGGAACTCGAATGCGCCGCGGATCAGGGCGGTTATGAGCGCCTGCTGGTCGGCGGACGCGTGGGCGAAGATGAAGTCCTTGCCGCCGGTTTCGCCGACGATGCGCGGGTACGCGTTGTACTTGCGGATATCCGAGCCGATTTCGAGCCAGATCGTCGAGAACACGTAGGTGCTTCCGGTGAAATGGATGCCGCCGAGATCCAAGTGGTTTAGCACCGGCGGTCCGATGACGGGGCCCGGGCCGGGCACCATGTTGATGACGCCGTCGGGCATTCCGGCTTCCCGCAAGATTTTCATTATGTAGTAAGCGGGCAGGACCGCGGACGACGCCGGTTTCCATACGACGGCGTTGCCCATCAGGGCCGGGGCCGTGGGCAGGTTACCTGCAATCGAGGTGAAGTTGAATGGCGTGATGGCAAACACGAACCCTTCCAGCGGTCGGTGCTCCATGTAGTTCAGGACGCCTTGGCTCGAGGACGGTTGCTGCTCGTAAATCTTCATCATGAAGTGCGGATTAAACCGCCAGAAGTCGATAAGCTCGCAGGCGGAATCGATTTCGGCCTGCAGGACGCTCTTGCTAAGCGCCAACATCGTGGCCGCGTTAAGCACCTGGCGGTACTTGCCCGACAGGAGTTCAGCCGCCTTAATCAGCACAGTCGCCCGATTGTCCCAAGGCATCCGCGACCACTCTATTTTTGCCTCGTTTGCGGCGGCTATGGCCATTTCCGCTTGCGCGGCCTTCGCTTTGTGGTACGTGCCAATAACCTGCGATAGATTGTGCGGGCTGCGCATTTCCACCACCTCGCCCGACCGAACTTCCTTGCCGCCGATAATGCTGGGAATTTCGACCGGATGGTCGATCATCTCCTGCAGCCGAACTTTCAGTTCAGCCCGCTCCGGGGTACCCGGCGCGTAAGAAAGCACGGGCTCATTCTGAGGTTGTGCAATAGAAAAGAAACCGTTGAACATAGAAACCCTCCTTACCTGTTGAAGCGCCGGCATGCCCTACAAGTCCGCCGCAATTTTTTCAGATCCCCGCACTGCAGATCCCGTTATCGGGAATAAAAGTGAACGTCAAGTATCGCCCCCTGAGGCAAGAAATTCAAGTCCGCGGCCGCGGAAGGTTTTGGCATCAACACCGGCGCCGGGAACTTCTGGGAATTCGGGCCGTGAAACGGCTGTTTTTTGGTGATAGGGGCGTGGAGCCAAGCTGAGGACTTTTATGCTGCTTTTTGTTCCAAAGGAAATGCATCCGGGCGAGATGCGCGTGGCACTTGTGCCTCAGACGGTAAGACGCCTGGCGGAAATGGGGCTGAAAATTACGGTTGAACCGGGGCTGGGCCTGGGCGCGGGCAGCCGCGACACGGAATATGCCGAAGCCGGCGCAAAACTTGCCGAAGATCGCGGCGCGGCTTTGGAACAGGCCGATGTAGTCGTCCGCGTGCGGAAACCGCCGCTCGAAGAAGTGGGCAAACTGAAAGACGGCTGCATCCACATCAGCTTTCTCGATGCTTACCGGGAAACGGCGCTGGTGGATGCGCTTGCCGCCCGGCATGTGAGCGCAATCAGCATCGAGCTTATTCCACGGAGCATGGAAGCCCAAGGCATGGACGCGGTCAGCAGCCAGGCGAACCTCACCGGTTACGTTGCCGTAATCATGGCCGCCGAACGGCTTAACAAGATTTTCCCGATGCTCATCACGCCTGCCGGCACCATTGCGCCGGCGCGTGTGTTTGTTATTGGAGCGGGGATTGCCGGGCTTCAAGCTATCGCTACGGCGAAAAGACTCGGCGCGCGCGTAACCGTCTACGACAACCGGCCGATTGTAGCGCAACAGGTCGACTCGCTGGGCGCGAAATTCGTCGAGGTCGATATCGGCGAACAGTTGCTGACGGTCGAAGAACCGCAAAAACCGCCCACTCCGGAACAACTCGGCAAAGTCCGCGAAGCGCTTGCGGGCGTGTGCGTGCGATCGGACGTTGTCATCGCCACGAGAACCATCTTCAGCGGCGGGCCGCGTCTTCTGACTCGCGACATGATAGCGCAGATGCGGCCGGGCAGCGTCGTGGTCGATCTTGCCGTTGAAAACGGAGGTAACGTCGAAGGGGCCGAGCTCGAGAAGGAAGTTGTCGTCGACGGGGTCCGCGTGGTCGGGGTGGGAAAGGTTCCGGCAAAAGTGTCGGCCCATGCCAGCCAGATGTACAGCGCGAATATGGCCCACTTCATCGAGACCTTCTGGAACAAAAAGAAAAGGGCCATCGAACTCGATCTGGAAAACGATATTATCAAAAGCTGCTTGATCACCCACGGGGGCGAAATCGTCAACGAAGACGTGCGGCAAAAGCGGATGTAGATCGAGCCGCGCGCGGGGACCTGGGACGATTGGGACAATTGGGACGGTTGGGACATAAACCAAGAATCCCCGGCCCCCACCGCCAAGCGCGGCAATTCCCGAAAAAAAACGAAGCGTTCGGTGGCGGGAGCGCTCCCGCGCGACCGGGCGTTGCGGTGGTCTACTGTCCCAATCGTCCCAATCGTCCCAATTGTCCCAATCGTCCCAATCGTCCCAATGCCAGCGGGGGCGCGTCCCGTTGCATCCCGGCTTTACGGCCAGTCCTATTTGCAGTATGATAGGGGCGCCACAGGGGAGACATAAGATGACTGTATTGACTTTCACGCTGACGGCCGCCTTCCTGTTCGGCGGGACCGGCATTGACAAGAATGTTGTACGCGGCGAGATGGAAACCGTGATCGCTTCACTCGATTCGGAGAACTACGCCAAGGCGGCCGATGCGCCGGAACAGATCGTGCTCGCGTACGAATGGGCGCAACAACGCCCGCCGACACCCGAAGAGTTTCACATCTTGCTGGGCCTGTGGCATGACCTCGGCCTGAAATCGAGCGAAGTGCTGGCGTTCGCAATCCGAGGAAGCCGGCCGGAGATTACCTGGGAGATGTGCGCAGAATTCCTTGCCCGCAAAAGCCCCGCAGCCCAATCTTCGCCCCGCATGAAAGCGCTTGCGCAAGACCTGATGAATACCCCGGTGTTGCCGCAGTTACCCAAAGCCGCCCCTTCGCCACCGCCGGCCCGGCCGCCGGCCAAAGACGCGCCGGGCGCCGCTTACAACACGTATTTTGGCTACCTGCATGCACATTCGGAACTTTCGGACGGCACGGGCACGCCGGAAGAAGCCTATGCGGGCGCGCGAGACGCCGGACTCGATTTTTTTGCCTTGACCGACCATGCCGAACTGATGCGGTTGTGGCCGTGGGAGAACGACTGGGGACACGCGCGGGCCGCAGCCGATGCCGCCGACGAACCCGGCCGGTTTGCCGCCTTGTGGGGGTTTGAATGGAGCAGCCCGCTGTACGGGCACCTCAACGTCATCAACAGCCAGGACTATACCGACTGCCTGGCGCGGTTTCGGCTCGAGGATTTCTACGACTGGCTCGTCAAGCGGCCGGAAGCCTTCGGCCGGTTCAACCACCCCGGCTCTTTCGATTTCACCATTTTCGACCTGCTGCATTTCCGGCTGTTCGAGCACGCCGTGCCGCAGATGGTAGGCGTCGAGTGCTGGAACGGGGACGACGGGTTCGACGTCTATCACTACGCCGGCAACTGGACCGGCCCCGAACCGTACATCGACCTGGCAAACCTTAAGGGGTGGCGCGTGGGCGCGTTGGGCGCCGAGGATAACCACAGGGCCGATTGGGGACGAATGGGGCAGTTCAGGACGGGCGTCCTCGCAACCGAGCTTACCCGCGACGGCATCGTCGACGCCTACCTGAACCGCCGGTTCTACGCGACCGAGGACGGCAACCTGTGCCTGGACTTCCGGTGCGCCGGATACCCGATGGGCTCGGTTCTCGACGGCGGTCCGCGCGTGTTCGAGGTGAGCGCGTACGACCGCGACGGCGAGACGTTCGAGGAGGTGCGGCTGTACCGCAACGGCGAGTTGATCGAAACCAGGGCCGTTTCCGGCGCCGATGTTTCCGAATCCTTCGAAGACGCATCCACCGCAAAGGCCTACTACTACGTCATCGTCAAACAAACCGACGACAGCGACGCTAACGGCCGCAACGACGAAGCCATCTCTTCACCGATCTGGTTCGAACAGCTCGAAGGCGTAAAATTCGGTTGCTACAGTGCCGGCCTCGAAGCCGAACCCGCATCCGCCGGCCTGGGCAGCCTTGCGGTTTTGGCGCTGGCCGCCGTTATCCTCGCCGTTAAAGCGAAATAGGCGCGGTCCTCCGGCCCGTAAGCCAAACCAGAAACCCAAAGTATGGAACCGTTTAGCAATTGACCTTTCCTGGAGCAGGTTGAGTTGCTCGCGCCGTTTCGGATGCAGAGAGCGTATGCCGGCGGCCGGCTCGCGCGGGAGCGCTCGCTCCACCAAACTGGCCTCGTTGGTTTGTCTATTCTTTAGCTTCGCTCCCGCCCGATGGGTATACTGTAAGGGAATATGAAACCACCGCTCGTATATGTGCTCGTAATCAATTGGAACGGGCTTCAGCATTTGCAGGAGTGTTTTCAAACCCTGTTGGAAAGCACGTATGAAAATGCCCGGTTTCTGCTGATAGACAACGGCAGTTCGGACGGCTCCGTGGCATTTGTCCGGGAACGGTTCGGGGCCGACGAGCGGGTGGAAATTCTTGAGCTTGGCAAAAACCTGGGCTGGGCGGGCGGCAACAATGCGGGCATGAAGCGCGCGCTGGCCGCCGGCGCAGATTACGCCTTCCTGCTTAACAACGATACGGCCACCGACCCCTTCGCGATCGAGCATCTGGTTTCAACCGCCGAAGCAAAACCCGAGGCGGGGGCGCTCGCGCCCAAAATGCTGATGTACGATTGCCCGGACATCCTCAACTCTTTGGGCCTCGAATGCTCGATCATCGGTTCGTCGTGGGATTTGGGCATCGGCCGGCTCGACGGGCCGCGGTGGGATGAACCGCGCCGGGTGATCGGGGTGTGCGGCGGCGCGGCCTTCTACCGGGCAGACGTGTTGCGCAAGGTAGGATTGCTGCCACCGGATTTCGGCATCTATCTCGACGACCTCGATCTCTGCCTGCGGATGTGGAATGCGGGCTTCGAGGTCTGGAACTGCCCGGACGCGCGGGTCCGGCACAAGTTCAGCGCCACGATGGGCGCCGGCAAGAACGCCCGCCGCAAGTACTATCTCAACACGCGCAACCGGGCGCGCGTCATCCTGCGCCACTTCCCCCTTCGTCATTGGCCGCGCGTGAAGCTGCTGTACCTCGTCGGCGAGTGCCGCGCGATTGGGCGGTCTCTGCTGGACGGCGAACCCTGGCGCGTGTGGGCGCATGCGCGGTCGTGGGTGTCGGCGGCCGGCTACTTCCCTTCGGCGCTCGCCTACCGCGCGCAAAACGGCCGCGCGTGCGGGTTCTGGCCGTTGATTCGCAAGGATATGATGTTTTTCGGCGGCGCGCCGCTGCCCGAAAACGGCTGGTATAAAGAGCAAGAGGTAAACGGCGTGCGGGTGCGGCCGATGTCGCGCCGAGCCCGGCTGGAAACGGGCGGCGGGCCTTTGCACGTTCGTTTCGTCAACGGCTGCCCGCGGTTGGGAACGGCAAAAGTCGAGGCGGTTCAAAACGGGGCTTCGCTGGCCTTGCTTGAAACGGCGGACCGCGGAGAAGCCGTTTTCGAGACACAACCCGGCGTTGTAGAATTCGTTTCCAGCCGCATATTCGAGGCCGAAGACACCGGTGAACCAATCGATATAGGTGGCTGGATTGGCGTAACCGCCGAAACCGGCAAGGACGTGGATGATGTCTGAAAACGGGCGTGAACCGCTGACCGGTCTCTATATACGTTTGGGCGTTGTGGCAGTTCTTGTGGTCCTGGCTTCGATTTCCGGCTTCTGGCTGGGCGGGCGCTCGGCGCCTTTCGAACCCGAACGCCCAGCTCCCGATCCGGCATCCGCGGCGCCGGCGGCAAGCCCGGCTTCCGCGGCGGGTTCGGAGCCGTCTCCCCCACTCTATTTTTACTTTTCGGTTCCGTCCGGCCCGGCCCGCAATGCGGTCGAAGAAGAGATAGCCATGGCGTCCGCCGCGGGAATCCACCGCTACGCGGTTTCCGTACCGCTGCCCTGGGACGGCGACATGTCGGCCTTCATGGAACCGCTGAATTTCGTGGCAAACGCCGATCCCGCGGCGAGTCTGCTTGTCTGCGTGACACTCGACCCGCCGCCCGTTTGGCTCGCCGGCCATCCAAACGAGGCATGCGCCTCGGGCGTGAGCCTGGCTTCCGAACCGTGGCGGGAAGAGGCGCGCACCGCTCTGGGCGCGCTCGTGAGCGCGGTTAACGCCGGCCTGGGCCCCGGCCGGGTGCAGGGTTACATGATTGGCTGTCTTGAAGGCGGATTGTGGCGGCACGGCGGGGCCGATACATCCAAGGCCAACCTGGCCGGATTCCGCAAGTGGCTCAAGGCCCGGTACGCCGACGATGCCCAGTTGCGGAAGGCGTGGGCCGATGAAACGGTCACGCTCGAAACTGCCGCCATACCGGCGAACGGCACTGAATCGGAAGGTTGCCGGGTTTTCCTTGAACTGCCGGCCATGCGGCCGTGCTCGGATTTCCTCGCCTACACAAGCGAGACCGCCGCCGCCCGCATAAGCGAGTTCACCAATCTCATCAAGCAAATTGGCGGCCCAGAAACCGACGTTATCGCCACTTACGGTTACAGTTTTGAGTTTACTGACGCCCGGGACGGCCATTTCTGCCTCGCCCGGCTGCTGGAAACCGATATCGACGGGTTTGCCAGCCCCGTATCGTATGTCAACAGAGGGCTCGGCGGGACAGGCGGCATGATGGGGCCTGTCGACTCGGCACTCCTCCACGGCAAGCAGTGGCACCTCATCGACGACACACGCACCGGCATCGCCCGAAACCCTTCCACCGGCAAAATTACGCGCCCCAGGAATGTCCGGCCCGAGGACATTTACAGCGTTCAGCAGCGCAATTTTGCCGCCGCGCTCGCGCACCGAATCGGCCTGATGTGGTCCGACGCCGAAGGCGAGGGCCGCCTCCACGACACCGGCATGTGGCGCGGGTTCGGCAAAATGGCCTCGATCTATAGCGACTCCCGAAACTGGCCGGAGGAAAAAGCCGCAGCGGCGCCGTCGAACGAGCCCGAATTGGAGGAAGACCTGCAGGCGGCCCAGATGTCGGAGCTTGCCGTGGTGGTTGACGAGGAAAGCCGGTTTGTGGAAAGTTGCGCCACCGAATTGAACGATCTGTTGCTTCGCCAGGTTCGAGACAGCGCCTCTCAAGCGGGCTTGCCGGTACGGTTGTACCTGCTGGGCGACGTTTTGTCGGGAAAAGCGCCTGGTGCGCCCGTATACGTGTTCTTGAATGCATTTTCGCTCGGTCTCGACGAGCGGGTGAAGCTGCGTTCCCTGCTGGAAACGAATCGGGCGAACGCCATCTGGATGTACGCGCCGGGGTATTTCGGGCCGGACGGCGCTTCTGCCGAAAATATTACGCAGCTGACCGGCGTCGGAGTGAAGGCTTTCGAAGAGCCGGCGCTTTCAGGCTCGACCTATTCGCTGGCGGGAAAATGGATGAGCGAGGACGAAGAGTTCGGCGCGCGGCTCCGGCTAGATCCGTTGTTCTATATCGAGGACGAGAATGCCGATGTGCTGGCAACATATATCGACTCGAAGAAACCAAGCATCGCGACGCGCTTTTTCGAGGAAGGCTGGGGATCGGTGCTGTGCGCGGAACCATCGCTGACACCGCAGATGCTGCGCGAGATCCTGAGCATTCTCGAGGTGTTCATGTGCTGCCAGCCCGGTATGCAAAACTTCTACGATACCTTCTTCTTCGGCGAGAACCTTATGGCCATTCACGCCCGCGAACCCGGCGAGCGCACGGTCGAGTTCGACCAGACCGCGACCATCGAAGACCTCCTCGCCCCCGGCATCCGCTGGCAGGGCCGCCGCGTGATCAACATCCCCCTGAACACGGGGGATACGCGGATTTTGAAGGTTCTATAGAGAATATCTTCGCCCGTTGGGACGCCCCCCCGGCAGTTGTGGGGGGTATCCCAATACAACCACGTCCCAACGCGAACGTTGACGCCGCTGAACGTTTGTTTTATACTTCGGCCATCAGAAGCGAAAGGAGGTGAGGCGCAACTAAAAACGGGCCAAGGGAAGACGGTGCGAATCCGTCGCAGACGCGCTGCTGTGACCGGGTACGAACGCCGCATTGAAGCCACTGCCCCACCGGGGCGGGAAGGCGCGGCAATTAGGTTGATCCGGAAGCCAGAAGACCTGCCCAAGTCCTATCTCGATATGCGGCAACTTCGCGGAAAGAGTTGCGGCAGGCGCCGGTAAATCCGGCACTACCATCCGGTGCGGCGAATTTCTTCCTGCCACTTTTTCCCCTCTTGAACTGGGTTTGAATGCCTTCTAAAACGAAAGGGGAACAGTAAAATGTTCAAGTTTTTGACTGTCACTTGTGCGGTTTTATTTGCGGCCAGCATAGCCCAAGCGGATTACGGTTTGGCGAAAGCCTTTCCAAAAACGGCTGCGGGCTCTTATGGCATTGAAATTGAGGCGTTGAGCGACGGGCGGCTTGCAGTGTGGAACGGCGACACGATCTACGTCGAGTCCCTGGCTCGTAGCGGCCGCTTCCACGCGGCCGGTACGGGCTATGCGGGCGACCCCGGCTTCATGGCGCTCGCGCCCGACGGACACACGCTCCTGCTGGGCTCGGGCTTTCCCGGGCAGTTGTACCTGTTCGACGTCAACGCCCCGAGCGACTTCGAACCGGATGCGGTTGTTGCCACGACCGCACACTACACGGGCGTGTTCCTCACTGAAAACCTCGTGCTGCTGGATAAAACCACCGACGATTACACCACCTGCGAACTGGCCATCCTCGACTTGTCGGCACCGTCGCCGGCAACCAAAACCGTAATGCTCAAGCCGCCCGCGGTCGACATGCCCGTTGGAGGATTTGCGGCAAGCGCGCAACTCGCCGTCGACAGATTGCAAAGCACCGTGTATGCCATGTCGGTTGTGTACGACTCGAGCTATATGGTCGTGGCCAACGAGTTGAAGCGTATCCCCGTCAGCACGTTGATATCGGCATACAACGCCGATCATGTGCTTGATTGGGAAGTCGACGCAACGTCCGTGGGCGGGCCGATGGCCTACCAGGCAGGCGGTCCGGCGGGCGTCATGGGCGGCGGGACGGTCGTCATCGGCGGGTTCGGCGGAATTCAGCTTGTGGACAGTGCCACGGGCGCGGTTGAAGAAACGCTGATGCCGGCGGGCTTGGACTACTACGGTGCGTTCTGTAACTCATACACGGGCGACATCTACGCTATAGTGGCCGACCCGGTGGATTATTCCATGGACGTCGTATATGCGCCAACGGAGGCCCTCGAGGCGTTGCCGGCTTTGAGCGGCGCGGGACTGGCCCTGCTGGTTGCCTTACTGGCTGCCGCCGGTGTCGCTCGCAAAAGGAAATAGCGATGCTTAAGACGCTGTTGACAGTCCGAAGGCGGGAAATTTGCACCGCAATCATCCTTGGCGTGTTTTGTACCGCGGAAATTGCCGGCGCCGAGGCGCCATGGGCGGACGCGGTGCTCGATTACCACGCGGGGCCGCAGGCTCTTCTGACAGACCCAGCCCAGGCACTGGGTGAGCCGCGGGGCGGGGGACCGTCGATTCCGAACAACAGCGCCACGGTAAGTCTGGGCGGGCCGGGAGGCTACATCACCCTTCAATTTGAAACACCGGTTACCGACGACCCGCTCAATCCGCTCGGGCTGGACTGCATTATCTATTCAAACGCGTTCTGGCCCGGCGGAAATCCGCAGCTTAAGTTTCAGGAGCCGGGCATCATCGAAATCAGCGAGGACACCAACGGGAATGGGCTGGCGGACGATACCTGGTACCTGATTCCGGGCAGCCGCGCATACGCATACAGCCCATTCCCGTCCGTTACCGAACCCGCCGGACAAACAAATGAGTCCGATCCGTTAATTTTGTCCGGAAACATCCGCAACCCGAACCTGAGTGACAGCGACTCCGACAACGACTGGGAAGAATTCAACTGGGGTTATGCCGAGCTGACCCCGACGATGACGCCCTATCTCGACAACTACGTGCGGCCGGACGACCCGTTCGTCGTGGGGCTGACGCCGGGCAGCGGTGGCGGCGACGCCTTCGACATTGCCTGGGCCGTTGACCAGACGGGCGCGCCGGCCGGCATTGACCGGTTCCATTTTCTGCGGGTGACATCGTTCATCAGCCGGAGCCTTGGACCGTTCGGGACGGCGTCGCCCGAAGTGGAGGCCGCAGCCGATGTGGCGCCGGATGTCGACACGGATGGCGACGGCATTCTGGACGAATACGAGACGCGCGTCAAAGGAACCGACCCGTTGCGCCCGGAGAGCACGGTGTTGCCGCTGGAAATCCCACCGTTGTACGGCGGGAGTCCTCCAGGGGCGCTGCTCGGAACGGCCGAGGATGCGCGGTGCACGGTCGTTCGCTTGTATGCCGACGGACCCCGGACGAATTTCTACCGGGCGTTCAACGCCACGATCGATATTCTCGCGCCTGCTTCGCCGGCAGGTTCTCTTCCCGAAGACCTGCTGGCAGGCGGCACGGTGCGGCAAATCGTATGCAGCGAAAGCGATTTTGTAGCGGCCGGAATCGAACCGGCGGAGGTTACTGTTCAATACGCGCCGGACGAGATTGAAGGGCTCGACGAGGAAAGCCTGGAGCCGTGCCGTTACAACGCCGGCGCTTACGTGCGCGGCGGCATCAGCGAAGTAAATGTCAATGCGGCGGCAAACCTGGTGACGTTCCGCACCCGTTACGCAGGAGTCTTCCTGCTGGCCTCGACGGCGGGCTCGGGCGATACCGCCAGCGCGGAAGGGCCACAGGGAACGATTGCTTTGACAGCGGACCCGCCGTCGCAGGTTGTTGCGCACCCGGCCAACACGGTGCATGTCACCAGCGGGACAATTCTTGATCACACCGGCGCCGAACTGGCCGACGGTACGCTCTTGACTGTCACCTCGACGCGCGGGTCGATCGCCGAGGCGGATGCCGCCGCCGAACTGCCCGGCGTGCAGCTCGGCACGTATGACAGTGCCGTAGAGTTTACCGTGAAGGCGCCGCAACAAGCCGGTTCAGCCGTTATCAGCGCGACATCCGTGCAAGGTTCAGCGCACGGGGAATTGGCGTACACATTTGCGCCGGGGCCGCCGGCGTCTCTCGTCGATTGGACCGTGGGCCGGCCCGAGGACGGCACGGTTCCTCTGACGTCCAACCTCGTGCGCGACGAGTTCGGCAACATTGTACGCGACGGGACGGTGCTGACGCTGCTCGTTGACGGAGGGGAAATCGTGAGCGGCGACGCGCATTCCGGCGAGCCGGGTTGGCAGGTGCTTACGTCGGGTGGCCGGGCGCGGGTAGTGATTTTTTCATACGAGGAGACGGGGCAGTTCCATCTCGCCATTTTCGCGGATTCCGGCCAAACGCTTCTGCTGGGCCAAGGCTATTATTCGGCGGAGGATTACGTGCCGATGCCGCTGCGCGGCCTTTGGCTGGGCATGGCATTGCTTGTGGGCGCTTTTCTGTGGAAAGGGCGGCACAATCTGGCGGGCGGTTCGCAGCGGCGGGCCTTTACGCTGATCGAACTTCTCGTGGTGATTGCCATCATCAGTATTCTGGCGGCGATCCTGTTGCCGGCGTTAAGCAAGGCCCGGCAGAAAGCGGTGTCGATGCAGTGCGTGAACAACCTGCGGCAGTTGTTCCTGGCGAACACGATGTACGCCGCCGAAAACAACGGCCGGTACTGTCCCGCCGCGCCCGACATCGACGTAGGGTACGGCGGCACGACGCGGTGGCACGGCGTAAGGCCCACCGCCGACAACACCTCGGATTTCGACCCGAAAAAGGGCCCGCTCGCCGAATACCTGGCCGACGCCCGCGTAAAGGAATGCCCGACATTCACCGAGTTTCGCAGAACCGGCGAGGTCGACAACGCGTTCGAGTCGGGCACCGGCGGGTACGGGTACAATGCCTCGTACATCGGCGGCACGGCCTACATGAGCCAGTACCCGGACTCGTACAAGTCGACCACGCTGGACAGCCGTGTGTTCAACCCCGCCGAAACCATCATGTTTGCCGACGCGGCCATGCCGCAGCCGGGGTGTCTCGTCGAATACAGTTTCGTCGAGGCCCCGTACTTCCCCACGCCCGAATCGCCCCAAGGCAACGAGGAATGGGGATACGCCTCGGCCAGCATTCACTTCCGCCACAACGGCCGGGCCAACGTAGTCTGGTGCGACGGCCACGTCACCAGCGAGAAATGGGAGTGGGCGCCGTTGAAAAACATCTACGGCGGCGTCAACAACGCCTGGGCCGTCGGCTGGTTCGGCCCCAAAAACAACCGTTACTTCGACTGCGGCGACAAGAGCGCGTATTAGAGCGGTGGCCGGTGATCGGTGACCGGTGGCCGGTGATCGGTGGCCGGTGGCCGGTCACCCGCCTCCGCACGCATTTCCTTCGCACGCATTTCCTTCGCACGCATTTCCTTCGCACGCATTTCCTTCGCACGCTTTTCCTTCGCACGCTTTTCCTTCGCACGCAGTTCCTTCGCACGCAGTTCCTTCGCACGCTTTTCCTTCGCACGCTTTTCCTCCGCACGCTTTTCCTCCGCACGCTTTTCCTCCGCACGCTTTTCCTCCCCACGCTTTTCCTCCGCACGCTTTTCCTTCGCACGCTTTTCCTCCGCACGCTTTTCCTCCCCACGCAGTTCCTCCGCACGCAGTTCCTTCGCACGCATTTCCTCCGCACGCAGTTCCTTCGCACGCTTTTCCTTCGCACGCTTTTCCTCTGCACGCTTTTCCTCCGCACGCAGTTCCTCCGCACGCTTTTCCTTCGCACGCTTTTCCTCCGCACGCAGTTTCTCCGCACGCAGTTTCTCCGCACGCAGTTTCTTCGCACGCTTTTCCTCCCTCCCCCTTTGACCTGCGCCCGCCGCTTCTTTATGCTTCACCCGAGGAGGGTTTGCCATGACTTCGAAAGAACGCCTGTTGCGCGCCGTTAATGGGGAGAAGCCCGATCGGCTTCCCGTCACGATTCACCAGTGGCAGCAATACCATCTGGACGAGTACATGGGCGGGATGGACGCGCTCGACGCGTTCAAGGCGACCGGAATGGACGCCGCGATTCAGTTTTTCGAAGCGATGGGCCAGTTCTGGATTCCGGACGCGGAGTTGTACGTGGTGCAAACCCCGGAATGGCAGGACGACGTGACGGTGCTCGACCCGAACCCGCTCAACAAGCACCTGCGCCATGAAATCACGACGCCGGAAGGCCGCCTTACTTACGAAACCTGCGGGAACCGGACCACCACCTGGATCACCGAATACTTGATCAAACGCCACGACGACGTTGACCTGATCGAGAAGTACATGCCGGTGGCCGGGCTCGATCCGAAGGCGGTTGCGGCGGCGTATGACGCCGTGGGCGACGCGGGCATTTTACGTGGGTTCGTGTGGGGCGACCAGGCGGGATGCTGGCAGCACGCCGCGTGCCTGATGGAACCGCAGGCGCTCATTTTCGAAGCCATGGAAAACCCCGACTGGGTCCACCGGCTGTTGCGCACGCTGCTCGACAAGAAGCTGCAATTCATTGAAGAATCGTTGCGGGGCGCGCGGTTCGATCTCATCGAAACCGGCGGCGGTTCGGGAAGCGACACGGTCATCTCACCCAACCTGCACCGCGAGTTCTGCCTGCCGTACGACCGCGAGATGCACCGGGCGCTGCACGACGCCGGGCACCTCGCCACGTACCACACCTGCGGCGGCATGATGCACATACTCGACCTGATCGCGCAGAACGAGTGCGACGCCAGCGAAACGCTGTCGCCGCCCGGCACCGGCGGCAACATCGCCGACCCGGCCGCCGTCCGCGAAGCGTACGCCGGTAAAACGGCCATGATCGGCGGGATGGACCAGTTCAACGTGCTTACGGCGGGCAGCCCCGAGGACATCCGGGGCGAGGTCTTCCGGCTGTTCGAAGGTTTCGGCCGGGACGGCGGGTATATCCTGTCAACTTCGGACCACTTCTTTGACACGCCCGTGGACAACCTTAAAGCCTACGCCGCAGCCGCTGCGGAGTGCGCCTACTGAAGCAATCTCGCCAAGCGCTTTTCGCAGTAGGCCGACTTCGCCGAAGTCGGCCCTTCCGCGCATGCCTTGCGTACCATTACGGAGCTACGAGCACCACGCGCGGCTCATTTTATGGCCAGTTCGATCATTAAGGTTAGCCCATTTAAACGGGCTTCAGGCGTTGAGGCCGACTTCGGCGAAGTCGGCCTACTGCGAAATCCTGTTGTTTAGTTCTTTCCAATGCAATAGAGGTGGGTTGGCGTTCTGAGGTAGAGGCGGTTGCCCGAGACGGCAAAGGTTGACAGGGTTCTTCCTTTGCTGGGCAGCGTGTTTGTGGCGAGCAGCTTGAACTTATCCCGCGCAGCCACAACCGACGTAACGCCTTCTTCATTCGTAACGTAGACCTTGCCGTCGGCCATGATGGGCGACGCGCTCACGACGCCCCGGGCGGTCCGTTCCGGCCCCCACACCACCTCGCCGGTTTTCGCGTCAAGACAATGCACAACGCCCTTGTCGTCGAACAGGTAGACGCGCTTGCCGTCCACGACGGGCGTCGGGACATCGGGCGCATACCGGTTATGCTCCCAGGCGAGCTTGCCGCCGGGGTGGAAGACAAGAAACGGGTCCTGCCTCGAACCCACATACACCATCCCATCCACGGCGACGGGCGACACGATGATGCGGTTGCGGTCGATGTTTTTGGGATTGAGACCGCCTGCCCGCCACAGTTCCTCCCCCGTGGCCGGGTCGTGGCCGGTAACATAATCGCCGCCCGACACGACGATCTCGGCCTTGCCCTCGTGCTGGAACAGCGCCGGCGTGCCGTACGAGTCGGGCGATTCCAGTTGCGCTTCCGTGGGCCGCTCGACACGCCACGCCATCTCGCCCGACGCCGCGTCCAACGCCATGACGTACGATGGCTCGTCGGTAAAAAACCCGTGGAGCACCTGCACGACGAGCTTGCCGTCGTACAGCAGCGGAGAGGAGCCGTAGCCGAACTGCTGGCCGAACTTGCCGTACATGTCCTGGATGTTCCGCTTCCAAACAATTTCGCCGTCCATCGTGAGGCAGGCCACGGCCCCCGTGCCCGTCATAGCCCAGATGTGCGCGCCGTCCGTGACGGGCGTGGGCGACGACATGTTCTGCTTGTTCAGTACTCTGTTGCCCGCATCGAGCTCGCGTTCCCACAAAATATGCCCGTCATCTTTGGCAACAGCCAGCAACAAAAGCTTATCGCCGACGGCCCGGCCGTCGTTGCCGCCTTCGGGTTTGGAAGGCGAGGTAACGTACACGGTGTCGGCCCAGATGATTGGGCTCGAGCCGCTCCAGCACGGCAACTCGGTTTTCCAGACGATATTCTCGGTTTCGCTCCAAGAGGCGGGCAGATCGCGGGCTTGGGCGACGCCGTTTTGATCGGGCCCGCGCCACTGCGGCCAGTTTTCGTCCGCCACAGCCAATACGGGCATCAGGAATAAAGCCACTAATAATGTTTTCACAAAAACTTCCTTCAATTGTGGTGCAGGCGTCCCGCCTGCATCGTCCCGCCTGCATTTGGCTTCTTGCCGTCAGAAAACAATGTCGTCTTTCTTCACAAGGATGCAGGCGAGACGCCTGCACCACAATTTGCAGATACACAAAACATCTAAAAGAAAGCCGCCGCGGCGGCAAACGATTTCGAGGCCGGAAACGCGCCGGGATATTTGTTGAACGCCACGTGGCCGTCCATGTAAAGCGCATTTGCGCCGCCGGGAATGTGGTTGAACTGGGCCCGGCCCGCCGTGCCTGCCGCGACGATGTCCCACATAACGGGCAACTCGCTTTGCGCCAAAGCCGTGGCCGCGGGATTGTTGATGTCGGTGATCAAAAACCGCTCGATGCCCTCCCGCAACCGGTACAAGGCCGACCCGCCGCCGTTGCCCGCGATGGCGCCCGGCGGCGTCGAATAGCCCGAGATCATGGTGTGGATCATCTCGTTGTCGATGTCCTTGTCCAGAACGTGGTCGTTGGCCGGGTCCAGATCGCCCAGCGGGCCCTGAAGCGCCGCGACGCCCTCCTGGTACGAAACGCACGCCATCAGGTAGGCGAACTGCGAGCTGACCTGCGAGCCCGGCGGCATGCCGAACAGGCTGGCGTCGATTGCGGCGTGGGTGTCCTCGACCTTGTCCAAGGTGTAGCCCGTGTAGATATAGCTCGCGTCAGGTTTGGACGGCATTCCGGCGTAGGGACAGTAGCCGCCCGGTTCGGCCTCGACGATTGCCAGCCCCTCCTCGCCATCCGGATCGGACGGGCAGAGCAACACGGCGGGATCGGAAAGATACTCGGGCATGATCGCCTGGAGATGCGGACCGAGACTGGCGCTCTCGCCGGCGCCGATGCACCCGGCCGGCGGCGAATCGCCCCAGGGCGGATCGCCGTGAACGCGCGGGAAAAGGCCGCCGCGCGACTCGCCCGAGTACATCTTGAACACCAGGCCCATCTGCTTGAGGTTGTTGGCGCAGCTCGCCCGGCGCGCCGATTCCCGCGCCCGCGCAAGCGCCGGGAGCAGTATGGCCGCCAGGATGCCGATGATGGCGATGACGACCAGAAGCTCGATGAGCGTGAAGCCACTGGGTCTACTTCTGTAAAACATCATAAGCCACCAGTGCGTTGCCGTGACGGATGTACAACCGGCCGTTGGCGATTGTCGGATGGGCCCAATGGTTGTCCGTGCCCTGTTCGACTTTGAACATGCCGGTGCGCTCGAACCCGTCGGGCGACGCCTTCACCAGGCTCACCACGCCGGCCTTGGGACCGTCGTAGGCATACAACATGCCGTCGGCATAGACGACCGCCGCGTTCCGGATGTCTTTGGTGTGCCACATCAGTTTGCCGGTGGCCATTTCCAGGCACATCAGGCCGGGGTTGTTGTGGCCGCACCCGTAAATATAGCCGTCAACGAGCACGACCCCGTGGTGCTGGCAATCCAGGTTCTTGTCCTCATACTTCAGCGAAACGGACGCCCCGTCTTCCGAAAGGGCCAGCACGCCGCCGCCCGAACCGTAGCCGCCCGTGAAATACACCAGCCCGTCGTTGTACACGGGCGTAACGGCATGGATGTCGTATTTCGTTTCGTGCGGATGCGACCACAGCAGTTGTGCCGCGTCCGGGTCGATGCCGATAACGTACTTTGACGTCTCCGTAAGCAGAATCCGCCGGCCGTTGTGAATGACGATCATGGGCGAGCAATACGAGACTACGTCTTTCAGGCCGCCGGCCGTCCACTCGGTCTCGCCGGTGTCCTTGTTCAGGGCCGCGACAAGCGCATCGCCGCCGGGCGTGCAGATAACCTTGTCGCCATCGACGAGAAGCGACTCCGCGAGTTGCCATTCGTTGTTTTCGCCGCCGAACCTCTTGAGTATGTCGGCTTCCCACAGAACTTTCCCGGCCGCAATGTCAATGCAGCAGGCAACCCCGGGCGCGGAAAGCAGGTAGGCCCGGCCGTTTTCGATGGTGGGCGTCGAGCGCGTGCCCGGCGCCTGCGCATTTTTGGTTTCTTTGCCGTAGGGAATCGACTTCTCGATGGCGCCGGCGGTGTTGAGCACGAACAGGCCGCCGGTCAGGTCCTCGTCCATGCCCGTGACATAGATCTTGTCGCCGGCGACCGAGGCGGAAGAATAGCCTTTTCCCAGCCCTTCCGCCACCCACGCCACCGGCGGGCCGCCGTCGGGCCAGGCTTTCATCAGACCTGTGTCCTGGTACTTGCCATCCCGGTTCGGCCCGCGGAACTGCGGCGAATCCGCAGCGAATCCAACCTGCGCCAGCGCCATAGTCAGCACAAGCGCAAAAATTCTAGTCTTCATCTTTTACCTCATCCCAAAATTCAGCGGGCATAGTAAACGCGGCATCTACTTTATCTTACCTTCTTATCCGCGGAGACGCCGGGCCATTCGTCCGATCTGAACGGGCAAGCCGGCAATCCGGCCCCGTTATACAGGTTGACGTCGGGATTGTCCGCCCAGCCGTACCTGACCGCTACCGGCTCGTCAACCTCGCCGCAGGTCAGCACTACCTTCTTCCCTTCAATCGCGGCGTCGGCCCAGTGGAATTCCTTGTCCGCCCCGGCGAGCGCAAACCCGCGCGGCGCCTTCCCGTCGGATGTTTTCAGGCCCTTGGCGTGTTTGAACGAAACAACCGCCTTGCCGTTTTTGAACTTTGCGGACTTGAACATCGGCCCGCTGTATTCGACGTTCCGGCCGTAGTCTTTGGCCAGCGCGATCAAGGCGAGCCGCTTGCCGACGTCCTGTTTGTTCCGCGGGTGGATATCGTCGGCCTCGCCGATGTCGATGATTACGGCCTGGCCGGTGTTTTTCAGGTCGAGCGTCATGGTTTGCGCTTCGCGCAGCTCCGCCCAATCCGATTCGGCCGGGTCTTTTAGCCGCTCCCGCCAATTGGCAAGCTGGACGTAATAGAACGCAAAGTCGTCGTCCCACTTCTCGCGCCAGTCCGTGATCATGGCCGGGAACAACTTGCGGTACTGGTACGCCCGCGACGCATTCGATTCGCCCTGGTACCAGATCGCGCCACGGATGCCGTACGGAACCAGCGGGGCAATCATCGCGTTGTACAGCGACGACGGCCGGTGCGGATGATCCGGGCCAATCGGCGCGTTGGGTTTCTTCGGCTCCGGTTTGTTCTCGGATTTCGCCAGCGCCACCGCGTCTTTCCATTTCTTCACCGCCTCGTCATAAGCGGCTTTGGCTGCGGGGTAACCATCAATGATCGATTTCCACTGATCGAGCAGCGGCTGGAAATCGGGTTCGGCGGCCAAGGTGGGCGCGCTCGTCCAGGATTCGGCGGGCGTGCCGCCCCATGACGTGTGGATCAGGCCGGTCGGCACGCCGAGTTCCTTGTGCAGGTCGCGGCCGAAATAATAAAGCACCGCCGAAAAAATGGGAACGGTTTCCGGCGTGCAGACCATCCAACTGCCGTTGCAATCGTCCTGCGGCTTTTCGGCCACCTGGCGCTCGACGTAAAACAGCCGGATCTCCGGATAGTCCGCCGTGGCGATCTCGGCCTCGGCATTGTTCGTATTCTCGACGGGCCACTGCATGTTCGACTGCCCCGAGCCGACCCAGACCTCGCCGACGAGAATGTCTCTCAGCGTTACCGAACCGTCCTCGCCGGTTATGGTCATCTCGTACGGCCCGCCGGACTTCATCTTCGGCAGTTCCACCATCCATTTGCCCGCCGCACACGCCGTCGCCGCGGATTCCTTGCCGGCTATGGCAACCGTGACGCGCTCGCCCGGCGACGCCTTGCCCCAAACGGGCGCGTTCACACCCTGTTGAAGCACCATGTGGTCGCCGATGATGTTCGGCAGCGTTATTTCCGAAAACGCCGGCAACGCAAACAGCGCCACCGCCAGCAAGCAAGTCCAGTGTCTCATCTTCACGCCCATTATGCGATCCTCCTCGGCTGCGTATTTTTCCTGCCGATGACTTTCGCACCTTGGAGGGATAGATTTCAAGGACAAAAAAAGCTTTTGCGCCGTTGGGACGCCCGCCGGCAGTTGTGGGGGGTGTCCCACTTTCGCCGCAGAGCTTTTTCCCCTTCATCTACTCCGGCACGGTTCAGCAACTAAGTACACATGTTCAGAAATACGGTTTCGTGTGGAAAAGCAGTGCCGCCGCAGTAGGCCGACTTCGCCGAAGTCGGCCTTTCCGAACTGAGCATCTGGATCCTTACAGCCGTCGTTCACCAGGATCACCTCACAAGTACGGCCCGTCACACTTATCACGCTCTGCTACCGACCCGATCTACGGGCGTTGAGGCCGACTTCGGCGAAGTCGGCCTTTCCGAACTGAGCATCTGGATCTTTACAGCCGTCGTTCACCAGGATCACCTCACAAGTACGGCCCGTCGCACTTATCACGCTCTGCTACCAACCCGATCTACGGGCGTTGAGGCCGACTTCGGCGAAGTCGGCCTACTACGGCGATCACTCATTCATACGTAATAGTATCTAACGAAATCACGTACTGAGGGATGCCCCCCACAACTGCCGGGGGGCGTCCCAACGGTACGGCAAGTTTGTCAGTTCGTGATCTGCGGAGTATCCGTTAACTGACTTTGCCTGAATTAACTTGATATAATCGGGGCCGGATTTTTACACAACCTGAATGGAGCCTTCAGTGAAAGCAGTACATTTTGGCGCGGGAAATATCGGCCGGGGATTTCTCGGCCAGCTTTACTTTGAAACCGGTTACGCGACGACGTTTGTCGACGTGATCCCGGAAGTTGTGGCCGGATTGCGGGCGCGCCACGAGTATCCGCTGCGGATTGTCGGCGAGCAGGAGCAAACGCTGACAATCGGCAACGTCGACGCCGTTGACGGACGCGACACCGAGGCCGTGGCCGAGGCCGTCGCAGACGCGGACATCGCCTCGACGGCCGTGGGCGTCAACGTGCTGTCGCGCGTGGCGCCGGGGCTGGCGGAAGGATTCCAGCGGCGGTTCCACCGCTCGCCGGACCGGCCGCTGAACGTGATCGTGTGTGAGAACATGATCGACGGCGGGCCGTACCTGCGCGCCGAAGTCAAGAAACACCTGCCTGAGCAGTATCACGGCGCGCTCGAGGAAAAAGCCGGCTTTGTCGAGGCCTCGATTGGCCGGATGGTGCCCGTTATGACGCCCGAAATGAAGGCCGAAGACCCGCTGCTGGTGTGCGTCGAGGCGTATTGCGACTTGCCCGTCGACGCGGCCGCCTTTAAGGGCGAGATTCCGCCGCTCGAACATATGCAGCCGCGGGAGAACTTTAAGGGCTACGTCGAGCGCAAGCTGTTCATGCACAACGCCGGCCACGCCGCGACCGCCTACCTCGGCCATCTGCGCGGCCACGAATATGTCTGGCAGGCGGCCGGCGACCCGAAGGTAAAGGCCGAGGTCGATGCCGCCATGGCCGAAACCGGCGCCGCGCTCGTGAACAAGCATGGCTTCTCGCGCGAAGATTTGCAGGCGCATTGGGAAGACCTGCAGCGCCGGTTCTCGAACCAGGCTTTGGGCGACACGGTGGCGCGCGTCGCCGGCGACCCGTTGCGCAAGCTGGGCCCGCGCGACCGGCTCGTCGGCGCCGGCCTGACGTGCCTGGAACATGGCGTCGAACCCCGCCATGTCGCGTTTGCCACCGCCGCCGCAATCCGGTACGATCAGCCCGGCGACGCGTCCGCGGAGAAGTTGCGCGAGATTTACGCGCAGGACGGCCTCGACGGCGTGCTGGCGCAGGTGTGTCGGCTGCCGCTCGATTCGGCCCTCGCCAACCTCATCCGCGAAGGCGATAGTCGCCTCCAACGCGAAGGGTGGCTTAGCTAAGGGAGGGAGAGAAGTCTCCGACCTATGGACGAGATCAACGCCGACAGCCGAAAACTCCTGGCGAAGCTCAACCTGAGCTTGAACATTACTTTTGTTATGTCAATCGCCAAGTGCGCGGGGGGCCTCGCTATTTGCGGCATGAGCACCGCCGCGCTTCTTGGAAGGTTGGACGTGGCTCCGGGTGCGAAGCTGTTTTTCCCGGCAATCGCACTTTGGGCCATCGTCGACTTTGGTATGATGTTCCGGTCGCGAAAGGTCGTGAGCAAGTTTCTCGATTGGTGCGTAAATCAAGGATACGAAGGAAAGTACGTCCGTTCGTCGTGGAGAAGAAAGGACAAGAAAAGCCAAAAGCCATTCGAGAAGGAAAGCCGGAGCCTTTGGAGTATCGAACGATGCGGCATTCAATGCCTCATTTTCTTTCTGTGCTTCGGGTTACCGTTCCACAGCCGCGCTTCTGATGACCTTGAGCCGGTTTTGCAGCTGGTCCTCAATTATTCGGTTTTGTTCGTAAGCTCTTTTTTCATTTTGCAATTACTGGTCGACCTCCCGCTGTCGCGAGCGCTGAAATGGGCCAAAGCAAACGCGGTAAATTCAGACTCCGCAACACAAGCACCGGCCTGAAGGGCCGGGTCGCAAACATATAAGGATTAGAAGGTAAGACATGCACGAAATCAGAATGCCCCAGATGGGCCAGTCGGTCGAGGAAGCTTCGATTGTAATGTGGTTGAAGAAGGAGGGAGATACGGTCGCCCAGGGCGAGCCGATTTTCTCCATCCAGACGGACAAGGCCGAGGTGGAATGCGAATCAACCGCGGACGGCGTGTTGCGCAAGATCCTGCTCGAGCCGGACGTGATCGTGCCCGTGCTGACCGTGGTGGCGCTGGTGGGGACGGCTGACGAGCCGATGCCGGATCTGGCGCAGTATAAGGCCGGCGGCGGGGCTGCTCCACAAGGGGCAGGCGAGACGCCTGCACCACAAGCACCTCAAGCACCACAAGCACCGCAGCCTGCAGCCGGGACGGCTGCACCACAACAGCCTGCACCGCAACAAAAGGCGGGCGCGGGTGTGGCAACGGCGGTGAGCCCGCGGGCGCGGGCCAAGGCGCGCGAGCTGGGGGTCGAAATCGCCGGGATCACCGGCACGGGCGCCGGCGGGCGTGTTATTGCGGCCGACATAATCGCTTACGCCGAGCGGCTCGGCGCCGTGAAGGCCAGCCCCGTCGCCCGGCGCCTGGCGCAAAACGAGGGCATCGACCTTGCCGCGCTTACGGGCACCGGCCCCGGCGGCCGCATCATGAAGGCCGACGTCCTGGGCGCGCCCAAAGCCGCTCCGGCGGCCGCGCCGGGCGGGGTCGAGCGGGTGCCGCTGACGCAAATGCGGAAAACCATCGCCCGGCGCATGTCGGAGAGCAAGTACGCCGCACCCCACTATTACGAAACCATCGAGGTCGACATGGAGGCCGCACGCGACTTCCGGGCAGGCGTAACCGCGTATAAGCTGTCGTATAACGACCTGGTGCTCCGCGCCGTCGTCAAGGCGCTCGTCGAGTTCCCCGGCGTCAACGCCCGTTGGGCCGGCGACGCCATCGAGCAGGTGGCCGACGTCAACCTGGGCATCGCCGTGGCGCTGCCCGGCGGCCTGATCGTGCCCGTGCTCAAACAGGCTCAAACTCTGTCGCTTGAACAACTTGCAACACAGGGCCGCGCCTTGATCGAGAAGGCCAGGGACGGTAAGCTACTCCCTGACGACTATACCGGCAACACGTTCACCGTCTCGAACCTCGGCCCGTTTGGCGTCGACCATTTCACGGCCATCATCAACCAGCCCGACAGCGCCATACTGGCCGTCGGCCAGATGAAAGACCGGCCTGTCGTCATCGACGGCGGCATTTACGTGCGGCCCATTATGAAAATGACCATATCCAGCGACCACCGCGTCATCGACGGGGCCGTGGCCGCCCAGTTCATGGGCCGCCTCAAGGCCATTCTCGAAACCGCGGAGTTTTAACTGAGCTTTCAACTTCAAATCAAATCCTCTTGTGTACATACAGCGGAAGGTTAGGAGAAGTTCTAAATGAAATCGTGTGATGTTATCGTAATCGGTTCGGGCCCTGGGGGTTACGTGGCGGCAATCCGGGCCGCGCAGCGGGGGATGAACACCCTCGTCATCGAACGTTGGGAGGTTGGCGGTGTGTGCTTGAATACCGGCTGCATCCCTACAAAAGCCTTGATCCACGCCGCCGAGCTCTATCACAACATCGGCCGCGCAAAGGATTTCGGCATCGACGTCCCCGCGCCTGCGCTGAACATCCCCAACATGATGAAGTTCAAGGACGGCGTGGTCCGGCGCAACAAGAACGGCGTCAAGACGCTGTTCAAAACCAACGGGATTGAACTCGTTCAGGGCGAGGCCCAGGTGGCCGAACCCGGCCTCGTTCGCGTGGGTGATGAGGAAATTAAGGCCAAGTCGATCATCGTGGCCACGGGCGGCGCGCCGGCGCAGATACCGGGCCTGGAGTTCGACGGCAAACTCGTGATCGGCAGCACCGAAGCCCTCAAGCTCGACCGCATCCCGAAACGGGTCGCCGTTTTGGGCGCGGGCGCGCTGGGCTCGGAATTCGCCTGCATCTGGAACGCGTTCGGCGCGAAAGTCACGCTGCTGGAACTGATGCCTACAGTCCTCCCGCGCGAGGACGAGGAGCTGTCCGAAAAACTGAAGGCCCTGATGAAGAAACGCGGCATCGACGTCCGCACGGGCACCGTGGTGAAGAAACTTATGCGCAAGGGCCAAACGGCCCATCTCGAACTCGAAGGCGACAGCCCGGAGCCGCTCGACGTTGATCTCGTGCTCGTGGGAATCGGCCTAAAGTGCAACTCCGAGGTCGTCGAGGGCATCAAAGGCATCGAGTTGACCAAGCGCGGCGGCATCGTGGTAAACGACAAAATGGAAACCGGCGTACCGGGCGTGTATGCGATCGGCGATGTGGTCGACCGCACGTGGCTGGCGCACGGCGCCTCGGCCGAAGGAATCGTTGCGGCCGAAAACGCCGCCGGCGCCAACAAAAAGCTGGACTACCGCGTCGTGCCGGCCTGCAACTTTACGATGCCCGAACTGGCCGGCGTTGGCATGACCGAGAAGAAAGCCCGCGAGGCCGGTATCGACGTCAAGGTCGGCCGGTTCAACTACATCGCCAACGGCCGCGCCCAGACGCTCGGCGAACCCGACGGCATGATCAAAATAGTCGGCGACGCGAAGACCGACGAGGTGGTGGGCGTGCATATCCTGGGCGCCCAGGCGGGCGAACTGATCGCCACGGGCGCCGTCGCCATGGCGATGGAAGCCACGGCCGACGAACTGGCCCACACGGTCTACACGCACCCGACGCTGGCCGAGTGCATCAAGGAAGCCGCTGAAGACTACCGTGGGGAGAGCATCCACACGCCCCCGCGGAAACGTTAGGAAAAAGACCAGCGGGAGGTTGAAAGCACGCTGTGAGAGCAGGACAAGACAGTGGAGAATGCCGGCAGCTTCTTACTGCTTACAGAAGCAATTCCGAAAGACACGCAACGCAAGCCAAATCCCCCACCTGTCATTGCGAGGAGGTGTGCAGCGATAGCGGAATGCCGACGCGGCAATCCCGTCGGTACCTTCCCAAGCCCCGGGTGAACCACTCTTGTCAGTTGAGCCCCGCCATATCGGCAAAAACCGCCCATAGCCGTCGATGCGGCAATCCCGGCGGAAGCAACGGGGGCGGAAGTATTAACATTCCAGGTTTCCCAGTCCGCAACGGCGTTACCATGGCTCCTGCTGATGACTTGCCGGGGGGTGGGCGCCGAAATGTGCCTCACCCGAGGCCGGCAACAATACCGCCGGGATTGCTTCGTCGGCGTTTCGCTGCGCTCCACTGCCTCCTCGCAATGACAGGTGGGGCGTCGGGCTTGCCTTGCAAGATTGCAGCCGGAGACAGTTGGGAGCTTGCGATGACAGATCCAGGAGCCGCGCGTTGCTCTCTCGGTCACGTCGAATTTTTTACCCCATACGCCAAGGGCCATGAAGTTGCGCAAACGGCTTGAAGATATCGTCTGTATCGCCCTGCTGCTAACCGTGGCGCTGTTTGCGCTATGGCCGGCCGTATTTGCGGGGCGCGTGCCGTTTGCCACGCAGAGCGCGCTGTTTCAGACGCCATGGGAAGCGGAGCGGCCCGAGGGCATGCCGCGCCCGTTCGACGAACAAGAGCAGCTACAGGCCAGCCGGTACTACCCCTGGTACGTCTATCTGACCGCGGCGGCGAGCGGCGAGGGTTCGCTGCTGTGGAACCCGCTCGAAGGATGCGGCCAACCCTTCCTGGCGGTGTGGCGCACGCGGTGCCTCTCTCCGTTCAGCCTGCCTTTCTATGCGTTTCCTGTTGACACGGCCATCACGCTGTCGGTACTGCTGAAACTGTTTGTCGCCGGGCTGGCGGCCTACTACGTGGGCCGCAAATTCGGGCTCCGGCCCGGCTTGGCGCTCAGCGCGGCCGTGGCGTTCCAACTCAGCGGCCACGTCTATCTCTGGCTTGGATGGCCGATGAGCGACGTGATGCCCTGGCTGCCGCTGCTGGCGCTGTCGACGGAACGGCTGGCGATCGGCCAGGCCCGGTACTGGACAATCGGCGCAATTGTGACGGCACTGATGGCGCTGGGCGGGGATCCAGAGACCCTGGCGGGCGCGCTGCTGTTCTGCGGCGCGTACTTCGTCGTCCGCGCCGGATTACAGCGGACATCGCCAACGGGGCTGGCGTCGTTCGGGGCAATGGCGGCCCTGATCGCCGGCGGGCTGGCGCTGGCCGGGGGGCAGCTCGTGCCCTACGCCGAATTCGTCACTAAAGCCGCCGCCACCGGCGCCGACAACGCAGAGACAACATTGCGCCTGCCGGACCTCGTGCTGGCCTACCTACCGCGCTTCCTCGGCCGCTCTCTCGGGATCTGGACCGGCGGCGGCGAATTGCGCCACGCCCGCGTGATACGCCTGGTGCACGTCGGCCTGCTTCAACTGATGCTCGCATCGGTTTGGCTTGCGGTGCGTTCGTTTGTCGCGCAGGCACAACGCCGCCGGGTCGACGCCCTTCTCTGGACGGTGCTCGTGATGACGGCGTTAGCGATGGTTGCCGGGCGGGCGCTGGGTTACGTGCCTTGGTTGCGCGAACTCGGCCCGCAACATTTTCTGGCGGGAAACGCGCTGGCATTGGCATTGGCGGGCGCGGCGGCGGCCGACGAGTGGCTGCTGTTGAACGCCCGGCAGTGCATACGGGCATTGCGGCGGCTCGCCCTGTATATACCGTTGCTGATTGCTTTGGGCGCGGCGGCGGCCGCCGTTCACCACGGCGTGCCCCGGCTGGACGCGCCGCCGTTGTCGGTGCAGGCCGTGAAATCCGGCCTGCTGGTTTTGGGCCTGCTGGTTTTGCTGCTGGCGACCTTGCTGAAACCGTCGCACCGCCTGATGGGCTACGGGTTGACCGTGCTGACGGCCGTTTCGCTCGTCGCGGCATGGACTCCCGGCCTGCGCTACGTGGATCGCGATCTTACGTTCCCCGACACATCCCTCGTGCAAGCCGTGCGCGCGGCCGGCGAACGCGTCGGCGGCAGCGGCCGGCTCGCCGAATGGCCGCTGGCGGCGGAACTCGTGCCGCAGGTGTATGCGCCGGCCGGAGTCGTACTCCGCCGCCAGAAAACGTTTCTGGACCGCCTGGACGAAGAACCGCTGCTTCTGCGGCGGTCGGGCGCGCCCGCGCTGCTGCTGACGAAAGAAGACATACAGGGCGCCTACGCGCGGGTGCGGCCGATGCTGTCGATCGACCGGGTTTTTCCGAGCGGCGCCGTCTTGTTTTCCGACCTGGCAAGCAAACCGCGCGCATGGATGCTTTACGACTACCGCACCGCGCCGCCCGGCGACACCGCTGAATTCGACGCCGCGCTCCCGCCGGTCGTGGAAACCGCAAACGGCGCCGCACCGATCCATCCCTCGAGCAACGCCGGGCAAGGCGCTGCGTCACGCGCCGACATTACCGCCGCGTCGGCCACGGCCGTCACCGTCGACGTCGAGACGCTCCGGCCGGGCATTCTCGTGCTGGCGGATACCCACTACCCCGGCTGGCGGGCTACAGTCGATGGCAAGGACGCCCGGATTTTCCCGGTAGACGCAATGTTCCGGGGAGTGGCAGTGGATGCGGGCCGTCACGAAGTGCAGTTTCGGTACAGGCCGCGCAGCGTGCAGATCGGCCTTTACCTCACCCTCGCGGCCGCATTGGTAGTTTTGGTAGAACTGCGGCGCGTTTTTTGGCGGGCTTACTACTAGGTGCGCTGCTTCTGCTGACTTGGTTTCAACGCCAAGTACGCGCCGCAGTTTCTTGAACCAGGCCCGCGCTCGGGCGCGGTTGCCGTTGGTACTGCGGGAAGGAAGGTTCAGTTTGAACTCGGTCGCTAAGTGGTGCAGACTTTTAAACACTTCCTCCTGGACTGCCCGGCATTTTTAGAAAACGCCCGCCGCACCATAGATAATTCCGTAACTCTTCTGCCCGTCAAGAAAGAAAAAACGTGCGGAGCGCACAGTGCGAAGGGTGTTGCCAGGGGTGGCGCTTGTCGGGCAGCGTCAGTTTGGCTGCCTGGTTCAATCGTCCGGGCCGACCATCCGCTTGGCCATGATGTTCGGGCAGGCGTCGCAGGGTTTTTGGCCGGCATGTTCGTCCACTTCCCACGGGAGCGAATCGTTTCGGCGGATCGCCGCAATGGCGTCTTCCAAAACATCGCCCATCATGTACTGTTCGTCGCCGTGCACGCGCCCGCAGGGATACAGCTTGCCGTTCTCGCTTACGTACACCATGTTTCGCGGCCCCTTGCAAGGCATTTGCCGGTCGCCCGGTCCGACGTCGGCCACGCAGACCTTGAAGCCGGAATCGGCAAACGGCTGCGTTTCCTGGAACCGCGCCTGGGGCGCCAGCAGGCAGGTACGGGCCGGATTGAGTTTCGAGAAATCGTGGAGGAGCGCCAGATCGAAGTCGTCCGAGATAAACAACGCCACGGTCATGTCATGGGCCTTCTGGGCCCACTGGCAGATGTCCCACAAGCCCTCACTCCGGCTCATGCCGTTAGTCACGCGAATCACCACTGTGTTTACGCCGAGCGAGGCCGCCTCGTCCACCACGTTTTTCCACTCATCCGCGGACAATGTTCGCTCGGCGGGGCTGCCCGCCTCGGGATCCGCGTAACTCGATGTGCCAAACGTGACCCACAGATACTTGATGTTGTCAACTGGCGCGACTCTTCCGGCGGCATGCGATTCCGCACACTGTTTGAGTTGCCGCGTAATGAGCCGGGGCAGTTCAAAAGGGTTTTTCTTCTGCGGCGACAGTTCCGCCCATTGATTCTTGCCAAGCTTAGATGTGCTCACGTTACCACCTTTTTAGTTCTCAGGCCGCCAGTTTACAAAAACGCTACACAGCGAAAGGCTTACACATCCCTCCAACTACTCACTCCCGCACGCGTTAACAACGCCAAATTCAATTTAATTTCAGCTAAAATGCACAACTTGCGGGGGGATGGAACTCAATTTTCACGCGTATCTTGAAAGTTCCGGAAAGCCTGGTTTATTCCTGAAGTGCGAACTTTTTTGAACATTCGTCAAAACTCGCGGCAGGCCAATCACTCCACCCGGTGGTGCGATACGCCTTTCAGCCCCAGAACAAACTCCGATCCGAACGCTTTGGAGGGGGTGTAGGCGCCGGGCGGCAGACCCTCGAGCACCCGCTGCACCGCGGTGACGGCCGCGTCGGCCGTTAAGTCGTAACCATCGGGCGTGCGTAGAGTTATGGCCGCTTTTCCACCCGCATCGTTGGTGGCTTCGCCATAAAGTTCGGCCCACGAAGCCGCACGCTGGGATTCTGTAGGGCCGTGCACCTTCTTTTCGATACGGCGCTGCATGGCGCGCTGTACGAAGCGCATGCTTAAAAACCACTTAAACCGTTGCGCCATCTTGATTTGCCGCAGTTGCGCCGGCTTAACCGTCGTGTAAACCTCGATGTTCGGTATCCCCGTCGAAAAGAAGGCTGTCGACACATCGCCCCACGAGATCGCCACCACAAGCTTCTCCCCGCTTTCAAAAGGTATGGTTGCGGTTTTCGAGCCCGCCGGAATGCTGGCGAGCCGGCCGTTGCGCCGGATGTAGGTGCCGTAGGTGATGCCCTCGGCGACCGTCTTTGCCGTGCCGGGGCTGATTCTCATTTTGGGCGACGTGAACGCCAGCACCAGCCGGGTCGCCTCCGGCAGGGCTTCTTTCAGCATGGCGGCGAGGCAATCCGACGGCACCACGTCGAACCCCACGCCCGGAATGGCGGCGATGCCCGCGCGCGTCCATTTCCCGCCGCTGCGGTGGACGTACTCGAACACCGGGATCTCGCCGGTGATGTCGAGGTAGTTGGTCTTGCTGGCGACGCACGCGCGCAGCATGGGCTGGGCGGTATGCGAAAACGGCCCCGCGCAGTGCAGCACCGCGTCGATGTCCTGCATATGTTCGGCGGCCTTTGCCGCGTCGGCCAGGTCGAAGATGCGCGCCTCCAGCGCGTTCTCCCGCGCCAGTTGCTCGATTTGGGCCCGGTTTCTCCCAGCCAGGACGGGCTCCAACCCCCTGTTCCTGGCCTCGGCCACACACAACCGGCCCGTGTATCCGTTCGCTCCGTAGATCATCCAACGTTTCATGGCTCTCCTCCTCAGTATCTCTATAACACGTGCCGCAGGTCTTTTTCATTTTTAAGCGGTGACACAAGACACGACATGTTCAGAAATACGGTTACGTGTTGAAAAGCAGTGCCGCCGTAGTAGGCCGACTTCGCCGAAGTCGGCCTTTCCGAACTGAGCATCTAAATCCTTGCAGCCGTCGTTCACCAGGATCACCTCACAAGTACGGCCCGTCGCACTTATCACGCTTTGGTGCCAACCCGAGCTACGGGCGTTGAGGCCTACTTCGGCGAAGTCGGCCTACTGCGGCTATCGCTCATTCATACGTAATAGTATTTACGAAACCACGTACTGAGGGACACCCCCCACAACTGCCGGGGGCCTCCCAACGGCGGAGAACCGTTTGCATACGGCGGTGCGTGTCTTCATAATCAAGCTCATATGGGTGTGACGATACATTACGAAGGCCGGCTGCGAAATCCGGAAGCATACGACGAACTGGTGGATCGCGTAAAACGCGCGGCGGACCGGCATGAGTGGCTGTTTTCGGCGGTGCTGGCGCGGAAGGTTCACGTGCCGCGGATGGTGGATGGCCGGCAGGAAGAGTACGTCGGGCCGCTGAAAGGCGTCGTGGTAAACCCTCACGAGAACTGCGAGGCGTTGCGGCTGCTTTTCGACAACACCGGCTACATGCAGGGCTTTGTGAAGACGCAGTATTGCCCGTCAGACATTCACATCCGCATCGTCGAGTTGTTCCGGTCGATCCGGGACCTGTTTTCCGAGTTTGGCGTTTTGGATGAAGGCGGATACTGGGAAACAGGCCGCGCAGATACCCTCGAGGAGCGGAAAAAATTTCTTGCAAATGAAATTGAAAGCCTGGCCGCGTTTGTCAATCAGCCCCGGCGCCCTCCAAAGGACCCTTCACAACAGTAAAACCTGTTTCCGAATGTTTGATGTTGGTATAGAATAAAGTATCGCCGGCCAGGCTCAACTACGGCGCCGGCAGGCGCCGGGAGGAATTTGCATGGGGACTGAATCAGCTTGCGTCCGCGGCGGGTATATGGGGAAGGTGCTGCAGATCGACTTGACGTCCCGCGAGGTGGGCGAGTACCCCTGGTCGGATGAAGACCGCGCCAAATATCTCGGCGGCAAGATCATGGCGGCCAAAATAATGTACGACCAGGTGCAGCCAGGGACGGACCCCTTTTCGCCGGAAAACCATATCGTGGTGTCTACGGGCCCGCTCTCGGGCACGAACGCGCCATGTTCCAGCCGCTTCAACATGTCGACGGTGTCTCCGCTGACGGGCCTGCTGGCGTCTTCGAACTGTGGCGGCCCGTTCGGCCTCAGCCTGAAGAAGGCCGGTTACGACGCGCTGGTGATCCGGGGGAAAGCGGAGAAGCCGGTATGGGTCGAGATCGTGGAAGAGAAGGTGGTTTTCCACGATGCGGACGAACTGTGGGGGAAGACAACCAGCGAAACCCAGGAAGCGCTGGGAGAAACCGGCGGCAAAATCGTGATCGGCCCGGCGGGCGAGCACCTCGTCCTTTACGCGTGCGTTCTAAGCGGCGAACGGACGGCGGGCCGCGCGGGCATCGGGGCCGTGATGGGCTCGAAAAACCTCAAGGCCGTCACCGCGGCCGGCTCGAAGAAGGTCGAGGTGCACGACCGCGACGCGATGAAGAAGGTCTTCCGGTCCTGGATCAAGTTGCTCAAGAGCCACCCGCTGACGGGCGACGCCATGCCCAAGTACGGCACGGGATTCCTGCTTCGCCGAATGAACGAGCGCAGCATGCTCGCCACGCGAAACTTCAAGCACGGCCAGTTCAAGGACTTCGAGATGCTCTCCGGCGAGACGCTCGCGGCCACGCGCCTGGTTAAGAACGTCGGCTGCCAGACATGCCCAATCCGGTGCGGCCGAATCGTGGAAGTGGACGGCAAACAGGTTAAAGGCCCGGAGCTGGAAACGCTCGGGCTGCTCGGGTCGAATCTCGAAAACAACAATCTCGACGCCATCATCGCCTGGAACCGGCAGTTGGACGAATTGGGCATGGACACCATGAGCACGGGCGGCACGATCGCGTTCGCCATGGAGCTGCAGGAAAAAGGCCTTTGGGATTCGGGGCTGCATTTCGGCCGGATCGACGACCTCCCGCGGGTGTTCGAACAAATCGCGTACCGCCAGGGCATCGGCGATCTGCTGGCAGAAGGCACGAAACGGCTGGCGGCCCGGTTCGGAGGCAAAGAGTTCGCCATCAACGTCAAGGGCCTGGAGCTTGCGGCCTACGAACCGCGCGGGGCGGTGGGCCAGGGGCTTGGCTACGCAACGGCCAATCGCGGCGGCTGCCACTTGAACGCCGGCTACCTGGCGCTGATGGAAGGGCTCGGGCTGCGCATGGACCCGCACACGCCCAGGGGCAAAGCGGCTTTTACAATACTCAATCAGAACCTGATGGAGAGCATATCGGCGGCGGGCAACTGCCTGTTTCCGCTGTTCACGTTTTACCCGGGTTGGCTGATCACGCATCAGCATACGGCCGTCGCCAAAACCGTCAACGCGGTGCTCCCGTATGGCGGCGGGGCGACGAACCTGCTGAACAAGGCGCCCGCCAAAATGGCGCCGATTCACATGCCCGGCCTGCCCCAAACCAAAGCCCTGAGCGCCATCACCGGCTGGCGGATTACGATGGGCACGCTGAAGGAAATCGGCGAACGCGGGTTTAATCTCGAGCGTATGTTCAACCTGCGGATGGGATTGACCGCCGAGGACGACGTCTTGCCCAAGCGGCTCACCGACGAGCCGCAGAGACCGGATAACCCGCGGTCCACGGTGCCGCTCACCGTGATGAAGAAAGAATATTATGCGGTGCGGGGCTGGGACCCGCAATCGGGCGCACCGAAGGCAAAGAAGAAAAGGCAGCTTGGGCTGGAGTGACAGGTTCGCGAGCAACGGGCTGGAAGCCTCTTCTACGTTCCGTGGCAAGACTTTTGTGCAACAGTAGACGCGGCATCTTGCCGCGTGCCCGAAGCCCGGTGTTGCCGGTTCTTTCTGAATTGTATATTCTGGGAACGCTTTCACAGGATAAATTTAAAAAGGTGGACAGATGCAGGAAATAGCCGTCAGAAACCCCGGGACGGGAGAAACGATTTACACCATCAGCGAGTACACCGGCGAGGAGGTCGCGGCGGTTTATGACCGGGCGCGCGGCGCGGCGGAAAAGCTCCGGGCAATGACGGTCCGCCAGCGGTTGGATGAGGCGGTTAAGCTGAAAGACTACATCCTCCAAAACCGGGAGAAAATCATCGACCGGATCTGCGAGGAAACCGGCAAGAGCCGAATGGACGCGCTCGTTACCGAAATCTTCCCGTCTCTCGACATCATCGACTACTACGACAAGAACGCGGAACGGTTTCTGGCCGACCAAAAAGTAAAGACCCCCCTGGCACTTTTTCCCAAGAAGTCCCGCATATACTACGAGCCGCTGGGAACGGTCCTGGTAATCTCGCCCTGGAACTACCCGTTGACCCTGGGTTTTGTGCCGGTGATAGGCGCTTTCGTTGCGGGCAACGCGATTATCATGAAGCCTTCGAGCTACACGCCGCTGCGGGGTGTGTACGAAGACATGTTCGAGGCCGCCGGCTTCATCAAGGATGCCATCCAGATCGTGTACGGCAGCCGCGTCACGGGCAGCAAGCTTATCGAAGCCGGACCGCAGAAGATCTGTTTCACGGGCAGCGTCGGAGCCGGCCGCAAGATCATGGCGCAGGCCGCAGAACATCTTATCCCGGTCGAGCTTGAGCTGGGCGGGAAAGATCCCATGATTGTGTTCGACGACGTGAACGTCGAGCGCACTGTGAACGGGGCGTTGTGGGGCGGATTCGTCAACAGCGGTCAAACCTGCACGTCCGTCGAGCGCCTATACGTGCAGGAAGGCGTTTACGACGAGTTTGTGGCGGTCCTGAAAGAGAAACTGGCGAAGTTGACCACGCCGGCCACCTCCGATAAGCCCGACGAGGGCGACCTCGATATCGGCTGCATGACGGCAGAGTTCCAGCTTGAAACCGTCGAAGAGCAAGTGGCCGAGGCGCGGTCGCGCGGCGCCAACGTCAGCGCCGGCGGCCAGCGGAAAGAAAACACCCATTTGTTCGCGCCCACCATAATCGAAAACACCGACCCCTCGATGAAAGTGCAGCGCGACGAAACGTTCGGCCCCGTCGTTACCGTCACCAGGTTCAAAACCGAAAAAGACGCCATCCGGCTCGCCAACGACTCGCCCTTCGGGTTGAGCGCCAGCGTATGGTCGGCCGATTTGGACCGCGCAGACCGCGTGGCTCGCGCGCTGGAAACCGGGAACGTGTCGATCAACAACGTGCTGGCCACGCAGGGCAACAGCGGGCTGCCGTTCGGCGGGGTGAAGGAAAGCGGGTTCGGCCGGTACAAGGGCCCGTTCGGGCTGCATTCGTTCTGTAACATCAAGTCCATCCTGATTGACAAGCAAAGCAACAAGGTCGAGTTAAACTGGTATCCGTACTCGAAGGAAAAGTACAAGCTGTTCAGCCGGTTGCTCGACGCCCTTTTCGGCGGCAGCGCGTTGAGCCTGCCTAAGACAATCTCGGTTGCGGGAAAGCTGGAATCGCTGTGCAAAAAGCGGCGGCTCTAAGAAGCTTCCGCACCCGTTAAATGGAGGGACAGGCAATGGATTCGAAATGCTTGTTGATGACGGGCCCCGGCGGGTTCATCGGAAAAAACATCCTGGCCCAGTATCTCAAACAGGACTGCGACCTGTTCCTGCTCGAAACGGCTAAAGCCTGCGCGCCGCTCCAGGCGCACATCAACGCCGCGGTGCCCGACCAAGCCCGCAGAAACCGGATCAAGATTGTCCCGGCCGACATCAAGCTGCCATACCTCGGCCTGGAAGAACCCGTGCGCGGCGAGATCCGCGAGCGTGTCACCCACGCCATCCACCTGGCGGCCTTATACGACCTCGCCATCCCACGCGACGTGGCCATGAAGGTGAACGTCGAAGGCACGCGCAACGTGATCGAGTTCATCGCCTCGTTCAAGAACTTCGAGAAGCTTGCCCACGCAAGCACCATCGCCATCAGCGGAACGTACGCCGGGCTCTACACCGAAAACGATTTCGACAAGGGCCAGGCGTTCAAGAACTTTTACGAAGAAACAAAGTTTCTCGCCGAAAAAGAGGTGCGCGGCGCCTGGAAAGACGTGCCCGCTTTCGTTTTCCGGCCCACCATCATCGTCGGCCATTCTAAAACCGGCGCTATCGAAAAAATCGACGGGCCGTACTACTCGTTTGTCATGATCCGCCGCGGATTGAACCGGATCGTTCCCAACGCCGGCGCACCGTGCAACATCGCGCCCGTCGATTTTCTCGCCGAGGCCGTTACGGCCCTGTTGGACGAATGCGGCCGGCCGCAAACCGTTTACTGCCTGGGCAATCCCAACCCGATCACCTACAACGAGTTTTTCGATCTCGTGTGCGAGCGGTGGGGAAAAGGCAAAACCCTGATGCGCCTGCCGCCGGCCTTGATGTCGCCGCTGATGCGGCTGTCCCTAATGCAGAAAGTGTGCGGCGTGCCGTTCGAAGCGTTCGAGTACGCCGACCTCCGCGTCGAGTACGGCATGGAAAACGCTACGGCCGCGCTTTCGCCGCGCGGCATTTCGTGCCCGCCCGTCGCCGAGTATGTCGACGTGATGATCAAATATTTTGACGAGCATTATGATGACCCGGCCATCCGCCGGGGTTGGAAGAACGTGCTCTAGTTGCCGGTGTGAGCCGGGTAAAGAATTAACATCGGGAGAAGATTCTTATGCGCAAGCTTGCCGTTGTTGTAGTTCTTATGCTGGCCGCCGCGTCCGTTATGGCCGCCGACAACGAAACGTGGCGCCTGCCGCTGGACGAAAAGGCAAACATCATTGAGCAGAACATCCAGGAACGGCATAACATGCTGGGCCTCTATCCGTCGCAGATCGAGGTGCCGCTCGATGGCGGGCCGGTGGATTATTCCACGCGCTCCTACCAAAACGTGGTGCATTCGGTGTGCTGGACCGCGAACTACCTCGCCGGCGCCTCCTACCGCTACGCCTACCTCAACAAGGCGGGCGCGCCCAAAAAAGTAGTGGTCGACGCGCTGGCCCGGGCCGACGAACTGTTCGAGGCCGTGTATCGTTGCCAGCTTGTCACCGGCGTGCGCGGGCTGCAATCGCGCGGGTATCAGTTCGGCCACGGGGAGTCGTACGAGGAGCGCGAAGGCGCGCGGACGAGCGACGCCTGGCATCAGGGAACCGGCGAGTATAGCAACCTCCGGTGGCGCGGCAACCCGAGCCACCATAACTACAGCGACAGCATCCACGGGCTCGGCCAATACTACGATCTCGCCGCGCAGGGTTCGCAGAAGGACCGCGCCCGAGAGGCCATCGACGCGCTGGTGGGCTACTGGGTGGACAACGAGTTCCGTATCCAGCATTACGACAAAAAGCATCACACGCCCATCCTCGGGTTCACCGACGGCAAAACGCTGAACACGCGCATTATGATGGCAATCGCGGGAGCAAAAGTCGCCCATCACGCCACCGGCAAAGACAAGTACAAGGAAGCCTACGAAAAACTCATCGGCCAGTACGGCGTCCGCGGGTTGAAAAAGTTCAAAGTGGGCAAAGGCTTCGACGACGCCGAACACGTGTTCTGCCACCTCGAAAACCTGTTCCGGATTGAAAAGGACCCGGAACTGCTCGCCGCCTACCGGGTGGTGCTCGATGCGCTGTGGGAAAATCACAAGAACGACGCGCAAAGCCTCTTCACCTACATCTACACCAGCCTGACGCCCGATGCGCCGAACCGCGAGCAGGCCCTGCGCGACGCCCAGTTCCGCCTCGAAACCTGGCCCACCGACATGACACTCCGGCCGACGATGTCCAGCCTGCGCAAAGACCTCTCGCACCCTTTGCCCACCTACGCGGCCGCGTGGGACAACGAGTACATCTGGAAAGGTAACCTGCTGCGGCGTGACGGGTGGCTCAGCCGGATCGTCACCGGCGTCGCCGTGCCCGCCGAAGACCCGATGGTGGTCTACGCGGTTGACCAGCAGGGCGACGTCTACCAATCGCGCGACGGAGCGGCCACCGCCGCGCAGTGGTTCCCGATCGACGCCCGCCTGCCGTCTCCGGCGCGCGCAATTGCCGCGGGGCCGCGGGTGCGCATGGTATACGCCGTGTGCGACGACGGGTTCTACGCCTCGCTCACTGGCGGACACGATTGGCAGCGGCTCAACGTGCCCGGCGAAGGCGGCAAACCCCTGGCCCTTCACGCCGCCCAGGCGGCGCCGGTCGAGTCGGCAATTCAAACCAACCTGCCCGACCCGGTCTACTTGTTCGCCGTGCGCGAAAACGCCGTGTACCGGTGCGCGTTCCGGTTCGACCGCGAGCTGGACCGGAAATGGGAGGCTTGCCCGGAAGGCCTGCCCCCGTTGCCCGAACCGCAACACGATGCGCTGTTCAAACCAAACGAGAACGGCGTTATCCGCAGCCGCAACGGCGGAGAAACCTGGGAACTGCTCACGGAAGGGCTTGACATTCCAGTCGCGATTACCGTCTTCACATCGCCATCGACAGACTGGATCTTCGCCGGCACGCCCGCCGGGCTTTACATTTCCAAGGACGGCGGCGACACGTGGGAGTCCGGCAATCTGGTGCTGCAATTCAAGAAAAACAAACGATACGAACTAGGCGGCGCTGCCTACATCGACGCCTACTGGCGAGCCAAATACTACGGCTTTCTATAACAGTTGGCAGTTCTTAGTTGGCAGTTGGCAGTTGTTCTTGAGCCGAATGCAATCTGTTTAGAGTCAACTGTCAACGGCCAACTGTCAACTTAGAACGCTTTTTAACGCTTCCTCGAGTTCCGGATGGCAGAACCGGAATCCGGCTTCGAGCAGTTTTTCTGGGACTACGTTTGCGCTGGCGAGAAGGACTTCGTCGGCCATTTTGCCGAACATGAGCCGCAACGCGAAACGGGGAACACGCATGAAGGCCGGCTTGTGGAGCACGCCCGCCAGCGTCTTTACAAACTTCCTGTTCGTCACGCTGTGCGGCGAGGTTACGTTTACCGGCCCCGCCACGGACGGCTCATTGATCAGAAACATGATGGCGGCCACGGCGTCCTCGATCGTCACCCAGGGCATGTGCTGGCGGCCGTCGCCCAGGATGCCGCCGAGCCCGGCCCGGTAAACCGGCAGCATCGCCGCGAGCGCGCCGCCGTGACTGTCGAGCACCATCCCGAACCGCGGGTTCACCACGCGCAACCCGTGCTGCGCCGCCGGCCACGACGCCGCCTCCCATTCCTTGCACACGTCCGGAAGGAACCCCACACCCGGCGCGCTCCGTTCGCTCAGCACCTCGCCGCCGCGGTCACCGTAATAGCCGCTTGCAGAAGCGCTGACGAATACCTTCGGCCGGCCGCCCACGCGGCCCATCGCTTCGGCCAGCAGCCGGGTTCCCCTGATGCGGCTGTCGAGGATGCGGACCATCTTGGCCTCGGTCCAACGGCCCGCGATGTTTTCCCCGGCAAGATGCACAATGGCCCGGCACTCGGAAAGGCCCCGCACGTCTAGCTCGCCCCGCGCCGGGTTCCAGGAAACTTCGTTGGGCTTTTTCGCCGCACGCCGCACGAGCCGCACCACGTCCTGCCCCTCGGCATCGAGGGCCTTCACCAACGCGCTGCCAATAAAGCCCGACGCCCCGCTGACCACGATTCTCACAACCGCCCTCCTTCTAAAAAGACACAAACGACTTAAACGACATAAACGCCCTGACAATTGTATCCGCCGCCGAGTTATCGCAACACGACTTTTTTGTCGTTTATGTCCTTTTGGCCCTTTTTGTCTTTTCTCCTCTCCGCACAGCTTTACATCCCGCCACAATTCTGTATAATTGCCCGCACCTCAAGCAATCTCGGAGCAGTGTTACATGAATTTCCTCACGAAAGCATCGCTGCTGGCGCATATCGCCTGGTGGCGGTTCAACTGGTATCGATATAACACGCATTATGCACCGCCGGAAGAGGTCCGCGGCAAGTTTATGAGCCCCATCGACGCTGCGCGGCTCATTCGCGACGGCGATTTTATCGCCGTATCCGGCCTCGCCGGCAACCAGTGGAACTCGATCGTCTACCACGCCATCTGCGAGCTGTTCGAAAAAACCGGCCACCCCGCCGGAATCAGCGCCATGGCCATCGGCGGCGTCGGTAGCCGCGGCCGGGTTCCCGGCTCGCTCGATGAACTCGCCCGCGAAGGGTTGTGCACCCGGTTTTTCACCGGCCACGCCGAAACATTCAAGGCGGTGCTGCGCCAGGCCGACGCCAACAACCTCACCCTGCAATGCCTGCCGCAGGGCGTGCTGGCGTTTTTGCTCGAAGCCCAGGCGCGCGGGGAAGATTCACTGCTAACCGAAACGGGCCTCGGCACGCACGTCGACCCGCGGGTCGGCAACGGCACGCACGTCGCCGGACCCGATTCCACACAGTGGGTAAGCGTCGAGAATGGCAAGCTGCGCTTTTCGATCCCGAAGGTCACCGTGGGCCTGTTCAACGCGCCCGCCGCCGACCGCGACGGGAACATCTACATGCGCAACACCGCCATGATCGCCGAATCCGGCATGGTCGCCAAAGCCGCCCGCGCCAACGGCGGCAAGGTGATCGCGCTCGTCGGCAACCTGGTCGACAAAGATTACGCGGAAGTGTTCATACAGGCCGACAAGGTCGACGCCGTCGTGTTGTACCCCGGCGCCGAGCAGGTCGGGTCGGTGCATCACCGCAAGTACTGGCCCATGTTCACCACGAACAGCGACACGCCCGCCAACGAGGGAATCAAGCGCCTGAAATTCGTCAACATCGTCCTCGGCATCACGCCCAGGCGCGGACCCGTCGACGACGCGCTCGCACGGCTCGGCGCCTCGGTGTTCGCCGAAAACAGCCGGTCCGGCGCGCTCGTCAACATCGGCGTCGGCCTCCCCGAAGAGGTGTGCCGCGAAATCTATAAGGCCGGCTTGACCAAACAGATCACCCTGTTCACAGAAAGCGGCGTGATCGGCGGCCTGCCCGCGCCCGGCGTGTTCTTCGGCGCCGCCGTTTGCCCGGAAAAAATGTTATCGTCCGGCGACACGTTCCGCATGTGCTACGACCAGCTTGACTCCTCGATCCTCGGTGTGCTGCAGGCCGACAGCGACGGCAACGTCAACGTCTCTAAACGGAGCGAAGGCGCGGTCAACTACGTCGGCCCCGGCGGCTTCATCGATTTCACCACCGCCGCTAAAAATGTCGTGTTTGTCACGTCATGGATGGTCGGCCAGAAAATCGCCATCAAGGGCGGCAAGCTCAGGTTCATCAAGCACGGAAGACCCAAGTTCATCGACAAGGTTGACGAGATCACCTTCAACGGCAAACGGGCGCTCGCCGCCGGCAAGAACATCTACTACGTCACCAACGTCGGCGTGTTCAAACTCACCGAACGCGGCATGGAATTAATCAAAATCGCCCCCGGCATCGACCTCCAGAAAGATATCCTCGACCCCTCCCCCATGCGCATCGTCCTCCCCGACACCGGCCCGAAAACGGTGGATGCCTCCATCATCACCGGCAAAAACTTCAACCTCGCGCTCAAGTAGGCGCGGTCCTCCAGGCCGTGCCTATTCAAATCCTTTCTGTTAATCTTGTAAATCCTGTTATCCTGTCAGAATTAAATATCCACCCCCTGCTCTCGTGCCACGAGCAGGTTGCTTTTGAGCAGGGCCTCGAAACTTCCGCAGTCGGCCCACCAGCCCTTGAGGATTTCGTAGGTCATGGCGCCGCGCCGGATGTATTCGTTGTTGACGTCGGTGATTTCGAGTTCGCCGCGCTGGCTGGGTACGAGCGTTTCGGTGATTTCGAACACGTTGCTGTCGTAGAGGTAGATGCCGACGACGGCGAGGTTGGTGGGGGGCCGCTTGGGTTTTTCGATGATGTTGCTGACCTTGTCGCCGTCGAGCACGGCGACGCCGAATTCTTCGGGGTGGGCGACTTCTTTGAGGAAAATCTTCGCGCCGCTGGGCTGTTTTTCGAACTCTTCGACAGCGGGCCGGATGCTTCCCTGGACGAAGTTGTCGCCGAGCATAACGGCGACCTTGTCGTTGCCGACGAAATGTTTGGCGAGCCGGAGGGCGTGGGCGATGCCGCCTTCGGTTTTCTGATAGGCGTAATTCATGTGGCGGAGTCCGAACTCTTCGCCGTTGCCGATGAGGCGGAGGAACTCGCCGGCGTTGTTGCCGCCGGTGACGAGCATGATGTCGGTGATTCCGGCGTCGACGAGCGTCTGGATGGGGTAGAACACCATCGGCTTGTCGTAAACGGGCAGGAGATGTTTGTTTGTGACGCGTGTCAGCGGCATCAGGCGCGTACCCAGCCCGCCCGCAAGCACTACACCCTTCATTAGCATACCCTCCGGTCCGGTGCGGTTTAACGTAATGCTGGGGGAGATTATGCCTTTGGGAACTCCGCCACGCAAGGGGCTGAAAGGACAAAAAGGACTTAAACGACAAAAAGGACGTATGAAGCCTTCGTGCAGTGCCCCATCCTACGTCCTTTGGGTCGTTTAAGTCCTTTGGGTGGTTTTATTTACCGCCAAGGAAATCGTTGAGCCGCTGCTGGAAGACGTCCCAGGTTTTGTTGATGTTGACGTCGACCTCGGAGTTGAGCGCGTTGAGGGCCGACAGGATGCCGCGGGCTTCGTCGATCCCCTGTTGGACGGCCCCGCCGATGAACGACGCAAACTGTTCGCGCGCCTCGTCTTCGGACAGTTCGGAGTGGTTTTTGTACCACGCGCCGAACGCGCCGAGAGCGAAATCGGCGATGCGGTTACCGGTGGCTTCGGGGGAGGTGTCGATCACGGCGCCTTCGGGCAATCCGAGCTGCGCCCGGGCATCGTCGACCACACCGCGCAACTTGTCCAGCGAGCGTTCCATCACGATATTCATGGCCTTCGCGCTGTCGAGCGCGCGTTGGCCGAAGTCGACGCGGTCGCCGGGTTTGTTGATGCGCATTTCACGCGGGATGAGCGGTTTTGGTTTGAGCGGGGAGGCAGCGCCCGCGGCCTGGCCTAATGCATTAATTGAAGTGTCCATACGGTCCATCCTTGTCGTGAGTTGTCTGGAAATCCGTCCGTCGCTGTTGATACTATCGGCAAAGGAGGAAAAAACTTTAGCTTTTGCAGCAAACGGCCTGGATTGTGGTTCCATACAGGCTCTGAAGCATTGCCAAAAAAAGATGCGAGGGCAATTGACATGACCACAGGTTCGGAAGTTCCAAAACAGCGTCAGAATCGGACGTTGAAGATTGTGGCGGGCGTCATCGGCTATATCCTGGTATGGAAGTTCATCATGTTCCCCCTGAATGCCTGGACCAAAGCCCAGATGACAGACGGAAACGTAGGATTGGGCGGCCTCGTTTTGATGCTGATTGTGGGCGCGCTGAACCTGCTGATGATAGTGCCCATCGCACTGGTCGGCGGCTACTATTTCGCAAACTTCTTGAAGAAAAGCGAAGACACCCTGTTCGGCGACGTCGAGTCGATGACGGAACTGACGCCGGAGCAGATTAAGCTCGCCCAACAGGTCGAGGCCGGTATCGAAAAACATAGGCAGCAGAAGAAGCGTGACGCGGGCAACTAACCGCGATTCAGAAAACAACTGACGGGGAGAAAATGTCATGATCCGCCGTGATTTCATCAAGATGTCCGCAACCGCGTCTATGGCGGCGCTGATGGCCAAACCGTACGGGGCGTATGCCCAGGGTTCCGACAAGCTGCGGGTGGGCCTGATCGGCTGCGGCCGGCGCGGCACAGACGCCGCGAAAAACTGCATCGACTCGTCGCCAAATGTCGAACTGGTGGCGATGGGCGACGTGCTGCCCGACAAGCTCAAGGACAGCCGGGACAAGCTTGCCGGCCTCGGCGATGCGTTCAAAGTTACCGACGACACGTGCTTCCTCGGGTTTGACAGCTACCAGAAAGTCCTGGCGTGCGACGTGGACCTGGTGTTGCTGACGGCGCCGCCGGCGTTCCGGCCCGAGCACCTGAAGGCGGCCGTCGAGGCGGGCAAGCACGTGTTCATGGAAAAGCCTTGCGCGGTCGATCCGGTGGGCGTGCGGTCGGTTATCGATTCTTCGGTGAAGGCGAACCAGAAAAACCTGTGCATCGTGGCGGGCACGCAGCGGCGCCACCAGGCGTGTTACGTCGAAACAGTCCAGCGGATTCACGACGGGGCCATCGGACATATTACGGCCGCGCAGTGCTACTGGATCGGCGATTATGACTACTACACGCCTGTCCCGCGCGACCCGGCGTGGTCGGACATGGAGTACCAGCTCCGCAACTGGAACTACTACACCTGGCTGAGTGGCGACCACATCCTCGAGCAGCACGTCCACAATCTCGACGTGATCAACTGGGTACTGCAGTCGCACCCGGAGAAAGCCATCGGCATGGGCGGCCGGCAACAGCGCACCGGCCCCGAGTTCGGCCATATCTACGACCACTTCGCAATCGAGTTTGAATACCCCGGCGGCGTACGCGTCGAGAGCATGTGCCGGCAGATGAAGGGGCTGTCGAACCGCGTTGGCGAGAACGTCGCCGGCGCCAACGGCCGCGCCAACCCGCGCGAACAGATTTTCGGGCCGCACAAGTACAAGTACAAGGCGGACGTGCCCAACCCATACGTCCAGGAACACGCCGACCTCATCGCCGCGGTCCGGTCCAACACGCGGCTCAACGAGGGCGTCGCCCTCGCCGAAAGCACAATGACGGGCATCATGGGCCGGCTCGCCGCCTATAGCGGCCGCGAGATCTCGTGGCGCTGGATGATGGAGGGCTCGAAACTCGACCTGCGGCCGGCCAAATACGAAATGGGCTCGGTGCCCGTCCCGCCCGTGGCTATCCCGGGCGAATATAAACTGGTATAAGCCGCGAAGAAAAATGATGCACGAGGTAGGCCGACTTCGCCGAAGTCGGCCTCAACGCCTAAAACCGCTTCCATTCGGCCGGCCGCATTGATCGAGATCGCCCTTGGAAATGCCTGTGCGTGGTGATCGCAGGTTCATGACCATCAAGAAGCCACGCGCGGAAAGGCCGACTTCGGCGAAGTCGGCTTACCGCGGGATTTTCGTAATTAAGCCTTTGAGGATGCCCCAGGAGTAGGGCCAGATCACGGCCCAGCGGGCGAGCCAGCGCGGCAACGCCGTGGCGATGCTGCGAAATGACGCCGTCAGGTACACGAGCGTGAGCGCCAGCGGGGCCGCGGCCAGCGTCAGGCCGAGGCGGGCGTCGAGCGCGGTCAAAACCAGCCCGGCCGGAAGCATGGCGGCCAGCACCGGTATGGCCAGCGTGTACCACCACAGCGGGCCGCGCCAACCGGCTACACGCATCATGACGACGATGTCCTTGCCCATCATAACGCTTTTTCGCCAAAGCGATATAAGGCTGGTTTCGTAATGGTGATTCGCCGCGCAGCCTTCCTCGAACCAGATCTGGTAGCCGGCGTCGCGCAGGGCTTTCGAGATGTACACGTCTTCGGCCGCGCTGTGCCGGGGCAGTTTCAGCCACCCCCCCACTCTGCGCAACGCGTCAACCCGGAAAAAACTGTTGCCCCCGATCACACCGTCGGTTTCGCCGGTGCGGCGCGTCTCGACCAGAAACCACATGTGGTGCAGCCAACTGGCCAGCGTGCGCGGGCCGACGGCCGGATGGCGGCCGGTGCCGGCGGCGACGTTCGGCCGGCGGTCGAGCACGTCCTTGGCCAGCTCGACCCACTGCGGGGCAAGACGGCAATCGGCGTCGGTAAATGCCACGTAATCGGTGCGGCACCCGGCGAGAACGGCGTTGCGCGCCTCGTACAGGCCTGTGGCGTTGCTGGCGATGACGCGCGCGCCGTACGGCTCCGCGGCCGCCACCGTCGGGTCGGAAAGGTCGTCCACCGCCACGATAATCTCGTCCGGCGGGACGGTCTGGTTTACTATGCTCTCCAGGCACTCGCCGATGATGTGTTGCGCGTTCCGTGCGCAGATGGCCAAGGTAAGCGTAGGCATTTTGGGTTCCCTCCGGAACGATTATAGCGGGTGAACGGCCGGGAAGAAACCCGCGTTTACGGCACGCCGCATTTGACACACAACCTTAATTGTGGCAATGTGTTGCGTAAAGCTCACTTTTACGAAAGGCTCTCGTTTTATGGCGGCTTGTCCCAGGTGCAAGAGTAAAATTCGGTTTCATACGGTCCTGTTTGCGTTGTGTCCGATCTGGATCACGTGTCCGTCGTGCAAAACCAGGCTAACGGGAAATATCCTGCTGGAGGTTCAGGCCTTTGTCATCATCATACTGGGCCTGGTCGGGGGCGGGGCGCTGGTATCGGCCTGGCAGAAATTTCATTTCTCGCTGCCCGCGGGGGCGCTCATCATGTTCGGATCGGTATTCTCGATAGTGCTGCCGAACGTGTACATCACGCTCAAGTACGGGAAGTTTTTCGAAAGGGGCTGAGGAAAAGTGGGGACGTTGCCATTTTTCCAACCCAGAGTTTTCTTGCCAAAGTAGACGCGGTATCTTGCCGCGTGCTTTCGCCGGAAAACTTGCCCTTTTGCGTCAATTTCTTCACAATCCAACCAAGAACCTTTGGGAGGATTTTTCCATGGACCGCAGGACTTTTTTTAAATCTACGGGAGCTGCCGCGGCGGCCTCGATGATGGGCGGCGCGCACGCGCTCGAATCGAAACCCGGCCCGGAGGGCGATTCCATGAAAACGGAAGCCGAAACCTGCCGCAACCGCGACCGGTCAACCGTGATCAGCCGTCACGGGATGGTGTGCGCCAGCCAGCACCTGGCCACGATGGCCGGCATCGACGTGTTGAAGGCCGGCGGCAACGCCATCGACGCGGCGATCTGCGCCAACGCCATGCTGGGGCTGGTCGAGCCGATGAACTGCGGCATCGGCGGCGATCTGTTCGCCATCATGTGGATCGAAAAAGACCGCAAGCTGTACGGGCTGAACGCGAGCGGCCGGTCGCCATACGACTGGAACCTTGATGAGGCGGCCAAGCTCGGCTTGAAATCCATCCCGAGCGACAGCACGCTCGCCTGGAACGTGCCCGGCTGCGTGAGCGGCTGGGGCGCGTTGCTCGAACGGTTCGGCTCGATGCCGCTGGCCCGGTTGCTCGACCCGGCGATTCAGTACGCGCGCAACGGCTTCCCCGTGACGGGCATCGTGGCGGCCGACTGGCCCTTCAACACGAAGTACGAGTCGCTGTGTAAAACGTTCATGCCCGGCGGAAACGCGCCGAAGTTCGGCGAGGTCTTCAAGAACCCTGCCTTGGCCGATACGCTCGAATCGATCGCCAACGGCGGCCCGCGATCGTTTTACGAAGGCGACATCGCCGACAAAATCGTCGCAGCGTGCCGCGAGGGCGGCGGCCGGATGACCAAGAAGGATTTCGTTGACCACCAGCCCGAGTGGGTCCAGCCGGCGACCACGTCATACCGCGGGTACGACGTCTGGGAAATCCCGCCGAACGGGCAGGGCATCAGCGCGCTGCAGATACTGAATATGCTCGAGTGCTTCGATATCGCCTCGCTCGAACCCAACTCGGCCGAGCAGTTGCACCTGTTCATCGAGGCGAAAAAACTGGCGTTCGAAGACCGCGCCGTCTATTACGCGGACATGGCGCTGGCCGACGTGCCCGTCGAGTGGCTCATCAGCAAGGAATACGGCAAACAGCGCGCCGCGCTGATCGACGGGCGGAAGGCGGCCGTCGACGTCAAGTGCGGCAAATACGAGGGCTCGCGCGACACCATCTACATGACGGCCGCGGACGGCGACGGCAACATGATCTCATTCATCCAGAGCATCTACTGGGGCTGGGGATCGCGGATCGTACCGGCCAACCTCGGCTTCAGCATGCAGAACCGGGGGCTGTCGTTCTCGCTCAAACCGGACCACCGCAACCGGCTCGAACCGCACAAGCGGCCGTTCCACACGATCATCCCGGCGTTTGTGACGCAGAACGGCGCGCCAAAGTTCTCGTTCGGCGTGATGGGCGGCGACTTCCAGCCGCAGGGCCACAGCCAGATCCTGATGAACATTATCGACTACGGCATGTCGCCCCAGCAGGCGGGCGATCAGCCCCGCGCCGAGCATGGCGGCAGTTCCACGCCGATGGACGGTGTTATGCGGGGCGGCGGTGTCGTGAACCTCGAACCCGGCATGCCGGAAACAACCCGCGCCAAACTCGCCGAGATGGGCCACAACGTCAGCAACAAACGCGACGAGGTGTTCGGCGGCTACCAGGGCATCTGGCGCGAAGAAAACCCCCTCCGCTACTTCGGCGGCTCCGACCCCAGAAAAGACGGCTGCGCGTTTGGGTATTAGTTCGCGCAAAACAAAAAGACATAATAGGGTCGAGAACGGAGGCCCCATGAGCTATAAAATCAGCGTTGTTGTGGAGTTTGACGAGAACGGCTTCTATGCCTGGTGCCCCGAGTTGCCGGGATGCCAGACCCAGGCCGACACGCTTGACGATGTCATGAAGAACATTCAGGAAGCCGCCGAGCTATATATTGAAACGCTCCCCAAAAAGGAATGGCCCTCCTATCTCAGCACAGAAATTCTGATGTTTTGCCTGGAAGTGAACGTATAGGACATATGGATGGCCAAGATCAGGGCTTGCCAACGCCGAGATCTTTGCAGATTTTTTCAGCAAGGGCGTTGCTAATCTCAGTATGACGGGGGACTGAGGACTGTCGGTTTTGTTCAGGATTTCTGTACCACGAGTGTTTTGCTCCCTCCCTCGCCAGCACGCATCCATGCCGCCTCAGATGAGCAAGCAAAGCCTGCCGTTTCACAATGCGATGCTCACTTCGCTGTAGTCGCCATTGGCGGCGGAGAGGGCATCCTCACGGTTCATTTCAATGGCTTCCTGCAAGGCGGATTTAAGGTATTCAACAAGTTCCTCGCGTGTTTCGGCCTGCGAATTGACCCCGGCAATCTCTTCAATCCAGCCGATCCACCAGGGGCCGTCTTGCTTTATGACTGCCGTGTAGACTTTACCCGTTTCCATCGCATTCTCCACTTCATGGTTTGCCCCTTGAGACTATGCCACCGTCGCGAGAGACACGTCAAGAACTCTTCTTCAACCACCGCCACCACCCCGGCGCGCGGGAGCGCGACGGCCACCAAAACGGGAAGTCACTCATCAAGCAAACTTCAGTTCGGCCACGTGGAGTTGGCGCAATCCGTCTTTGGCAAGGGCGTCGAAGCAGATTTGGGTTCCGGTTCGGTTCCAGCGGGGGTGGAGGTCGCAGCGGAGGTCGCCTCTAATGTATTGGCGCTCGCGCATGTCGAACGCCCCCAGGACGCTCAGTTCGTCCCGTTCGACGTGATACACGCACAATTCCCGTTCCAGGTTGCGGACGCGGCGGTCGGTGGCGAGCCACTGGCCGTTGGGCGAGAACGTGCAGTGGCCGTCGAAATCGAGTTTGCCGTTGCCGATCACGCATAGGTCGTTCTCGCCGTCGGTGAGCAGGACGTGCGTCCGCTTGGATCTGCCGGGCGGCGTGCAGGTGGCGACGATCTGCTTGCCGTCGCGCCAATCGAAATGAGAGACCGACCAGTCGTACGGAATCGCCTCGCGCAAATCCGAGCCGTCCAGGCCGACGGTGTACATTCCGGTTTCGAGGCCGAGCGCGCCGCGCGTGCGCGCCAGGAACAGCAGGCGCTTGTCGGTCCTGCTGATGACGGTGTGATTGAACCAGAGGTGCTTGTCGCCGAGGTCGAGGCCGCGCCGCTTGAGCAGGTCGTACACCTGCGCGATCGAAACGATCAGGCGGGTCTCGCCGGTGTCGATGTTGACGGCGAACACACCATCCTCCTCCGGGTGCGGATCGTCCGGGTAAGGATCGGCCGCGTCGGCATAGCCGACAACCTTGCGCAACCGGCCAAGCCGGCCGTAGGTGAGGCTGACGGCCCACGGGCCCGTATGGCCGAGCCCGCTGACTGGCCGCGGGAGCACGCGCTTCTCGCCCGAATTGATATCGAACACAATGGAAGCGAGCTGGCCGTCCTGCACGTCGTTGTACAGAAACTTGGAATCGGCCTGAAGCGGGTGCCAATGAAGCATTGCGCCCTGCTGGAAATTCCAGGCGCGCGTTTCCGCCAGCGGCTTGAACCGGCCCGTTTCCGCGTCCACCAGCCCCACCGTCGCCGGCTCGCCCGGCCGCGGCATGTGGTCCTGAAACGCCGACTCGAGGCACAGCAGCTGCCGCTGGGCCTTGTCCCACGGGCACATGCCGTAGTAGCCGAAGAAGTGGTGTTTCGGCCCGCGCGTCAGCGCCTCAACGCCGGCCCGGACTTCTGCCGCCGATGCAGTTGACGGCAAACCCGCCGCCGTCGCCAAAGAACCAGCCGCCATTTTCAAAAAGCCGCGTCTGTTCATCATGCTTAGTCCCCACTCCTTTAAACAGCCTACGCCAGGAACACTCAAAAGACAACAGGCGCGGATACAAAAGCCTTGACGCTATCCGGCACGGCCGGTAACATGCCCAAGTAGGTGACTGGGAGACACATGGGGAGGTTTGAGCAATGGGATTCCTGGGCAAACTGTTTGGCGGCGGGGAGGCGAAGAAACCGTTGACGGCGCGCGAGGCGGTTCCGCTTGCGCAGGAGGCGTTGCGGGAGTGGTCGGCCACGCAGGCGGCGAGCGCGCAGATGTGCTGCGTGTACACCTCGGCCGAGGATGCCAACCGAGAACTCCGCAAAGACGGCCGGTGCCGGGCGTGGCACGTCGACTTCTACATGGAACGGTCGCGGTCGTTTTACCTGGCGCGGGTGGTGGACGGCAAGGTGAAGGGCCGGGAACGGCCGCTGTCGAACGACCCGGTCGAGTACGTCTACTGCGTATACGGCGCCGAGGGCGGAGAGAAGAAGTTTGCCGAACCCCTGTTCCTGCCCGGGGAGTGGGTTGACTCCGACGTGGCCGCGCAGGCGGCGTTCGCGGCGCTGGAACGCGAGATGGCCGGGACGGACCGCGGCATTCTCGACGACTACATCCCGCTGGCGGTTTGCCTGCCCGCGAAGTACGTGCGCTACGTTCAGCCGGACGCAAGCGGGCTGCAGCTCACACAGGCCCCGCCGCAAGAACTGTGTTACGCCGTCTTGCTGAGCCACATCGACGCGGACTGTCACGACTCGCTGATCGTGTATGTGGATGCCGCAACGGGCCGGGAAGCGGCCACGGAAAAGTTCCGGTTCCAGGCGTTCCAGACCACGGGGTTCAGCGCGGACTGGTAGCGCTTTCACCGAGTTTCCCCACCGTTATCTTTTGAACGCCGACAAATTCATTTACCGGCACGTCTTCGCCCTTTACGGCCAGATAAGCCTCGATAGCCTCGTACATCCGCTCGGTAAGTTCATCTAACGAACGCGCCTGGGTGTGGCAGCCGGGCAATGCCGGAACCGAACCCACCAGCCAACCGTCTTCATCGCGTTCTATAACGATGTGGAAATCATGTTTCATGCGTACCTCCTGATTTATCTTATCACAAGGCCCTCCCGGAGGTTCACTGAAAGATCTCGAAGGCCCCCAGCAGCCACCACAGGATGAGGAACACGATGATGGTGCCCAGGCAGCCGCAACCGCATCCGCCCGATTTCTTGGCCCCGTAGCCCGCCACAAGGGCCCGCAAAAACTTGCTCATGTTGCCTGTTCTCCGGGCCCCTGAAAAGCCCTCACGCCGACCGGCGCGACAGCACCGCCGCCACCACGCCCCCTACCAGCAGCGCAAAGCCGAAGATAAGCAGCAGGCTCACCCGGTCCGAGTAGCGCCCAAACTCCTGAAGAAGCGCCTGCTCCTGCTCGTCCCGCATAAAAACAAAAGCCACCGCCAAACAGGTAACGCCGCCCGCCACCCCGGTCAGTCCCGTGGGCAACATCCAGCCCAGACGTCTTAAGTATTCCCGGATTTGATGCATAAGCAACACCCCCCACTGTTGAGCGTGTGCACGCCGCACATATAGCAGAGTAGGATGTTTAAACCGATGTGTCAATAGCGAACGCCGGCGGGCACGGAATACTATTGACACCGGCAGCGGTTTGCGCTAGACTTTAACTGAAAAGACATTCAGGTGCGGCCGCCAGGATTTAAAATTGAGGCGCAGGGGTGGTAACTCGTTGAACAGGCGGATCTTACATATTGATATGGACGCGTTTTTCGCGTCCGTGGAGGAGGTGCTCGACCCCTCGTTGAAGGGCAAACCGCTTATCATCGGCGGTGAGCCGGGTGACGCCCGGGGCGTGGTTTCAACGGCATCGTACGAGGCGCGGAAGTACGGGGTGCATTCGGCGATGCCGCTGTCGCAGGCGGTTCGGCTTTGCCCGCACGGGATATACATCCGCGGCCATCACGAGGCCTATTCGGAGGCCTCGAAAAAGGTGATGGACATATTGCAGGAGGTCTCGCCGCTGGTGGAGCCGGTGTCGATCGACGAGGCGTATGTGGATATCACCGGCTCGATCAAGCTGTTCGGCGGCGAGGATGAGATAGCCCATCATATCAAACGGCGCATCCGCGAGGAGACGCAGCTTCCCTGCACGGTCGCCATAGGGGCAAACAAGCTGGTGGCAAAGGTCGGTTCGGACGAAGCAAAACCCGACGGCTACCTGAACATCCCCACGGGCGGGGAGCGCGAGTTCCTGCGGCCGTTGCCGGTGCGGCGGCTGCCGGGCGTCGGGCCGCGGACGGCGGAGACGCTGGAATCGCTGGGCCTGATGACGATCGGCGCGCTGGGCGACATGGACCTCTCGATTCTGCTGAACGTGTTCGGGCAGTCGGCGTACGTGTTGCAGCAGGCGGCGCACGGGATTTCGACCTCGCAAGTCGAAACGGAGTCGATTCCGAAATCGGTGGGCCGGGAAACAACCTTCGAGCGCGACCTGCTGGACTGGGACCACGTCGAGCGGGCGCTGATTCACCTCGCCGAACACGCCGCGCACGCGTTGCGCGAAAAACAAATGGAAGCCCGGTGCGTGACGCTGAAGATCCGTTACGCCGATTTCAAGCTGCACACCTTCTCCAAAACGCTCCCCGAACCCACCTGCGTGGACAGCGACATCATCGAAGCCCTGCAGGGGTTGGTTTCCAAAGCGAAAGAGCGCCGGGCACGCGTGCGCCTGATCGGGGTTTCGCTCTCCTCGCTGATCCACAACCAGCACCAGATGCACCTGTTCGACCGGAAAGAATACGAAAGGTGGCAGCGGGTTCTCGAGAAGGTCGACGAGATTCGCGGCAAACAAGGGTTCGATTCAGTGGGATTGGCCAAAACAATGAAGAAAAAGGAAGATTAGGCTGGAGGCCGGAGACTGGAGGCCGGAGAAAGCTTTGACACCAACACGTGTTGTAAAACCACCAAGACAAGTCCCGGAGGAAGACATGAAAGCCAAGGGACGCTTAAAAGTCCCGGAGGGACGCATGAAAGTAGCCCAGGACGTTAGTCCTGGGGAGAAAACCGCCACCCTGCCTAGTCCCGTAGGGACGTTTGAAACCAAGATAAAAGGAGGGGCTTCAAACGTCCCTACGGGACTAGGCGCCATAATCGCCTGGTACCCAGGACTGTCGTCCTGGGCTACTCTCATACGTCCCTCCGGGACTTGTCCAAAAACTCCACTCTCCACCCTCCACTCTCCACCCTCCACCCTCCAGCCTACAGCCTAAAGCCTAATGACCCATTTAGAAGTACATAGCAACCACTCCCTGCTCGAGGGCGTGCCGGCGGTGCGCCAGTTGGTGGGCCGGGCGGTCGAGTTTGGCCTGAAAACGCTCGCGCTCACCGACACGGGCGGGCTGTACGCGGCCATCCCGTTCTACCAGGCCGCCAAAGACGCCGGCGTCAAGCCCATCCTGGGCGCGCGGCTGGGCGACCTCGCCATCTTGGCGCGTGACCGCGAAGGCTACGCCGAATTGTGCCGCATCATCACGGGCTGGCAGCTCGATCCGGAGTTTGAACTCGCCAACCACGCCGGCTCAAACCACCTGTTCGTGCTGGCGTCGGACCGTGGCCGCATCAAGGCCCTGCTCAAATGCGGGATCAAACCGCTGGTGGCGATTACCCACTACGGCGGAAGCCGGTCGCGGTACCTGGCGGACCGGTTGTGCCGGTTCGCCCGCGAGAAAAAGCTCCGCCCCGTCGCGGTCAGCCCGATCTACTTTCTCGACGCGCCGGACATCAAGATCCACCACGTCCTGGCGGCGATTCGGCTGAACACGACGGTCGAAAACCTTCCCCACTCCGAAACCGCCCCACACGAGGCCTGGTTCCGTTCCGAACAGGAAATGCAACGGCTGTACGCCGACTGGCCCGACGCCCTCGCCAACACCGACTGGGTCGCGGCCAACTGCAACATCGAGTTCGAGCTTGGCCGCCCGTTGTTCCCCGAGATCGACCTGCCGGAAGGCGAATCGCCGTTCGGCCGGCTGTGGCAATGCGCGTTCGAAGGCCTGCAGGAACGTTACCACCCGCTGACGCCGAAGGTGATGGACCGCTTCCACTACGAGCTCGACATCATCAACCGGCTCGGGTTTTCGCCGTACTTCCTTATCGTGCGCGACATTGTCGAGTTCGCCCGGGCGCGCGGCATCCCGATTGTCGGGCGCGGTTCCGCGGCAAACAGCCTGGTGGCATACGCGCTGGGCATCACTCGGGTCGACCCGTTCAAGTACGACCTGTACTTCGAGCGCTTTTTGAACCTTTCGCGCACCGACTGCCCGGACATCGACCTGGACATCTGCTGGCGGCGGCGCGACGAGGTAATTGAGTACGTCTACCGCAAGTACGGCTCGGACCGGGTGGCCATGATCTGCACGTTCAACACGTTTCAGGCGCGCTCGGCGATGCGCGACGTGGGCAAGGCGTTCGGGCTGACGGAGAGCGAGATGGGCGAGGTGGTACGGCAACTGCCGCATTACCGGGCGCACGATATCCGCACGCTGGTAAAACACCTGCCCGAATGCCGGGGGCTGCGCATCGACGAGGAACCGCTGAAGTCGATCCTCGAGATCGCCGAGCGCATCGACGGCTATCCCCGCCACCTGTCGATCCATAGCGGCGGCGTCGTAATCGCCCCCCAACCCCTGACGCGGTTCGTCCCACTCCAGATGGCCACCAAGGGCATCCTTATCACGCAGTACGACATGCACCCCGTCGAAGACCTGGGGTTGATCAAAATGGACCTGCTCGGCCACCGATCGCTGACCGTTATCAAAGAGACGGTCGAGGCGGTGAAACAAAACCGCGGCATCGAGGTCGACATCGAAAACCTGCCCGATCCCGACCCGCTCACCGCCAACCTGATCCGGAACGGCCGCAGCATCGGCTGTTTCCAGATCGAATCCCCCGCCATGCGCACCCTGCTCCGAAGCACCCGCGCCGACAACACCGATATGCTCATCAAGAACCTGTCGCTGGTGCGGCCGGGGCCCTCGGGCAGCGGCATGAAGAAAACCTTCATCGAGCGCCACCTCGGCCGGGAGGAAACCGTGTACCTCCACCCGGCGCTCGAGAAGGTTTTGAACGACACGTACGGCGTGATGCTCTACCAGGAAGACATCCTCAAGGTGGCCCACGTGGTCGCGGGGCTGGACCTCGCGGAGGGCGACGCGTTGCGCCGGGCGATGTCGAAGAAACGTTCGCCGCAGCAGATGGCCAAAAGCATGCGGCTTTTCCTCGATCGCGCCCAGGCCAAAGGCGCTTCGGCCGAACAGGCCGAAACCATCTGGGGGTTGATCGCCAATTTCGCCGAATATTCCTACTGCAAAGCCCACGCCAGCACGTACGGCGAGATCGCCTACCAGTGCACCTATCTGAAAGCCCATTTCCCGGCGGAATTCCTGGCGGCGGTGCTGTCCAACCGCGGCGGGTTCTACCACACCGCCGTGTACGCCGAAGAAGCGAAACGGCTCGGCATCGAGATCCTCCCGCCCGACGTCAACCGCAGCGAATGGGACTACACCGTCGAGGGCGAGCGCATCCGCGTGGGTTTCGTCGAGATCCACAACCTCAGCCAGTCTGCCGTGCGCGGCATCGTCCGCGAACGGGAAACCGAGCCGTTTTGCAGCGTCAGCGATCTGTGCGGGCGCGCGCACGTCGGCCAGGCCGACGCCGAACTGCTTATCCGGGCCGGAGCCTGCGACGCGTTCGCCCGAACGCGCGCGTTCGGCCGAACACGCGAATTCGGGCGGACGCGCCCCGAGCTGCTCTGGGAGCTGAAAACGATCGCGGGCGCCATCGCCCGCCACACCATCGAGAGCGCCGGGCTGTTCCCGTACCCCGTCGAAACCGTACCCATCCCCGACCTGCCCGACTATTCGCGCAAACACCGCACCGACCTGCAGTGGATCGCGCTGGGCATCGTGCTGGCCACCCACCCCATGGAGTATTACGCCTCGGAGTTCGACGGCCGCCAGCTCATCCTCAGCGACGACATGCCCGCCTACGCCGGCGCGACCGTCACCATGGCCGGCTGGCTCATCGCCGAGCGGCGCGTGGGCATCAAGAACGGCGCCCGCCATTCTGGCGGCTGCATGAAGTTCATTACGCTCGAAGACCCCGCCGGCGTGTTCGAAGCCGTGCTTTTCCCCGCCGTATACCAGCAGTTCGGCCACCTGCTCACCTCGCACGGGCCATACTTCATCACCGGCGAAATTCAGGATGAAAACGGCTACTCCTCGATGATGGCCACCGGCATCGAGCGCGCCGGACACCGCCGGAAAACCCCGCGGACTTCCGACATCACACCGCCCCTGCGATGGATGTTTCCGAACATCGTGCGGGATTGACTAAAGCGAACCGGAAGCGGCTCGATAGGGGATTCTGAGCAACCGGTCGGCTTCAACGTCTGAAAGCTTCGAAATCGTGCCGTCCTGCCAGCGGACCTCCACCGAATCGGCGCGGGCCGAGCCTCCTAATCCGAAGTATAAGCGGTAATGACCCTGCGAGGATTCCGACCCTTCGCTGTCCCCCACCTCGTGTGTCTGAACAGCACCGCCGGCCTCCACCGACACCCGCGCGCCCAACCCCGGGCCGTTGCCCGCCGGGCCGGTTAGCTCAACTTGAAGCCAATGGTTCTTCTTCAGTGTGTTTTCCAGCAAAACAGCTTCTGTTGGCACAATGTCCGCGTGCCTGGCGGGCGGTTCAGTGGCATCCTCCAGGACTCGACGTTTATAAAGAAGGTCGCGGGTGCCGTTGTTGTCCATGTCGAACCAGAAAATCCAAACACGGTAGACTGGCGGAACCGTCACCTTATCGAACAAGTCGCTCAGCAGGCCCGTGGCCTCAAAATGGCCGGGGCTGGTTTGGCGAAAAAGGCCGCCGGGCACTATCAAATAGTCTTCAAGCCCGTCATTGTCATAGTCGCACCAACTGGCATACATACCTTCGTCAGGCAACCCCAACGCACTTAAGCTGACTTCCTCAAAAAGCCGGCCACCCTTGTTTTCAAGCAAAGCCAGCCGCGGCCGTGGTTGCAGGAAAATATAAAGCAGATCCGTTTGCCCATCTCTGTTGTACTCGCAGGAAATCACCTTGAAAGGCGCCTTTTCAGCATTCAAGATCGGCTTGGGCAACATCTTGGGATCTTCTTTTGTGCCGCCCCAAAAAACTGCGGCGCAGCCGCCCGCGCTTGCCGCCAAATCGATGGCCCCGTCAAGATCGAAATCCCGCCAGCAAAAACCCCCGCTTGGCAGATTATCCACGCCAAACAGCGCGGCCCTGTCTTCGAATTCCAGATTCGCCGCTTCTTTTCGCACGTACAGGCAGCTTTTAGCACCCCGCGCCCCGACGTAAAACAGGTCCAGCAGATTGTCGCCATTCGCATCAACCCAGCACGATTTCCTGTTGGGGCAGCCGTTTTTTTTCATGCCTGCAGCATCCGTTATATCGGCAAAACCGGAGCCGGAAGCGATTAAGAGCCAATCCTTCAGCTCGTCTATACGCGGTTTCAGCTCCGGCGTTGATATCATGGCGCCCCGCCCGATAAACACGTCGCTGCGGCCATCACCGCTGATATCTGCCCAGGCCATGCTGTGATAGTCCTGAAAGTATATGTCGAACCGGTTTGTTTTTGGATTGGTCTTTTCCAGCCCCACGAAAACGCTCTGAAGCGGAATTGCAGGATCCAGCTCAATGGTCGTCGGACCTAAAAGATGCGGTTCGGGCCGAAAGCGCAACAAACCTTCCTCTTCGAAAGCGAAATGAATCGTCCGCGATACCAGCCCCGACGGTTCAAACCGCCTCACGACATCAAGCTTCACTCCTCGTACTTCGGTTATGTTCTCCCGGCAGATTGTTCGAACAGAACCGCATACGGGAGCCAGCGCGGCAGCCTGATGCGTCTTGACACAGAAATAGGGTCCGTGCGCGTATATGTATACGCCCGGTTTTTCCATCTCAGGCGGTGTGTGCCACGTGCCAAACCCGGGAAATTCGGGGGTATAATCCAAGCCAAGCTTCGAGCGAACTTGAACGAAGCCGCCGCGGCCGTCTCCGGCCAAAAAGTTCGGCGAAGCAAAACAATTGCTGGTAAAGATGTCAAGGTTTCCGTCATCATTAAAATCGGCTATGCCCATGTCATAGACCAGGTAAGGGTGAAAATCGGGCGGGCGGGATACGAAAGGCAGCGGAGCTTCTGCATAGTTACAGCTACAAAAAACAACGGCGCTCAGAACTATAAGATTTCGCACGACAAGCACGGCGGTCCCTACCTTTTCCGAGGAAATCGTAGCATTCAAGCAACGCGGGTTGCAAAACCACCTCCCGAAGCCGTAAGGTTTTAAAGAGGTCGATTTGAGTAAGTTTCAGAAGCCAAACAAACGTCACGCCCGTGCATTTTTTGCAAGTAGGCGTGAATTCTGCCTTGCCACGCTTGGTGGAGTTTCGGCACTTTTTAGTGGAAGTTGCGCACGTCCGCGCGCAAACCGCCCCAACCTGGTTTTGGTGGTCTTGGACACGGTCCGCGCCGGCCACTGCAGCGGCTGGGGGTATGAACGCCGAACCTCGCCGAACCTGGAAGCCTTTGCCCGCCACTCAACCCTCTACCGCCAAGCCCGCTCCACATCGCCCTGGACCTTGCCCTCGCATGCAACCTTGTTCACGGGCCGGCATGTGTTTCAACACGGAGTCGAAGCGAGCTTGACCGTCGACAAACAGGGGGCGCTCGACGTGTACGAGCCGCCCGTGCCGGATTCACCCCTTATGCTCGCTGAAACGTTAGGGGGGGCCGGCTACAACACGGCCGCGTTCACGGCCAACAGGGCGTACATGTCGGAACGCTGGAATTTCGGGCAGGGGTTTGACATCTACTCTTGTCAGAGGCTGCCCGGAATCGAACTGCTCGAATCGGTTCGCCCATGGCTCCGCAAGCAGAACGGCCAGCCGTTCTTCCTGTTCGTCAATTTCATGGACGCCCACATGCCGTACAACACGAAAACGTGCCCGGGGGCGTTTAAAGCGGCCGTACCTCAAGATGAAAGCCTGGTAAAAAAACTTGTCGAGGCCGTGTTGCCCGGAGTAAAGCCGCCGGATAAAAGCCTGGTGGAAAACGTCACCGCCCAGTACGACATGGGCATCGCCAACGCGGACTATGCCTTCGCCCAATTGATGAATATGCTCGACGAAATGGACCTCCACGACAACTCGGTGGTCGTCGTCACATCCGATCACGGCGAATTTCTGGGCGAGCACCTGTTGGCCCAGCATTCCAAAGACCTCTACGAACCCGTATTGCACGTTCCGTTGTTAGTAAAATTGCCTGGGCAGCGGGTGGCAAAGGAAGTTACCCGGCCAGTCTCGCTCGTACAGGTATACGGCACGCTCTTGCGCGCTGCCGAAATTCAACCGCCCTATTCCGTAGCAAACCTTGATCAAGACACGCCGATTGTGGCGGAAATTAATTACTCCCGGTCTTGGGACATCACCAATCCCCGATGGGCTCACCGATTCAAAAGGCTCCGCACCGCCTTTTACGACTTCCCGTGGAAACTCATACGGTCGTCGGACGGGCGCCACGAGTTGTACAACCTGGACAACGACCCCGGCGAGTTGCACAACTGCTTCAACGAACAGCCAGAACGCACAAAACAAATGATGGCGCGCTTGGCGGCCATGAAGCCCGCGGCGCCCGAATCTCCCCCGGCGCCTCGCGAAGAGAAACCGAAACTCACTGAAGAACAAAAAGAAATACTTAAAGCAAACGGGTATCTGTAAACCGGCCGCATTTGGCACCTCAAATTTCCATGTGATACGCTAAATACGAAGGCAACAGGCGGAGAAAGTATCGTGGCCGGAAAGATATCGCCAAGTAGCGAAGCGGACGGGAAAAGACTGTTGGGCCGGCGGGCATTTTGCCGGTCGGCGCTGTCGACCGTTGCTTGCGCCGCCGGCATCAGCACCTGCAGCACCCAGAAGCGCCCCCCGAATCTCGTCCTGATCGTCATGGATACGCTGCGCGCCGACCATCTCAGTTGCTGGGGATACCATCGCAAAACTTCCCCCCATATCGACGCCTACGCCCGGAACTCGACCGTCTACACCCAGGCCCGCTCCACCTCGCCCTGGACGCTGCCCGCCCACACCACCCTGTTTACCGGTCAGTATTCGTTTGAACATGGGATGGAAGCCCACGCATATAAAGACGCCAGCGGAAAAACCGTGATCGGCGACCCGCCGCCGCTTCCGGACTCGGCGACTATCCTGCCCGAAACGCTCAAAGCGGCCGGCTACGATACGGCTGCCTTCTCCGCGAACATCGGTTATCTCTCCGAATACTGGAACCTCAACCAGGGATTCGACGAGTACGTGGCCAAAGTCCAGCTTGCGCCGGACGTCCTGGGCGCCGCGCTCCACTGGCTTGACGACCATAAACGCCGGCCTTTCTTCCTGTTCTGCAACCTGATGGACGCCCACATCCCTTACAACATTACTCAATGCCCCGGCACCTTCGATTGGCCGGTGGCGAAAGATCCGGAACTCTGCAATCAACTGGCCGAAGCCGTCCTCCCCGGCATAAGACCCGCCGACGAAGCGCTCGTGCGCCAGGTGGTGGGGCAGTACGACATGGCCGTGGCAAACCTCGACTATGCTTTCAGCCAATTCCTCGCGCAGTTAAAACGAATGGGCATCTACGACAACACCCTCATCGTCTTAACTTCCGACCATGGAGAGTACCTCGGCGAGCACCTGCTGGTCCAACACTCCAAGGACCTCTACGAGGAGGTTCTGCACGTGCCGCTCATCCTGAAATTCCCACACCAGCAGGCGGAACAGCGCATCGACACCCCGGTTTCACTCGTCCAGGTTTATGGCACGATGTTGCACACCCTGGGCATTGGAGCCTCTTCAAAGGTCCCCATCCTCGATCGCCCGCAGCCCTTGCTGGCCGAATTGAACTACTCACGCGAAAAGGATATCAACCACCCCGTCTGGGGCAAGAGATTCCGGCGGGTCAGAACCGCCTCCTACGAGATGCCCTGGAAGCTCATCCACTCCCGCAACGGCCAGCACGAGTTGTACAACCTCGATGAAGATCCGTCGGAATCGACCAATCTCTTTTCCTCTTCCCCGGACCGCGCTCAAGCCATGCTGGCACGTCTCGCCGCGATCAAACCGCTGTCGAAGGAACTGAACGCGCCCCCGGCAGATGTGCCGCCCCCCATGTCCGACGAGGTGCGCGAGGCCCTCAAGGCCAACGGCTACCTGTAAAGAAACTGTTGTTCTTTCCGCCTCATCGTGCAACCCTTCTTCACTCGACATACAACACCCACCTGTCATTGCGAGCCCCAAACCCCCTCCGTCGGCGATTCGTTTAAGAAAAAAGCCCGCCGCAGTAGGCCGACTTCGCCGAAGTCGGCCTCAACGCCCGCGGCCCAGGTTAACCATACAGCCCGATGCGCGGTCCAGGCCACGATAGCGAGGCGCACTTGGTGAACGATGCGCGGAAACGTCCAGACGCTATGCCCGGAAAGGCCGTCGGCCGATTTCGGCGAAGCCGGCCTACTGCGGATGGCATTGCTCTTCAATACGTAACCGTATTTATGAACATGTGCACCAGGGGCGCCGCCCCTCCACAAGCAAAACACTTGGTAAGTTCAAACATTGCGCATAAAGAAGAAACCCCGCGTTACCGCGGGGTTTTTTCCAAAATGTGTTGCCGTTTACTCCGGCCGGCGCCATTTCCAGTGGGGATCGTCGTACGCAATCTTGGGGTGAACGATCTGCCGCTTCAGCACGCCGGCCGCATCAGGCACCTTGGGACAGCGGTCAAGCTCGGTCATGGCTTCTTCAAGTTCAAGAGGCAGCGGCTCCATCTCTTCCGGCAGGATGTTGCACGTCATGAACACGAGCAGCTCGGTGCTTTCCTTCGAGATAATATTGTTCTTGAACAGGACGTTGACCACCGGGATATCGCCCAAAATGGGAATCCTCCGCGTCTGGTTTTCGTCGTCGAACCGCCGCAACCCGCCGATAAAAATAGTCTGGCCGTTACGCGTGCGCAACGTGGTGAGGGTTTCGCGCTTGTCTTCGATCGGGATGTTATTGATTTCGCCCTTGGTGTCGCTCTGTTTCGCGCTGAGCTCCGCGATGATATGGTCGTCGTGCGTAACCCGCGGCGTCACATCGAGCACAATGCCGATGTCTTTAAAAGCCGTGGTAGCAATCGGCGGTCCCGAAAGACCCTGCGTGAATTCCTGATACGGGATTTCCTGGGTAATGTTAATTGAGGCCTGCTTGTTTTCGACCGTCGTTATGACCGGGTTGGCAAGAAGCCGGGCCTTGTTTGCCCGCACTTCGGCGCCGATGATGCCCCGAATGTTGAGGTCGTTTGACAGGATCGAGAACAACACCCGGCCCGACAACGGCACCGGGCCGACCTCGTTCGGCGTCACCGGGTTGCCCGTCGCGTCGGTTTCAAGCCCAAGCCGTTCGATGCTGCCAATCAGCTCGCCGCGGCGGTTAAGATGCTGCACGCTCTCGAAGAACCAGTCAACTCCGGTCTGAGCCTCGTCATTGAGCACGGCGTCCACGATCATGGTATCGATGCTGACCTGGCGCACCGGAATGTCGACCTCGGCAACAAGCGCGCGAACCTGCTCGACCACAACCGGAACGTCCGTCACAACAAGATGCCGCGAACGCTCGTCCGTGGCGACCTGGCCGATGTCTTTGGTCAACATGCCTTCGACCATCTTGGCCAGTTCAAGGGGGTCACCATTGTTGATTTTGATGGCCTCCGTGATGGTTGGCGTAACCGGCTCGCTGATGTCAAGGTCTATGGCCAGCTGGGTAAATTCATCAACGCGTTTCTCCGGACCAGCCAGAATAAGGATGTTGCTCGTATCGTTGGTTGAAAGCGCGCAAAGCGTCGCATCGGGAGTGCCGATCAGCACGCCTTCCAGCGTCTTTTTCACTTCGCTGGCTTTTGCATTTTCCAACCGAACCATGCGGGTGACCCGCTTGGCGGCAACGGCCTGCGCATAAGGCACGATGTGGTAAACGCCAGATTCTGGCACCATGCCCAGCCCGTTCATCCGAAGCACGGTGTCCATGGCCGCTTCGAGCGTGACATTGCGCAGATTCGCCGTTACGACGCCGGTAAGGTCCGAGCCGGCAATTACGTTGATGCGCGCCTTCTGGGCCAGCAATGCCACGACGTTGCTCAATTCCATTTCGCGGAAATCGATGTTCACCAGTTGCAGCATCGGGTCGCCGTGATATTCGGGTTCGGCTTCTACAGCCTTTTTGGGAGCCGTCGCGAGGACTTCGCTCGATTCTGCAGTCTTGACGGGCTCGGCGGCGGCGGCAGGCTGGGATTCGGCGGGCGATTCCTCCACTTTTACTTCAGATTTCGCCGGGGCCTCAGCCGCAATTTCCGATTCCGATTTGACCTCGGCCGCGGGTTCGCCGGATGTCGAAGCGTTTAGCGGAGTCAGTTCCGCGGCGTCCGTGATCACCGGCGCCTGGCTCGACACAGCCTCCGTCAACACCTGTTTCATCCGTTCCATGGCCGGCACGGCCGGTATTGCGGCACCCGAAGAACGAGGCGGCGGCGGGGGAGAACTGCTCGCTTCCGGCGAAGCGGCGCCCGCGGCCGCGCCGTCTGCAAGCACTACGGAGCCGCGTACCCCACTGTCAAATTCGAACGGTTTGGCCGTTTCAAACTTCGCCACATGCGGCGCCCGCGGTTCTGACGGCGCCACTAAGCTTGACCGTTTCAGCCGCCTCAGATCGCGCGACAACTGCGCCACGGCCTGTTCGACCCGTTGTTCGGTGACCACGGCGTCCAAGCCGGGGCAAACCGCAACGCCGGCGGTCTCGCCACGCTCCAGCTTATCCGGCATTACACCGGCCTGTTGCGCGGCGCCGCACGGCTCCACTACCGCAAACAACGCTGCCGTCGTTACCACAAGCGTCGCCAGGCAAATACGACTAAGCTGGGACATGGTCTAACGCTCCTTCAGTTCCACCTGGATTAAAGATTCGCCTACCCGGAACACCACGTGATCTTCCTCGATGCTTTCCACAACTGTCCCGTCGGCATATTCGTACCCCGGCTCGACCACCTCATTGTCCACCACCGCCACCGGGAATGATTTGTCCCACACAATGCCCGAAACCGTCTTGCTCATCACTTTGCCCAACGTGGCTGGCGCAACCGGCGCGGCTGACCCTTCCTGCTCGGACCGCACCGACACCTTCCCCACCAGCGGCGCCATCACATCGCGGGGGATACGCTCCTGTTCGTAGTCGAAATCGACTTCCTTGATGCTGGCCAACAAGGCGTCGATGTCAATTTCGGCGGTTTCGGCCTCATCGCCGGCCTTTTGCGCAGCACCCGCTTTGGGCGCAGCACCCGCCTTGGGCGCGACGGCCTTCGGCGTAGCGCTCTTCGGCGCCGGGCTGCCGCCGACATTGGCGGCGGGTTTCGCCGACGAAGTGCCGGAAACGCCCTTGACTCCAAACTGGTAAACAAGAATGCCTACCAGCGCCACACACAAAACCGCCGCTATGATGATCTGTTTACGTTGCGAGTTCACGACGCGCTTTCCTCGCTCGGTTGTTTAAAACGAAACGTGCTCAGCCGGAACGCTGCCGTGGCAACTCCGTTCTCGGCTTTGCCGATGTCAAGCTCGCTGATCTTCAAGTACCGCTGGTATCGCTCCAGCCGGTTGATGAACGTGGCAATCTGATGAAACGTCCCGCGCGCTTTCACGCTGTACGGAATAACCTCCTTCTTCGCGTCGGCTTCCGGACTCAGCTTGGAAAGCTCCACAAGCAGCCCTATCTCGCCCGCAAACGATTCGAACTGGCGCAGCAACGTCTGAATTTCCTCGGTGTTGGGCAGCCGGGCTTCAAACTGCTTGACCAGCTTCTGCATCTGCTCGGCTTCCGCCCGAAGCGCCCCGATGTTCTTCTGAGTTTCCAGCGCCAGGTCAAGTCTTGCGGCCACCTGCCGGTTCTCGGCCACCAACTGCGTGTACTTCTCGTTTTGCGCCGCGTAGAGGAAAAAATAAAACCCGGCGGCCAGCAGGGCGGTTACACCCAAAATCACGCCAACCGCGGCCCAGTCGCGGGGGGTGACGGTGCCTTTCCAAAAATCCATCATGCGCCGCTGCCTCCCTTATTAATAAGGTATTCGAGCGTGAACTCGCGCACCTTGTACCCGTCGAACTCCGTATCCTGGAACTTGGGAAGATCCAACTGAAAGGTCTTTGAAAACTCCGGGTCCCCCTGCATGTTGAACGTCAGCGGGTTGATGTCGTTGCTGCCGTCCTCCCCTTCGATCACATAGCCCGACAGCTCCAGCACCGGCCGCCTCACCGTCACCCGCTTCGTTTCTTCCTTCTTCGTCTTTTCGTCGTATACCTTGTGCGTCTCGGTGTACTGCTTTTCCTTCACAGCAATCGAGCTGTACCAGAAGTTCTCGGGCGTAAGCCTGCTAATGTTCCATAACTGCAGCGACCAGATAATCCGGTCGGCCAGGATCTCGTTGATGATCTCGACCTTTTCGGCAAGCTCCACTTTCTGTTTCTCGAGCCGCTCGTACTCCTCCACGATTGCCTGGAGGGCATCGAGTTTTTCCGTGTTCTCGGCGAGTATCGTCCGCTGTTCCCCGATCTCGCGCTGCTTGTCCACCCACATCCCCGCCAGCGCCACCAAAATCAGGCCCGCCGCCAGCAGGCTCGCCACGTAGGGTATCGGCGAGTGCTTTATCGGGCGCAGATGAAAGGGCAACAGGTTAATGTTTATCATAGGACCGCCGCTCCTCGTGCCGCCAATCCGACTGCCACGACAAACTGCGCCGGCCGCTCAACCACCGGTTTAACGGCCCGGCGATCGCCCAGTTGAAGCAAGCTCTCCGCCGGATTCGCCACTTCCACGTCCTTTATTCCCAACTCCTCGCCCAGCGTGTTTTGCAACAGCGGAATCGACGTCACCCCGCCGCTCAATACAAGCCGGTTTACCGGGCTTTCGTACAGTTCGTGCTCATAATAGTCGAACGATCTTCGAATTTCGGAAACCAGCTTCGCCAGAGAATTAGACATGATCTCTTCAAGCGGCTTTACGGAAGCCGGAGCGGGTTTGGCGGTTTCGCCGGCTCCCGGTTCATCCTCGAGCGGATCAAGCAGTGAGGACGTCGGCATGGCGGATTCGGATTCTTCGGACTGCTGCTCACTTTCCGGCGCGGCTTCGTTGCCACCGTCGGCTGCGAACGCCAGGAGCATCCGCTCGGCCTCTTCCATCTCGCAACGCCGCGCCCGCGAAATGGCCTGGATAAGATCCCGGCCACCCCAACTTACGTCGCGAATGAAATTGGACACCCCGTCTTTCACGAAATGGATGCTCACCGAACTGTAGCCAATGTTGATCAACGCCACCGTCTCCCCCGCGTTCAGCCCGTCGCACGCCTCAGCAGCGTCCGCCAGCGCCAGGGCATCCACGCTCATGATGGCCGTAGTCACCTCCGCCGACTGCGTTACCTGAAGCCGGGCGTCTATCAGCTCGTGTTTAGCCGCAAGCAGCAAAATCTTCAGCAGCTTGTCGTCCGTCTGCGCCACCGTGTCCAGCAGCGTCCAATCAAGAAATACCTCGCTGAGGTCATAGGGAATATGCTGGCCCGCTTCACGCTCGATCGCCTCTTGAAGTTCGTCTTCGGGCATGTTCGCCAGCCGCGGATAACGTATCACCACCGACTGGCCCGGAAGCGCCGTCACAACAAGGCTCTGTGTTTCCACCAGCGAACTCAACGACTCGCGGACCGCTGCCGCTTGGGCTGCCACCGGATCCAGGTTGAACTGGTTGCGGTCCACAAGCGCGTAACCCGCGGCGTCAAGCCGCATCCGGCTCCCCGACCTCGACATCTGAACCGATTTCACGGAGTGCGAACCGATGTCGATTCCAATCGCTCGTTTCGGCTTCGAGAATAGCACGCTTTTACCGCTCCATAAGTCGTACTAACTTGGCAGAAAGCTCATTCCTGAGCACGTCTCCCCACTAAAATTCCTGATGCAGGCCCCAGCGCTGCCATGCTTTTACCCCATCAAATGCCAGCGCTTAAAACTTAACCGCCAACATCAACTGGAGCTGAGAGTATCAGAAATACCACTTTCTGTCAACACTTTTTCCACACTTTTTTACCTACAAGTTGCATGCCAACAATTCTCCCCAAATTCCGTATGTTTGACTGCGAGTTTCACTATGCCACTATCCGTTGTGGTTCGGCAAGCCGTTACACCGGTCCAAAAGTGGTTAGGAACAACCGCAAATCTACGCATACATGCAGGTAAACACTTGACAAATCCGGCCGTTTTTGCCTCATTGGCAGGTTCGCCAAAACCTACATGACTGATGTTGACAGGTTTCCGGCTGACGATCTGACGGTCTTTTGGCAGTTTTGACGAAAAAAGGCGGGACTCCCAAAGGAGCCCCGCCTCCAGATACATCTCCCCGCAAATGCCGTCGGGTAAGAGGATTTTAGAACCTTGCCCACCAGGGGGGTGCCCTCACGATAGCCATCCGACTTCCACTCCAGGGAGGCTTGCCGTAGGCTACCCGAATTTGGGCTCCCAAGTTCTAATTAAGGAACAAAATCACTCTACCCATCTCGCGCACAGCAGGGAAAAACTGGCTACAAAGTAACGGAAAGTATACCAGACTCGATTTGAACGGTCAAACGGATCGCGAGCGCGAGGCCGGTGCAAGCAGCGTTGCGAATGCCCACTACGGACCTTTCACACCCCCAAAAGCCCGATTCTCATTTGGTCGCCGCAGAACTTGGGAGAAATGCAGACTAATCTGCCGGGCCAGCCGGGCCTACTGGTTTTCGAGAGTTTCGAGCATGGCGTGGATGTTCTCAGGTCTTGCGTCCGGGGGAATATCGTGGGCGGGTGAGGCAAAAAAACCGCCGCTTCTGCCGGCAACGTCGAGCAGCCGCTTGACATGCTCCCGGGTTTCCTGCGGCGTGGCGGCGGGCAGGATGCGTTGCGTGCTGATGCCCCCGAAGAAACACAGCCGATCGCCGTAAACGCGTTTGGCCGCGCTCACGTCAATTACCTCGGGCTGGAAGGGGTTGAACACGTCCACGCCCAGCTCGATCAGGTCGGGAAACAGCTCGTCGACCTTTCCGCAACTGTGGATAAACACGGCTATGCCGGCCTTTTTAACTGCGGCATACATCCGGGCGACGCGCGGCCGAATGTACTCGCGCCACATCTCCGGTCCCATGATGAGCCCGTGCTGCGCGCCCCAGTCGTCGCCAAATTGAATGCCATCGACTCCGCAGGCGTTGAGTTGCTCAATCGCGCCAAGGTTGTATTCCAGGATGCGGTCCAGCAACCGGTGCGCGAATGGCGGGTCGCAAGCCATGGCCATCAGCAGGTTTTCCATGCCGGCGAGGGTCCACGCACGTTCAAACAGGCTGAAGCCCAACACGGCCACCACAAACCGGTCGCCCCGATCCCGGGTCACCGCCCGAACGTGACTATAATCACCACGCCGGTCGCAGCGGGGGAACCGGTACGTTTCCACATTGGCCGGAATGATCACCGAGTTGACCACGGTCCCGATATCCTTGTCGACCGACCGGTCCCACTCCACACCGAAGCCGTCTGCCCAGACATCTCTGCGTACTTGGCGCCACGAGGAGGGCGCCACCGCCTCGACCTGCGTAAAGCAGTTGTTGATGCGGCTCTCGAAGTTCGCATCGCCGTAAAATCGGCGCATGTTTTCCAGCGCCTTTTTTGTGAACCCTACGTTGTACGGAATCCGGTCAGGCGAGCGGTGGTGCAGTGAACTTAATACGCGTTCCCGATTATTCACGAGCCGCATGGTAGCAGAAGGCATGTGCCGAAAAAAAGCGCTTACCGGTACGGATTGACGCTGCATCAGCGGCGGACATTTATTTGCTGTTTGGCCAGGGGCCGGCCGGAGGCGTCCAGCAGAACGATACGCATAGCCTGGGGATCGGTTCCGGCGAGGGCGGCGGACTTGTTGAGGACGAGGTTGACGTAGAGATGGGGCGCCACTTCGATGGGGACGCTTTCCTGAACCGTCCGGCCCTGGTAGGTCCATGCGCTGACACTGACGGGATTGAGCCGGAACTTCTTGCTGTCCTTTTCGCGGACGTATACGGCGACGCCGTAGTGGTTGCCTGCGCGGGGCGCGGAGACGCGGGCCGTGAAGCGGCCGTGCCAGGGCACGTGGAGCAGGATGGGCGTTTCGCTGTCGTTTCGGCACATGATGTTGATGCCAAAACCGCCTTCGGTCTCCCCCACTTCCATCACGACCGGCGGGACGGTTTCAAAGTAGTCCAGGTAGTAAAGCGAACCGAGCACGGCCAGCGCCACCAGGCCAATCCACACAACAAAACCGGCTGGCGAAGGTACTACAGGAACGCGGGGTACCGGCCTTTTCACCGCGCGCAGGTAGCGGCCCAGCGGCATGTCGACGAACCCGCCGGCTTCCTCGGAAGCAACCGCGTTAAGGCAGTGGTTCAGTTCGTCGGCCTCGCCGCGAAGACGCTCGATTTTCTTTACAAGCCGGCGGTTGGTTTTGTTGGCTTTTCGCGGCGGGACGGCGCCGATTTCGGCTTTCCGGAACAGGTCTTCCTGCTGGGCGAGGGCATCGGCCAGGCGCCGTTTCGCCTTTGCCGCTTCACGGCTGACCTCGTCGCGCGCGCCGGCAAGCAGGCGTTCTGCCTCGCGGGCGTGGCTTTGCGCGCCAAACCGTGCCGGCTCGTCTTCGGCCCGGGCGGCTTCTCGAAGGGCCTTTTCCCGGTACGAAAGCGCGCACCGGAGGCGCTCCTTGCAATCAGGCTGGCCGTTTTTTCTTCTGGTTATCAAGCGACGCCTTCACAAAATCCCTGAACAGGGGTTGGGGCGCCATCGGCGTGCTTTTGAACTCGGGATGGAACTGCGACGCGCAGAACCACGGGTGGTCGCGGAGTTCGATTATCTCGACGAGTTCGTGATCGCCGCGGGGGTGGACCCCGCTGACCACGAGCCCGGCTTTTTGTTCCAGCGGCTCGCGGTAGGCGTTGTTGAACTCGTAGCGGTGGCGGTGGCGCTCGTAGATGACTTTGGCCTGGTAAGCGGCATGCGCCCGGGAACCCTCCTTGAGTTCGCACCGGTACGCCCCGAGCCGCATCGTGCCCCCCATTTCCTTTACGCCGCGCTGCTCGCTAAGCAGCGAGATGACCGGGTCGGGCGTTTCGGTGTTGAACTCGGTGGAACTGGCTTCGGCGGCCCCCAGGCAGGTGCGGGCCATTTCGATAACGGCAATCTGCATGCCGAGACAGATGCCAAAGTAGGGCTTTTTATTTTCGCGCGCGTAGCGCACGGTTTTAATCTTGCCTTCGACGCCGCGGGTGCCGAACCCGGGCCCGATCAGGATGCCGTCGTAAGATTTGAGCACGTCGGCGGGGTCGCTGCCGGCCTCGAACTGCTCGGAGTCGACCCAATCGAGGTCGACGCGGCAATCGTTGGCGATCCCGGCGTGGGTGAAGGCCTCGTTGATGCTCTTGTACGCGTCGTGGTGCGAGATGTACTTGCCCACGGCCGCGATCCGGACGGCGCGCGCCGGGTGAACCAGCTTGTCGACCATCGCTGTCCACTCGGTGAGATCGCCTTCCGGCGTATCGAGACGGAGCAGGCGCAGCACGCTCGAGTCGAGCCCCTGCCGCTGAAAGTTCAGCGGGATAGCGTAGAGCGGCTTGATGTCTTCTGCGCTGATGATGGCGTCGTCGGCCACGTCGCAGAACATGGCGACTTTCTGGCGCTGTTCCGGGCCCAGCTTGTACGAACCGGTGCGGCATACGATCACGTTGGGCTGGATGCCGATGTCGCGCAACGCCCTCACACTGTGCTGAGTGGGCTTGGTTTTCAGCTCGCCGGCCGCCTCGATGTACGGCACCAGCGTCACGTGGACGAAGCAGCAATCGGTGAACCCGACCTCGAGCCGGAACTGGCGGATCGCCTCGAGGAACGGCAGGCTCTCGATATCGCCCACGGTGCCGCCAATCTCGATGATGGCGACGTCGGCGTCTTTGTCGGACTCGGTGGTGAGCATGCGGATGCGGCTCTTGATTTCGTCCGTGATGTGCGGAATGACTTGCACGGTTTTGCCCAAATACTCGCCGCGCCGCTCTTTCTGGATGACGGTGTTGTACACCCCGCCGGTGGTCAGATTGCTCTTGCGGGACAGGTGGGCGTGGGTGAACCGCTGGTAATGGCCGAGGTCGAGGTCGGTTTCCGCGCCGTCGTCGGTGACGAACACCTCGCCGTGCTCGTAAGGGTTCATCGTTCCCGGGTCGACGTTGATGTAGGGGTCGAGCTTCATCATGGCCACCTTCAGGCCGCGCGACTCGAGCAGCAACCCCAGGCTCGCCGCCACAACGCCTTTGCCTACCGAAGAAACCACACCGCCTGTCACGAACACATACTTGGGCATATTCTAAAACCTTTCTCCCTCACTTAACACCGCAATCGCGGCCCAGGCGTCCCGCCTGCACGCGCGCAACGCAACTATCTAAAACAAAAAAAGCGGGCCGAACGTCTTACGCCTCCTTTCCCAGCATTTTCTCCAAGGTCTCGCGCACCTTTTCCAGGTCGTCGGGCGTGTCCACCCCAAGGCTGTCGTAAGAGGTTTCCACCACGGCGATCGGGAACCCGTTCTCTAGCACGCGGAGTTGTTCGAGTTTCTCGAGTTTCTCGAGGGCCGTCTGGGGCATCCGGGCGTAGTTCAGCAGAAACTCGCGCCGGTATGCGTAAAGACCGATATGCTGCCAATGGCTGCTCGGCCTGTCGGGCCGGCTCTCGGCATCGCGGACGTACGGAATCGGGCAGCGCGAAAAGTAGAGGGCCCGGCCGTTGGCGTCGCAAACCACCTTGACGACGTTCGTGTTCTCAATCCGCTCGGGCTCGATGATGCGCCGCCGGACGGTTGACATTGGCAGGCCGGGGTTGTCGAGAAGGGGCCGGATAGCCGCGTCGATGGTGCTCGGGTCGATGAGCGGCTCGTCGCCCTGCACATTGACGATGATGTCCGCGCCGGACTTTTCGGCGACCTCGGCGATGCGGTCGGTACCGCTTGGATGGTCCTTGCGCGTCATCACGGTGTCGATGCCCAGCGGCCGCAACGCCTCGACGATCCGCTCGTCGTCGGCCGCCACAACCACATCCGTCACCAACCGCGCCTTGCGTGTCCGCTCGTAAACGTGCGCCACCAGCGGCTTCCCCGCCAGCGGCGCAAGAACCTTCCCCGGAAACCGCGTCGAGGCAAATCGGGCCGGAATCACCGCAAGTACACCGGTTCCGCCCGTGGAATTCATGAATAAGGTTACCTGTTCTGGCCGTCTCGCCCCTCGAAAAAAATGCAACACAGGCTAGAGCAATAGGAGGGAATCCCGTTTCTCTAACGGGATTGCACCATAGCACAAGCCGCGCCCGCGGATCAAACCCGCGTGCCGTCCAAATAACCTGCTGCGTCTTCAACTGTCTCTATTTATAGATCCCCAACTGGTGCCATTTTCGCGGGCGGGATCGGGCGCAAAATGGGGCGCAGAATGGGCTTTTTTTGTGAAACAAGGGGTAAATTATTTACAGAATGAGGTGAAAGGGGTACTAGAGATGCGAATTGTCCGCGATGGAATTTTTTTTGTTCTTCCGCAGATTGCGGGAAAGAGCATTTTGTCGAGGCCCCTACAAGGTCGAGGACCCGGAGTTTCAAGTCTCCTTGTGCATTGATCTCCTTCTGTTGCGACACACGTTTTTTACGCATACTCCGTGACGGTGGCACCGCGGCTTGACTTATTGCTGCACAACCGGTAATATTTCTTCCCAGTTAATGTCCTAAATGGTAAGAGATGTTGCTGGGTGCATGCATGCTGGAAACATTGAAGGAAATTGTACTCGACTTTCAGGAAAGCCCGCGGGATACCGGGGTGCCACGGCATTTGCACATTGAGGCAGTTCCGGGAAAGGCTACTGTTTGTATCGGTGTGCGCCGGAGTGGCAAATCCACCTACCTGTTCCAAATCATCCAGAAATTGCTGGATGGTGGTGTTTCACCCCAAAACATCCTGTACGTAAACTTTTTCGACGATCGCCTCCACGACCTTCGGCTGGACAATCTCGGCCTCATACCCGATGCGTATTATTCGATGTTTCCAGAGAAGAAGAATTCGGAAACTGTCTATTGCTTCTTTGATGAGATTCAGGCTACCACGCATTGGGAAGCGTTCGTCAATCGTCTCATGCGCACTGAACAATGCGAAGTCTATCTTACGGGCTCGTCGGCCCGCATGCTTTCCAAAGAGATTGCCACGCAGATGCGCGGGCGAGCGCTTTCATGGGAGATGTTTCCCTTCTCGTTCCGGGAATTCCTGGACTTTAAGTCTGTCGAGTACAAAGGGCCGCTGTCATCAAAGAAGAGACTTCTGGTGCAAAAGGCCTTTGACGCGTACTGGGAAACCGGTGGCTTCCCCGAGGTGGCAGGTTTGAGCCGCAATCTGAGGATCAAGACCCACCAGGAGTACTTTCAGACAATTCTTTTCCGGGACCTTGTGGAACGCCATGACGTTTCTCATCCAAAGGCGGTAACCGATCTGGCGCATTGGCTGATGGACAATGCCGCCTCGCTCTATTCCGTCAACAGCCTCACCGGCTACCTGAAATCGCTGGGACACAAGGCGCCGAAGTCGGCCGTGTCCGATTACCTGCAGTGGTTGGAGGATGCCTACTTTCTTTTCACGGTCCGCCTGTTTGATGCGTCGCTTTCGCGCAGCAATGCCAATCCTAAAAAGATCTACTGCATCGACCATGCCATGGTCGTTTCGGTCTCATCAGGAGTCCTGGTAAATTCCGGCCACCTCCTTGAGAACCTTGTATTCACGGCGCTTCGGCGTCTTTACAAGGACGTCTACTACTACAAGACGAGAACCGGTCGGGAAGTGGATTTTGTCGTGCCGGTGCGCGGGCAGGCGCCAATGCTGTTTCAGACATGTGAATCACTGGTTAACCCACAGACCAGGAAAAGAGAAGTTGCGGCGTTGAGCGAGGCGATGGCGGAGTTGGGTCTTTTGCAAGCAACCATCGTGACGCGGAATGAAGAAGAGCATATCACCGCTGACAAAGCGAGCATTGATGTGGTTCCTGCATGGCGCTTCATGCTTGATCTGCCAGAAACGGTATAGATCGGATCAGCCGGCCCACTTGTGGAGTTGGCGCAGAAAGAATTCCTGGCTCCACAAGGCCAGCGATGGTTGCTCATTGGCGCGAACGAAGGGCATCGCATCGTTTGCAGCCTGTTTCCAATCAATGGATTTGATCTTTTTTTCCAGCGCTTTCACGGCCCATTTCTTATCCATAGGGATGCTTTTTCCCCGCCATGGGCCAACTTGGTCGATAGCCGCGCCCAGAAAGGCTTCATTAAGTGCGGCTTTTCTGGCTGTGTACCAGATAAAGTCGTACCAGTCCCGGCCTTTGATTTGTTTCCGGCACAGCAGCGCGTGCAATTTGCCGGCAAAAAGGCTTGGGATGTCTTGCGTGGCCACGGCGGAAACAAACGGGAAATCGAGGTATTCGAGCGTGGCGCCGCTGGCCGCAGGCGGATTGGTGTCTACCTCCAATTTGATGCGAATCTTTCGCAACGGCCCGGTTCGATCGGCTTGCTGTAACTGAAGTAGTTTTCCGAGAGAACTGTCTTTTACAAAAGCCGTCTGGACCGCCATTCCGGCCTTGGCGCGATCGGTGATTTCGATCTGGTAGCCGAAAGCCGCCAACTCCTCCGTTAAGTTTTGAAGATGTTCGCGCAACTGAAAATCCGGGTCCGGCTCGCGCAGAATAAAGTCCAGGTCCTCGGAGAAGCGGTTCATGCCGTAAAAGATGCGCAGGCACGTGCCTCCCTGGAATAGCGCGTGCTTAAAAAACGGCCCCCGGCCCAAAGCGGCGAGCACGATCTCCTGAGTAATCTCCCGAATGGCATGCTCCTCCTCAATCGCCGTCCGGCATTGATAAGCGTCCAGGCGTTGTTGAATCATCGGAACGCGGCTGGGGTTGGGTGTGCTCATTCGCGCAAGCTCTCCTTCCAAGCATCCAGGAAATGGCGGACACGGTTGTTGGAATAGTTCTCCGACAGATCGTCAATCTCCTCTCGAGTAACCGAAGCCATATCCTCGGGCTCGATGCGAAGATTTTCGGCTGCTTCGCCGATCCCCTTCCATTTCGCCTTGTGAACATACACGTAGTCCGCCAGGGCCTTAACCGGCGTTGCCATGAAAAACACGTTGCCGGAAGGATCAACCAGGCGCTCGACACCCGCGAGGAAAACCCGTTGCGGGACCCGCCGGTAAACAAAACGTCCGAGCGGCGTGTTGAACTCTCTGGCGTTCTTGTAACTGGCGCACGTGCAGGCCCGCACGGCTTCGGGAATCCAGCCATAATACGCCAGCGCGGATTCCATGCTGACGTAGCTGGGCCCATAGATACGCTGTGCGGCGGCAAAGACGCTCACCGGCTTTTTCTGATATTTGGGCGCCAAACAGTACAGCCCACGCCGGATGCCCAGGATTTCTGCTTTGGCCAATGCGCGCTTCACCAAGGCATGGCGGCTGAAAGGCGATGCATCCAAAGCGACAGCCACCTCTGATTGGGAAAAAATGCCGGAGGGCGTCCCGAAGAAGCGTTCCGTAAGCCGATTCATAGACATATTCCTTATAGAAATAGTCACTAAATGACTACTTCATGTAAATTATGTCATATAAGCGATCGAAGTTCAAGTAGTTTCCAGAAGTGAATCCCCACTTTCGGCTCCGTAAGAAAGCCCGGTGTCCTTTGGGGCGGCCCATTTTGATGGTTGGCACACCTAGCTAAAACTGGTTACTATGGGGCTGTTGAAAAAGTCCCTGAAAAAGTCCTTGACAGAAGGGCCCGAAAAATGATCTTTAACTACCACAGCAATGGAGGATGCGTCCGTGGTAGGCAACAAGGATCGGTGGCAAGAGGATTTGTT